>Ga0209024_1001057_pt1 | contig 28795 bp, 19 predicted proteins | sample AutmiccommunBRH5_FD_187380 | JGI IMG/M metagenome (GOLD analysis project Ga0209024, IMG submission 187380) | Deep subsurface microbial communities from Mt. Terri, Switzerland - Autotrophic microbial communities BRH/5 (SPAdes) (version 2) | ecosystem: Environmental > Aquatic > Deep subsurface >...
GGGGCGGAGTGATGGTCACCCGGCGATTCTACTGGGTCTTTCTGGCTGGGAACGCACGCAGGCCGCCGGGAGGGATCGGCGGCCTGCATGTATTCGAGACGCGGTCGAGGTGGTGCGGACTACTTCCTGTAGACGCCCTCGATCAGCAGTCCGAGCAGGTGGCGCGTCGAGCGGGAGAGATCGTCGTCGCGGTAGACCTCGCAGAGCATGCGGAGGTCGCCGTTCAGGCCGTTGCTCTTGCAGATCTGGTCAGCGCCCACGGGCTTCGACGAGACCTTCTTGAGGATCAACTGGCCGATGGTGTTCTTCGCCTGCTGGCCGACGTTGTCCTTCTGGTAGACCTGGCACAGCGACTTCACGTCGCGCGAGCGGTCGTCGTCGTTGCAGGCCGCGCGGACGCGCTGGTCGAACGTGCTGTCCGAGGGCGTCGACGGGGCCTTCACGGTGACCGAGACCTTCGCCGTGGCGGTGAGCGAGCCGTCGGTGATCAGGTAGGTGAAGGAGTCCGCGCCGGTGTAGTTCGCGGCTGGCGTGTAGGTGATGCGCTTGTCGGCGCCCACGGTGGCCGTGCCGTGCGAGGGCTGCGTCGCGACGATGACCGTGAGCGCGTTGCCATCCACGTCCTTGTCGTTCTCGAGGACGTTGATGACCTTCGCGGTGTTCTTTGTCGTGCTGGCGCTGTCCGGCTTCGCGATCGGGGCGTCGTTCACCGCCGCGACGTTCACGACGACGGTCGCCGAGGCGGTGTGAGTGCCGTTCGAGATGCTGTAGGTGAACACGTCGACGCCGGACCAGTTGGCGTCGGGCGTGTAGGTCACGCTCATCCCGCCATTGATGACGGTCTTCCCGTGCGCCGGGTCGCTGACCGCCTTGATGGTGAGCGCACCGCCCGAGGGGTTCGAGTCATTCGCGAGGACCGCGACGACGACCGCGGAATCCTCGAGCGTGGCGACGACATCGGGCACCGCGGTCGGCGGCGCCACCTGGGCGGAGGCAGTCGAGAGAGCGAGGACAGAGAGGGTGCCCGCAACTACGAGGGCAAGGAGCGCCTTGGGACGCACATCGGTTTCCTTCCACGGCGCTTCCCGCGCCACGGTCTTGGTGATGTGCGTCTAACGCTGGAGGAGGGGAAGTGGTTCCGGAGGCCAGGATCCAGAGGCATTGGTCTAGGCAGTGTGGAGGATCTCGTATCGAGCGGGAGGGACGTCGGAGCGGCTTGTTTCGAACTCGATCTCGATCGGCATGGCCGTTCCCTTGTCGACCGGCTCGGGCAAGGTGAAGGCGAGATCGAGTTCCGCAGCCATCTGGGCCCCAAAGTCCCAGGTCATGGGTCGACCGGCACTGCTTCCATCCGAGTGATTCTCGAAGCCGAGGAACGGCATGGCGGTCAGCCGGTTCGTGGTTCCCTTCGCTGGCAGAAGTGTCACCGGGAACTCGCAGTCATTGGTGATCAGAAGTCGCACATGCAACTTCTGATTGCCCCGGCTGTATTGGCCAGTGAGTGTCGGGGGTTGGCTGCCTGGGGTCACGACGATGCGAGGTGGTCGAGACGGAAGGACCTTGGACTCCGATGCACGGTTCGCTGAATGAATCCGGATTCCGTCTCGTTCGGAGATTTTGCGATCAAGTGCTGCGGCAAGATGCTCGCGCACCACCCTTGAGAGATCCTCCGCGACGGCCCCCATGGGTTCGGTGACGAGAATCGCGATCGCGACCACGATCGCGAGGTTCGACTCGCCAGCGAAGCCGATCGTAAAGTCGCCCGAGGTGATCGAGATGCCGGTGGCGCTCGCGAGCAACGTGCCAGCCGCCATGGTCCGCAGGGATGGACTCTGCGGGAGAGGGATCCAGTCCTGCTCCAGGGCGAGGTGGAAGTCTCGACCGTAGTTCTCGCCGAACCGGTCCGCGATGGCGAGGCCCATAGCTCCGAGTGAGTCGGCAGAGGCAGTTCGCACGCCGACAACCGGGAGACGTGAGATTGCATCCCTAATAGACGCGATTCCAGTATCCAGAGTGGTCAGCGCACCGGTTTCCCCGCGCGGCACCACTATGAATTCGACGATTAGAGGAGAGAGTTCTCCGGAAATTCGTCTGGTCAGGAATGCATCAATCATTCAGGATTTGTACCACTCGCGGAGTGCTAACGGGAGCGCGACGGCGGCGGTTTAGAGTCGCTGGCCGATTGGACGTCCAACCTGTGTTTGCGTCCTCCCAACACGTCCTTCAGGAATCGCCCGGTGAGGCTGGCTTCACAGCGGGCGACGTCCTCGGGGGTGCCGGCGGCGATGAGTTCGCCGCCCCTCGCGCCGCCCTGGGGGCCGAGGTCGATGACCCAGTCCGCGCCCTTGATCACGTCGAGGTGGTGCTCGATGACCACGACTGTGTTGCCGCCGTCCACGAGGCGTTGGAGGACCTCGAGCAGCGCTTCGACGTCGGAGAAGGAGAGGCCGGTGGTCGGCTCGTCGAGGATGTAGGCGGTGCGGCCGGTGGAGCGCTTCGAGAGCTCCGTGGCGAGCTTGATGCGCTGCGCCTCGCCGCCTGAGAGCGTCGTCGCCGGCTGGCCGAGGCGGATGTAGCCGAGGCCCACGTCCTTCAGCGTCTGGAGCTTCCGCTTCGGGCCGGGGAAGGCGTCGAAGTACTCGAGCGCCTCGGTCACGGTCATCTTCAGCACATCGGCGATGGTTGCGCCCCGGAAGGTGATCTCCAGCGCCTCACGGTTGTAGCGGTCGCCCTTGCAGACCTCGCAGGGGACGGTCACATCGGGCAGGAACTGCATCTCGATGAGGTTGTAACCGTCGCCCTTGCAGGCCTCGCAGCGGCCGCCCTTCACGTTGAAAGAGAAGCGCCCCGGCCCGTAGCCGCGTGCCTTCGACTCCGGCACCTGCGCGAACAGGTCGCGGATCTGCGTGAACAGCCCGGTGTACGTCGCGGGGTTCGAGCGTGGTGTGCGTCCGATCGCCGCCTGGTCGATGACCACGCCCTTGTCGAGGTGCCCCATGCCGGTGATGCGGTCGTGCGCGCCGGGCCGCTCGCGCGCCCCGTTCAGCTCGAACGCGATCGCCTTCGAGAGGATCTGGTTCACCAGCGAGGACTTCCCGGATCCGGAGACGCCGGTGACAGCAATGAACGTGCCGAGGGGGAACTCGACGGTGAGGTTCTTGAGGTTGTTCTCGCGCGCGTTGTGGATCGTGAGCATGTCGCCCGAACCCTCGCGACGCTCCGCAGGCATCGGGATCACGGCCTTGCCGCTGAGGTACGCACCGGTCTTCGAGGCCTTGTTCTTCATCACCTGCTTCGGGGTGCCCTCGGCGACCACGTGGCCACCGTGCTCCCCGGCGCCCGGGCCGATGTCGATCAGGTGGTCCGCGGCGAGCATCATCGCCTGGTCGTGCTCCACGACGAGGACGGTGTTGCCGAGGTCGCGCAGCCTCGTGAGGGTGCGGATCAGCCGCTCGTTGTCGATCGGGTGCAGCCCGATCGAGGGCTCGTCGCAGACGTAGAGGACGCCCATCAGCGCGGAGCCGATCTGCGTGGCGAGGCGGATGCGCTGGCCCTCGCCACCGGACAGGGTGCCCGCCGCGCGGTCGAGCGTGAGGTAGTCGAGGCCCACGTCCCGCAGGAAGACGAGCCGGCCGTGGATCTCCTGGAGGATCTGCCGCCCGATGGCGAACTGCCGCGCCGTCAGCGGGCCGCCCTCTTCGCGCAGCGACTCCACCCACGGCAGCGCTTCCGCCACCGACATGCGCACGCCGTCGAGGATCGACTTCCCGTCGACGAAGACGCTGAGTACCTCGGGTTTCAGTCGCGCGCCTCGGCAGGTGGGGCAGGGGACGGCGACCATGTAGCGCTCGATGTCGGAGCGCACCCAGTCGGACTCGGTCTCCTTGTAGCGCCGCTCGAGGTTGGTGACGACGCCCTCCCACGTCACCTTGTACTTGCGCGCGGTGCCTCGGGAGGTACGGATCTCGATCTCGTCGACGTGCCCCTCGGTGCCGTGCATCAGCGCGCGGAACTGCTCCTCGGTGAAGTCGGCGATCTTCTGGGTGAGCGTGAAGCCCATCGCCTCGCCCAGCGCCTGCACTCGACGCCGGTACCACGACGAGGTCGTCGCCATCCGCTGGAACGGGACGATCGCGCCCTCGTCGATGCTCAGCTTCTTGTTCGGGACGACGAGGTCGGCATCGAGCTGCATCTGGAAGCCGAGGCCGGTGCACGCGGGGCACGCGCCGTGCGGCGTGTTGAACGAGAAGTTGCGAGGCTCGAGCTCGCCGACGGAGTACGGCTCGTGGTCCGTGTTCGCGCAGGCGAAGTGCTCGGAGAACGTCTGCTCCTCCGCGACCCCGCCATCCTCGCCGAGGAGCGCAAGCACCACGATCCCCTCGCCGAGCCGGAGCGCCTGCTCGACGGAGTCGGTCACCCTCGTGCGGGTCGCGTCGAGGTCCTCGTCGCCAGGGGAGGGGATGACGATGCGGTCGGTGACGACGTCGATGTCGTGCCATTTGTTGCGGGAGAGCTTGATCTCGTCGTCGATGTTCAGCACCTGGCCATCGACGCGCACGCGGACGTAGCCGCCTCGACGGACCGCCTCGAAGACCTGGGCGTGCTCGCCCTTCCGGTGGCGGATCACCGGCGCGAGGATCATCGCGCGCTTCCCGGCGTCCAGCCCGAGGATGGAGTCGACGATCTGCTGGATCGTCTGGCGCTCGATGACCGCGCCGCAGTGCGGGCAGGTGGGGATGCCGACGCGCGCGTAGAGCAGGCGCATGTAGTCGTAGATCTCGGTGACCGTCGCCACGGTCGACCTCGGGTTCTTCGACACGCCCTTCTGGTCGATGGAGATGGCAGGGGAGAGGCCCTCGATGTAGTCGACGTCGGGCTTCTCCATCAGTCCGAGGAACTGACGGGCGTAGGCGGACAGAGACTCGACATAACGACGCTGGCCCTCGGCGTAGATCGTGTCGAAGGCGAGCGAGGACTTGCCGGACCCAGAGACCCCGGTGATGACCACGAGCTGGTCGCGGGGGATGGAGACGGTGATGTTCTTGAGGTTGTGCTCGCGCGCGCCGGTCACAACGATGCGGTCGGTTGGCATCCGTACCTCAGGCTCTCGGGGCAGGGGAGGGGGTTCGAGACGTTCGAGAGTGTCGAACAGGTATTCTACTACGCCTCGCCACGGTGCTCCAAGAGTCACGGACGGGGCGAAGTCTGCGTGAATGGCGTGTTCGTGCGCGCGGGCGTCCCGAGGGCCCCCACTTCGACAGGCTCGGTGTGAGCGGGTGGGTGAGGGCGCCTGGCTGGGCCCTAACCCGCCATCCACAGGTGCAGCGCCGCGAGCGCTCGGTGCGGACGCCAGCCCTCGGCGAGGCGTTCGAGCGCGGCGGCGTCGAGGGGGGCGGGCTCGCCGAGGAGGCGCGCGGCGTTGCGTCGCAGGCCGAGGTCGCCCGCCGCGAACGCGTCGCGCTGGCCCATCGCGCGGTACGCGATCATGTGTGCCGTCCATGGCCCAACGCCCGACAGCGCCTGGAGCGCCTCGGTCGCTTCGTCCAGCGGCACGGCGGCGTCGAGTCGTACGCGCTCCTCGAGGTAGGCGCGGGCGAACTCGCGGAGCGCCTCGGCGCGTGCACCTGGCATGCCGATGCCACGTAGGTCGGGCGTGCTCGCGTCGGCGATCGCGGCCGCCGAGGGGAAGATGTGCGTCAGGCCGAGCGCCTGCAGCCCCTCGACGGGCTGCCCGAACGCCTCGACGAGTCGCCCGGCGAGCGTGGTCGCGCCGCCCACGGTGACCTGCTGCCCGAGGAAGACGCGCACCGCCGTCTCGAACGGGTCCCAGGCACCCGGGACTCGGAGCCCCGGCAGCGCCGCGATCGCATCCGCGAGCAGGGGATCCTCGGCGAGTGGTGTCGCCTCGGCGGGCGCTGTGTCGAGGCCGAAGAGGCGACGGACGCGCGAGACGTCGTCGATCAGGCTGTTCCACGTCGGGAGGTGCGCGACGACGAGGAGGTGATGCGCGTCCGCGCGTGAGACCTCGATCGCCCCGGGTTCGCCGTGCGTCGAGGTCGTGCGGCGGTAGGTGCTGCCCTCGATCACCTCGACGCCGGGGATCGCCCTCGGCGCGAGGTAGGCGAGGAGCTCCTCGAACGCGAGCGCGCCCTCGAACGGCACGCGCAGCCGGAGGCCACCGTCTGCGACGAGGCGGTCGCGCTGCCGTCGCCGAGCGCGCAGCTCGGCCGGCGTGAAGCGGAACACGTCGCGCATCACGCGGTTCATCTGCCGGACGCTCGCGAACCCCGAGGCTCCCGCGACATCGACGATGCGCAGGTCGGTCTCATCGAGCAGGCGCCGCGCGAAGTGCGCTCGCCGCGAGCGCGCGACGAATGCGGGCGTCGCGCCGACGTGCTCCTGGAATAGCCGCCGGAGATGCCTCGCCGTGACGCCGAGCCGGCCGGCCAACGTCTCCTCCGTCTCTTCGTCCAGCGCGCCGGCGGTGATGAGCATGAGCGCACGCTCCACCACCTCGTGCGCGCTCGTCGAGGCATCCGGGAGCCGGTCGGGGCGGCAGAGCAGGCAGGGGCGGTAGCCCGCAGCCTCTGCTGCCACAGCCGTCGCGAACCTCGATACGTTGTGCGCCTTCGGGCGGCCCGCGCACCCGTCGCGGCAGTAGATGCCGGTGGTCCGCACGGCGTTCACGCCGCGCCGAGGCGCGTGCGGCTGCTGCGTCAGGAGTACCTCGAGCGTGGCGGCGTCCATGAGGTGATTCTGCCGCACCGGACGCGTCGGCGTCGGACAGATTCGGACATGCGCCCCAGGCTGTCCGGATCTGTCCGATCCGCTCGTCGCTTGCGTCGGAGACTGGCGACGTGAGACAGGAGGCAGCATGACCATGACATTCGCTCTCGACGGGTACGAGACGCCGATCGGCCGGATGCTCATCGCGTTCGACGAGGACGGCGCGGTGCGCGCCCTCGACTGGGAGGACTACGAGGCACGCATGCACCGCCTCCTACGTCTCCACTACGCACGAGGAAGCGGCGAAGTCACGCTCCACCCCGGCGCAATCCCCGACGCAGTCCGGGACGCCCTCGATGCGTACTTCGCGGGAGACCTGGATGCGCTCGGCGCGATCCCTGTGCAGACCGGCGGCACCAAGTTCCAGCGCGCGGTGTGGGCCGGGCTGCGCGCGATCCCCGCGGGACACGCCTGGTCTTACGCCGACCTCGCTGCGCTCGTCGGACGGCCGAAGGCGGTGCGGGCGGTGGGGGCCGCGAACGGATCGAACCCCGTCGGAGTGATCGTGCCGTGCCACCGCGTGATTGGTGCGGACCGGACGCTGACCGGCTATGGCGGGGGCATCGAGCGGAAGCGCTGGCTCTTGAGGCACGAGCGCGCCGCCTTCCGCGACCTGTAGCCCGCGAGGCAGTACGTTACGGCACCGACGGAAGGGCCTCTCGTGCGTGTCCTGGTGGTCTGTGACGACGAAGCGCTCCGCAAGCTGCGGCTGAGCGCCCTCGAGCGGCTCGAGATGGAGCCGGTCGGTGGCTCCACGCTGGCGCGTGTCGCACTCGACGCGCGCGCCGCCAAACCTGACGTGCTTCTCGTCGATGGCGTCGCGACAGGCCAGGAGGCGCGCCTCGCCCTTGAGCGCGTCCGTAGAGCCCTCGAGCGGCCCGTAGGGGCGCTCCTGCTCATGCCGGCGGGCTCCACCTGGCTGCGCGTGCCACTGCCGCTGGACGTGCGACCCGCGGTCGTCCTCGCGTCGGATGAAGCCGACGACGCGACGCTCCGCCGCGGGCTGGAGCGGCTGCGTTCCGTTGCCCGCGTGCCGACCGGCAGTATCGCGGTGTACGGGCTCTCGCTCGACCGCCGCTCACACGAGGCCCGCGCGTACGACCAGCGGGCCATCCTCACCCCCAGCGAGGCTGCCGTTCTCACGGCGCTCATGGAACAGCCGTCGCAAGTCATCCGCCACGAGGACCTCGCGCGGGCGCTCTACGGACGCGTGCTCAGCGATCCCCGGACGAAGTCGGCGATCCGCAGCCACATCGCGTCGCTCCGGGCGAAGCTCGACACCCTCGGTGTCGGCGAGCAGCTCGAGGGCCTGCGGAGCGTGGGCTACCGGTTCGTCGAGCGGAAGGGCCGCCCTCGGCCGCCTCGGTAGGACTTACAGGCCACGGTCGTCGAGTGGACGGTCGTCCTCACGGTCGTCGCTGTCGGCGTCCTCTTCGTCGGACTTCTCGCCGGTCAGGCCCCACGGGAAGCCTGGGGGCAGGTCGCCGGGCGCCATATTGCGGAACTGCTCGAACTGTTCCCGCAGTTGGCGCTGGACATCCTCCAGCTGTTCGTCCGTGATGCCCATCGCGTGGAGCGTCTGGCGCATGAGGTTCTGGACCTCGTCGAAGTCACCTCGGATCAGCGCCTCGGCGACCTCGAGTTGTGTCTCGATCGCCCGGAAGCGCTCCCGGCGCTCGGTCTCGTTCTCGGTCGCGAGGATCGTGGACATGAGACGCGTGAACAGGTTGGTCGTGCGGGCAATGCGTACGCGGTCGTCCGGATCTTCCGGGAACTCACCCGTGACCTGGACCTCGAGTCCGGTGCGCGCGTCGCGCGAGGCATATTGGTGCGGCATGCATCAATCGTAGTCGGCGCCCTCGGGAGTGAGAACGGTGCTGAACCGGGGCGTCGAAGCGGGGGAGATAGGAGAGGCCCGGTGTTGAACCGGGCCTCTCCAACCAGCCGACCCCCGGATGAGGCGAACTTAGTTGTTGTGGGCGACGTGGTTGCCGCCCTTCAGCTTGACGTTGTTGAGCTGGCTGAGGATCTGGCCGTTGTCAGCCCGGCGGATGACGACCGTGATCGTGTCGTTCTTGCCGTTGTTCCCCTTGTCGGTGAGGACGACCTCGATGTCGACCGCGACGCGGTTGTTCCCGTTGCCGTACTGCGCGTTTGAGTCGTGCCCGGTGAACGTCACGGTGTCGAAGTTCTTACCGTTGTCGTAGCCCGGCTCATCGGTGCAGGTCATGCTCTCGAACGTGAAGTTGTTGATGTGCAGGCGGACGCCTTCGTCGTGGAAGTTGAAGTGGCCACCACCCGTCGAGCAACGCAGCTCGAAGCCCCAGTTGTAGATGACCTTGTTGTTGCCACTACCGGTCTGGTAGTTCCCGCCGCCGGTCATCCTGCCCTGCTTGATGCCGCTCGCCGCTTCGACCTCGACCGTGACGGTCGCTGTGGCCGACCCGCCGAGGCCGTTCTCCACGGTGTAGGTGAAGGTGTCGGTCCCGGTGAAGCCGCTGTTCGGCGTGTACTCGATCTCCCCGTCGTCCTCGATCTCGACCGTGCCGTTGGCCGGGTTCGTGACTGAGACCACCTCGAGATCGCCCTCGACGGTGGAGTCGTTGTCGAGGACGTCGATGTCCACGCTGTCGCCGGCGTCAGTGCTGGCGGTGTCGTCCTGGGCGGTCACGCCACAGTCGATGGATAGCACGCTGAGGACAGCGTCGTTGAAGTCCTGGTCACCACCGTTGTAGAGATCCTCGAACTCCACGAGGTAGAGGACGTTCCCGGTACCCGGCGTGACATGCGCGTGCATGAAGTTGTCCGGGTTGCGGTAGGCGGGGCCGGTCTTGAAGACGTGGCCCGTGTTCTGCACGTGGATGGACAGGATCAGCTCCGTGCCAGCCTCGAACGTCCCCACGGCGACCTGGTCATCAACATCCCAGTTGTCGATGCCGAGGTACTGCGGCGCACCCGGCGACTCGAGCCAGAAGCGGTTGGTGTAGGTCACCACACCGTGCTGCTCGACTCGGACCGCGATACAGGCGGTCTCCGCGAGGACGACCATCTGGGCGGCTTCGACCTCGACGGTGACGGTCGCGGTAGCGGAGCCACCGAGGCCATTCTCCACCGTGTAGGTGAAGGTGTCCGTCCCGGAGAAGCTGGCGTTCGGGGTGTAGGTGAGGACGCCGTTGGCTTCCGTCACCGTCCCGTTCGCCGGGCTGACGACGCTGGTGACGGCCAGCGTGCCGTTCTCCGTGGAGTCGTTGTCGAGGACCGCGATGTCCACGGCCACATCCTGCAGCGTCTCCGCCGTGTCGTCCTCGGCCTCGACGTCACAGTCGATGGCGACGAGGTCGATGACGGCGTCGTTGAAGTCCTGGTCACCCCCGTTGAACAGGTCCTCGAAGCCAACCGTGTAGAGCAGGTCGCCGGTACCCGGGGTCACGGCCACGTGGACCTTGTTGTCCGGGTTGTCGTAGGCCGGACCGGTCTGGAAGACGTGGCCCGTGTTCGTCACGTGGATGGACAGCACGAGCTCGGTGCCGCCGGCGAAGGTGCCGACCGGAACTGTCGTACCGATGTCCGCCTTGTTCGTGATGCCGAGGAACGACGGGGTGCCCGGCGCCTCCAGCCAGAACTGGCTGGTGTAGCCGGCGTCGCCGCCCTGGTTGACCACGGCGACACAGACGTCCGAGGCCAGGATGACGCGCGGAGCAGGAGTGACCGTCACGGTGACCGTGATCACCAGGCTGTTGCCCGCCTCGTCCTCGATGGTGACATCGAAGGCGTCGGAGCCGTAGAACCCTGCGGCCGGGGTGTAGGTGACCACCCCGCCGACGACGGAGACGGTGCCGTTGGACGGCGTCGTCACGTCGACGACCTCGAGGTCATCGTCCTCCGGGTCGGTGATGCCCGCGAGGACATCGATGTCGACCGGCTTGTCCTCGTCGGTCGTCGTGGCGATGTCGTCGCCCTGCGGCGCGCCGTTCACGTCCACCGTGACGGTGAATGAGGCCTGGGCGCCGTACGTGTCCTCCACCGTCACGAGGAACGAGTCGGTGCCGAAGAAGCCGGTGTCAGGCGTGTACGTGATGGCTGAGCCATCCGTGGTCACGGTGCCGTTGGACGGCGTCCCGAGGTCCACGATGGCCACGTCGTCGCCGTCCGGCTCGATGACGACCGAGCCGGTCGCGAAGCCGACGCCCACACCCTCGATGGTGCTGAGCTCGACGTCCGTGGCGGTCGGCGGGGCGTTGACGGTGACCGTCACGGTGATTGTGACCGTGCCGCCGCCCTCGTCCTCGATCGTCACCTCGAAGGAGTCCGGACCGGTGTAACCCGGGGCCGGGGTGTAGGTGACGGTATCGCCGTCGATGGTGACCGTGCCGTTGCCAGCCGGGCCCGCCGAGGTGATCGTGAGTTCGCCGCCCTCCGGGTCAGTCACCGGCGGGATGACCGTGACGGTCACCGGGGTGTCGACCTGGATGATGCCGGCGTCGATGTCCGGGCCGGTCGGGGCGCCGTTGACGGTGACCGTCACGGTGCTGGTCGCGGTCGGCTCGCCGCCGATGGCGTCCTCGACCGTCACCGTGAAGGTGTCGGTGCCGAAGAAGCCGGCGTCCGGGGTGTAGGTGACCGTGGTGCCGTCGGTGGTCACGGTGCCGTTGGCAGCCGTGCCCGTGCCGATGACCGAGAGGTCATCACCCTCGTCGTTGTCGAGGACGGCCACAGTGACCGGGGTGTCCTGCTGGGTGAAGGTGCTGTCGTCGTTGGCGACCACCGCGACGTGGACCAGGACCGTGACCGTGATGGTCAGCGAGCCGCCGTCCTCGTCTTCGATGGTGACCTCGAACGTGTCGGTGCCAGTGAAGCCCGGCTCCGGCGTGTAGACGACGTCGCCGTCCACGATGGTGACCGTGCCGCTACCGGCCGGGCCCGCCGAGGTGATCGTGAGGGCCGTGGACTCCGGGTCGGTGACCGGCGGGACGATGGAGATCGTGACAGGGGTCTCCGGCTCGGTCGTGTCGTTCAGGTCGTCGCCTTGCGGCGCGCCGTTGACCGTGATGAGCAGGGTGGAGACGTGGGCCTCAGCGCCATCCTCGACGTAGACGAAGACCGAGTCCGTACCCGAGAAGCCCGGGTTCGGGGTGTAGGTGACCGTAGTGCCGTCGGTCGTCGCCGTGCCGTTGACGCCGTTGGAGACCGAGGCCACGACCGGGGCGTCGCCCTCGTCGTTGTCGAGGACGCTGACCGTGACCGGGGTGTCCTGCTGCGTGAAGGTGCTGTCGTCGTTGGCCTCGAGCGGGGTGTTCACGACGACCGTGACCGTGATGGTCAGCGAGCCGCCGTCCTCGTCCTCGATCGTGACCTCGAACGTGTCGGTGCCGACGAAGCCCGGCTCCGGGGTGTAGACGACATCGCCGTCCTCGACGGTGACCGTGCCGCTACCGGCCGGGCCCGCCGAGGTGATGGTGAGGCCGCCCGCCTCCGGGTCGGTGACCGGCGGGACGACCGAGATCGTCACCGGGGTCTCCGGGAGGGTGGTGTCGTCGAGGTCGTCGCCGACTGGCTGGCCGTTGACGTTGACGGTGACCGTGGAGGTCTCCGTCTCGTCGCCGTCGACGATCGTCACCGTGAAGGTGTCGACGCCCCAGAAGCCGGTGTCCGGCGTGTAGGTGACGGTCGTCCCGTCGGTGGTGACCGTGCCGTTCGTGCCGTCCGTCGCCGAGTCGACCACGAGGGCGCCGCCCTCGTCGTTGTCGAGGACGCTCACCGTGACCGGGGTGTCCTGCTGCGTGAAGGTGGAGTCGTCGTTGGCCTCGAGCGGGGTGTTCACGACGATCGTGACCGTGATCGTCAGCGAGCCGCCATCCTCGTCCGCGATCGTGACCGGGAACGAGTCCGTGCCCCTGAAGCCGGCTCCCGGCGTGTAGGTGACGTCGCCACCGACGATGTCGACGGTGCCGCTACCGGCCGGGCCCGCCGAGGTGATCGTGAGGGCCGTGGACTCCGGGTCAGTGACCGGCGGGACGATTGAGACGGTGACGGGGGTCTCCGGCGTGGTCTCGTCATCCTGGTCCGGGCCCACGGGGGCACCGTTGACCGTCACGGTGACCGTGCTGGTCTCCGTGAGCGAGCCATTCGTCACGTCCACCGTGAAGGTGTCCGTACCGAAGAAGCCCGAGGCCGGCGTGTAGGTCACGGTGGTGCCGTCGGTGGTGACGGTGCCGTTGGCGCCATCGGTGGTGCCGGCAACCTCGAGGTCATCGCCCTCGTCGTTGTCGAGGACAGCGATGGTGGTCGGGGTGTCCTGCTGCGTGAAGGCCGAGTCGTCGACTGCCTCGAGCAGCGGCGGGAGCACCTCGACGGTCACGGTCGCAGTAGCGGTCTCCTTGCCGTCCGTGATCGTGTAGGTGAAGGAGTCGAAGCCCTCGAACTCAGCGTCCGGCGTGTAGACGAGTTCGTTGCCGACGCGGGCCACGGAGCCGTTGCTGCCCTGGCTGTACGACAGCGAGCCGCCGGCCTCGATGGCCGAGTGGATGGCGGAGATGTCGCCGCTCGCGAGCTCGCCGTCGTAGATGGCGAAGTGACGCATGGACGCGCCGGCGCTCACCGCGCCGTACAGCGTCTGGCCCAGCATGACCTGGCCGTTGACCGTGTCCAGCGGAGCGAACAGGGTGGCCGGCGTGCCAGCGACACCGTCGAAGTATGCGGTGATCGTCGTGCCGCCGTCGTAGGCGATGGCGATGGTGTGCTCGTCGCCGTCGCCGATGTCAGAGCCCGGCGGGAGCATGAGCAGGGCGCCCATCCCCCAGGTCTCGAACCACAGGCGGTCGTTCCCGGTCGCCGTGCGGACGACCGAGAACTGGCCGAGGCCGATGGCGTTCGTGCCGTAGCCGAACAGGCCCACGTCGCTCGGGGTGGACAGGTCGGTGCGGAAGCGGACGACGACCGTGCGCGCGTCGTCGCCGGCCGGGACCGAGCCCGGCGTGCTGTTGAAGATCAGGGCGCTCCCGTCCGCGAAGACGGGGGCCGCGCCGCCACAGTCGCCCGCGAGCGGGCCGGCAACCACGTTACCCTGGATCGTGCCGTCGTTGCCGTTGCCGGACTCGTCCGGAACGGTCGTGCCGGCCTCCGGCAGACAGGTCCAGTAGAGGCTCGGCGAGAGCGAGTTCATCTGGGTGATGGCCGAGGCGAAGGTGATCGGGTCGCCGTCAGCGTCCGAGTCGTTCGCGAGGACATCGATGGTGATCGCGGCCGGCGAGTTCGTCGCGACGGAGTCGTCGACGGCGAGCGGTGCCTCATTCGTGATCACGAGGACCGTGATGGTCACGGTGACCGAGCCGCCGTTCGGGTCTTCGATCGTGACCTGGAAGGAGTCTTCGCCACCGAAGCCGTTGTCCGGCGTGTAGGTGACGTCGTCCCCGTCGATGACGACCGAGCCGCCCGAGGCCGGACCGGCGCTGGTGATCGTGAGTTCGTCATCCTCGGGATCGGTGATCGTCGGGATGATGGAGACCGTGATGGGGGTCTCCTCGTCGGTCTCGACCTCCTGGTCAGGGCCGGTCGGGACGCCGTTGACCGTGACCGTGGTGGTCGTGGTCTCGGTGGCGGCGCCGTCGGTCACGTCCACGGTGAACGTGTCCGTGCCGAAGAAGCCAGATGCCGGGGTGTAGGTGACGGTCGTGCCGTCGGTGGTGACGGTGCCGTTCGCGCCATTGCTGACGCCTGCCACATCGAGGTCGGCGCCGGCATCGTTGTCGAGCACGCTGATGGTGACCGGCGTGTCCTGCTGCGTGAGGGCGGCGTCGTCCTCGGGAGCGAGGGCGACCGCCTCGACGGTCACGGTGACCGTGGCCGGGTCGGAGACGTTGCCGTCCTCATCCTGGATGACGTAGGTGAACGAGTCGGTGCCGACGAAGCCCACGTTGGGGTCATAGACGAGGCTGTTGCCGTCCATGGTGACGAAGCCGTTGGACGGCTGCGTCCAGGCGGTAGCGCCACCGGCGTCGATCGCAGCGTGGATCTCGCCGAGTTGCGTCGCGTCCAGCACGCCGTTGTAGATGGCGAAGTGGCGCATCTCGGCCCCGGAGCTCACCGCGCCGTAGAGCGTCTGACCCAGCATCGCCTGTGCGTTCTGCGTGTCGAGTTGCGCGATCGTCGTCGGAGAGCCGGCGACGCCGTCCACCCAGCCGATGATTGTGTTCGCGCCGTCGTAGGTCACGGCCAGCGTGTGCTCCTGGCCGTCGGCGATGTTCGTGCCGGGCGGCAGGTGCAGGATGTTGTCGTTGCCCCACGATGCGAAGAGGAGCCGGTCGTTCCCGGCCGCCGTCCGAGCGATGGAGAACTGGCCGAGTGGCGCGGCGTTCTGGCCGTACCCGAAGAGCCCGACGTTCGCCGGAGCGGCGAGGTCAGTGCGGTAGCGCACCACGATCGTGCGCGCGTCAGCACCCAGCGGGAGGGTGGACGGCAGGTTGTTGAGGATCAGCGCCGTGCCGTCGACGAAGACAGGAGTCGCACCACCACAGTCACCGGCGAGGTCGCCGGCGGCAACGTTGCCCTGCATTGTGCCGTCGTTGCCGTTGCCGTTGCCGCTCTGGTCGGGGACCGTCGTGCCGCTGTTCGGCAGACACGCCCAGTAGAGGGACGGGCTGAAGCCGTTGAGCGTGGTGAGCGCGTTCAGCGACGGGGTGAACGAGATGGTGTCGTCCTCCGGGTCGGAGTCGTTCGCCATCACGTCAATGGTGATGTTCTGGCCCTGGTTGGTCGTGACCGAGTCGTCGACCGCCTCGGGTGCCTGGTTGCCGAGGACGGTGACAGTGACGGTCGCGGAGTCCTCGCCGCCCTCGCCGTCGGTGATGGAGTAGACAAAGGTGTCGTCGCCCGAGAAGTCCTCGTCGGGCGTGTAGAGCAGCTCGTTGCCGACCTGCGTGACCGTGCCGTTGGCCGGCTGGCTGAACGCCGCGCTGCCGCCTGCCTCGATCGCGCTGTGGATCGCTGCAATCGACGAGCCGTCGAGGGCCGTCGGGTAGATCGCGAAGTGACGCATCTCAGCGCCGGCGCTCACCGCGCCGTACAACGTCTGGCCGAGCATGACCTGGCCGTTGACGGTGTTCAGCGCCGCGAAGAGGGACGCGGGCGTGCCTGCCACGCCGTCGAGGTATGCCGTGAGCGTGGTGGCTCCGTCGTAGACGATCGCGATCGTGTGTTCCACGCCGTCGCCGATGTTGGCTCCCCCAGGAAGCAGGAGCGTGGCGTCGTTACCCCACCCACCGAAGAGGAGGCGATCGTTTCCGGCGCCCGTGCGGGCGATCGAGAACTGTCCGTTGCCGATAGCGTTGGTCCCGTACCCGAAGATGCCAACGTCGCTCGCCAGGGCAAGGTCAGAGCGGAACCGGACCACGATCGTCCGCGGGGAGCCGCCGACCGGGACCGAGCCCGGCGAGCTGTTGAAGATCAGGGACGACCCGTCCGCGAAGACAGGAGTCGCTCCGCCACAGTCCTCGGCGACGCCGCCAGCGACGACGTTGCCCGTGATCGTGCCGTCGTTGCCGTTGCCGGACTCGTCCGGGACGGTCGTGCCGGTCTCGGGGAGGCAGGACCAGTACAGGCTCGGGGCGAATGAGTTCAACGTGCCGATGGCCGTGGTCGGGACGCCCAGCGAGATCACATCGTCGAGGTCCGGGTCAGAGTCGTTCGCGAGGACGTTGATCTGTACCGGAGTGTTGAGCGGAGTCGAGATCGAGTCGTCCACCGCGATCGGAGCCTGGTTCGGCTTCGGAGCGACCGTGACCGTCACCGTCGTGACCTCGGTGTTCCCGAGGCCGTCGGACACGGTGTAGGTGAAGGTGTCTTCGCCATCGAAGAGGGCGTTGGCCGTGTACTCGACGGTGACGCCATCGGTCGTGGCAACGCCGTTCGAGGGCGTGGACACCGAGTCGATGACGAGCGTGGCCGTCAGGTCGGCCTCGTCGTTCGCGAGCACGTCGATCGTGACGGGCTCGTCGCCGATGGTCTCGGCGACGTCGGGGTTCGCGACGAGCGCGAGCGTCTCGGCTTCCTCGACGGTGACCGCGACGGTTGCAGTGGACTCGCCACCGTTCCCGTCCGCGACGGTGTAGGTGAAGGTGTCGACGCCGAAGAAGCCTTCGTTCGGCGTGTACTCGAGCGTGTCGAACGAGGTCTGCGTCACGGTGCCGTTGGTGCCCTGCGTGAACGCGGGGTCGTGGACGACGGACTCGATGATGTTGTGGATGTCCGCGATGTCAGTGCCAGACAGGGCGCCATCGAAGACGGCGAAGTGGCGCATCTCGGCGGCGTCGCCCACGGCGCCCCAGAGGGTGCGGCCGAGGATGACCTCGGAGTCCACAGTGTTCAGCGGAGCGAAGAGGGCGGCCGGCGTGCCAGCGACGCCGTCCACGTAGCCGGTGATCGTCGTCGCGCCGTCGTAGACGATTGCGATCGTGTGCTCGAGGCCGTCCGCGATGCTGACGGGGAGCTCGACGACGGTGTCGTTGCCCCAGGCGCTGAAGGACAGGTTGGCGTTGCCGGTCAGGTTCCGCGAGATCGAGAACTGCTGGTTGCCGACCTCGTTCGTGCCGAAGCCGAACATGCCGATGGTGCTCGGGTCGGAGATGTCGGTGCGGTAGCGCAGGATGACCGTGCGCGCCGCGTCACCCTGCGGCAGGCCGGGGAACGTGCGGCCGACGTACGAGCCGGCGTTCGGGAACACCATCGTGGTGCCGCCACCACAGTCGTCTGCGAGGGCGCCCGGAGCCACGGCCCCATTGAGGGTGCCATCGACGCCATTGCCCGACTGATCGAACAGGGTGCTGGAACCAGCCGCGGGCAGACATGCCCAGTAGAGCGATGGGTTGAAGGCGTTGATGCCCGGGATCGCGGACTCACCCTGGGAGATGGCGATGCCATCGTTGTCCGGGTCGGAGTCGTTCGCGAGCACATCGATCGTGACCGGGGTGTCCTGGTCCGTCGTCGCTTCGTCGTCGACGGCGAGCGGCGGGAAGTTGTCGCCCGTGCCGCCCACGTTGATGGAGATGCTCGCGGTGTCGTCACCGCCGAGGTCAGAGGACACGGTGTAGCTGAAGGTGGCGATGCCGAGCCACCCGAGCTGCGGGGTGAACTCGACGGTCGAGCCGTCGGTCGTGACGGTGCCGAACGGGGGCTGCGTCACGGAGTCGACGGTGAGGACAGCACCTGGCTGCGCCGTGTCGTTCGCCAGCACGTTGATGGTGACCGGCGTGTCGATCGGCGTGAACGACGTGTCGTTCAGCGCGTTCACGCCCGGCTGCACGTCGATGGTGACGAGGGCGATCGCGCCGCCGCCGTGGCCGTCCGAGATCGAGTAGTAGAACTGGTCCGGCCCGACGTAGTCGGGATCCGGCGTGTACGTGAAGCCGAGGTGGTCGGGGTCCTCGACGACGGTGCCGTGGAGGGGGTCCGTGAACGACTTGTTCAGGACGGCGGCCTCGATGGCCGCGTGGACCAGGTAGGCGTCGTCCTCGGAGATCGCGTTCGGGAAGACCGCGAACTGACGCATCTCGTCGCCGTTGGAGCGCCAGCCCCACGGCGAGCCACCGAGCATCACGGTGTCGTCGATGGTCTCCAGCGGAACGGCCAGGGTGCCCTCACCGGACGGGATGCCGTCGTAGTACGCGAAGACGGTGACGTCGCCGTCGTACACGAACATGATGTTGTGCTCTTCGCCGTCGGCGATGTTCGCGCCCGGAGGCAGTTCGAAGTGGAGGTCGTTCGCCCACGAGGTGAAGATCAGCTTGTCGTTGCCCAGGATGGTGCGCGACACGGTGAACTGCGCGTAGGGCGTCCCGTTCTGGCCGTAGCCGAACAGGGGGATGTCGGCCGGCTCCGTGGCGAAGTTCGCCTGGTAGCGCACGAGGGCGGAGCGCGGCGCCTGCCCGACGGGAAGGTTCGGGGCGTCGAGGGTGACGATGCCACCGGCGCCGCCGAAGGTCATCGAGGTGCCGTTGTCGCAGTCACCGGTCTCGGTGCCAGCGGTGACGCCCTCACCGATCTCGCCGTCACGTCCGTTGCCAGAGGTGTCGTAGAGGACGGTGGGGATGTCCTCGGGGAGACACTCCCAGTGCAGCAGCGGGCCGGCGCGCAGAATCGCGCCGCGGGCCAGCTGGCCTGGGGAGATGTAGACGTCGTTGCCATCCGGGTCAGAGTCGTTCGCGATGACCTCGATGTGGACGGGCTTGCCCATCGTGGTCGTGGCGTCGTCGTCCACCGCGACCGGATCGAGGTTGTCCGGCGTGACGATCACGGTCACGAGCGCCGTGGAGAGGTCGCCCTCGTTCGACTCGAGGGTGTACTCGAACGTGTCGGTCCCGACGAAGTCGAGGGCGGGCGTGTACTCGATGTTCGTGCCGTCGGTGGTGGCGGTGCCGTTCGCGGGCGTCGTAACGTCCGTGATCGACGCCGTGAGTTCTGTGGGCACGTGGTCGTTCGCGACCGCGTCGAAGGTCAGGACCTCATTCGTCGTGACGGTCACGTTGTCGGGGTTCGCCTGGATCTCAGGGTTCTCCGTCACCTCGACGGTGACGAGTCCGATGTCGGTCCCGCCCTGGTTGTCGGACACGGTGTAGGTGAAGACGTCCGTCCCGACGAAGCCGGGGTTCGGCGTGTAAGTGATCGTGAACCCGTCCGAAGACACGAGGCCGTTCGAGGGCGAGATCGTGGTCTCGATCGACTGGCTGCCACTGCCTCCGCCCGGTTCCTCAGTCGGCTCAGCCGTGGGCTCCTCAGTCGGCTCAGCCGTGGGCTCCTCGGTCGGCTCGGCCGTGGGCTCCTCAGTTGGCTCGGCCGTGGGCTCCTCGGTCGGCTCGGCCGTGGGCTCCTCGGTCGGCTCGGCCGTGGGCTCCTCGGTCGGCTCGGCCGTGGGTTCCTCAGTCGGCTCGGCGGTGGGCTCCTCGGTCGGCTCGGCGGTGGGCTCCTCGGTCGGCTCGGCCGTGGGTTCCTCAGTCGGCTCGGCGGTGGGCTCGGCAGTCGGCGTAGCGGTCGGAGTTCCAGTGGGCGTCGGGGAGGGGGTTGGAGTCGGCGCTGCCGGCGCAAGCGCGGTTGAGCTGCCCTCGATGGCGTCGTGCAGGGCCTCGATAGTGGCCGGCGCGAGGGCCGAGTCGAAGATCGCGAACTGGCGGAGCTGGTCGCCGGCGTTGCTGTCGGTCCACGGGACCGAGCCGAGCATCACGACCGTGCCCTGCGTGTTGACGGTCACAGCCGTCGGCGTGCCCGAGACACCATCGAGGTACGCCGTGGCCAGGCCGTCGGCGTACGTCACGGCGATCGTGTGCTCGTTGCCGTCACCGAGATTCGCGCCGCCGGGTAGCGGGAGGAGAACGTCGCCGCCGAAGACGGTCAGGATCAGACGGCTGTTGTCCCAGTCACGGGAGATCGAGAACTGGCCGGAGTTCACGTCGTCCGTGCCGGTACCAAAGATGCCGACGCCCCCAGCCAACTCGAGGTCAGCCTGGAAGCGGACGAGGAAGGTGCGGGGTGCATCGCCGGTCGGGACGAGGGCGGCGTCCGCTGTCACCATCGCGCCATTGCCGGACGGGAACTCGAACGCGTTGTCGCCGCCGCAGTCGCCGTCCATGTCGCCCGGGACAACGCTGCCCGAGATGGCACCGTCATACCCGTTGCCGCTCAGGTCGAGGACGGTTCCCCCGCCGACGGGGTAGCACTCCCAGAAGAGCACCGGGTTGTTGAAAAGAATGGCGGATCGTGCGAGGGCTCCAGCGACGATGGAGAGGGAGCCACCATCGCTGTCAGAGTCGTTTCCCAGTACATCGATCACAACGGGCGTGTCCTGGACCGTCGTCGTGAAGTCGTCCACCGCGACCGGCGGCACGTTTTCCTCGGCCAGGGCACTCGCTACGAGTACCAATCCGAGGGCGAAGACGCCAACGATCGCGATAGTGGCGGCCTGAACCGCACGAATGGGATAGGACATGAGACGACCCGCATTCAGTCCAATTGTCAGTAGACATGTGGAAAAGTAAGAGAATGCGAGCGTACGTAGGTGACGGTTCCCTGAAGTTCTGTATGTCCTTCACTGGTTCTCTACCAGAACGGTCGAACGGGAGCGCAACGGGGCGCAGATCGCCCTCCAGTGGAGCCGTTCCTGACAGAACGAGGTGTGTCAGTTAGGGAAGACCTACCAGGAGCCGCCGCCGCCGCCACCACCGCCACCACCCGAAAAGCCGCCGCCCCCGAAGCCGCTGGAGCCGGAGCTGGCGGGTGTCGCAGCGATCGCGCCGGCGCTCTCCTGAGTGAAGCGCGTCATGTTGTCGGCCAGGGACAGCGCGGCGAGGTGGCCTGCAGGGCCGACGTACCAATCGGCAGCCGGGAGGTCAGCGAGTCCCTCGAACGCCTTCGCCCATTCCTCGGTCAGTCCGAACACCACGGCGTACGGCAGATAGTCGTAGAAGATGCGCGATTGTTCGGCGAATCGCGCGCGGTATAACTCGGCGCTTGAGATGAAGCGCTCGAAGCCGCGGACGCGACGGAGCGTCGCGCTGCCCTTGCCGGTGCGGGCCGGTGTCGCGCCATGCCCCGCGATGAGGGCGACCGACCCCACCATCAGCGGAATTGGCACGATCGCCCACTCCGTGAAGATGACGGCGACGATGAACAGGCCGACCGATAGGACCAGCGCGAGGATCCCCAGGACCAGCCACCGTGTCCGCGTGCTCTTCGGGCTCCGTCGATACCAGCCCTGGGCGACGGTCTCCTCGTAGAGCGCCTCCTGCACGGAGTCGAGGCGCGCACGGAACTTCTGCCGCAGTGAGGAGATCTCTACTTCGTCGCCGTCCTCGAAGAGGGCGTCCATCAACTTGCGCTCGTACGCCAGGAGTTCCTCGCGAGGTTGAGGATTCAGCCGGACGAGCCGCCAGTCGGTCTTGTCGCGCAGCATCCCGGAGGTTGTGATTTCCTCGATGCGGAGGTAGTGCCTCGTCGCGAGGTCGATGATCGTCGCGGTCACATCCAGGGGATGCGCCACCTCGTCGCGGAGCGTGCCGATGAGGCCGGGCCGCAAGTTGCCCGGTGGCGAGTACTCCACGGGGAAGGGGCCGCCCTCGAACAGCGGGACACGCTCGGCGGCTCCGGTGGCGGAGCCAAAGCGGGCATCCACGAGCGAGCCCGCCCAGCGCCGGTCGCGGCCGATCACCCAGAGCGTGCGCGCAATCCCGAACACCACCAGCAGCGACAGGAGGCCTGTCGCGCCGAGCGTGTAGCGGTTCAGGGAGAACGCCTTCGTGGCGCTCCAGCGTTCCGCCAGGATCGGCTCCGGTGTCGGGACCACGCCCGAGGGGATCGACGAGACGACCGTGATGCCCTCGTAGGGGCGGAGACCCGAGTGAGAGAACATCGCGGTGCGGGCGCGCACCTCAGCGGAGTCGCACGAGGCAGTTGAGCTCGTGGCGCCGGCGAAGCAGAGGCTGTCCTGGATCGCGGCCGGCATCCGCACCGTGACCGTCGCGTGGTCGATCGGGACGCCCCACTCGTGCCCGGTGGCGTTCCAGTAGAGCTCGTCGTGATCCTCGAAGCCGTTGAGCGCTCCCTCGACTCGGTAGTGGATCAGGTAGCTGTGCTCGCCGGTAATAGTGGTGTCCGGATCACCGATGCGCAGCCGCGTGTAGCCGCCGCCAGCGTCCTCGCGGGCGAACTGGTCAGGGGCAGTCTCGGAGGAGATCTCGAGCACCGTGAGGTCGTAGACGCGGTCGTACGTGTCGTCGTAATGGAAGCGCACGGGGATGTCACGGAGGAGGCCGTGGCGCTCGTTACTCCCGAAGTCGTACGTGATCTCTTCGCGGACCTCGAGCTCGCCGGTCGCGGAGACGGTCAGCGTCACGTCGAACTCGACGATGCGCTCCGACGCCTGGGCGCCGGCTGCGGCGGCCACGACGGTACACAGCACCATCACGCCCACGAGGGACGCGAGCATCCACCGAATGGTCTTCAACACTCGCCCCCACCCGCGCGTCAAACGAGGTACACCATAGGCTGAACGAGGCGCGGCGTGGGCGGGTCGGAGATTGCAGATGGAACTCTGGTGGTGGCCAATCATCGGCCTGGTGGTCCTGTTACTCGCCTGGTCCGCCTGGACGTTCAACACCCTGGTTCGCCGGCGTAACGGCGTTGACGAAGCGTGGGCCACGATCGGCGTGGAGCTGACACGCAGGCACGACCTCGTGCCGTCGTTGGTCGAGGCCGTCCGCGGCTATGCGGGGTTCGAGGAGTCACTCCTCACGCGTGTCGCGGAGTCACGCTCACGCGCCGTCACCGGGAGTGAGCCCGACGCGAGCGCCGAGACGTCGCTGACCGACGCTGTGCGATCCGTGTTCGCGGTTGCCGAGGCCTATCCGGATCTCAAGTCCTCAGAGCAGTTCCAGTCGCTACAGGACGAACTCGCGCTGACGGAGGATCGCATCGCCTACGCGCGCGCGATCTACAACGCCTGGGTGACGGACTACGAAACCACGCGTCAGTCGTTCCCGTCGTCCATCCTCGCCGGACTATTCAAGTTCACCCGCCGCGCGTTCTTCGAAGCGGAAGTCGCCTCCCGTGCCCCCGTCGAAGTCGCCCTCCACGAGGATGTCGCGAGCGCCTGAGGGTCGGCACCGCAGTACGCCTCGGCGTCGCGCCGGACTACAGGGAGGCGGTATGCTGGGGATCCTCACGCGGGAGTAGCTCAGTGGTAGAGCGCCTGCCTTCCAAGCAGGATGTCGTGGGTTCGAACCCCATCTCCCGCTCCACTCCAAAACCCCAGTAACGACGCGCGATTCATGGCTTGGCCCGGCGGCGCTGGATTGGTGTCGGGCGGTTAGTCCGGCCCGAAGTCCGGCCCACGGTACGGGTTCGGCGGTCGTTCGAAGGTTCAGAAGTCGTGTCGCTCGAGGCGGCGTGGGCCTCCTGGGCAGCATTCACGAGGGCGTCTAGGGCGGTCGCGGACTGCTTTCGCTGGGCGTCGACGAGCTGCTGATATCTGCGCGTCTGGTTGATGTTCGAGTGGCCGGCCTCCTCCTGGATGACCGACAGCGGGACGCCGGCGAAGCCGCGCAGCGTGATCCCCGTGTGCCTCAGCTGATACATCGTCACTGCCTCGAGCGAGGTTCCCTCGAGGAGTTCCTTTAGGTGATCGCGCGCGTGGGGCTCGTAGACGTAGTCGCCGGTCCGCTCGGCGGGGAACACCAGGTCGGTGCGTCCGGCCTTCAGTCCGGCCCGCTTGATGCGCTCGCGGTGGGCTTTGAGCTGAGCGAGCAGCCAGGCCGGGGCGTGCAGCGTGCGCGCCTGGTGCGTCTTCGTCGGGCGCACCACGTACTCGCCGCCGGAGTCGCGCGTCGACTGTCCCTTCACGCGACGGCCGGGCACGCGGTGGACGCTCCGCTCGATCGCCACGGTGCCGGCGTCGAAGTCGATGTCGCCCCAGCGCAGCGCGAGAGCTTCTGACGGCCGCAGCGCGAGCAGGGCACAGGACACGTACATGGCGCCGAGCCAGTCGGACTCCACGGCCGCGATGAAAGCCGCGATCTGATCGGGGGGCACGAACGACGGCGAGCGGCGCGTCGTGCGCGGGACGTCGACCAGGGCGGCCGGGTTCATCCCCTGGGGGAGCCGCCGCCGGCGGATCGCGAGGTTGAACGCCGCTCGGAGGGCGTTCCGGGTCTGGCGGATCGAGTGGGGCGACACCTCCTCGCGCACCATGCGGGCCATGAGCGCGTCGACGTCCTCGGGCGAGAGCCGGCGTGCCTGGCGGTTGCGGAGGGGCGTCAGGTAGCGGGCGACGAGGCGCTTCGTGTTCGCCGTGTGGCTCGGGCTCCAGCCGGCCACCGTCTCGCCGTGGGTGAGGTAGTCGTCGAGGAGCGTGCCGACCTTTACGCGCCCGTGGTCCTGCGCCGCCGCCGGGTCCGTCGCGTCCTCGGCGATCTTCATGCGGATCCACGCCTCGGCCTCGCGGAGCGTCTCGTGGTCCGAGCGCTTCCGCCGGCGCGCCTCGCCCTCCTCGTGCTCGTACTCGACCCACGCCTCGAAGCGCGTCCACGACCGGCCGTCGCGGTTGTAGGTCCGCTCGCGGGTGCCGGAGCCGATGATCATGCGGTAGAAATTTCCTTGACAACGGTTGTGGTGGGGGCGAACAATGATGTTGTTGTACGGGAGGAATCCGGCAACCCAACATCGCTAGCTGGACCAGTGACAAGGGCCTCTGTGGGGCTCTTCCGGGGAAACTCGGATAGCTGGTCCTTCTTCATGCTCAGAAATACCTCTTAGTTCCCCGTCCGAAGAGGTCGTACTGGCGTCCGACGTGGTCGCGGATCCGGTCGTAGTAGCTGGTGTCGCCGACCTCCCACTTCCTCATCACCGCCCAGCCGCAGTAGTCAGCCGCCTGGATGCACAGGTCGCTCGACGCCGGCCAGAACGCGCTGGAGTAGGGGACTCTCGGGGCGACGTCCTTGATCGCGACGCGCAGCGCGTCGTGATAGGCCGTTTGCTTCGCTTTGGTGTTGATGCTGGCGGCGACCACCATCACCTCGGGGCAGGCGCCCAGGCGGGCCGGGATGACCTGTTTCAGGTGCCAGTACCAGGCCGACGAGTAGAAGTCGGTGAGGCTCTGGCGCAGGGTGGGGTTCGCCTTCGCCTTCTCGAAGAGAGTGACGTCCACCTTGAACTCGTGCGCCTTCAACACGGTCAGCACCTCGTGCCGCACGCCAGGCCGGTCCGCTGTCGCGTGGAAGCCGTTCGGGAGGTGGATCCCGCGCTTCGCGAGATCGTGCCGAAGTTCCTGCAGGTCACGTGCCACCGCGCCGTGGTCCTCGAAGACAGCCGTCGCGATGTAGAAAAACCGAGTGACTCCCGGTCGCGCGGGCTCGAAGGTCATGTCACCCGCTTCGTCGCCGAAGATGCAGAGGCGTCTCACTGAATCATGCTCGCGCCGTCGCTGGCGGCAGCGCCTTCGTCCGAGATCCGCATGTTCAGGCGGAGACTGCGGTCTGACAGGTCGGGCAGTCGAAACGGCCGTCCGGGCGAAGAAGATTCGAACTCAGCGCAGTCCGGCACGTGGGACAACGGTTCGCAGGTGCAGGTTCGGCACCGCCCGGGGTTGCCATACGCCCGCGGTGGTCGTCGAGGATTGCGTCCTGTACGAGGCGTTGCCGCGCACGCTCTTCGAACTGGCTGCGGGCACCGAACGTGGCCACGAAGCCGGTGACGGCCATTCCGAGGTACATGAAGAACGTGCTGCCCAGCATGACTGCCAGCACCGCCCCGATGAGCGCGCCCAGTGTCAGGCCGAGCAACACTCCCACAACCACGGGCCCGATCCATCCGACCTCGAGTTCATCGTTCATTGCCGAACCCCTGTCTCCGCGCCGAGCGCGGTTGCTACCTCGAGTCAGCTCGCCTGCGTGCGGACGGTCGCGCGCAGGAAGCACTGCGCGAAGACGTTCGCGCGGCGGTGGCGCTCTCGCATGGGGCCGAGGAGCACGCCGTCCTGGTAGAGGCTGTAGCGCAGCTCGCCCGACAGGTGCAGGCCCGCGGCCACGGCAACCATGCGGTTCACCTGCTCGACGCTCGCGCGTGCTGACACGGAGGCGAGGCCACGTCCGCCCGCCCGTCGAGGCGGCACATAGAGCATCGTCCGCGGGCCGAGTTCATCGTCGCGGACAACTGAGAGCCGGATGATGTCGGCGAGCTTGCGAGCGTCGCCGGCGAACGTCCGACCCAGGTCGACCCATTGCACCTGGTCGGCACGCCGATCAGGACTCCCCCACCCGACCACCTCGAGCACGTTCTGACCCCTGCCGTGGAGGGCGCAGCGCCCCGGCATCGGGGTCGTATTGGCCACTCTCATCCGCGACCTTCAAGCGGTCCTCGCGGTCGCGTTGAGCGATGGCACGTGCGAGGGCCCGCCGCTCCGGCTCGGAGAGCTGGGCAGCGATCTCCTCGACCTCCTGGGGGAGCTCGACCCGTCCGCGCTCGGATGCTAGTCGGCGGGCCAGATTAGTCAATGTCTCGATGTCGTCGTCACGTAGTGCGCCCACCGCTTTCAGGAGGTCGGCAATCTCCGGCGTGGCCTCAACCCCCGTCCCCGCGGGCTCGCCGAGGAGTCGCCCGACGGTCGTCTCGAGGGCGTCGGCAATCGCCATCAGGTTGACGATGTTTGGCGGCGCGCCTCTGACGGTGCTGCGGATCGTGTTCACCGACAGACCGCTGCGCTCGGCGAGCAAATCCATCGACCACCCGCGAGCACGCCGCGCGTCATCGATGGCTTGACCGAGTTCAGGCAGGGAGTTTCGTGCCACGGATAGCAGTGTGACTGCAAGTTGTTGACACCGCCCCCAAGTCAACTGTAGGATTCCACCAACAACTTGCAGGGAACGGTTGAGGTGCTGATCCGAAGGGATCGGAAACGGGCCTCCCGTCAGAGAACTTGGACAGGTCTGTGGGTAAGAATTCCGGCCCCGCGACTGTGGATAAGCGGCTCACTGACGACGAGATCAGGGAGATCAAGACGGCCCTCCTGGTCGACGAGCCTCGGGTGCATGCCTACGAGGTCGCGGACGAGCTGGGGTTCGACGCATCAGCGTTCTCGCGCTTGTTCCGGCGCAACAGCACGCGCCGACTGCCTCACGGCACCGGCTGTCGCACGGTCCTCGACGCGATCGAGCGCATCCGGGCGAAGCGGGTGGCCGCGTGATGGCGTGCACATTGACGACGCGGGGTGGAGCAGAGGTAGCTCGCGGGGCTCATATCCCCGAGGTCGCCGGTTCGAATCCGGCCCCCGCTACCAACGTCATCACCGGCGGTGCCGCGTGACTTGTGCCGTGCGTCCGGTGCTGGCTCGAGCGGACTGGCCGCTAGACGACGTTCGGTGCCTCGGAGACGCGGAAGCGCGAGCTGCGGCCGATCTCGACACCCTCGACCAACAGGACCACCTGGAGGAGGACATTCGTCACGGTGCCCGGCGGGGGTGTGGCTCCGATCGCCGTTGTGGTGATGCGATGTCTGGGCTCGCCCGGTGGGAGCAGCAAGGGGCTGGTGTTCATGGGGCGCAGGTCGTCGACCGGCTCTCGCGCTCGAGTAATCACGCCGCCGATCTGCTGCCTGGGCCTGACCTCATCCGCGGAGTACTCGATGGTCGCGTCGACGATGAGCGCGAAGAGCCCCTCGAAGGAGAACGACACCGAGGCGACTCCCGAGACGGGATCGGCGCCGGAACCCGTCTCCTGGTCGAAGCGGTAGAAGAGCTTGATATCGGTCGCTTTCACGACGCGGACGGTAGCACGGGCGGTGCCGCGTGACGTCCCCCATCGCTGAGCTCGTGGGCGGCCTGGACGCGACCGAGCGCGCGCAGCTGCTCGTCGAGTTGCTCGGCACGCTGATCCGCGAGGGCTCGCCCCTCGTTCCGGCAGCCGCCGAGGCACCCGCGCCGGCCGAGCCGGAAGAGGCGTGGCCCTACGCGATGCGGATCGACCAGGCGTCGGCATACACGGGCTACTCGAAGGACCACCTGCGCGACCTTGCGAACGCCGGTCGCGTCGGGCACCGCCTCGACGGCGACCCGACGAGCAACGCGCCGTGGGTGTTCCTGCGCACGGACCTCGAGCGCCTGCTGCACGAGCACCAGGACGACTACAGCGCCAGCCTCCACGACCTCAGCGCGAACCGTCGAGGGCGGACGCGACGGCACCGGCTGCAGGAAGTGACGCCGCGATGAGCCCGGAGATCGTCCCGCTGTTCGCCGTGTCCGTGGGGGTGGTCGGCGTGCTGTTGCCGCTGGCGCTCCGCCAGGGGGAAGCGTTCGACGCGGAGCGCCGTGAGGAGGCGGGCGAGACGCAGGAGATCGAGGAGTACGCGGAGCGCCAGGCGGACCTGCTTGGCCTCCGACCACAGATCGAGCGCCGGTAGGGGTACCGGCAGAGGGGGTTGGCGATGCGGATCTACGTAGCGAGTTCATGGCGGAACCTGGACCAGCCGAACGTGGTCGAGG
>Ga0209024_1001058_pt1 | contig 28794 bp, 34 predicted proteins | sample AutmiccommunBRH5_FD_187380 | JGI IMG/M metagenome (GOLD analysis project Ga0209024, IMG submission 187380) | Deep subsurface microbial communities from Mt. Terri, Switzerland - Autotrophic microbial communities BRH/5 (SPAdes) (version 2) | ecosystem: Environmental > Aquatic > Deep subsurface >...
CAATTCCTTACGGGTCTGCTTGCGCTTGCCGGCGTACTCGGCGTCGGCGAAGGTCATCTGCTTCATGGAAAAACTCGGCTGGCGGGATCGGCGTATTTCACCAGATTCGGGAAGTCTTTTTCAGACCATCCCTTTGGCGCTCCAGGGTTGTTCTGGAAGACCGCTTACGTGTACGGCGATAACATCGACACCGCTGGCGGTGAAGGTAAGGAGCGCGAGTTCTTCAACCAGGTCCAGTACGTCGTACAGAGCGGCCCGGCGAAGGATTTGTCGCTGAAACTGCGCAACTCCATCTATCGCTCGAACAATGCGCTGCGCGACGCAGGCAGCCCGGACTTGAACGAGATCCGTGCATTCATCGAATACCCGCTGAGCATCCTGTAACCCAGGCGCTCGGACCATTCGATGCAAACGGAGCCCGGCGAAAGCCGGGCTCTTTCGTTTCGCCGCACATCCAGCGCGGCGCCCCGTCCTGTACGCCGCAATGCGCGCGCCGTACAATGCCGAGCCAAATTCCAGCCTCTTCTGCAAGGACACAACGGCCACATGCGCACCAGTCAGTTCCTGCTCTCAACCCTCAAAGAAACCCCATCCGATGCAGTGGTCATCAGTCACCAACTGATGCTGCGTGCCGGGATGATTCGCAAGCTGGCGTCCGGCCTCTACACCTGGATGCCGATGGGGCTGCGTGCGCTGCGAAAGGCCGAGGCCATCGTTCGCGAGGAAATGAACAAGGCAGGCGCCCTGGAAGTACTGATGCCGGCCATTCAGCCAGCCGAGCTCTGGCAGGAGTCCGGCCGCTGGGAGCAGTACGGCCCGGAGCTGCTGCGTCTGAAGGACCGCCACAATCGCGAATTCTGTGTCGGCCCGACCCACGAAGAGGTCATCACCGACCTGGCACGCAACGAGCTTCACAGCTACAAGCAGCTGCCGATCAACTTCTATCAGATCCAGACCAAATTCCGCGACGAAATCCGTCCGCGCTTCGGCCTCATGCGCGGCCGCGAGTTCCTGATGAAGGACGCCTACTCCTTCCACCTGTCCCAGGAATCGCTGCAGGAAACCTACGACCGCATGCACGAGGCGTACTGCAATGTCTTCACTCGCCTCGGGCTCGACTTCCGTCCAGTGCAAGCCGACACCGGCTCCATCGGCGGAACCGGCTCGCACGAGTTCCACGTACTGGCTGAGTCTGGCGAAGACGACATCGCGTTCAGTGACACCTCCGACTACGCCGCCAACATCGAGAAGGCCGAAGCCATTCCGCGCGAAACCGATCGTGCGGCACCAAGCGAAGAAATGCGCCTGGTAGACACACCGAATGCCAAGACGATCATCGAACTCGTAGAGCAGTTCGGCCTCGCCATCGAGAAAACGGTAAAAACGCTGGTCGTTCATGGCGTCGAAGAAGGCCAACTGATCGCCCTCATCGTACGCGGCGACCACGAACTCAACGAGATCAAGGCCGCCAACCTGGAGCAGGTTGCCAGCCCGCTGGTATTCGCCTCGGAAGCGGAAATCCGTACTGCCATTGGCGCGGGTCCCGGCTCGCTGGGCCCACTGAACCTGACGATTCCCTGTGTGATCGACCGTTCTGTCGCGCTGATGAGCGATTTTGGTGCCGGCGCCAACGTCGACGACAAGCACTACTTCGGCCTGAACTGGGAGCGGGACCTGCCGCTACCGCAGATCGCCGACCTGCGTAATGTGGTTGCCGGTGATCCGAGCCCGGACGGGCAGGGGAATCTGGTAATCAAACGCGGTATCGAGGTCGGCCATATCTTCCAGCTGGGCACCAAGTACAGCGAGGCGATGAACTGCCGGGTGATGGGCGAGAACGGCAAACCCGCCACTCTGATCATGGGCTGCTACGGCATCGGCGTATCCCGCGTGGTTGCCGCGGCGATCGAGCAGAACTACGACGACCGTGGCATTCTCTGGCCGGACGCGCTCGCGCCTTTCCAGGTTGCCCTGGTGCCGATGAAGTACGAAAACGAAGCGGTTCGTGAGGCTACCGACCGACTCTACGCCGAACTCACCGCAGCAGGTTACGAAGTGCTGCTCGACGATCGTGACAAAAAGACCAGCCCCGGCGTCAAATTCGCCGACATGGAGCTGATCGGCATCCCGCACCGCATTGTCATCAGCGATCGCGGGCTGGCTGACGGCACCCTGGAATACAAGCACCGCCGCGACGCGCAGCCTCAGCCAGTCGCGACTGCTGACATCCTGTCCTTCATCAACTCGCGTGCTCATCGCTGATCGGAAATCATGCTAAACCGACGTTTTGTCGTTTCAACCAGCGCCGCGCTTTGCGCGGCGTTGCTCCTTGGCGGCTGCGCCAATCACTTGCCGCAGCGCAGCGAGCACGAGGCGCGTGTCGAGCGCAAACTGCTCGACCACAGTCTGCGCATCGAACTCGGTGAGCCCCAGGTGCTCGAACTGCCGCAGCGACGTATCCGCGTGCAAGAGCAGATGACATTCGAAGTCACCGATTTCGAAGTAACCCGCCGTTATGATCGCTATACCCCTTACCAGCCCTGGCGAGAGCTGTACGAGATTCCGCTGGGCGTCGTCGCAGTGGTCGCCGGCGTAGGCGCAAACGTGCTCAACGTGGTGATGCTCGGCAACATGCCAGAGAGCGCGACTCGCGACTGGATCAGCTACGGCTTCGCCGGCATCAACCCGTTCATGAACGCCGAGTCCAATGGCCGCTCGCAGCAGAACCTGGCCAGCCTCGACGAGCAACGCCGGGATGCGCGGCTCGAGTACACCAGCCTGCCTTGGGCGGAGCGTCCGGTGCTCGTCAGCGCCGGTCCGCACACTCACGAGCTGTCCACCGATCGTCACGGCGTCTTGCGCCTGAATCTTCTCGACGGGCCGTTCGCTGATCAGGACGTCACGCAGATCGGCAAGTTGCAGCTGTCGGTTGAGGATGAACAGGATGGCACCCGGGCCGAGGCCACGCTGTTGGTCAGCCACAAGCTGCGCGGCAAGCTGCAAGAAGCTCACGACCTGATCTTCGATGACCTGGAAGGCGACGACGTCGCGCAATGGGTGCATCGCGTCCGGCGCCTGTCCGAACTTGGTCTGGAAGAAGAAGCCAGCGAACTGGAGCAGAGCCTGATCGAGCTGACGCGCAACGATCCCGAACTGCAACAGCACTTTCTGCAAAGTCTGATCGAAGGCAGCAACGGAAACTGAAGCCGATGAAGACGCCTGCTCTTCTTCTCGCATTGCTGCTGGTGAGCGCCCTGCCGGCAGCAGCCAATATCCGTCAAGCGCCCGAACCCGAACTCCGCGACCTCATGCAGAGGACAGTCGCTGAGGCGGACAGCTTCCAGGATCGCTTCGATGCAGAGGTCTGGCTGGTCGACATGTCCGGCCGACTCAAGCGCTACATCCCCGATGCCGAAGAGCGGCTGTCGCTGCTCCGGCTGGTGCATCGCGAGGCGAGCAAGGCGGGCCTGAAGCCGGAACTGGTGCTGGCGCTGATCCATGCCGAAAGCCTATTCGACCGATTTGCAATCTCCAGCGTTGGCGCGCAGGGCATGATGCAGGTGATGCCATTCTGGAAAGCGGAACTGGGTCGACCGCAAGACAACCTCACCGACAACGCCACCAATCTTCGCTATGGCTGCACCATCCTCAGCTATTACCTGAACAAGGAAAATGGCGACATCAACCGGGCGCTCGCGCGCTACAACGGCAGCCTCGGGCAGAATCGCTATCCGGCCAAGGTGATCGGCTTCTGGCAGGATTTCTGGTACGTCAAACCCTGAGTCACCAGGCGGGCTACTCGCCCTTCAGCCGCGCCAGATGCACAAGGATGCCCTCGGCAGTCTGTTCGCCAACCAGGCGCTCGCGCACCTTCCCCTGGTCGTCAACCAGATAGGTCACCGGCAGCACCTCGCTACGCGGCAATTGCAGACGCTCGGCGGGATCATCACTGAGCACACGGAAGTCGATACCCAGCGCCTTGGCGGCTTGAGCGAGCTCTTCGCCGCGCAACTCGTCGAAGTTCACACCCAACACTGCCAGTCCCTGCTCGGTTTCGGACAAGGCGTTCAGCTCCGGAATCTCGGTGCGGCAGGGACCACACCATTCGGCCCAGTAATTGATCAGCAGCCATTGCCCCTGCAGCTGTGCCGCAGTCACTTCACGCCCGTGCTGGTCGATCCCCCAATCCTTTTCGCAGGCAGACAGGAACAGGCAGCTCAGCAGGAGCAGCAACGAGGCGATCGGTTTGGTCATGGTGCTTATTCCTTAACGTATACGGCCCGAGGATACCGCTGCGTTGCAGTCAAGGCACGCCTGGGACGACCCGATCCTGACGCAGACCGTGGCGGCGCCAAGTAACCGTCGCGCTTTTCGCCGTTATGCGAGTCCGATCACGCGCGGCGGCGCTCAAGTGCACAGTTTTGTCGGACCTGCACTGCCTATAATTCCGCACCCACCACCGTATGCCAGTAGCGAAGCCATGTCCCAACTCCACGACAAACTGATCGGCACCGTACCCTCACGCATCGTCGAGCAAGCCGCCATCGCCCTCACTACCTATGACGGGCGCGTAGCTGAATTCAATGTCGCCAGCTGGTTGCAGCTGCAGGGACACGCAGGGCTCATGGTGTCTCTCGTTGCCAAATATCGCGATGGAAAGCAGCAGCGAGAAGCGATCATTGATCACGGACGCACCGATGGCGCAGGCAAGATCCTGCTGTCCGGCGTCGCGCGGCTACCGGTCCGACACAAGATCGAGGAGTTGCAGATTCACCTGCGTCCTGCCGCCACGGTAGCTGCAATCACCGTCGAAGAGCTGTTCGCTCACCCGGTCGAGCCCGTAGCTGCCGAAATGAAAGCCGTCCAGGCCTGATTCAGCCGCTGACCTTTTTCTGCTCCAACTGCTTGCTTGCCAGAGCGGCGTGCGGCGCGCCGGTTGGAGCATCATCCCTGACGACCAGCGATTCCGGCCATTGCCTAAAGCGAAGACCGGTAAGGCGGTTCAATGCCTCGAGCGCCGCGTCTGGCGCTCTCTGATGCAAATACAGAATGGTGCTGCGCTTGCCGTCCATTACGTCTTCCCCTCAACTACTCCGAGCCATAGCCAGAAGCGTGCCATCACCTCGAAAACGCCGTCACGGCCTATAAGTACGCATCTGATCGCTCGAACAACCTGCCACCGAGCGCAGCGCCTCCACGTAAACACTCCCTTACTGACGATTTTTGTCACCGCCCGATTGCAACCAGTCGGCCAGGCTGCCACTGAACAGGCTGGCCTGTTCCTGCTGCAGTAGCTCCAGTGACTGGCGCAAAGTCGGATACCAGGGTTCGTTCAGCTGCTCGGGCAACGTTACGCGCGCTGACAGTGGCCACGGGTTGCAGCGCAATAGTTTATCCAGACTGTAGTGATTCAGATCTCGACAAAGCACCCAGCCCCCGGAACCCGTCCGACAGACCAGCTGTTCCTGTTCGAAGAAGCCGAGTATGTCGTCCCACTCATCCTCGGGAAGGCGCAGGCCGGCCCTGTGCAGATCACGCAGGCGCAGCTCCCGTCCCTCCTGCTGACGCTGGTGCAGGTTGCGCAGCAGCATCAGCATGACCAGCAGGCGTGGCAGCGGCCGACGGCGCCATTGCTGCGACGACGACAGGCCGCAGACCAGCTCGGCGCCGAACAGCACGATCATCCAGGACAGATAGACCCATAACAGAAACAGCGGGACAGCCGCGAAAGCGCCGTAGATCAGCTGATAGCTCGGGAAATAGCTGACGTACAGGCCGAACAGTTGCTTGGCCGCCTCGAACAACACTGCGGTGAATACACCGCCCACCAACGCATGCCGTAACGGGACACGGGTATTGGGCACCGCGGCGTAGATCAGAGTGAAGGCCGCCACGCTGAGCAGCAATGGCATGACCTTGATCAGCGTGCCGACGCCAATGAGCGCGTACGGCCCCGAGATCAGCGAAAGCGAGGCGATGTAGGTACTGGTGGCAAACCCTGCGCCGAGCAGCAGCGGCCCGAGGCTGAGAATCGCCCAATACAGCAGAAAACTGGACACCCCCCGTCGTGGCTGTCGTACGCGCCAAATGGTATTGAAGGCCTTCTCGATGGTCAGCAGCATCATCAACGCGGTAGCCATGAGAAACCCGACCCCGAACCAGGTGAGTTGCCGCGCCTGGCTGGTGAACGCGAGCAGATATTCCTGGATGGTCGCGCCGGTGGACGGGATGAAATTGTTGAATATGTAGAACTGGATCTGCTCGCCAACACCTTTGAAAGCGGGAATCGCCGACAGCATGGCGAACGTGACGGTCATCATCGGCACCACGGCGAACAGGGTGGTGTAGGTCAAGGCCGCCGCGCTATGCGGACCTTGATCGGACAAAAAGCGCCGAACCAGGAAGCGACCGAACTCGAGGGCATTGTCGATGCGCTGATGCATCCCTTCTCCTTGTTACAGCTGCCTGGAGCCGTTGGCTCGACAGTGCTCATCGTCAAAAGACCCGGATCAGACCGAAAGCCTGCCCGGATCACCAGCGCTGCACATTTCGGTGAGCGCCACGTTGGGGGTTAGAATGGCCACCTCATCCGGCGAGACGCAACCACAAATGACCGAACTCACGCTGTATCACAACCCTCGCTGCTCCAAATCGCGCGGCGCCCTGGAGCTGCTTGAAGCCCGCGGTCTGACGCCCGAAATCGTGCGCTACCTGGAAACGCCCCCCACCGCAGCCCAACTCTGTGCTCTGCTGGACAAGCTGGGGCTCACCGCCCGGCAACTGCTGCGTACAGGCGAAGAAGAGTACAAAAGCCTCGACCTGGCCAATCCTGAACTCAGCGAAGCAGAACTGATCGACGCCATGATCGAGCACCCTCGCCTGATCGAACGCCCGATCCTGGTCGCGGGCAACAAGGCGATCATCGGCCGCCCGCCGGAAAAAGTGCTGGAGATCTTGCCGTGAGCACGCCCTACATTCTGGTGCTGTACTACAGCCGCCACGGCGCTACAGCCGAAATGGCCAGACAAATTGCTCGCGGCGTGGAAATGGCCGGGCTGGAAGCGCGTCTGCGCACCGTACCTGCCGTGTCCACCGAGTGCGAAGCGGTCGCGCCCACCATTCCCGACGCCGGTGCACTGTATGCGACCCTCGAAGACCTGAAGAATTGCTCCGGCCTTGCGCTAGGTAGCCCCACTCGCTTCGGCAATATGGCGGCGCCGCTGAAATACTTCCTCGACGGCACCAGCGGCCTGTGGCTGACCGGTGAGTTGGTCGGCAAGCCAGCCGGCGTGTTCACCTCGACCTCCAGCTTGCACGGCGGACAGGAAAGCACGCTGCTGTCGATGCTGCTGCCGCTGCTGCACCACGGAATGCTGGTGCTCGGCCTGCCTTACAGCGAGAACGGGCTGCTGGAAACCCGCGGTGGTGGCACGCCTTACGGCCCTAGTCACCATGCCGGTGCGGACGGCAAGCGTTTGCTCGACGAACATGAAATCGCCCTCTGTCGCGCCCTCGGGCAGCGTCTGGCACACACGGCACAGCGGCTGGAGATGTCCCTTGGCTAAGAAGCGTAAACCGCTGCCATCACTGGAATGGCTGACCCCGCGGGTCAAATCCAGCCGAGCAATAAGCCTTGCCAGCTTCATCGGCCTTGCAGTGCTGCTGGTCGTTTGGAACCTGGCCTTTGCCGACCTGCACGGAGCCAGAACCTGGGTTGTCGTCAGCATCCAGCTCATTCCACTATTGCTGGTTGCACCAGGGATGATCGCTGGCAGCCCGAGGGCGCACGCCTGGCTCTGCTTTATCGTCAACCTGTACTTCATTCAGGGCGTGCTCGCGGCGATCGACCCGGCGCGGATGATCTACGGCCTGCTGGAGGCCGGACTGAGCCTGACATTGTTCGTCGCGGCGCTGCTCTACACCCGCTGGAGCTATCAGTACGAACGCAAGGCCGCGGGCGAGGCGTGAGTGCAGCTGATCACGGCGAAAACTGCTTCAATGTTTTCGCCGTGCGGTGAGTTGGTTGAGGCAAGTTCGGATGAACGTGGCTGCGAGACAAGGCGCTGCGACGAGCCATAGCGGGGCTATGGTAAGGAACAGCAACGCAGTATCGGAACCATGGGCGCCGATATTGGCCAGCTGAACTCGCCAAACAGGCCATTCGCTACCAGCCGAGCGTTTCCTTGAGAAAAGGAATGGTCAGTTTGCGCTGTGCCTGCAGCGAAGCCTGGTCTAGCTGATCGAGCAACTCGAACAGCGCGTTCATGCTGCGTGAGCCACGGGTCAGGATGAAGCGACCAACGTCATCCGGCAGATTCAGCCCACGACGCGAGGCTCGCAGCTGCAGAGCGCGTAGCTTGTCCTCGTCGGACAGCTGTTGCAGCTGGAAAACCAGCGCCAGACTCAAACGAGATTTGAGGTCGGGCAGCGCGATCGACAACTCGCGCGGCGAGGCGTCCGCCGCCAGCAATAACCGTCGGCCGGAGTCACGCAGGCGGTTGAACAGATGGAACAACGCCTCCTCCCATACCGCGTCCCCGGCGACCGCATCGAGATCGTCTAGGCAGACCAGCTCACTCTGCTCAAGGTTGTCGAGCAAGGCCGGACCATATTCGGCCACTTCCGCCAACGGCAGATAGACAGCCAACTCTCCGCGCTCCTCCACCCGCAGGCAGGCAGCTTGCAGCAGATGGCTACGGCCGACACCGGCCTGCCCCCAGAGATAGATCAACTCATCGGACCAGCCCGCAGCAGGTGAACACAGCCGCTCGACATAGCCGAGTGCGGCTGCATTGGCGCCAGGGTAGAAGTTGGCGAAGGTGGCGTCGTCGCGCAGACGGACGCCCAGGGGGAGCTGGATGGGTTTCATGGCTGGCTGGGTGGTTCGGCCGGTGCACCGGCGGGCTCGGCGTAAAGGTCCGAGAGTTTATAGAGATCGTGCACGTGGCGCAGCAGAACCATGATCACCGCCGCCACCGGCAGTGCCAGCAGCACACCGGTAAAACCGAATAGCTGACCACCGGCGAGCACCGCAAAAATCACCGCCACCGGATGCAGCCCAATGCGGTCGCCGACCAGTAACGGCGTAAGCAGCATCCCCTCGAGCATCTGCCCTACCGTGAATACCGCCGCCACGCCCAGCAGGGGATAAGGTGCCAGCCCGAACTGAAAGAGCACAGCGACCACCGCCGCACCGATGCCGACGACGAAGCCCATATAGGGCACGATGCTGGCGAGGCCGGCGAGGACGCCTATCAACAGCCCCAGTTCGAGCCCGACCAGCATGAGGCCGGACGCATAGATGATTGCCAATGCCAGCATGACCAGCAACTGGCCGCGGAGGAATGCGCCGATCACCTCATGGCACTCGCTCATCAGACGCACCACCATGCCCTCACCGCGGCGCGGCAGCAGGCTGCGCAGCTTGAGCATGATCAAATCCCAGTCACGCATCAGATAAAAGCTCACCACCGGTATGAGCAGCAGGTTGCCAATCCATGCCAGCAGGGCCAGCCCCGACGCGGTGGCTCGGCTCAACACCATGCCGAGGACGCCGGTGGTGCTGCCCAGGTGTTCAGCGAATGCGGCCTTCAGCTGATCGAGACGCCAGAAGTTGTCTTCCAGCCCGAACTGCGCCTGCACCCAGGGCAACGCCTGATGCTGCAACCAGTCCAGCGCCAGCGGCGCCAGCTGGTAGAGCTTCACCAGCTGCTTGCCTAGCATCGGCAGCAACACCAGCAACATCAGCAACATCAGCAGACTGAACAGGGCGAATACGACGATCACCCCCCAGGTACGCGACAGCCCCCAGCGCTCCAGGCGATCGACCAGCGGATCTCCGAGATAGGCCAGCAGGATACCGATGAGAAAAGGGGTGAGGATCGGCGTCAGCAGATATACCAGCCAGGCGCACAAGAGCACGCCTGCCAGCCAGAGCCAGCGGTTCGAATCGTTCATGGTCACTCTATGCCTTCCGTGCAGGACAGTCGCCGATATAGGAATTGCGTCATCACCAGCGGTAACGCATCACCGTGCCGCTCTCGGGCGACGCAGGCGCATTGTCGGGCTCGCCAACCACACCGCCCTCATCCATCGGCTGCCGTGCATCCAGTGGCGCCTCGTCTTCGGCGACTTCCTGCAAACGCGCCAGTGCCAGCTGAGCGCGCAACTGCTCCGGACTGGCGTTGACGCGATAGACCAAACGATCACTTTCCACCCGCAGCAGGTTGCCACCAAAGGGTTCGAGCAAGCGATCCAGCTCCGCGAATCTCGCGACATCGGCCCCCAGGATCTCCAGGGTGATGTCCGACGCGGCGCCTGGCGCAACCACATAGCGTGGTGCCAGGTACTCACTGACGGACAGCATTACCGCGTCCGCCAGTCCCTCGAGGGTTTCCTCCTCAGCCTTGCCGTCGCGCTGCTCGTCGTCGAGCCAGACGTTCCACTGCGCCTGCCAGCGGGAATCGGCTTCTCGCGCATGGACCGCCAGCAGTACGTCGGCATCGTAGCGCTCGGAAGCCTCGCCCAGCGTCTCCCGGCTGTTCGCGCCAAATGCGTCCGGCGTTGCCAGCAGCTGTTCGGACAGATCCGCCAGCGGCAGGCGCAACGGCAGGCCACGGTGCTGCGCGGCGGCACGCACTGGCGCAGCGCTGCGCTGATCGTCGCCAAGCAACTGGGTGCCCTCGACCCGCTCGTTCAGCCACCAGACCAGAAGCGTCGGCCGGTTCGCACCCCACAGCGACAAGCCGGCACTACGCAGGCTGCGCTCCGTGGTGCCTGGATCGAAGTCGACGACGATATGGTCGTGCTCGTAACCATACTTGCTGATCAGTTGCTGCGGGTCCTTGCGCAGCTCAGCGACGGCCTCGCGCTTGCTTGCCTGCGCATCGCCGGTCAGACGCAACAGCAAGGTATCGAAAGCCCGCTGCAACGCAGCTGCGCGCTCCTCGCTCTGCTCGCCGGAAACAGGCTCACGCACCTGATACAGACCCTTGAGCTGTTCGGCCTGACCGGGCAATGACGCCCCCAGCGCAAGGCACAGAATGAGTAAGCGGTAGACAAGGCGCATGATTGATTCTCGCAGGCCGCCGGACCCCGGGGCAGGAAGTAGAGGAAACAGGACGCTACACCTTAAACAGCCGGCCCAGAGCCGGCAACCGCCTACCTCACAGATGCCCGACTCAAAATGCGGCCCGCCCGCGCCATCGCAGCTGCCGGGATGGCCGCTGCGCGGCAAGCCTGATAAAATCGCGCGCTTTCCGCAGACCGGTTCCGGCGCTTGTACGAGCCCGACATTCAGTACCCAGGCAAACGCGACGCAGGTGGACTCAGCCCCGGCGTCAACCGGCCACTCTGGTGACAACACCAGTAGCCGGAAACAGTTAGCCCTGGCGTGGATGCAGCACCTGACCGGTCGACACCCGCACTCCTTTCACAGGTCCGGATTCTATGAGCAAGCAACCCTCCCTCAGCTACAAGGACGCTGGCGTCGATATCGATGCAGGCGAAGCGCTGGTCGAACGCATCAAAGGCGTGGCCAAGCGCACCGCACGACCTGAGGTAATGGGCGGCCTGGGCGGCTTCGGCGCCCTGTGCGAAATCCCGGCAGGCTACAAGCAGCCGGTGCTGGTATCCGGTACCGACGGTGTCGGCACCAAGCTGCGCCTGGCACTGAATCTGAACAAGCACGACAGCATCGGCCAGGATCTGGTCGCCATGTGCGTCAACGATCTAGTGGTCTGTGGCGCCGAGCCGCTGTTCTTCCTCGACTACTACGCCACCGGCAAGCTCAACGTCGACGTGGCCGCCACCGTGGTGACCGGCATCGGTGCCGGCTGCGAACTGGCCGGCTGTTCGCTGGTAGGCGGCGAAACCGCCGAGATGCCCGGCATGTACGAGGGTGAAGACTACGACCTGGCCGGCTTCTGCGTCGGCGTTGTGGAGAAGAGCGAGATCATCGACGGCTCGAAAGTCGCCGCGGGCGACGCGCTGATCGCCCTGCCCTCCTCGGGCCCGCACTCCAACGGCTACTCACTGATTCGCAAGATCCTCGAAGTATCGGGCACCGACATCGAGAACACCCAGCTGGACGGCAAGCCGCTGGCCGACCTGCTGATGGCGCCGACGCGCATCTACGTCAAGCCGCTGCTCAAGCTGATCAAGGACACCGGTGCGGTCAAGGCCATGGCCCACATCACCGGCGGCGGCCTGCTCGACAACATCCCACGGGTACTGCCTGACAACGCCCAGGCGATCATCGACGTCGCCAGCTGGCAGCGCCCGGCAGTGTTCGACTTCCTGCAGGAAAAAGGCAACGTCGACGAACACGAGATGCACCGCGTGCTCAACTGTGGCGTCGGCATGGTCATCTGCGTCGCCCAGGATCAGGTCGAGCCGGCTCTGGCCAATCTGCGCGCATCCGGCGAATCGCCCTGGGTAATCGGGACGATCGCCACCGCGGCGCAAGATGCCGAACGAGTCCAGCTGAACAACCTGAAACAGCACTGATGACCGCAAGCTGCAATGTGGTGGTGCTGATTTCAGGGTCCGGCAGCAATCTGCAGGCGCTGATCGACAGCCAGGCCGAAGACAATCCGGCGCGTATCCGCGCCGTGATTTCCAACCGGGCCGATGCATTCGGCCTGACGCGGGCGCAAGACGCCGACATCCCCACAGCAGTGCTCGATCACAAGGCCTTCGATGGCCGTGATTCGTTCGACGCCGCGCTGATGGCAGTAATCGACGAACATGCGCCGGATCTGGTGATCCTCGCCGGGTTCATGCGCATTCTCACGCCAGGCTTCGTCCGCCACTACCAGGGCCGCCTGCTGAACATCCATCCTTCGCTACTGCCAAAGTACAAGGGCCTCGATACCCATCGAAGAGCGCTGGAAGCGGGCGACAGCGAACACGGTTGCAGCGTGCATTTTGTCACCGAGGAGCTGGACGGCGGCCCGGTCGCTATCCAGGCGGCGCTGGCGGTGAAGCCTGGTGAAAACATCGAGCAGCTGACGCGGCGCGTGCATTCGGCCGAGCACCAGATCTACCCGCTGGCCATGCGCTGGTTCGCCGAAGGGCGCTTGCGCCTCGCCGAACAAGGCGCGATGCTGGACGACGTCAACCTGCCGGCCTCCGGCTATCAGATCAGAATCTAGGAGATACCATGCGTCGCGCTTTGCTGCTCGCTCTCGCCGTGCTGACCCTGCCGGTCCAAGCCCTGGAGCTCAAGCCCTTCTCCGCTAGCTACACCGCCGACTGGAAGCAGGTTCCGGTCAGTGGCACAGCTCAGCGCAGCCTCGAGCAGCTGGACGATGGCAACTGGAGGCTCGATTTCGAGGCCTCCATGCTGGTCGCCAGTCTCAACGAGCGCAGCACGTTCCGCACCGAGGGCGATACCTTCCTGCCACAGACCTATCGCCTCAAGCGCAGCGGCCTGGGCAAGGGCAAGCGTGTCGAGCACCGCTTCGACTGGGACAACAAGCAGGTCGAAGGCAGTGACCGGGGTGATCCGGTCAAGCTGCCGCTGCATCGCGGCTTGCTGGACAAATCCACCTACCAACTGGCGCTGCAGCACGAAGTCGCGGCCGGCAAGCAGAGCATGAGCTATCAGGTGGTCGATGGCGACGAGATCGAAACTTACGATTTCCGCGTACTGGGCGAAGACAAGGTCAGCACCAAAGCCGGCCAGGTCGATGCCATCAAGGTCGAGCGCGTGCGCGACCCAACGCAGAGCAAGCGTGAAACCATCCTCTGGTTCGCCAAGGACTGGGACTACCTGCTGGTCCGCCTGCATCAGGTCGAGACGGACGGCAAGGAATACCAGATCATGCTCGAAGAAGGCCGTGTCGGCGGCAAGACCGTCAAAGGCAACTGAGTCATCGCGGCGCGCCTTCGCGACCGCCGCCTCCCACCTGCTTCGAGTTTTCCGATGACCTCTTCACGCCCCCTGCTGATTGCACTGCTCCTGTCCCTGGCCGGTTGCCAGTCATTCTTCGCCGAGCGCCCTCCGGCCAAGGCAGCAACCGAACGCCTGCAAGGTGAAGTTCGACAAGTCGGCGGCCAGCTTCAGTTGCAGAGCTGCCAGGGGCAACGGACGTTGAAACTGCTGAGCCAGGACACCGGGTTGCAGGACGACGCGCAGGTGCTGCTAACCGATGATCAGGATGCACTGTTCGCTGACCTGCGTGGCACCCTCAGTCAGGCCGAACCGGACGGTACTGGCCAACTCGCGTTGACCCGCATCTATCGCCTGCAGCGCGAAGGCCACGGCTGTGGCGAGGAGAACTTCAAGCAGCTGATCCTGCGCGCCAGCGGTCATGAACCAGGCTGGATGCTGACCGTGACCACCCGCGGCATGCTGCTCGTTCGGCCGGGGCAATCACCGATCGCCCTGCCTTATCTGGAAGAGCAGCTTCCCGGTGGCCAGCTCAGTTTCACCAGCGAGGCCAACCGGCAGCGCCTTGACCTGTGGGTTGCACCGCAGCGCTGTGTCGACAGTGCCAGCGGCACGGTCAGCCACCTCAGTGCGGAGCTCCGTCTGGACGGCCAGACATTGCGCGGTTGCGCCTACTACGGTGGCGCACGCGACGACTGATCTCACGAATGCGGGGCGTTCGCCGCGCTCATCCTGAAAGAACTGCATCCATGAACAACGCCCTGAATCTGCTGCACCCATACCCCTTCGAGAAGCTGCGTGGCCTGCTCGCTGGCGCAAAGCCGCCTGCCGACAAGCGTGCCATCGCGCTGTCGATTGGCGAGCCGAAGCACCGCTCCCCGGACTTCGTTGCCCAGGCTCTGGCGGACAACCTTGATCAGCTGGCGGTCTATCCGACCACACTCGGCATTCCGGCGCTGCGCGAAGCCATCGCGCGCTGGTGCGAGCGGCGCTTCGGCCTCGCCGCAGATGCACTGAACCCGGCGCAGCACGTGTTGCCGGTCAACGGTACGCGCGAGGCACTGTTCGCCTTCACCCAGGCCGTGGTGGATCGCTCAGCGGACGGTCTGGTGGTCAGCCCGAATCCGTTCTATCAGATCTACGAAGGCGCAGCCCTGCTCGCCGGCGCCACGCCTCATTACCTGCCATGCCTCGAGCAGAACGGCTTCAACCCGGACTTCGATGCCGTGCCGGCTGAGGTCTGGCAGCGCTGCCAGATTCTCTTCCTCTGTTCTCCGGGCAACCCGACCGGTGCGCTGGTGCCGCTGGAGACGCTAAAAAAGCTGATCGCGCTGGCCGACCAGTACGACTTCGTCATTGCCGCCGACGAGTGCTACAGCGAGCTGTACTTCGACGAGGCTAATCCACCTGCAGGGCTGCTTACCGCCTGTGCAGCACTGGGCCGCACCGATTTCAAGCGCTGCGTGGTGTTCCATAGCCTGTCGAAGCGCTCGAACCTGCCGGGGCTGCGTTCGGGCTTCGTCGCTGGTGATGCCGAGATCCTCAAGTCCTTCCTGCTTTACCGCACCTATCATGGCTGCGCCATGCCCGTGCAGACCCAGCTGGCGAGCATCGCGGCCTGGAACGACGAGATTCACGTGCGCGCCAACCGCGAGCTGTATCGGGCGAAGTTCGATGCCGTGCTGGAAATACTCGCGCCGGTCATGGACGTGCAACGCCCCGATGGTGGCTTTTATCTATGGCCGAAAACGCCGATGGACGATCAACAGTTCACCCGCGAGCTGTTCGCCCGCGAGCATGTCACCGTGGTGCCGGGTTCCTACCTGTCGCGCGAAGTGGACGGCATGTCCCCCGGCGTCGGCCGCGTGCGTATGGCACTGGTTGCGCCGCTGGCCGAATGCATCGAGGCGGCGCAACGCATTCGCCACTTCATCGAAACGTTCTGACAACGCACCGGGCGGTCCGGCCGCCCCGTTGTCCGAGGCTTCAAGCCACGCCTGGCGGGATCATGTCCTTGCCGTAATCGCGCAGCTTTTCCAGATTTTCCGGTTTCATGTGTTCTGGAATATCTGCCCGCGGATGCTCCTCATGCCGGTTGGAATCCACTGGCTCAGGCGCATGCTCAGTATGCTCGTCGTGATCATTCATACAACGCCTCCTGTTCAGATTGCGTGCTCTTCCCAGATCAGCTCGCCTTCGTCGCTGACCTCTATAACTTTAGTCAAAGCTGCCTCGGCAATCGCGTCGGCTTCGGAGGCCAGGTCGTAGCGACGGCCATCTGCGATCTTGAATACGTGTACATGCTCGTCGCTGTCGCGCCGTTTGATGGCGATAACCGCTTCGAACGCATCCTCGGCAGGCACCGCCGAAGAAATCGCTTCGAAATTCTCGAAATGCTTGCGTGCCATTACTCGTCACCTCACCGTTGCGATTGTCATCAATGGACAACACCATCGGTGTAAAAGGTCGAGAGCCCTCGCCGAACGACGGCCCGGCGGCAAGTTCGAACGTTGGAAGGCACACGGATAACCTGCCATGAACATGACTGAACACTACGTACAAAACGAGCCCAGCCGTACAGAGGTCGACGCCATGCAGGGGCCGCTGCTGCTGGAGTTCGGCACTGCCTGGTGCGGCCACTGCCGAGCAGCTCAGCCACTACTGGCAAAGGCCCTGGCTGAGCGCAGCGGCATTTGTCATCTGAAGATCGAGGACGGCCCGGGCCGCCCGCTGGGACGCTCGTTTCGGGTCAAGCTCTGGCCGACCCTGATCCTGCTGGAGAATGGCCAGGAACTCGCGCGCGTCGTGCGCCCGCTGAACGAGCAGGCGATCGAGCAGGCGCTAGGCGAGACGGGAAAGGGATGAGAGAGACAGTTCGCGATCCATCTGCCGCGCCGCGCTCTTCGAGGCGAGAAGGCATGCCCGCCTCCATAGCCCGGCGAGGCGTGGCATAATCCGCCGTCCAGTTTTGCAGGAGCCTTGGAGAGTCGTTTATGTCCGAATCAGATCAGCGGTTGTGCCTATACGGAATCAAAGCCTGCGACACGATGAAAAAGGCCCGTACCTGGCTCGACGAACACGGACTGGACTACGACTTCCACGACTACAAGAGCGTCGGCATAGACCGCACCCACCTGGAAGCCTGGTGCAATGAACACGGCTGGCAGACCGTTCTCAACCGTGCAGGCACCACCTTCCGCAAGCTGGACGACGCTGCAAAGGCCGATCTTGACCAGGCCCGGGCCATCGAGCTGATGTTGGCCCAACCGTCGATGATCAAACGCCCTGTACTCGACTTGGGCGGTAAGACCCTGATTGGCTTCAAGCCCGATCTTTACGCTGCCGAAGTGGCAGCGCCGAACTGATAGCCGCCCAACAGACGGCGCGGCCGACAAAAAGGAAATTCTATGTCCGCAACCCTATTTAGCCTCGCCTTTGGCGTTGGCACCCAGAACCGTCAAGGCGACTGGCTGGAAGTCTTCTACGCACAACCGCTGCTGCAACCTGCCGGCGAGCTGGTAGCTGCCGTCGCCCCACTGCTCGGCTATGCCGGCGGCAATCAGGCAATCAGCATCACCACTACCCAGGCTGCACAGCTGGCCGATGCCCTGAAGCCGCTCGACGCTACCCAGTACGCGCTGCTGACCCGCCTGGCCGAAAGCCAGCGCCCGCTGGTCGCCACTCTGCTCGCCGAAGACGCGCCGCTTACCTCGACCCCCGAGGCCTACCTCAAGCTGCACCTGCTTTCACACCGGCTGGCCAAGCCGCATGGTCTGAACCTGACCGGCATCTTCCCGCTGCTGCCCAACGTCGCCTGGACCAACCAGGGCGCGGTGGACCTGAGCGAACTGGCCGAGCGCCAGTTGGAAGCACGCCTGAAGGGCGATCTGCTGGAAGTCTTCTCGGTGGACAAGTTCCCGAAGATGACCGATTACGTGGTCCCTGCCGGCGTGCGTATCGCCGACAGCGCGCGCATTCGCCTCGGTGCCTATGTGGGTGAAGGCACCACCGTGATGCACGAGGGCTTCATCAACTTCAACGCCGGTACCGCCGGCCCGGGCATGATCGAAGGCCGCGTCTCCGCTGGCGTGTTCGTCGGCAAGGGTTCGGACCTCGGCGGCGGCTGCTCGACCATGGGCACCCTGTCCGGTGGCGGCAACATCGTCATCTCCGTCGGCGAAGGCTGCCTGATCGGCGCGAATGCCGGCATCGGCATTCCGCTGGGCGACCGCAACACCGTGGAGTCGGGCCTGTACATCACGGCCGGCACCAAGGTCAGCCTGCTCGACGACGGCGATCAACTGGTCAAAGTGGTCAAGGCGCGCGAGCTGGCCGGCCAGAGCGACCTGCTGTTCCGTCGCAACTCGCAGACCGGCGCTGTGGAGTGCAAGACTCACAAGTCGGCCATCGAGCTGAACGAGGCGCTGCACGCGCATAACTGAGCAGGAGCAGCGGCAAGCTGCGAGCCATGAGCGCCTGCCTTGCCGCATCCCCTGCAGCTGGAGGTTTGCCGCTTATGGCCCTGTTTTCTCCCTGGCGCGCCGACTTCCCTGCCCTGGCGGTGCTTGAAGCGCAAGGCCAGACCTATCTCGATAGCGCCGCCACGGCACAGAAGCCGCAGGCGCTGATTGATGCTCTCGGCGGCTACTACACCTGCGGCACCGCCAATGTGCACCGCGCCCAGCACCAGCCCGCCGAACGCGCGACTCGCGCTTACGAAGACTCGCGCATCAAGGTGGCGAAATGGCTGAACGCGGCTTCGCCCGCTGAAATCGTATTCACCCGCGGCGCGACGGAAGCGCTGAATCTGCTCGCCTACGGACTGGAACATCTGATCGGAGCCGGTGACGAGATCATCATCAGCGCCCTCGAACATCACGCCAACCTGCTGCCCTGGCAACAGCTGGCCAAACGGCGCAACGCCAGGCTTCAGGTGCTACCGATCGATACCGCCGGGCGCATCGACCTGGCCGCAGCTGCCGCGCTGGTCGGGCCGCGTACCCGACTGCTGGCGGTGAGTCAGCTGTCCAACGTGCTGGGTGGCTGGCAACCGCTGGACGACCTGCTGCACCTGGCCAAGACCCAAGGTGCGCTGACCATCGTCGACGGCGCGCAGGGCGTGGTGCACGGCCGTCACGACATGACCACGCTGGGTTGCGATTTCTACGTGCTCTCCAGCCATAAGCTCTACGGGCCGGATGGCGTCGGCGTACTGTACGGCCGCGGCGAATCGCTGCTGCAGCTGCATCACTGGCAGTTCGGCGGCGAGATGGTGCGCATCGCCGATTATCAACACGCCGAGTTCCATGCGGCGCCCCTGGGCTTCGAGGCCGGCACGCCGCCGATCTCCGGCGTCATCGGTCTCGGCGCCACGCTGGACTATCTGGCTGGACTCGACGTTGCCGCGGTCGAGCGTCACGAGCGGGCATTGCACGACCAGCTGCTCGCCGGGCTTGCCGCACGCAACGGCGTTCGCCTGCTCGGCTCGCCGCAGGTTGCGCTGGCCAGCTTCGTTGTCGAAGGCGTGCATCATTCCGACCTGGGGCATCTGCTCACCGAACAGGGCATCGCGGTACGCAGCGGCAATCACTGCGCCATGCCGCTGATGAAACACCTTGGTCTGGATGGCGCGACACGCGTCTCGCTCGGACTGTACAACGATAGTGCCGACCTCGAGCGTTTCTTCAGCGCGCTGGATCAGGCCCTGGAGTTGCTGCGATGAGCGACTTGCCGCAAGCCGCTGGCGAAGCGCTGGAGGCATTCGCTCAGGCACCCGGCTGGGAGCAGCGCGCGCGCCTGCTGATGCAATGGGGTGAGCGGCTGGAACCGTTGGATGAAGATGAACGCAGCGAAACGAATCAGGTATCGGGCTGCGAAAGTCGCGTGTGGCTGGTCGGCGAACGACAGGACGGCTGCTGGCATTTTCGCGCCGCCAGTGATGCCCGGCTCATTCGCGGCCTGCTGGCGGTGCTGTTGGCAAGAGTCAATGGCCTGGACGCGGATAAGCTGGCACAGATGGATATGGCCGACTGGTTCGCCAGCCTGGGGCTGTCACGACAGCTGTCACCATCGCGCAGCAACGGCATGAATGCCGTTCTGCAACGAATGCGTGAACTGACCGGCTGATCAGGCCCGCTGCCCGCGGTCGTCATGGTGGGCTGAAGCCCACCCTACGAGCAACCTACGGCCAGCACTGACGATCAGCGCTTGCGCAGGATCACGCTGCCGATCGAGTAGCCCGCACCGAACGAGCTGAGCACACCGAGGCTGCCGCTGGGCAGGTCGTCCTGGTGCTTGTGGAAGGCGATCACCGAGCCGGCCGAACTGGTATTGGCGTAGGTATCGAGGATCACCGGCGCCTCTTCCTCGGTGGCGTCGCGGCCCAGCAGGCGGCGCACGATCAGGTGGTTCATGTTCAGGTTGGCCTGATGCAGCCAGAAACGCTTCACCGATTCCACAGCGATGTCGTTCTCAGCCAGGTGCTCACCGATCAGCTCCGCCACCATCGGGCAGACTTCCTTGAACACCTTGCGACCTTCCTGGATGAACAGCTTGTCCGGATCGTTCATGTGCTCTTCGGCAGCACGGTTGAGAAAGCCGAAGTTGTTGCGGATGTTGTTGGAAAACTCGGTCACCAGCTTGGTACTGATGACGTCCCACTGCTGCGCCGAGGTCGCCAGATCTTCGCGCTCGATGATTACCGCGGTGCAGGCGTCGCCGAAGATGAAATGGCTGTCGCGGTCGCGGAAGTTCATATGCCCGGTACAGATCTCGGGGTTGACCATCAGGATCGCGCGCGCCTGGCCCAGCTTGATGCTGTTGACCGCGTTCTGGATGCCGAACGTGGCCGACGAGCACGCCACATTCATGTCGAAGCCGAAACCCTTGATCCCCAGTGCCGCCTGCACTTCGATGGCGACTGCCGGATAGGCGCGCTGCAGGTTGGAGCAGGCGACGATCACGCCGTCAATATCCGCAGCGGTCTTCCCGGCGCGAGCCAGCGCTTCTTCGGCTGCCTTGACCGACATCTCGCAGAGAATCGACCACTCGTCATTGCTGCGCTCGGGAATGCGCGGAACCATGCGCTCGGGATCGAGGATGCCGGCCTTGTCGGTAACGTAGCGGCTCTTGATGCCGGAAGCCTTTTCGATGAAGGCGGAGCTGGACTCGGGCAGCGGCTGGATCTCGCCGGCCTCGATGGCAGCGGCATTCTCGCTGTTGAAGCGATGAACGTAGGTGTTGAAGGACTCCACTAGTTCATCGTTGGAGATGCTGTTGGCAGGGGTATAAAGGCCGGTACCGCTGATGACGACGTTATACACGGTCGTTCCTCTCGAATGGCTTGATCGTTTCTGACGTTGGGACGGCAGCAACAGGACTCGGCCAGTCACGATCATTCCAGCGCCTCTTATGGCGGCTATTGTGCATGAAAATCTGAAAGAATCCGTAACATTGCGCTTATAACGGGCAGGTAATTAAGTCTTTTGTCACATCCGAATGTGACCGATCAGTCCGAAAATGAAGAGAGCGCCGAATGGCGCCCTCTTCTGTCCTCAATGATGTACTTAAGTCTCTATTTGATGCCCTGTCCAAGTACGACGCCACCCACCTCCTGTCCATAGAGATTCACTCCGTCGTTGGCGTGGTAGCGAACTCGCGTCTTTTCTACCGAGCCTTCGACCAGACGCGGGTCCTGCGGCCGCTCATGGCTGTTCATGTATGCGGCCACATGCCAGGCGTCCTCGTCGCTGAGCGAACCACCCTTGCCCAGCGGCATGCTCTCCTTGATGAAGGCCGCGGCGGTGTTGATCCGGTGCATGCCGGCACCCCAGTTGAACGAGTCCTTGCCCCATAACGGTGGGAACACATACGCGCCAGCCGCCTGCTGGCCCTGGCCGTTGTCGCCGTGACAGACCGCGCACTGCTCGGCATAGATCTGCTTGCCCTTGGCGATATCGAAACCACCTTTGGGCTGTGGGACTTCGGGATAGGCCCGCCCCGGCAGCTCCTGGCCTGTCGGAGCACCAGTGGAAAGCCAGTAGGAATACGCCGTCAACGCATTGATCACATGGCTATCGGCTGCAGGCGGCTTGCCGTTCATGCTGAACTGGAAGCAGCCCTGTACGCGCTCGGCGTAGCTGTTGACCTTGTCATTCTTCTTCCGGTAAGCCGGATACATCGGATACGCGCCCCACAGCGGCGCTGAGTTGGCCTTGCGCCCCTGATCAAGATGGCAGTTGGTGCAATTCATGCCGTTGCCGACGTATTCGGCGGCGTACTTCTGAGTGTCGACGAAGATCGCCCGGCCGTGCTGCACCAGCTCGCCATAGGCGTTGGCCGGCAGATCCTTTTCCTGCGGTGGCTGGAAGAAGTTCTCACCTGCGTCCTTGGCAGCTTTCTGTGTCAGCTGGGACTGGTCGTCCATCTTGATCTCGGCCGCCAGCGACGCACTGCTGACCGCCATGGCCAGTAGCGTTAACCAGTACGTTCTCATTGGCTGCCCCCCTTCTGCTCAAGCCCGGCGAAGTACTCGGCGACGGCCTGCACCTCGTCGTCGGTCATGGCACGGGCGATATGACCCATCAGGTCGTTCGGATCGTTCTTGCGCGTACCCTGACGCCAGGCATTGAGCTGCGCGCTGAGGTATTGCGTCGACTGCCCGGCCAGCGGCGGGAAGCTCTCACCGACCCCAACGCCAGCGGGACCATGGCAGGCCACGCACTCGGGAATGTTGCGTTCCCATGCACCACGAAGGGCAAGGCGTGGTCCTACACCTTCCGCCTTTTCCGCCCGACCGATGCTGGCGAAAACCGGCGCCGGCCTGGCTTCGAGCATGGCCGCCACGGCATCCATCTCCTCATCGCTCAAGGCCGCAGCAATCGGCTGCATGATCGGATTGCTTCTGGCACCGGAGCGAAAGTCCTCGAGCTGCTTGCGCGTATATCCGGCGGCTATCCCGGCGAGGCGTGGAAAGCCGGCGGACGCCATCCCCATCGCATCGGCACCGTGGCACGTGGCGCACGCCATCGCCGCGGGGTTGGCGCCGCCCTGCGCGTAGATCTTTTGCCCATCGGCAGCCTGTGCCTGCATCGTCAGTAACAACGCAGCCACACCGGCCAGGGGCCAGTGAGTGAGTTTCATGAAGGGGCCTCATCAACGGTTGTAGTTATGCTTGCCGCCACCGGCGCGGTCTTCGCCGACGCTCTGGTTCTATTGGCGTGCGGCAGCTTGTCGCATAGGCGACGCTACCACATCGCCACGGCGACCCTCCAGAAACAGAATAAGCTTAGAACTGCTTTGCATATACCCACGCAACAGCCTTCTGTGCAATCAGCGACTACCCACGGGATGGCGGACCTTGGTTATCCTTGCGTGCTCACTAGCGCAGGATCCTCCATGAAAGACCAACTTGCCGAACTGATCAGCCTTATCAGCTCCGGCTGCATGACCGACGACGAGATTGACCGCATCGCGGCAGAAGCCGCAGAGGCGTACGCCGATCCGCAAGCCTTTCTCCAGGCCAACCCTGACATCAATTACGACGACAGCTTTCCCATCCCTCTCGGCGAGTGGGTGGTGGTCGGCAGCCTGCCGGAGACGGTGTTGTTCCAGGCTGATGATTACCAGGAGCTCTTCACGCAGATCGTCGCCTCCTTCGGCGACAGCGTGGCCTTCATCCTCAAACCCAAGCAGCTCGCCAAGACCGAGCCACTGACAGCGCTGAACCGCATTCAGGTGCAGCTGAGCAGCCTGTATCCGGAGAAAGGTGGCTACGTGCTGGTGGACTTCAGCGAGCCGCTGGACGATGAGCTGCAGGCGGTGCTGGTCTACACCTGCGATGTGCCACGACTGATGGCGCTGGCGGTGGAAGTAGGCATCTATGCCGCGCCGGCCCTGGAGGTGTTGCGCGAGCAAACCGAGCAACCGTGACGGTAGGCACTTCGCCGGCGATCAGCCGCGCGAGGCGTCGCGGCGGCGCAAGGGTTCCAACAGGGCTGAAAGCCCGTTGTGGTCGATCTCGTGCATCAGCTCCAGCAGCTGGCCGAGGCTGCCAGGCGGGAAGCCGACGCGGGCGAACCAGTTGAGGTAATTACCCGGCAGGTCGGCTAGCAACCGGCCCTTGTACTTACCGTAGGGCATCGTCTGGGTCACCAGGCGTTCGAGATCTTCAGGCTTCATCGCTTCGGGCATCGGAGTGTCGGGCCGTCGAATACTGCCACAACCGCACCGGCTTCTGACAGGCGAGCCTGATCCGATGGCGTTCCGATATTCCTTCGGGCTGGCCATCGCTTGGGACTGGGCGCACATACAGAGCGCCTATCCGCAGGATAGAAAGCCTTGGTTGGCGCATCGCCAGCCCGATAACCACAATGGCTCTCGACACGGCATGCGAACTGCTGACAGCCATGGAGAACCGCGATGCAAACGCCCAGACAACTGCCAGAACTGGATGACGCCACCCTCGCCTTCGCCGAGCACGTGTTCGACAGCGCTCGCAACGGCGACAGCTCGCGCCTTGGTGAACTGCTCAGGCAGGGTATGCCAGCCGATCTTCGCAATCACGCCGGTGACAGCCTACTGATGCTCGCCAGCTACCACGGCCACCTCGACGCCAGTCGTGTGCTGCTCGAGCATGGCGCCGATCCGCAGCTGCGCAATATTCGCGGTCATACGTCGCTGGCGGGCGCAGCCTTCAAGGGCGACCTGAACATGATCGAGTTGCTGCTGGCGCACGGCGCCGATGTCGAGAGCCCTTGCGAGGACGGCAAAACCGCTCTGATAATGGCAGCCATGTTCAACCGTACCGAAATCATCGAACACCTGATCGCCCGGGGCGCCAACCCGCAAGCCGTCGACGCCAGCGGCGCCACAGCACTGGTCGCCGCAGCCATGATGGGTGCTCAGGACGCCCAGGCGTTGTTGCGAAGCCTGGTCTCCAGCTGACGCACCGATGTTTCGGCGCATTGCAAATTTTCACCTCGCTTGACCGGACCCTCGCAGCTATCAGCTATCAGCCGCGCCCGATCGACGCAAAAACAGCCTTGCTGTGCTCAGCCAGCACGGCGGGGGCCAGCTCGACTTCCAGCCCGCGACGACCAGCGCTCACGTAGATGCTCGCCTGCGCCTGCGCAGAACTGTCGATAAAGGTACGCAGACGCTTCTTCTGCCCCAGCGGACTGATACCACCGACCAGGTAACCGGTGGCCCGCTGGGCTGCCATCGGATCGGCCATCTCCACCTTCTTCACGCCGGCCGCCTGGGCCAGCGCCTTGAGATCGAGGGTGCCGGCGACGGGCACCACCGCGACCAGTAGCTCGTTCTTCTCGCTACAGGCGAGCAGCGTCTTGAATACCCGCGCCGGATCAAGCCCGAGCTTTTCCGCCGCCTCCAGTCCATAGGACGCAGACTTGGGATCGTGCTCGTAACTGTGTACGGCGTGCTCGGCTCGGGCTTTTTTCAACAGGTCGATGGCAGGTGTCATGGCTTTGTAGTGCTAATGATTGATGAATGGCGGTAACGTAAGGCGACAAAGAATCGGTAGTTATAAGCGCCCATGAATCATCCTCTTCTTGCACCGCTCGCGGAAGTCTACGACCTGGCCGTGGTTGGCGGCGGCCTCAATGGCGCAGGTATCGCCGCCGATGCCGTCGGGCGCGGCCTGTCGGTGTTTCTCTGCGAACAGGGCGACCTGGGCGAACACACCTCCTCTGCCAGCAGCAAGCTGGTGCACGGCGGGCTGCGCTATCTCGAACACTACGAGCTGCGCCTGGTCCGCGAAGCGCTGGCCGAGCGCGAAGTGCTGCTGGCCAAGGCGCCGCACATCATCAACCCGCTACGCTTCGTGCTGCCCTACCGTCCGCATCTGCGCCCGTCGTGGATGATCCGCACTGGCCTGTTTCTCTATGATCACCTCGGCAAGCGCGAAAAGCTCGGTGGTTCGCGCAGCCTGCGTTTCGGTGCCGACAGCCCGCTCAAGGAGGAAATCACCCACGGCTTCGAATATTCCGATTGCTGGGTCGACGATGCGCGGCTGGTGGTACTCAACGCCATGGCGGCACGCGAGCTGGGCGCGCATATTCACACCCGCACTCGCTGCGTCAGCGCGCGCAGCAGCAAGGGGCTCTGGCATCTGCATCTGGAGCGTCAGGACGGCAGCCGGTTTTCGATCCGCGCCCGCGCGCTGGTCAACGCCACCGGACCGTGGGTAGCCTCGTTCATCGAAGAGCAGCTCCGGCAGGCTTCGCCTCACGGCATGCGCCTGATCCAGGGCAGCCACATCGTCGTGCCGAAACTCTATGAGGGCGATCACGCCTACATCCTGCAGAACGAGGATCGGCGCATCGTGTTCATCACGCCGTATCTCGGCCAGTTCAGCCTGATCGGCACCACCGATCACGAGTACCACGGCGACCCGGCGCAGGTGCGGATCACCGATAAGGAGATCGACTACCTGCTGGCCATCGTCAACGCGCACTTCAAGCATCAGCTGCACCGCGCCGACATCCGACACAGCTATGCAGGGGTCAGGCCGCTTTGCGATGACGAGTCCGACCAGCCCTCGGCGATCACCCGCGATTACACGCTCACACTCAGCGATAGCGCCGGTGAGGGACCGTTGCTCTCGGTGTTCGGCGGCAAGCTGACCACCTATCGCAAGCTCGCCGAAGCAGCACTGGCGCAGCTGGCACCGCTGTTTCCCGAAATGAAACAGCCCTGGACGCACGACGCGGCGCTACCTGGCGGTGAGCACCTAGAGGAACCATCAGCACTGGCCCATGCGCTCTGCGCCAGCTACCCGTGGTTACCAGGGCCGATTGCGCGGCGCTGGGCGCGCACCTACGGCAGCCGCAGCTGGCTGCTGCTCAAGGGTACCGATGCGCTGCAGGAACTTGGCGAATGCTTCGGCGCCGGCCTGCATGCGCGCGAGGTGGACTACCTGATGGTCGAGGAATGGGCGCAGACGACAGAAGACATCCTCTGGCGCCGCACCAAGCTCGGCCTGTTCATGCAGCCCGCGGAGGTCGCACTTCTGCAGCGTTATCTGGATAGCCGGACAGCCGAGCGCCTGACCCACTTCGACCACGTCGCCCAAGGCTGATGGGGTCACGGCGCAGCCCTCCGCATTGGAGCGCCGCGCCAGCGCTGAAGTCAGGCCACCTTGGCGTTGCGCGAGGCACGCAGCTGACGGGCAGCCGCCACCATGTTCACCAGCGCCGCTTCGGTCTCCGGCCAGGCGCGGGTCTTCAGCCCGCAATCCGGGTTCACCCAGAGCCGCTCGGCAGGGATGCACTCGGCGGCCTTCTCCAGCAGCTGCACCATTTCGGCCGTATCCGGCACGCGTGGCGAGTGGATGTCGTAGACCCCCGGGCCGATATCGTTGGGATAGTCGAAGGCGCGGAAGGCTTCGAGCAGCTCCATCTGCGAACGCGAGGTCTCGATGGTGATGACATCGGCATCCATCGCCGCGATGGACTCGATGACGTCGTTGAACTCGCTGTAGCACATGTGGGTGTGGATCTGCGTCTCGTCGCGTACGCCGCTGGCACACAGACGGAACGCCTCGACCGCCCAGTCCAGATAGTGCTGCCACTGGGCACGGCGCAGCGGCAAGCCCTCGCGGAAAGCCGCCTCATCGATCTGGATGATGCGGATGCCGGCGGCTTCCAGGTCGCAGACCTCGTCGCGGATCGCCAGCGCCAGCTGCCGCGCCTGGACCTCACGCGACACGTCCTCACGAGCGAACGACCACATCAGCATGGTCACCGGCCCGGTGAGCATGCCCTTCATCACCCGGTCGGTCTGCTGCTGTGCATAGCGAATCCAGTCGACGGTCATCGGCTGCGGGCGGCTGAGGTCGCCGTAGATCACCGCCGGCTTCACGCAACGCGATCCATAGCTCTGCACCCAGCCGAAACGGGTGAACGCATAGCCATCGAGCTGCTCGGCGAAGTACTCGACCATGTCGTTGCGCTCCGCTTCGCCGTGTACCAGCACATCCAGGCCGATCTGCTCCTGCACCGCCACCGCATGGCGGATCTCAGCCTGCATCGCCTCGGTGTAATCGCCGAGCGACAACCGGCCCTGCTTGTAGGCCTGCCGCGCCAGACGGATGGCCGGTGTCTGCGGGAACGAGCCGATGGTCGTGGTCGGGAACGCCGGCAGGTCGAGCCGCGCACGCTGCTGTTCGATTCGCGCAGCGAATACCGAGGTACGCTGGCCGTCCTGCGGCTGGATAGCACTCAGGCGTGCCTGGACCTGCGGCTTGTGAATGCGTGGCGAGTGCTGACGTGCCGCCTGCACGGCACGGCTGCGTGCCAGTTCGACCACCACATCCTCGTTCGTCGGCTCGTCGATGGCACGGGCCAGCGTCGCCACTTCGGCGCATTTTTGCACGGCAAAGGCCAGCCAGCCTTTCAGTTCATGATCGAGCCGGTCCTCGCGCTCAAGGTCCACCGGGCTGTGCAGCAAGGAGCAGGACGGCGCCAGCCAGAGGCGATCACCCAGCCGCTCGGCGGCATGCCGCGCCACCTCCAGGGCCTTCTCCAGGTCGCAGCGCCAGACGTTGCGCCCATTGACCAACCCCAGTGACAGCACCTTGTAGGTCGGCAACCAGTCGAGAATCAGCGGGTACTGCTCCGGCGCACGCACCAGATCGATGTGCAGGCCGTCCACTGGCAGCGCCGCCGCCAGGCTGAGGTTGTCCTCCAGTCCGCCAAAGTAGGTGGCGACCAGCTTCTTCAGCGGGGCGCGCTGCAGCAGGTTGTAGGCGCGCTCGAAGGCATTCTTCCAGTCCTGCGGCAGGTCGAGGGCGAGGATCGGCTCGTCGATCTGCACCCACTCGACACCCTGCGCCGCAAGCCGGTCGAGCACCTCGCCATAGACCGGCAGGAGGCGTTCGA
>Ga0209024_1001061_pt1 | contig 28419 bp, 28 predicted proteins | sample AutmiccommunBRH5_FD_187380 | JGI IMG/M metagenome (GOLD analysis project Ga0209024, IMG submission 187380) | Deep subsurface microbial communities from Mt. Terri, Switzerland - Autotrophic microbial communities BRH/5 (SPAdes) (version 2) | ecosystem: Environmental > Aquatic > Deep subsurface >...
CGCACCGCCGGGAAGGCGCTGGTGGCGCTCGCCATTGTCGCTCGGAGCAATGGCGTTTCAATGGCTCGCTCCAGGAGGCCTGTGTCCATGGCGTCTCGACGCGCTCTGTGGTCGCGCGCCGATACATAAGCCTTGAAACCCTCGCGCGCGCGAACAACAATCCCAACGTCAGGTTGCCCGCCGTGGCGTCCTGATCAGATCCGGGCCTTTCCGAAGGTCGGCGCGCTTACACCACGCTAGGGGGCACTATCCCCCACCGCCGCGATTGATCCAGCCCACAGTCCTGCGTCTCCCGCAGTCCCCGCGCTTGATCTGGGTCCGGGTCCCCATCGTCGCCGCAAACCGCTACTCGGCCTCGACGGCCTCTGCCGGCGTGATCTCGGTTATGGTCTGGAACTCATTGAGAAACTCCGGATAGTTCTGAGCCAGGTAGCGCACGACCCGGGCGTTCCCGAGCAGCTTGCCGACGTAGCCCTTGATCACGGTCAGGTGCAGATGGTCCTGGCCGTAGGTGTCCTGGATCGAGGCAATCCCTTCCTGCAGGCGGTCCAGTTCCTGCTCCATCCGTGCCATCGCCTCCGGCGTGATGCCCTTGACCTTCTTCGGTTTGGAGGACTCGAGCAGCTGCGCCTGCGGCGTTCCCGCGAGGATCGCGTTCACGTACGCGACGGAATAGTTGTTGGCATTGACCAGCAGTTCGGCCGCCTCGATCTGGCGCATAGTCTTCATCTTGCGCAGCGCATCGAACACCGCGCCGGTCGCGGGCTTGTCCTTCAGGATCGCGACTGATTCCTCGCAGATGCCATCGAGCAGGCGGGCCTTGCGCCGGATGCTGCTCATGTTGAGATCGAGCGCGAGCGCGATCTTTTCCTCTGGCACGCCGCGCTCGATCGCCTTGCGGATCATCTTGTGCTCCTGGATCGGCGCGAGACGGCTGACCTGGCGGTTGTAGGTGAAGGCCTCATCGTCCGTGGAGACCAGGCATTCCACCTCGCTCGCGCCGGCGTCCTTCAGCGCCTCGATCCGCAGGTGGCCGTCGAGCAGCAACCAGGTGGCGGATTTGTCGGGGTTCCGGACGACGACGGGCGGCTCGACGATCCCGATCTGGGCGATGGAGGCCACGATCTGTCGGTACTTCCGGCTGGACTTCGCGGACTTGCCGAAGGCGCGCAGCGGCAGGATGGCATCGATGGGGAGGCTGACGCAGTCGTCCTCGAACCCGAGACTGACGCTGCGCGGTGTCTCGCTGGCATCGCGCTTCACGTCGACGCCCCCTCTGTGACCGATCGGGCGAGATCGGCGGGCATCATCTCCAGCCCCTCGGCTCTGAGCAGCGTCATGAAATGCGCATCCGTGCAGAGCGTTCGGAAGGCTTCGCGCACGAACATCAGACGGCTCTGGGTGAGCTCTGCCTTCTTGATCAGCAGCTTCTGGCGCGTGGCCTCTTGCTGATAAGCGCGGACGAGGCCTTCACTGGTCAGCGCCCGTTTCGCAATCCGGCGTCCGAGCGGGTTGGTCTGGATCTGCGGGCCGCGCAGTTCGCGCTGCTGGATCAGGCGGCGCACGAGCGCCAGCTTTCGACCGCGCAGCTTGTTCTGGGTGTAAGCGTCCATCAGCGCCTTCTGAGCGCCTTTTGCGTCGGTCTTGGAGATCTGGATGGCGAGGTTCAGCGGAAGGACGCCGGTTTCCACGGCCGAGACCAGGCGTTCCTCGCCCTTCTCCAGCAACCCGGCGATCATGTTCACATACTCGGTGGATACGCCGATCTTCTCGCCAATTTGGCGGTCGCTATAGCCGCGCTCGCGCAGCGCGCCGATCTCGCGCATCAGGTCGATGGGGTTGTGCTGCCGCCGCGCACAGTTTTCGACGAGGCTCATGACGAGGCAATCGCTCTCGTCGGCGTCGATCACGATGGCGGGGATGCGGTCCTGCTTCAGTTCGATGAAGGCCTCGAGCCGGCCCTGACCGCAGACGAGGTCGTATTCCTTCGGGTCGGTCCCGGCACGCGGCGCCACGGTGATCGGGCGCTTCAGGCCGATGCGGGCGATGTTCTCGACCATTTCCGCGAACGCGCGGCGGTTGCGGACGCGGGGATTGAGGACCCGGATCCTGTCGGTCGGGATCAGGGTCACCTGCTTCTGGCTGGTCGGCTCCATGTCGTCGTGCATCATGCCACCTCCGCGATCGTGGCCCGCGAGGCGAGCGCGTAGAAGAAATCGAGCGTGTCGAAGCGGTACGCATCCAGCGCGAGCCCGTTCTGCTCAGCGAGTTTCAGTTTCCCGAATGTCATGTCGATGCTGGGCAGCACATAGTAGTCGCGCGGCGCCTCGTTCAACTCGTCCATGCGCACGGCGATGGCGATGTCCGGGACGAGGCCGGTGTCGAGGCGGATGCGCCAGCGCAGCGACCCAGCCGCCGTCGCCGTGCAGCGGGCCAACACGATGGACACGGTAAACTCGTCGTTGATGCGAACGAGGTCAGTATCCGGGTCCTGCACAGCCCGCCCGCCGTGCCGCGTGACCCCGGCGATGATCTCGGCCACGACCTGCGGATGCGCCTGCCGCAGCGCCCGGTTCACCTCGATGTAACTGTAGTCGCGGTCCGGCTCATAGCCGATCAGCTGGTAGGCGCGCAGCAGGCTGCCGAAGCGGCTGCGGTAGGCGCTGGAGGACGGCAGATCGTCCTGCTCGTCGATGATCAGCCCCGACAGCACGCCCTGCCGGTTGAGGATGGTGCGCAGGGCCTCGAGCAGTTCCTCATCCGAGAAATGGCGGCTTCGGGCATCCACGATCTCCCGTGCCCGCAGGAACAGCGCCTGATCGACGATGGCAGGATACGCACCCTCCGCGCGGATCCACATTTTTCGCGGGTTCACAACGCGGCGCTGCTTCAGCTTGAAAGACACCTTCGCGAAGACATTGTTCCCAATATATTTTTCATTGGTCAGAACCTGATGGACGGTCGCGCGGTTCCACGGTCGGTCGAGATCGGTGCGGTGTCCTTCGGCATTCAGGGTTTCCGCGATTTCGCGCTCCGGGCGTCCCTCATTGACGAACATCTCGAACATGCGCTGGACGTCCCGCTGTTCCTCCTCGGGGCCGGGCAGCAGGATCACGCGGTCGGTCTGCAGGCTCTTTTGTTCGCCGCGAGAAAGCTCGCCCTTCGGATTGCCGTGCTCGTCGATCAGCACTCGCCGCAGCCCATATCCTGCCGCGCCGCCCTGTCGATAGCCGAGTTCCACGAGGCGGCACTGTCCGGCGAATACTTTCACCGACAGCTCGCGGCTGTACTCGCCCGCCATGACCCGCTTCACGGTTTTCAGGAGGTTCGAACCGATGCTGCCGTCATTCTCGAACTGCTCGCCGCAGTAGTGGACCCGGATCCCTACGCGGGAACAGACATGCTCGTGATAGGCGCCCTCGTCGGCATCCTGAAATCGGCCCCAGCGGCTGACGTCATAAACGAGGATTGCCTTGAAGTCGGCGAGACCGGATTGGACCTCGGCCATCAGGTTCTGCAGCGCCTCCCGGCCGTCGAGCCGCAGCCCGGAACGCCCTGAATCCTCGAAAACGCGCAGGATCTGCAGGCCGCGGGCGACGGCATAGCTGCGAATGACGTCCAGTTGGTTCTCGGTCGAGTATTTCTGGTGGTCGGTCGACATCCGCACATAGGCGACGGCTGGGATATCCTGCCCAACATCGTCACCTTCGTCCGTTCCGTTGCGTCGAGCGTTACTCAAAATGCGTTTTCCTCTTCAGCCGATACAGCCTTGTTTGCGTTCCAGCTTCCCATCTGACGCGAGAAGGCCCGGAAAGTCGTTTCTCGAAACGGGCAATGTCATTCCGTTCGCCTGCGTGCCGGTGTTCAAACCCCAACTCATCGTGCGCCTTTCAAATCAGTCGTGTCTGTCAGACGCGGTCTAATGACCCGTCGCGGACAAATTCGGCCCTCGCCGTTTTCATGGTTCTTCAGATATTTAACGGAGAAGGACGTGGATATGCGGGTGAAGATGGGCACAGTTGTGCCGAAAATGGGCACATTTGTGCACCTGGTCGAAGAGCCAGCCGATTATCGGACGGCGGTAGCGCTGGCTCTGCACGAGGAACTGGGCGATACACATCGGGCGATCAAGATGGCCATGCGCTGGACGGGCGCCAGCGAACGCACCGTGAAATACTGGTTCTCTGGCGAACGTGGGCCAAGCGGTGACCATCTGATCGCTCTCACGCGGCACTCGGATGCCGTGCTGTACGTGTTGCTTGCGCTTGCGGGCCGCCACGTTGTCGAAGAGCCAGACGCTTAACGGGGTCGCCAAGGGGTATGACAGCTTGTTTTGTGTGCTTTTTTGGTTATATTGAATACATGTGAGATGAGAGGTGCAGCGCCATGTCTCGAACGACCACAATGACCGTTCGCATCGGTGGAGCCTTGAGCGACTTTGTCTCGGCCAACGTCGGTGATGAGGGGTCCTATGAGAACGTCAGCGAGTACATCCGCGACTTGATTCGGCGTGACAAGGAGCGGGCTGAGGCCGAGGCGTTCAACCGGTTGAAGGCCGAGTTGACCCATGCCTTCGCCGCTCCGGAGGAAGCGTACAAGCCGCTGACGGCGGCAGAGGTGATCGCGCGGAACCGGGGCTGAGCCGGTGCCCGCCATTCGCATCCAGGAAGGGGCGTCCCATCGCCTCGACGACATTTACCGCTACACCCGCGACAGTTGGGGTGATGCGCAAGCCGAGACGTACATCACCGGCCTGTTCGCAGCCTTCGAGAAGATCGCAGCCCACGGTGTCGTGTCAAAACCCATCCCGGCGGAATTTGGCGTCGAGGGATATTTCTTTCGCTACGAGCGCCATTTCGTCTACTGGCGTCATCTCTCGAATGGCGACATCGGGATCGTGACCATCCTGCACGAGCGGATGCATCAGATTGACCGCTTCCGTGATGACTTTGGTCCGGGCTAACCAACCGGTTTTCCAGTGGGCGTCATAATTGCGCAGGATTTCGCGTCAATCACGCAGGGCCCGACACTGGCACGGGAGAGAGTTCGGCGCATGAGCCATCCCCTCCGCCACTTGCCCTCGCGAAAGCGTTCTCCCGATCCGGCTGCAGCCGGATTTTTCCTTTATATTCAAGGGTTATGCGGGTGAGGCTGAGCACTTGCCTCTGTGCCATGAGGCGCGGAAGCGGTCTCTCAGGGTCGATATTCTCCGGACCTCTCGACTGTGCGGCTTTGGTGCAAAGCTTGTAATGGCTTGAAATCGCGCAGGTATCTTCCGGACAGACCTAAACATTTTGATGCCAGAGGCGGCTCCCTAAAAGGAACAGATATCGAACTTTTCCAGCCCCGCACGAGGTTCGCAAATGCTCTGCGCCATTGAGAAATCCCGATCCTGCCGTCATGCTGCCTGCAGCGGATTTGTACGAATGGGCGCAGCGAACACTCCCGCCTATCGCGGCACCGCCTATGTCGTCTTCGAGGAACTGGCGCTCTCCACCTTTGGCAACCGCCTGCCGCAGCTGTCATTCGAGGTGTTCCGACCGCTTGGCCTACCCGACACCGCCGAGGGGCTGAGCCGCGCCGTCACCATGATCCCGTCCTCGGGTGAGTTCACCTATCCGGCACTGAAGCCGTGGAATAGATCTATCCGCTGAAAATGGACGATCGATCGTCAGGCCATTAGTCCAACAGCACCTTCCGCAGATCCGCTATTGCAGTGTTGCGCCAACGCGGACGGTCTGCCGCCAGATCGGCTTGAGCGCCTCAAGCACAAGCAGGACGGCCAGCCCCGCAAGTGGAGGGACCGCCAGGAATACCGGGTCCAGTGCCGCGAAACCGAACAGGTCGCGGGCGGGCTGCCAGAACAGGGTGACAGCCAGCAGGACCGCCACGATCGGCAGCACCACCGCCAGTGCCCGGTTGGGCCGCCGGATGGCCGTGATGAGAGACGATGACACCGAGCGGTCCACGAAGATCAGCGCCACGATCCCAAAGACCAGCGAAGCAAAGGTGAGACCCCGCACTTGATCGGCTTCCAGTCCGTAACCGGGGGCAAGCGCGAAGATCGTAGCGGTCGCCGCTAGAACCATCGCGCCCTGGACCACGCTCCAGAGGATGGTCGGCACGGAGAACAGCGGCTCGGCGGGCGGCCGTGGCGGGCGGTCCATCACGCCCTCCTCCTCCGTCTCGGCCTCGAAGACCAGCGAGCAGACCGGGTCGATCACCATCTCGAGGAATGCGATGTGCATGGGGCCGAACAGGATCGGCATCCCGAACAGCAATGGCATCAGTGCCAGCCCAGCTATCGGCACGTGCACAGCAAGGATGAAGCTCATGGCCTTGCGCAGGTTGTCGTAGATGCGCCGCCCAAGCCGCACGGTCGTCACGATGGACCCGAAATCGTCGTCCAGCAGCACGATGCTGGCCGCCTCGCGCGCAACATCGGTGCCGCGTCCCCCCATCGCCACACCGATGTCGGCCGCCTTCAGCGAGGGCGCGTCGTTCACGCCGTCGCCGGTCATGGCCACGACGGCGCCCGCGGATTTCAGTGCGGTAACGATGCGCAGTTTCTGTTCCGGCATGATGCGGGCGAAGATGGTGACGTCCTGCACTGCGGTTGCCAGATCGGCGTCCGACATCGCCTGAAGTGCGGTCCCGTCGATCACCCGCCCACCCTGCAATCCGGCCTGCGCCGCAATCGCCTGCGCCGTGGCCGGATAGTCCCCGGTGATCATGATGACCCGGATCCCTGCGCTGCGGCACAGCGCCACCGCCTCGGGCACCGAGGTGCGCAGGGGATCGGCGAGACCTACGAGGCCCAGAAAGCGAAAGGCGAAGCCGTGCTGGCTGTCTGGCAGGCCGGCGCCGGAAAACGCGGCATCGGCCACCCCCAGCACCCGCAGGCCGGATTGCGCCATCGTGTCCACCTGCGCCGTTACCCCGGCGCGGGCGGCGGCATCCAGCCTGCACAAGTCAGCGATGGCCTCCGGGGCGCCCTTGGCCGCGATCTGCCAGCCCGCCCCGTCCGTTGCCCAGACCTGCGACATGGCCAGCAGATCTGGTGACAGGGCGTAGGTCCGCACCAGAGTCCGGCCCGCCCCAGGCAAGGTTTCACCGGCCCGCACATCTGCGGCGGCCAGCACGTGAAAGGCCTTCTCCATCGGATCGAACGGTTCTGGTGCCGAGGCCATGACCCCCGCAGCAGCCAGTTCGCGAAACGCCTCTGGCAGAGCTGTGTCGCCGACCGTGGCCGGCGTTCCCTCGGGCAGGCGGAGTTCGGCGATCGTCATCCGGTTTTCGGTCAGGGTTCCGGTCTTGTCGGTGCACAGCACGGAGGCCGCGCCCAGCGTTTCGATCGCCGATGCCCGCCGCGTCAGAACCCGAGCCTTGGAGATCCGCCACGCCCCCATCGCCATGAAGACGGCCAGCACCATCGGGAATTCCTCGGGCAGCATCGACATTCCGACGGCGATGCCTGCAAGAACCCCCTCCAGCCAGCCGCCGCGCAACAGTCCATAGAGGACCACGACCGCCACGCTGACCGCGCCCCCCAGCGCGGCGAACCAGATGACCAGCCTGCGCATCTGGCGCCGCAGATGTGGCGTTTCGGTTTCCAGCGTGGCGAGCGAGGCGCCGATCTTGCCGATCTCACTGGCGGGCCCGGTCGCCGTAACCTCGGCGATGGCCGATCCGCCGACGATCAGGCTGCCCGAGAAGACCACGGGCAGATCCTCACCGCCCGGACGGGTGTCGGGATCGGGCGCTCCCGCCCGCTTGCGGACAGGAACGGCCTCGCCCGTCAGGAGGGATTCATCGGCCGAAAGGCCCGTTGCCTCGCGCAGCACAGCGTCGGCGGGCACCCTGTCGCCTTCGGCCAGCACGATCAGGTCGCCGCGTGCCACCTCGCGCCCGGCGATCCGCAGCCGTTCGCCACCGCGGATTACCAGCGCGCGCGGACTGGTCAGGTCGCGCAGCGCCTCCAGAACCTGTTCGGTCCGCGCCTCCTGCACCACGGTGATCCCCACCGACAGGCAGGCGAAGGCCAGCAGCACCAGCGATTCTTCGAGGCTGCCAAGCAACAGATAGACCACGCCCCCTGCGATGAGCAGTGCCAGCATCGGCTCGCGCAGGACCTCCAGCACGATCCGAAACGGTGTGCGACGGCGCGCACGCGGCAGTTCGTTGTAGCCCTCGGCAGCAAGCCGGGCCTCTGCTTCGGCCTGAGTGAGGCCCTGATGTGACGGTGCTGACCCGTGCGGTTTCGTAGTGGACAATGTCAAACTGCAGACCTCTCCTGGAGGGAAACAAACCTGTGATGAGCCTGACGGGCAGCGTGGTGAACGCCATGCACTTCGTTCCGGAGCATAGTCGCCTTGGGCACATAACTGGCGGAGACCCATTTGACGAGAATGCCGAACCTTGCTCCCTTTGCCGTCCGGAAAGTCGCCGAGTGTGTCAGACGAACGCCCCACCAGGTTCTTCCTGAGCTTCGCCCGGTGTGACGATGCGTGTGCCGGTGCGACCGTCCAGGATTGCGATGGCGTCCTCCAGCCGACCGATGCCGGTGAAGCGGCCGGCCATGGCGAAATCAGATCCGGCGCGCAGCTTTGGCCCCATGGAACCGGCGGGCGCATCGAAGGCACGCGCTTCGACCACTGTCAGTTCGGCGATCCGCGCCGCGCGTTCCGTGCCGAAGTCGCGATAGACGCCATCGACATCGGTCAGAAGCAGGAGCGCATCGGCCCCAAGCTGCCGGGCAAGCAGTGCGCTGGCGGCATCCTTGTCGATGACCGCCTCGATGCCGATCAGGCTGCCATCGCCGCGCCTGACCACAGGGATGCCGCCACCGCCGGCGCAAATGACGATCACCCCTTGTTCCAGCAACAGCTTGAGAACACGCAGATCCGGGATCTCCATCGGCCTGGGCGAGGCCACGACGCGCCGCCATTTTGGGCCATCTGCCGCAATCGCCCAACCTGCGGACTTCGCCCGGGTTTCGGCTTCTTCCCTCTCGTAGACGGGGCCTACGAATTTCGTCGGCTTTGCAAAGGCCGGATCGCGACCATCTACGATGACCTGCGTCAGCAGGGTCGCCACCGGCCGGTCGTGGCCGAGCGCGTTCTCGAGTTCCTGTTCGATCATGTAGCCGATCATGCCCTCTGTCTCGGCGCCCAACACGTCGAGCGGATAGGCCTCATCGGGCTTGTAGGAGGCACCCTGCAGCGCCAGAAGGCCGACCTGCGGCCCGTTGCCGTGAGTGACGACCAGACGGTGTCCCGTCCGTACGATCGCGGCCAGGGCTTTGGCAGCCTGTTGCACGTTGGCGCGCTGCGCCTCAGCCGTCAGCGGCTCACCGCGTTTCAACAACGCATTGCCACCAAGCGCAGCGACCACCAGCACCTCAAACACCCAACGTGGCGACAAGCACCGCCTTGATCGTATGCAGCCGGTTCTCGGCCTGGTCGAAGACGATCGAGGCCGGGCTCTCGAACACGTCATCGGTCACTTCCATCGCGCTGATGCCGAATTTGGCCTCGATGTCGGCACCCACGGATGTCTCTGTGTTATGAAAGGCGGGCAGGCAATGCATAAAGCGGGTTCGAGGATTGCCGGTTCTGGCCATCAGCGCCGCGTTGACCTGATAGGGCATCAGCAGTTCGATCCGCTCGGCCCATTTCTCCTGGGGTTCCCCCATCGAGACCCAGACATCGGTGTAGACGAAATCGACACCCTTCACGGCGGCATCGACGTCGTCGGTGATCATGATCCGCGCGCCTGTTTCAGTGGCGATGGCCCGGGCCTCATCCTGGATGTCCGCTGACGGCCAGCATGCCTTGGGCGCGCATAGCCGCACGTCCATACCCATCTTGGCGCCGCCGATCAGCAGGCTGTCGCCCATGTTGTTGGCTGCGTCGCCTATGAAGGTATAGGACACCAAGTGCAGCGGCTTCTCTACATGCTCCTGCATGGTCAGGAAGTCGGCAAGGATCTGGGTCGGGTGAAATTCCCTGGTCAATCCGTTGTAGACCGGAACACCGGAATATCTGGCCAGTTGCTCGACTATCTCCTGACCAAATCCGCGATATTCGATCGCATCATAAATCCGCCCCAGAACCCTGGCGGTGTCCTTGACAGATTCCTTGTGACCGATATGGCTGCCGGTCGGTCCCAGATAGGTGACACGCGCGCCCTGGTCGTAGGCGGCAACCTCGAAGCCGACGCGGGTCCGGGTCGAATCCTTTTCGAAGATCAGGGCGATATCCTTGCCCTGAAGCCTGGGGACTTCGGTGCCGGCATATTTCGCGGTCTTGAGATCGGCCGCGAGCTTTATGAGGAAAGCGATCTCTCGTGGAGTATAATCGCGCAGCGTCAGAAGGCTGCGGTTTCTCAGGTTGAAAGCCATTTTCCCGACCTCTCGAAATCAGACTGGATCGCGGATGGTCGGGCAGCTCATGCAATGCCCGCCACCGCGCCCGCGGCCAAGCTCCGCGCCCGGGATTGCCAGCACCTCGATGCCGACAGCCTTGAGCGCGGCATTGGTATCGTCGTTGCGGTCATAGCCGATCACGACCCCGGGGCGCAGCGCCAGGACGTTGTTGCCGTCATTCCACTGCTCACGGGCGCGCTCTTCTTCGGTATTGCCGCCGGTTGGCACGATCTGCAGTTTCTTGTAGCCAAGAACCTCGGCCACGATTTCGAAGATCGGGCGCGGGTCATGGCGGAACGCCAGCGGAGCCGTTCCCTCGCCGGGACGGATGTCGTAGCAAGTCAGTTCGTCGGCGACTTCCTTGAAGGTCGTCACCACATCCCCGCCGCACAGCGTGAACACGGTGTCGAGGTGCATCGCTGCGCGCGATTTCGGGATGCGAAAGGCCAGAACGCGGTCCACCACACCCTTGGCAAACAGCGCCTCTGCTAGTTGTCCGATGCCCTGCGGCGACGACCGCTCGCCCATGCCGACCAGAACCGTGCGGTTGCCGACCGGCATGATGTCGCCGCCCTCGAGCGTGGCCAGCCCGTGCTCCTTGGTCGGATCACCCCAATGAATTTCGGCCTTGGCGGCGAACGCAGGGTGAAACCGGTAGATTGCCGTGTTCAGTAAGGTTTCCGGGCGGCGGGCGGCCCAGTACATCGGGTTCACGACAACGCCACCATAAATCCAGGCCGAGTTGTCACGCGTGAACAAGGCATTGGGCAGGGGCGGCAGGATGAAACCGTGATGGCCGAGGTAGCCGCCGAACAGACCCGTCGGGCCGATTGGCAGATCGTCTGCGGCCAGTCCGCCCAGAAGGTATTCGGCCAGGTCGGCGCCCGGCAGTTCATCCATCCAGCCGCGCAATTCGCTGATCATGCCAACGCCGACCTGATCGGCGCTGATCCTGTGGTCCAGCACATAGGCGCGGCCTTCCTCTGTCTCCAATGTCTCGGCCAGAAGCACGTTGACGTCCAGCACCTCGACGCCTTCGCCGCGCATGGTTGCGGCAAAGACGTCATGGTCCTTTTGTGCCTGCTTGACCCAGAACACATCGTCGAACAGCAGTTCCTGACAATTGGCCGGCGTCAGGCGCCGATGGGCAAGGCCCGGGCGGCAGACGATGACCTGGTGCAGCTTGCCGGTTTCCGAATGGACCCCGAGTTTCATTTCCGCGTTCATCTCAGGGTTCCTCAATTCAAGGGGGTCAAAGCGCGCTAATGGCGCCGGTCCACATCAGGTAGGCGGCGATGCCGGCCGCGATCACGATCCCTATGCCGAGCACCGCCTCAATACCGGAAAAGGCCTTTTCGCCCCGCGCGGAGCGGGCGAACCAGTACACCGGAACGCCCACGGCATAGAGAATGGCGCACATCAGCAGGTAGTTGGGCCCGGCCGCATAGATCAGCCACGCACCGTAAACCGTGGCCAGCGCGCCGGTGAACATGTCGCGGCCACGACCCTCACCCGCCCCATAGCTTTCGCCGCTCAGGGCCAGCTTGAGGGCATAGGCGCCAGAGAGCACATACGGCACCAGGATCGCGGTTGAGGCGATGTAGAACAGGGCGAGATAGGTCGAGTTTGCGAAAAACGTGACGATCAGGAAAATCTGCACGAAGATGTTGGTGATCCACAGCGACCCGGCGGGAGACCCTTTCGCGTTTTCGGTCGCAAACACGTCCGGCAGCATGCCCTCCTTCGCGGCGCGATATGGAATTTCGGCCGCAAACAACGTCCAGCTCAGGAACGCGCCAGCCACCGAGATGACAAGCCCGATCCGCACGAGAACCGAACCCCAGGGACCGACGACCTGTTCCAGCACGTTGGCCATCGACGCCGACGAAGGCAGGTCGGCCAGTTCAGCCTGGTTCATGACGCCGAAGGACAGCAGCGATACGCAAAGATAGACGCCCAGCGCGATGACGAAGCCGATGATCGTCGCACGACCGATGTCTTCGCGTCTGGCGGCTCGGCCGGAAACGACGCTTGCCCCCTCGATCCCGATGAAGACCCAGAGTGTGACCAGCATCGTGCTTTTCACCTGTGCCATGATGCTGCCGAGGTCGGGCGTCTGCGTCCCCCAGAAATCAAGGCTGATCTTCGGCGGGTTGAACGCCAACGCCACCAGCAGGATGAACAGCAGGATAGGTAGCAGTTTCGCGATCGTGGTGACGACATTGATGATGGCGGCCTGCCGGATACCCATAAGGATAAGCGCATGGGTGATCCACAGAACGACCGAGGCGCCGATGATCGCCTGCACCGTGTTCCCCTCGGCGCCGAAGGCCGGATAGAAATAGCTCATGGCACCGAAGATCAGCACGACATACGAGACGTTGCCGAGCCAGGCGCTGAGCCAGTATCCCCAGGCACTGTTGAAGCCGACGAAATCGCCAAAGCCGGCCCGGGCATAAGCATAGGGACCGGCGTCGAGCGCGGGCTTTCGGGTTGACAGGCCCTGATAGACAAAGGCCAGCGCCAACATCCCGATGCCGGTGATCAGCCAGCCGATGACGACGGCACCCGGAGATGCACCCTTGGCCATGTTCTGCGGCAGGCTGAAAACGCCGCCGCCAATCATTGAACCCACGACGAGGGCGACAAGCGCGACCAATCCGAGCTTGCCGGACGCCCTGCTATCGGCCTTCGGTGCCCCTTCGAGACCCGTGATAGTCATGCTTTCTCTCCCCCAAACCCGGGTTGTCTGACCGAAAGGCGGTCAGAGACGTCCGGTAATCACCAAGACCAGAAGAATGATGATCAGGACGCCAATCACGCCGATCCCGCCATGACCAAAGCCATAGCCGTATCCGCCGAAGCGACCGCTGACCCCCCCCAGCAGGAAGATAACGAGGATGATGAGAAGAATAGTACCAAGCGACATTATTGCCCCCTTACGATGGCAGGATCCTGCCATCCGTTGAGTAGTCCGGAAACCGGACGCATCTTCCGGTCTTGCCTGATCCGTCCTGCACAATCCGCCGCCCGAGAAGGTCCGGCGGACTATTTTTCCTCTATCGAGACGCCGTGTTCGCCGATCTTGATTTCGATGCCGCTCCGGCTCCGGTTTTCCTGATAATACAGGTAGCCCACGACAAGAACGCCTGCGGCAAGCAGACCGATGACCAGATAGAGTGCATTGCGGCTCATCTTGATCGCGCCTCCCGACGCCCCGCGTGTAGCGCGCGCTTCGACCATGGCGGCACCTTGCATGGATCGCGGCGCTGGTGCGCGGAACCTGCCACCTGAGCCTGACGATCACTCACCGCGCAGCGCATCTTTCAGCCCGCCGACGATATTCTGAACCTTGCCCTCGGCCTTGTCAGCCTTGCCTTCAGCCTCGAGCTTGGCGTCTCCGACCGCCTTCCCGACAGCCTCCTTGACCTTTCCCTTGACGACCTTCGCGGAACCGATCACCCGATCCTTGTCCATGAAGTGCTCCCTTCGCGCCAAACGGCGCATGTACAAACCTTAGAGAAATTCTGGCAACGCGCGCTGATCTAGATCAAGGCGTCAGATTTAATTTCGGCGCAGGATTATCCTGCTGGGGCGAACGACAAGACGGTGCAAGGCGAAGGTCAGCGGCTTCGGAGAAATTGTGACTTGTCGTTGGCCGCGCATTCCAATGGCAAGGATGTGGGTTTGCGCCGAACCAAACCGGCCCGATGTGCTTCGGAATATTGCGAAACCGATGCTTGCAAAAGGATCCGGTCCTTCGTCGCGCTGGACTGCTGAGGACTTGGGGTGACTGCGCTTCAGCTACTCACCTACATCGGTGCCGCCACCGCTCTGCAAGTCCTGCTCGGGATTCGCATCCTTCGTCCGCACCGACGCCACCCGAAGATCGCCCGTCACATGTCTTTCCGTGTGATTTCAACCGCCATCAAAGGCTCGGGCCGTGGGTATCAGTCAAGCGCCATGGTGAAGGCGTCGCCGCGCAACAGATCGGTAAAGGGCCGCGAAAGCGCCGCGCCGCCGAGCCGCGCGCGATAGGCGGGCAGGCTTTCGGTCACGCGCATGACGTAATTGCGGGTCTCGCGGAAGGGGATGTGCTCGATCCAGTCGATCACGCCATGGGCGTCGCGGCTGCGCGGGTCGCCATACGCCTCGATCCATGAGGCAACACGCCCCGGCCCGGCATTGTAGCCCACCGAGATCAGGATCGGATTGCCGTCGAACCGCGCCGCCAGCCCGGCCAGATAGGCACTGCCAAGCCGGGCGTTCCAGGCCCAGTCGTTGATGAGCCGGCCCGCGTCATGGGCCAGCCCCAGACGGCCCGCCACCTCGCGCGCGGTGGCGGGCATGACCTGCATCAGCCCGCGCGCGCCGGCGCTGCTGATCGCCACGGGGTTGAACTCGCTCTCGCGCCGCGCGATGGCCAGCGCCCATTCCATCGGCGCGGGCAGGTCCATCCCCGTCATCGGGTGCAAGGCGAAATAGGGGGCTGCGATGACGATCCCGCGTTCCGCCGCCGCCTTGCCCAGCATGACCTGCAAATTGGGCTGGCCCAGCTCTTGCAGCATGGCGCCCATCTGGCCGATGCCCTGTCGGCCCAGCCCCTCGGCCAGATGCAACAGGAACCGCCGCGCCTGCCCGGAATCGCCCATGCGCAGGCTGAGCATGGCGATCTCAAACAGGTCGGAGCGCGCGAAATCCGCCGCGCGCCAGTCGGGGAAATCCTCGACCCCGGAAAGCCGCGCCGTCACCTCCACCCCCGCCTTTTCGGCGGCTAGCAGCCCGTAAAAGCTGGTGGCGTGTTCGGCCCCTTCCGTAAAGGCAAGCTGCGCCGACTCTGTATCGCCGGCCGCCTCCAGCGCCCGGCCCAGCCAATAGCCCGCCCGCCCCAGCGAAATGGGCGTGACAACAGCGGCGCGGAACCGCTGGAAATGGTCGAGCGCAAGGTCGGGCGCGTCGAGATAGCGCAGCGCGATATACCCCGCAAGCCATTCCAGATCGGCGTAATTCGGCCCTTCGACAAGCTGGTGCAGCGCGGCCAGTTCATAGGCCAGTGCCGCCTCGCCCGCGCGCATCTTCTGCCGCGCGAGCGCGCGCCGCCAACTGGCCCAACGCTCCGCCTCTCCCAAGCCCCCGTTGATGCGGCTCTGGCGCAACAGAACGACGACGGCGTCCTCGGCGGACCCCTTGAGATGGTGGGTGAAACTCTCGAAGGCGATGCCGGGGTCGAGGCGCAGCGCCTCGGGCACCTCTCCCGGTCCCTCGCGCGCAACCAGCTGTCGCGTCTGCGCGCGTGCGCGCGCCGCTTCGTTCACCAGCGGCAGCATGTCGGCCACGTCATCAAGGCCGCGCCAGAGCGCCATTTCCAGCCGTGCCTCGTGATGCGGGCCCAGAAGCGGCGCGAATTCCAGCATGAAATCGGCATGTTCCTCGGGCGTCAGATCAAGTGTACGCCAAGCCAGCACCACGCCCGCCTCGGCCTCGCCCGCCCGCCCCCGCGCCAGCAGGGCGCGCGCGAGGTTGAGCGCGCCGATGCCGGTCTGCGGCGTATGGCCGTCATAGAACGCCAGAACCTGATCGAATGTGCCATGGGTCATCGCCACCTCGCTCTGGCGACGCAGATGGTCAAGGCCGGGCCAATGGGCGTGGCGCGCCAGAAAATCGAGAATCTCGCCCGGCGCGCCCAGTCCCGCACGCAGCCGGTGCCATTCGATGAGCGTCACCGCCGCCGGCCCCTCGCGCGCGGCAAGGCGCGCGGCCACCTCCCATCGTTCGCCCCGCATCGCCGCCAGCGCAGAGGCCAGCGGGCGCGGCGCGACCTGTGGCAGATCGGCGGCCCGCGCCGCGGGCGGCGACGCGCCCAGCATGAGGGCAAGCATGAAAAAAAGCAGCAGAACACGCAACATCTCTTGCCTTTTTCGCCTTGAATAAGGATAGACAGCGCCAGAGTAAGCTGGCCCGCGCCCATGGTCCACTCACGATCTCCGGCGCGGCCACATCTTGCGACCAGAAGGAGCGTGCCATGTTCAAAGGATCCTTTCCCGCCCTCGTCACGCCGTTCAGGAACGGCGAGCTGGATCTGGACACGCTCGGGAAACTCGTGGAATGGCACATCGGCGAGGGGAGCCATGGCCTTGTGCCGGTGGGCACCACCGGCGAGAGCCCGACGCTCAGCCATGAAGAGCACGAGCGCGTGATCGAAGAGGTGGTGCGCGCCGCCGCAGGCCGCATCCCGGTGATCGCGGGCGCGGGGTCCAACAACACGCTCGAGGCGATTCGCTTCATGCGCCATGCCGAGCAGGTGGGGGCCGACGCAGCCCTCGTGGTCACGCCCTATTACAACAAGCCGACGCAGGCGGGCATGATCGCGCATTTCACCGCGCTGCACGATTGCTGCGACTTGCCGATCATCATCTACAACATCCCAAGCCGCTCGGTCGTGGACATGACCCCCGAGACCATGGGCCGCCTTGCGCGGCTGCCGCGCATCATCGGGGTCAAGGACGCGACCGGCGATCTTGCCCGCGTCAGCGCGCAGCGCATCACCTGCGGCAAGGAGTTCATCCAGATTTCCGGCGAGGATGCCACCGCGCATGGATTCAACGCCCAGGGCGGGGTCGGCGTCATTTCCGTCACCGCCAATGTCGCGCCGAAACTGGTCGCGCAGGTGCAGGAGGCGACGCTTGGCGGCGATTACGCCACCGCGCTCGAATTGCAGGACCGGCTCATGCCGCTGCACCGCGCGATCTTTGTCGAGCCGGGGCTGGTCAGCGTCAAATACGCCATGTCGCGGCTCGGGCTGTGCAGCGAAGAGGTGCGCCTGCCGCTGGTGGGCCTCAGCGAGCCGGCCAAGGCGCTGGTCGAGGACGGGCTTCGCCACGCCGGCCTGATAAACTGAGACGCCGGCGCAGGGGCGCGCGCGGGATCAATCCCCCTGCAAGCGCGCGCGCAGTTCGGTCTTGAGCACCTTGCCGTAGTTGTTCTTCGGCAGGCTCTCGACGGCAATATAGCGTTTCGGACGCTTGAACCGGGCAATGTGCGCGCGGCAATGCGCGTCGAGTTCCTCGGCGCCCGCATTGCCGGCGACGAAGGCCACGACCACCTCGCCCCAGTCGGGATCGGGCGCGCCCACCACCGCTGCCTCGATCACATCCGGGTGCGCCAGCAGCACTTCCTCGACCTCGCGGGGATAGATATTGGTGCCGCCCGAAATTATCATGTCCTTGGACCGGTCGCAGAGCGTGAGATAACCCGCGCCGTCCATGCGTCCCAGGTCGCCGGTCCAGAGCCAGCCGTCGCGCAGCGCCTGCGCGCTCGCCGCCTCGTTCTGCCAGTAGCCGGGCATGACCAGATCGCCGCGCACGAGGATCTCGCCCACCTCGCCCTCGGGCAGGTTGGCCCCTGTCTCGTCGGCGATGCGCACCTCCACCACCGATTGCGCGCGCCCGACCGAGCCGAGCCGCGCGCGCCAGTCGGGATGGGTGCGGTCCGCCACTTCGGCGCGCGAAAGCACGGTAATCGCCATCGGCGCCTCGCCCTGGCCGTAGATCTGGATGAAGATCGGGCCGAACCAGTCCACCGCGTCGATGATGTCAGCCTCATACATCGGGCCGCCGCCATAAAGAATTCTGCGCAGTCCCTCGCCGCGCGCCCCGGTGGCGCGGGCATGGGCGGTGAGGCGGCGCACCATGGTGGGGGCTGCGAACATGTGAAGGCGGCCATGATGGCGGGCAAGATCGAGGATTTCGTCCTCGTCGAACCCGCCCGAGGCAGGGCAGATGTGGCGCGCGCCGCGCAGCACATGAACCAGCGCATAAAGCCCCGCGCCATGGCTCATCGGGGCGGCGTAGAGCGTGGCATCCTCGGCCGAGACCGCGTCCACATCGGCGAGATAGGCAAGCGACATGGCCGTCAGCATCCGGTGGGTGATCCTCACGCCCTTGGGTCGGCCGGTGGTGCCGGATGTGTAGAACAGCCAGGCAAGATCCTGCGGCGCGCGCGGCGCGATCCGCGGGACCGGCGCGCCCTCCTCGACCGGGCTGGCGCGCACCCCTTCGGCCTCCAGCGCGGCGCGATGCGCGGCATCCGCGAACACCAGCCGCGCACCCGCGTTGTCAATGATCCAGGCGGCCTCGGCCCCGTGCAGCTTGGCGTTGATCGGCACGGCGGCGGCGCCTGCATACCAGATGCCGTAAAGCGCGGTCAGATATTCGGGCGCGTTGCCCATGAAGAGCGCGACCCGGTCCCCCGGCCCGACCCCTTGCGCGCCGAGCCAACCCGCCACGCCGCGCGCGCGGGCATCGAAGGCCGCATAATCCGCAATCGCGGTGCGCCCGCAAAAGAGCGCCGGACGGTCGGGCCAGGCCCGCGCCGCCCGTTCGAGCCAGAGACCCGTGTTCATGCCTGATTCTCCTCCTTGTCGGGCGCAGGAAAGCACCACCGGCGCGCCGACGCAACCGTGCGGGAGGGGGCAGGCCACCCGAAGCGGCCCCCGGCACCCTCACGAGAGCGTCCCGCCATAACCGCATTTGGCCGCTTTTCTCAGCCGATCGCATGGCCTATAAGCGGCGAAACCCATGCCTTGCGGGCGCGCCGCGCCCGCCTTGCCCCCACCGAGGACGCAAATGTCGAACAAATCGCATGAATCGGACGTGGCCTTCATCAAGGCTCTCGCGGAACTTCTCAACGAGAACGACCTGACCGAACTTTCGGTCAAGCGTGAATACGGCGAGGACGATACGCTTCAGGTCCGGGTGAGCCGCAAGGGCGAGACCGTGACCCATGCCGCCGCCCCTGCGCCCGCGCCCGCGCCCCATATCGCCCCCGCCCCGGCCGCCGCACCCGCCGAGGACCCGGCAAGCCATCCCGGCGCCGTCACCTCGCCCATGGTCGGCACCGTCTACATGCAGGCAGAGCCGGGCGCGCCCGGCTTTGTCAGCGTCGGCCAGCAGGTGGCAGAGGGCGACACGCTGCTGATAATCGAGGCGATGAAGACCATGAACCACATCCCCGCCCCGCGCGCGGGCACCGTCAGGCGCATCCTCGTCGAGGATGGCGCGGCGGTGGAATACGGCGCGCCCCTGATGATCATCGAGTGAGGCGGCCATGTTCGACAAGATCCTTGTGGCCAACCGCGGCGAGATCGCGCTTCGGGTGATCCGCGCCGCGCGAGAGATGGGGATCGCCTCGGTCGCCGTCCATTCGACGGCGGATGCCGATGCGATGCATGTGCGCATGGCCGACGAATCGGTGTGCATCGGCCCGCCGCCCTCATCCGAGAGCTATCTGTCGATCCCCTCGATCATCGCCGCCTGCGAGGTGACGGGCGCGCAGGCGATCCATCCGGGTTATGGGTTTCTGTCGGAGAACGCCAGTTTCGTGCAGATCGTCGAGGATCACGGGCTGACCTTCATCGGCCCATCGGCGGAACATATCCGCATCATGGGCGACAAGATCACCGCCAAGGACACGATGAAGGCGCTCGGCGTGCCGTGCGTGCCCGGCTCCGAGGGGGGCATTGCCGATGTGGCTGCGGCCAAGGCGCTTTGTGCCGAGATCGGCTTTCCGGTGATCGTCAAGGCCACGGCGGGCGGCGGCGGGCGCGGCATGAAGGTGGCGCAAGACGCGGGAGAGCTGGAACGCGCCTTTCTCACCGCGCGGTCGGAGGCCAAGGCGGCCTTTGGCAATGACGCGGTCTATATCGAGAAATACCTCACCACGCCGCGTCATATCGAAGTTCAGGTGTTCGGCGACGGCAAGGGCCGCGCGGTCCATCTGGGCGAGCGTGACTGCTCGTTGCAGCGCCGTCACCAGAAGGTTCTGGAAGAGGCCCCCGGCCCGTGCATCACCGAGGAAGAGCGCGCGCGCATCGGCAAGATCTGCGCCGACGCCTGCGCCAATATCAACTATCGCGGCGCGGGCACCATCGAGTTCCTCTATGAAAAGGGCGAGTTCTTCTTCATCGAGATGAACACGCGCCTTCAGGTGGAGCACCCGGTGACCGAGGCGATTTTCGGCGTCGATCTGGTGCAGGAACAGATCCGCGTGGCCGAGGGCCTGCCGATGTCGTTCACGCAGGAGGATCTGCGCATCAACGGCCACGCCATCGAGGTGCGCATCAACGCCGAGAAACTGCCCGATTTCGCGCCGCGCCCCGGCACGATCACGCAGTTTCACGCGCCGGGCGGTCTGGGGGTGCGGATGGATAGCGCGCTCTATGACGGCTACAAGATCCCGCCCTATTACGACAGCCTCATCGCCAAGCTGATCGTCCACGGGGTTGACCGGCCCGCCGCGCTCAACCGGCTGGCGCGCGCGCTTGGAGAGTTGATCGTCGATGGGGTGGATACCACCTTGCCGCTGTTCCATGCGCTCTTGCAGGAAGAGGACATCCAGCGCGGGACCTACAATATCCACTGGCTCGAACGCTGGCTCGAAACCAACCTGCGGGCGTGATGCCCGCCTTTTTGCCCCCGGAACTGCTGTTGCGCGCCTATGCCATGGGTGTGTTTCCCATGGCCGAGCATCGCGGCGACGCCGAGGTGTTCTGGGTCGATCCGGACCGGCGCGGGGTGCTGCCTCTTGACGGGTTCCACGTCTCCCGCTCGCTTGCGCGGCGGATGCGGCGGGGGGGCTACCGGGTGACGCTCGACGCGGATTTCACGGGCGTGCTCGATGCCTGCGCCGACCGGGTGGATACCTGGATCAGCACGCCCATCCGCGCGGCCTATCTGGCGTTGCACGCGCGGGGGGACGCGCATTCTCTGGAGGTGTGGGAGCACGACACGCTTGCGGGCGGGGTCTATGGCGTGACGCTGGGGCGGTCGTTTTTCGGCGAGAGCATGTTCTCGCGGCGCACCGACGCCTCGAAACTGGCGCTCGCGCATCTGGTGGACCATCTGCGCCGCTGCGGCTTTGCCCTCTTTGACACGCAGTTCCTGACCGATCATCTGGCCAGCCTCGGGGCAATCGAGATCAGCCGCGCCGCCTATCACGCGCGCCTTGCCGAGGCGCTGTCAGGTGCCGCGGATATCCATGCGCTGCCGCTTGAGCGCGACCCGGTTCAGGTGGTGCAGCGCAGCACCCAGACATCGTAACGCGGATGTTCGAGCGCGTTGAGCGCGGGCGAAGAGGCCAGCATCCACCCCGAGAACAGAACCTGCCCGCCTTCCGTGCTGCGGATGTCGAGAAAGGCATAGGCGTCGCTGGCCGGGTTCTCCTCGGGGAAGCGGCAGACACCCAGTTCCACCGTCAGAGAGCCGAATTCCGCCGCCGCCCCGTTGGCCAGTTCCAGGTCGCGCACTTCGGTGGTGATCTTGTCCAGCGCGCGCAGCACCGCGCCCGTGCCCTGCGCCGCCGGTTCCTGCGCCACTGCCTGTCCAGCCAGCACCAGCGCGCAAAGCAGCGCCAGCGCGCGCCTCATTCGGTGCTGCCCGAGACGAATTTCAACAGCAGCGACACAAGGCTGACCGAGCCCTGGGTAAATTCGATCTCGTCGCCCGGCTCGAAATAAAAGGGCGATCCGCCGGGCATGATCTCGACATAATTGCCGCCCAGAAGCCCCTCGGAAGAAATCGCCGCCGCACTGTCATCGGGCACGTTGATGCCGTCGCGCACGGTAAAGGCCGTCTTGGCGCGATAGGTCTCGGGATCAAGCCGGATATCGGTGACGCGGCCCACCTTGACGCCGGCAAGGCGCACATCGGTGCCGACGCTCACCCCGTCCGCGCTGCGGAAGGACGCGGTGAGGCTGTATTCGCCGCCGCCGCCCGTCATGCCGGTGGTCCTGCTGGCATAGACCAGAAAGCCCAGAGCCACGACGAGGACCAGCCCGCCCACCAGAACCTCGGATTTGTTCTCGGACATGTTTCCGCCCCCTTATTCCGGCTGCCACGCCTCGTAATCGCGCCGTTCCGCCGGTACGGTGCGGCGGATCGAGCCTGCGGGCGCATAGGCAAGCGGCGTGCCGGTCAGGTTCTCCTGATGCGGCTTTTCCCATGGTTTGTGCGGCAGGGGGCGCTCGGTCGGGGGCTCGGCAAAGGTATGGTGCAGCCAGCCGTGCCAGTCGGGGCTGACGCGGCTTGCCTCGGCCTCGCCGTTGAAGATCACCCAACGGCGCTTGGCGTCGCGGCTCTGGTAGAACACGTTGCCCAGTTCGTCCTCGCCCACGCGCACGCCCTTGCGCCAAGTGTAGATCTGGGTGTTGAGCGTCTGTCCGTTCCACCAGGTGACGGCGCGCAGCAGCGTGTTGACAATGCCCATGGACGACTCCTGTCTCGTGTCCCGCCCTTATAGGCCCATCCGCGCCCCAAGGTCCAGACGCGCCGGGAATACGGGGACAGGCGCGGGCAGCTCGATCCCGATACGGTATTGCGGGCAGGTCAGGGCGCTATCCCGCGCTCTTGCCTTCCTTCTGGCCGCGCTTCTCGGCATAGATGATCAGCGGGGCAGCGGCCACGGCCACGGCCTCTTCGTTGACCACGACCTCTTCGACATTTTCCAGGCTCGGCAGGTCGAACATGGTGTCGAGCAGGATATCCTCGAGGATCGATCGCAGGCCCCGCGCGCCGGTCTTGCGGGAAATGGCGCGCTTGGCGATGGCCTTGAGGGCGTCATCGGTGAAGGTGAGCCGCGCGCCCTCCATCTCGAACAGGCGCTGATACTGTTTCACCAGCGCGTTCTTGGGCTCGGTCAGGATGGTGACCAGCGCCTCCTCGTCGAGATCCTCCAGCGTCGCCAGCACCGGCAGGCGGCCGACAAATTCCGGGATCAGGCCGAATTTCAGAAGATCCTCTGGTTCCAGCTCCTTGAAGAGTTCGCCGACGTTGCGCGCGTCGGGGTCCTTGACCTCGGCGCCAAAGCCCATGGCGCTGCCCTTGCCGCGCTGCGCGATGATGCGGTCGAGCCCGGCAAATGCCCCGCCGCAGATGAACAGGATGTTGGTCGTGTCCACCTGCAGGAACTCCTGCTGCGGATGCTTGCGCCCGCCCTGCGGCGGCACCGAGGCCACCGTGCCCTCCATCAGTTTCAAGAGCGCCTGCTGCACCCCCTCGCCCGAAACGTCGCGGGTGATCGAGGGATTTTCCGACTTGCGGGTTATCTTGTCCACCTCGTCGATATAGACGATGCCGCGCTGTGCGCGCTCGACATTGTATTCGCTGGACTGGAGCAGTTTGAGGATGATGTTCTCGACATCCTCACCCACATAGCCCGCCTCGGTCAGGGTGGTGGCGTCGGCCATGGTGAAGGGCACATCGAGGATGCGCGCCAGCGTCTGTGCCAGCAGCGTCTTGCCGCAGCCGGTGGGGCCGATCAGCAGGATGTTGGATTTCTGCAACTCGATGTCGTTCTTGCCCGACTGGTTGAGGCGCTTGTAATGGTTGTGCACCGCGACCGAAAGCACCCGCTTGGCGCGCGCCTGACCGATCACATAATCGTCGAGCACCTTGCAGATGTCGTGCGGCGCGGGCACGCCGTCGCTGGCCTTGAGCCCGGCGCTCTTGGTTTCCTCGCGGATGATGTCCATGCACAGCTCGACACATTCATCGCAGATGAACACCGTCGGCCCCGCGATCAGCTTGCGCACCTCGTGCTGGCTCTTGCCGCAGAAGCTGCAATAGAGCGTGTTCTTGCTGTCGCCGGAATTGTTCGCCATGGCTTCCCTTTCAGCGCCGCTGCCGGCGCTTCATCTCGTCGCGGTCTTCCCGACAGCTTAAGTCAGGGCGGAAAGCACCACAATGCGAATTTCGCGATCGCCCGCAGACGGCCGCGCACCGATCACTTTTTCTCGTCCTCGCCGGGCTTGGCACGGTTGGCCACGATCTCGTCGATGAGGCCCCAGTCCCTGGCCTCCTGCGGCGACAGGAACCTGTCCCGCTCGAGCGCGGATTCGATGGTCTCGTAGGTCTGCCCGGTGTGATGCACATAGATCTCGTTGAGCCGCCGCTTGAGCTTGAGCGTTTCCTCGGCGTGGATCATGATATCGGTGGCCTGCCCCTGATAGCCGCCCGAGGGTTGGTGCACCATGATACGGCTGTTGGGCAGCGAAAAGCGCATTCCCGGCTCGCCTGCCGTCAGCAGCAGCGAGCCCATGCTCGCCGCCTGCCCGATCACCAGCGTGCTGACCTTGGGCTTGATGTATTGCATCGTGTCGTAAACCGACAGCCCGGAGGTCACGACCCCGCCGGGACTGTTGATATACATGCTGATTTCCTTGGACGGGTTTTCCGCCTCGAGGTGCAGCAATTGCGCGACGATGAGGCTCGACATGCCGTCATGCACCGGCCCGCTGAGGAAGATGATCCGCTCCTTCAGAAGCCGCGAGAAGATGTCATAGGCGCGCTCTCCCCGGCTGGTCTGTTCGACCACCATGGGCACGAGGGTGTTCATATATGTCTCGAAAGGGTCTTTCATCCTGTCCCGCCTGCTGCTTTTGCCCGGCCCCTGAATGGCGCGAGTCGTCAAGATAAGTCGTCCATAGCGACCGATGGCTAACGGAGTCTTAGTGTCGCGCCCCAGCCCCTGCAAGGGCGCGCGCGCAATTCGCGCGGCGCGGCCCCGGCTTTGGCATTTGGCGGGCGGGGCCGACGCGCCCGGAAGGCGGCGGATTCCCTGCGCGCGCGTCGGATTATCGAAATGCTTTACGCGATGTTGCGCTCCCCCGACAGGCAGCGGTCCAAGCCGCAAGGCTCGGGCCGGTTCGACCGGTTTGCCAACCGCGAAGGGCGCGAATCTCTCGTCCGGTTCGGAGTGGTTGGCGTCGTTCGAGTCCGTCTTGACCGCCAGCACGCGGATGATCTCGAGGATATGCACATCGCCGTAGCCCGCGGCCTTGAACGCCGCGCGCCTGGCATCATTGATCGGCTTGCCGTCGCGGATCGCCTGCATATGCGCCCGCGAACGTTTCGGCGCAGTCGCGGCCATTGGTCACCGGGATGGCCAGAAACACCTCCTCCTCCGGCGGGGTGAAATTGCCCTGCCTGCGGAAATGGACAGAACCGCGCAGGCAGGTGTCCGCAAGCCCTGGATCCTTGGCCGTGCCGCGGATACATTTCGGGCACTGCACCCATATTGGCGCGCCCGCGGTCGCGCAGGCCCCCGCCCCCCCGCGCATCGCGCCTCCGGCACAAGCAACATGGCCGAACCGCGATGCGGGGTTGAGGCCCGCCGCCCCCGCGCCTATGTGAGACGCCAGATCACAACGCGAGGTTTCCGCATGTTCATGCCCCCCTTTCCCGTCCGCGACGCCAATGCCTCTTCGGGGGGCAAGGATCTCGGCCCGCTGCCGGAATGGGACCTGAGCGACCTCTATGCCAGCCCCGACGCGCCCGAGCTTGACCGCGATCTCGACTGGCTCAAGGACGCCTGCGCGCACTTTGCCGCCGATTACGAGGGCAAGCTGGCGCAGCTCGACGCTGCCGGTCTGCTCGACTGCCTGCAACGCGACGAGGCGATCAGCCGCACCGCCGGGCGGATCATGTCCTATGCGGGGCTGCGCTATTACCAGCAGACGACCGATGGCGCGCGGGCCAAGTTCCTGTCGGACTGCCAGGAAAAGGTCACGAATTACACCACGCCGCTGGTGTTCTTCTCGCTGGAGCTGAACCGGCTGGACGAGGGCGCGCTCGAGGCGATGTATGCCGAGAACGCCGATCTGGCGCGCTATGCCCCGGTCCTGCGCCGCATCCGCGCGATGAAACCCTATCAGCTCTCGGACGAACTGGAGAGGCTCCTGCACGATCTGGGCGTTGTCGGCGATGCCTGGGAGCGGCTCTTTGACGAGACCATCGCGGGCCTCACCTTTACCGTCGATGGCGAGGATCTCAACATCGAGGGCACGCTCAACCTGCTGACCGATCACGACCGCAGCAAGCGCGAGGCCGCCGCGCGCGAACTGGCCCGTGTCCTTGGCGAGAACATCCGCATCTTCGCCCGCGTCCACAACACGCAGGTCAAGGAAAAGGAGGTGCTCGACCGCTGGCGCAAGATGCCCACCCCCCAGACCGCGCGGCACCTCGGCAACGACGTGGAGCCGGAGGTGGTCGAGGCGCTGCGCAACGCCGTTGTCGCCGCCTATCCGCGCCTGTCGCACCGCTATTACGAGTTGAAGCGCAAGTGGCTCGGCCTCGACCGGATGCAGGTCTGGGACCGCAACGCGCCGCTGCCGATGGAAGAGGCCCGCCTCGTCACATGGGAGGAGGCGCGCGAGACGGTGATGGCCGCCTATGCCGGTTTCGCCCCGGAGATGGCCGAGCTTGCCGCGCCGTTCTTTGATAACGGCTGGATCGACGCGGGCGTAAAGCCGGGCAAGGCACCCGGTGCCTTCGCCCATCCCACCGTGACCGACGCGCACCCCTATGTGATGCTCAACTATCTGGGCAAGCCGCGCGACGTGATGACGCTCGCGCACGAACTGGGCCACGGCGTGCATCAGCGCCTCGCCGCGCCGCAGGGCGAGCTTCTGGCCTCCACCCCGCTGACACTGGCGGAAACGGCAAGTGTCTTTGGCGAAATGCTGACCTTTCGCCGCCTGCTTGCAGAGGCAAAAGACCCCGCCGAGCGCAAGGTGCTGCTCGCGGGCAAGGTCGAGGACATGATCAACACGGTCGTGCGCCAGATCGCCTTTTATGATTTCGAATGCAAGCTGCACGCCGCGCGCCGCGAGGGAGAGCTCACGCCCGAGGACATCAACGCGCTGTGGATGTCAGTGCAGGCGACAAGCCTCGGGCCGGCCTTTGATTTCATGGAGGGCTACGAGACCTTCTGGGCCTATATCCCGCATTTCGTCCACTCGCCCTTCTACGTCTATGCCTATGCCTTTGGCGATGGCCTCGTGAACGCGCTCTATGCCGCCTACGAGGCCGCGCCCGAGGGGTTCCAGGAAAAATATTTCGACATGCTGCGCGCGGGCGGCTCCAGGCATCACAAGGACCTGCTCGCCCCCTTCGGCCTCGACGCCTCCGACCCGGCCTTCTGGGACAAGGGGCTGTCGATGATCGAGGGCATGATCGACGAACTGGAGGCGATGGAAGGCTAGTTGTGTTGATTGTCACTGAGACCTGACCCGGCAGCAACAAAAATTGTCACCGAGAACTGACCCATGTGCAACCTTTCCCCGGCTTGGTATCAGCTGGGGTTTATCGGAGTGTTAGACATGGAATTTTTGAGGGTTATTTGTCACATCCCGGCAAATGGAAGGGAGAAGTGGCGATCCTGGGAGTGACTCGAACCCCCAACATCCTGATTAGAAGGTCTCTGTTCTACGACCCCAACCGCTTATTTTCTAAGCGTTTTTCTTCGACTATTTTGACACTATGCAATTGCGATGCAATTGGCGACCCCGGCACGATTCGAACGTGCGGCCATCCGCTTAGAAGGCGGATGCTCTATCCAGCTGAGCTACGGGGCCATCCTCTTGAATTAGCAACATCTGCTGATCGGTGCAAGTCGCCGTTGGCGCAACCGCGACAGCCCAAACAGAACGACGAGCCAGCCCGCGCTCTCGACGAGCAGACGGGCAGCAGCCCATGCGCGCAGCACAGACGGCCAACGCGCGACGGGCCGCTGCTCCTTCTTCGCAGGGAAACGCAGGATGACCGCATCCGCGACCTCATCCACGGGCGTCATCCAGAAACCCCCACGGCTTGGGTCGCGGGGTGCGTTCGCGTGTCGCGACGTAAGCCAGGGCGCGCAGCCGACAAGTAGAACCGCTCATATCCGACCACCTTCTCGATGATGGGGTCCGGGTTGCGCAACGTCACGCGCCCGTCGCGGTGGAACTCGAGATCACTCATAGCGCGAACGCATCCACGTTGTTGTTGGTCGCCTGGTGTAAGAGGCCGCGCGCGGAGCCCCCGGCGTAGCGCGCGCCGCGCGGCCGGTGGTGACGCTGGCGGCCACCGTCGTTCTTCGGCAAAGGTTCGGGTTGCAAGACTCGAAACCAAAGACGGAGATGACGATGACCGATGAGAGAATGGCGCTGCTTGAGCTGGTTG
>Ga0209024_1001062_pt1 | contig 28411 bp, 23 predicted proteins | sample AutmiccommunBRH5_FD_187380 | JGI IMG/M metagenome (GOLD analysis project Ga0209024, IMG submission 187380) | Deep subsurface microbial communities from Mt. Terri, Switzerland - Autotrophic microbial communities BRH/5 (SPAdes) (version 2) | ecosystem: Environmental > Aquatic > Deep subsurface >...
TCCACATTGCTGTTGACAGCTGCTGCCGCAATTTTTGGCGACAAGGATGAAAGCACCACCCGAAAAATTGCCAAATCAATTGGCATTGATGAATTGAGTTTGAGCACTGGTTCGCTAACCGCCGCCGATTCCCGGGCCGTGGGCAGCAAGGTGGCCATTGCACCGGGTGCGGACGCGTCGGCCAACATTGTTGGGTCTGACGATCCCTTGCTCTCGCAGCGTATTGTGTCTTTGGGCAAACGTTTCAGTGACCGCGTGTACCTGAGTTTTGATCAATCGGTCACCACGGCTGCCAGTATTTTGAAACTCAATTATCAGTATTCCCGAAAGCTTAGTTTTATTGCACGGACGGGCGCTGACAATGCAGTGGATGTGCTTTATCAATTCTCTTTTGATTGAAGTCAAACAACATGCTTATTGCCAACAGACTTGAATCGCTTCGCGCACACATTAAGGGGTTCCGTGTTGTTGCAACGGTGCAGCCCTGTGTGCTCATGCTGTCGCATTCGGATGGCAGCACGCGTGCGGTGGTTCACACTTTTCGCGACACCGATTTTGAGAATGCCTGGGTTTCGCTGCATGAGTTTGGCGTGAGGACATTCAATGAACCCGGCGCTGAGCCTGAACATTTGCGCGTTGACCTGGTGTGCAACATTGAGCAAATCAACTGGCAGGAATTGAAGAGCCGGCTATCAACAACCAAGCGGAATTATTTCACGCGCGGCATTGCCCTGGATGCGCAATTCGAACACAGTTTTTTGTGGGGTGAACTCAATGGGAACGCCATGTTGTATGGCGGTGCTGATGTTGAATGTGCCCAATTGCACGTGGGCAATTTTGAAAAATACGCACGCAAAAAATACGGAAAAACATTCACGCTGAACCACGCTGGGCGGCAGCCCGTGTGGCTGTTCGACACGCAAGGGGCTTACTGCGGTACAGATGCGGTGGTGCATCCGCTTGAACAGGAAGGTGTTGCCACCGGGCGGCGTGTACTGCCCCAGCTGGATGCTGCGCTGTGCGCTGACCTTGTGACCAATGCCAGTGAATTTCTGGCCAGGCAAGTCAAGGAAAGTGGCCAGTTTGTGTATGGTTTGTTTCCCTGTTTCAATAAGGAAGTTGCAAGCTACAACACCTTGCGGCACGCCAGTTCCACCTACGCCATGATCGAGGCCTGGGAACTTACACAAAGCGGGTTTTTGAAATCAGCGATTGATCGTTCCTTGTTGTGCCTGACCCATGAGCTGATCAGGAAAGTTGTTTTGCCCGGTGGAATTGAAGCCGCGTTTCTGGTTGACACCAACAATGAAATCAAACTGGGTGGCAACGCAGTGTGTATTCTGGCCTTGGCCAAATACACTGAATTGACGGGCAATGCGCAATACATCGGGTTGATGGAACTGCTTGCGCAAGGCCTTGTGGCCATGCTGAATCCCTCCACGCGGCAATTCGTGCATGTGTTGAATTTTCCGGACCTGTCGGTGAAAGAACAATTCAGGATCATTTACTACGATGGCGAAGCCGCATTTGCGCTGATGCGCCTGTACAAAATTACCCGCAGGGCGCGCTGGCTTCAAGCGGTTGAACTGGCCTTTGAATATTTCATTGAAGCACAGCACTGGAGAGCGAACGACCACTGGCTAAGCTACTGTGTGAATGAGCTGACCCTGTACCGACCCAAGCGGGAGTATTTTGAATTTGGCATTCGCAACTTTGCAAATCACCTTGATTTTGTGTTGACGAGAATTACCACCTTTCCGACCCTGCTTGAATTGATGATGGCCGCCGAACAAATGCTGACACGCCTGCAAAGCCTGCCAGAATTTGCAGACCTGTATGCACAAGTGGATCGGGAAAAGTTTGGCCGGGCTTTGCACTGGCGTGCCAATTACCTGTTGACTGGTTACTTCTGGCCGGAATGGGCCATGTATTTCGCAAAGCCCGATTCCGTTGTGGGTGCGTTTTTCATTCGCCACCATTCATACCGTGTGAGAATTGACGACGTGGAACACTATGTGTCGGGCCTGGTGGCTTATCGCAAGTTGTTGCAAAGAATGCCAACGCAGGTGCCGGTGCACAACAGCACTGGCACGGAACCGGTTTGCCTGAACGCACGGCTGGCAGATGTCACGGTGTGGTTTCTGAACCAGAACATGGCCTTTCAGCGCAGCGGTGTTGAAAACGCAGCCTTGCTTCGAAACCAAGTCTTTATCCGGGAAATGCAGGTGCAACCCATGTTGTTAACCTGCCGTTACAACCCGCGTTTAAGTGAGTCGATTCAACGTTTGGTGGCAGGCGGTGCGTTGCCACCCACGCAAAAGTATCAGTCCGTTTATGATTTTTTGCAGAATGCCGAACACGTTCCCCACGTGTTGAACACGGGTGAATCAATCTTGACCAACCCCGCGTTTGACACGCAGGCCGTTGCGAACAGGCGCGATGTGCGGGTCAGTAATTTGCAGGACCACCTGTTGATGTACCTGGTGCGCAACCCCGAGAATGAGGCGCTTGATTACATCAATCATTTTTGCAATGGTGTGAAGTTTCGAAAAGATCACTACGACGCAAGGGGCTTTTTAAGCTGCATTCAATACCTGCACGAAACCACGGCGTCGCCTGCGTATGAGCATTATCTGCGCCCGGATGGAAGCCTGGCCATTGCCAAGTTTTATCGCTGTGTTGAAGGAAAAATGGTGTTGCAGAATATTCGCCTGCACAACGCAAAGGGCGATTTGCTGGAGTCTTTTCCAAGCGAACAGGCGTTGATTACCCATGCGCTGATTGCCATGCTGGCCAGGCAGGGCGGAAAGCATGTGCTGATCGTCGATAAAAATCGCTTGCTGTACAAACCTGCAATTGCAGCCCAGGACCACATTCACCGCAACACGCCCAATCATGTGGCGGTGGTGCCCATCATTCATGCGTTGCACACGCAGACCGCCAGCGACATGGCCAGCAGCCCCACAAACTCCAATTTTCGGGACATCTTGCATGGCATGGAACGCCCCGATGCGATTGTGACCCTGACACGTCAGCAAAAAGCAGACATTCAGGCGCGTTACGGGCCAGGGCGCGTGTTCAGCATCGGTCATTCCTACGAAACGGATCTGCCCGCCACGCCTTTTGAGCAGCGAAATCGTTTTCGAATGGTGTCGATGGCGCGGTACAGCAGCGAGAAAAACCAGCATTTGGCCATTGATGCATTTGCGCAGGTGCTGCAAAAGTATCCCCACGCCACCCTTGATTTTTACGGGTTCGCCATGGCGGGCGACCCATTGTTGGCTGCCTTGAACGCCCGCATTGAAGCTTTGGGTTTGCAGGGCAAGGTGCGCCTGAATGGCTGGGCAGACAAACCAGCGTTGCACTACGAGTCAGCGGGGCTGTCCTTGTTGACCAGTCAGGGCGAAGCCTTCTCGCTGGCCATTATGGAGAGCCTTTGCCATGCATGCCCCCCGGTGGCTTTTGACGTTCCCTACGGGCCCTCGCATTTGATTGAACATGGGCAAACCGGTTTGTTGGTGCCTTTCGGCGACGTGCAAGGTTTGGCGGCTGCAATTTTGTCCGTGTTGGACAACCCCGCCTGGCATCAGCAGTTAAGCGAACAAGCCCGCGCAAACTCCTTGCGTTTCAGGCATGCTGAACATGCGCATCAGTGGCGTGCCCTGTTTTCCTCTGTGGGTATTTTTGAAAAATAGGGCTGAGCAACATGATGAGTTTCCCGACAGTGCCAACTTCTACAACAACACAAACAACATGACCGCATTTCAAACCGCTTTTTCCTTGCTGACCATTTTCGACTGGGTCGCCGTTGCATTTTTCGTGATTTGTTTTCGCGGATACAACTATGTGTTTGATGGCTCCCGGCGGTTTGGCCGTCGCGGCCTTGCCCAGAAAACCCATGAGTTTCGAAAGCTGTGGGCGCGTGAACTGATCAAGCGGAGCAACCGGGTGGGCGACACCGCCCTGATCGGCAACCTGGTCAACAGTGTCACCTTCTATGCCAACACCACCATCTACATCATTGCTGGCCTGTTTGCCCTGTTGGGAACGCTTGACCAATTGGTGAACATTACTTCTGACCTGCCCTTCAGCAGAGAGGTCAGCCGTGGTTTGATGGAGATCAAAGTGCTGCTGGTGCTGGCGGTATTTGTGGTCGCGTACTTCAAGTTCACCTGGAGCTTGCGTCAGTTCAACCTGCTGACAATTTTGGTGGGCGCCGCGCCCGATGGAAATCCTGATCAGGAATACAACGAAGCCTATGTCTCGCGCATGGCGCGCATCAACAGTTTGGCGGGAGATGAATTCAACCGTGGTTTGCGAAGTTATTACTTTGGAATTGCATCGGTGACCTGGATGATTCATCCCGGTTTGTTGGTGGCTTTCAGTGCACTGATTGTTTTTGTGTTGATCCGCAGGGACTTCCATTCAGAAGCCCTGGAGATCATGTCGAAGTAAAACGGAACGCGACTTACCAGCTGCTGGTTTCGCGTTCGGGGCTTGCGCTGATTTTGTGAATGGTCAGGTCAGCGCCGTTGAATTCTTCTTCGTCGCTCAAACGAATGCCCACCGTCAGTTTCAACAGGCCATACACAAGCAGTCCGCCTGCCAGCGCAAACACCACGCCCGCCAGTGTGCCGATCAATTGGCTCATGAAGGAAACGCCGCCCATGCCGCCGAATGCTTGCTGCCCAAACACACCGGCTGCAATGCCGCCGAAGGCACCGCAAATGCCATGCAATGGCCACACACCCAGCACATCGTCAATTTTCAAACGGTTTTGGGTGAACGTGAACATGTACACAAACAGCACGCCAGCCATCGACCCCACCGCCAGTGAGCCCAGCGGGTGCATGATATTGCTGCCCGCACACACCGCCACCAAACCGGCCAGCGGGCCGTTGTAGGCGAAGCCCGGGTCGTTGCGGCCAGCAAGCAAGGCACCCAGTGTGCCGCCCACCATGGCCATCAGGCTGTTCACGGCCACAAGGCCTGAAATGCCTTCAATTTTCTGGGCGCTCATCACGTTAAAGCCGAACCAGCCCACAGCCAGCACCCAACTGCCCAAGGCCAGAAAGGGGATCGAAGAGGGCGGGTGTGAACTGATGCGGCCGTCTTTCGTGTAGCGGCCACGGCGCGAACCCAGCAACAACACCGCCGCCAGGGCGATCCATCCACCCACGGCATGCACCACCACGCTGCCCGCGAAGTCCATGAACGGCGCGCCAAAGCTGGCAGTCAACCAGTCTTGAAAGCCGTAGTTGCCGTTCCAGACAATGCCCTCGAACACTGGGTACACCAAGCCCACCAAGGCTGCTGTGGCCACCAGTTGGGGAACGAACCGCGCGCGCTCGGCAATGCCGCCCGACACAATGGCCGGAATGGCCGCAGCGAAGGTCAGCAGGAAGAAGAACTTGGTCAATGCGTAACCGCTGCCCTCGTTCAACACGGCAGCGGGTTCATAGAAACCCACGCCATAGGCTATCGCGTAGCCTATGAAAAAGTAGCTGATGGTGCTGACCGAAAAGTCGGCGAGAATTTTAACAAGCGCATTGACCTGGTTTTTGTGGCGCACTGTGCCCACTTCCAGGAATGCAAAACCGGCGTGCATTGCAAGCACCATGATGGCGCCTAGAAGCACAAAAAGAGTGTCCAGTGCGAGAGTGATTTGTTCCATTTTGGTGAATTTTCAGGTTTTTGATTAAAAGTGGGGCATTACCAGCAAAAACAATGCCCGCTTTTTGAATCAAAAAATGCACGATAATGGTGCGGTTGATGGGCTATCGACGCCTGAATTGATGTTCTTGCTCTTCTTTGCGTTTTGAATCTTGCTGAGTTTGCGCATGTCCAAACCAGAAGCTGTTGATGTAGTCGTTGTGCAATGGTCGGTGCACCACTTCACCGCGAAGTGTTCCCACTTGTTCAATCGCCTGCTGCAGGCCGGGTGTGGGTTGGTTCAATACATGCATCGGGTTGGCGTGGATGGGCACCAGCCCAATGCCCTGAAAAGCCTTCACGATGTGCAACGCAAGGTCTTCGTGGGGCTTAAGGCGCACCTCACTGTAGTCGTCATTGAATTCCAGGCATTGTTCCAGATCAATGCTTTGACCGAATTCCGCTTGAATGGCCCGGCGCAGTGGTTCCGTTTTCAATAGTTCTACTGGAATGCCTTCGCGCAGGCCAGGTGCGGTTTGGCTGATCAAGGCCTGTTCCAGTTGTTCAGCCGCATGGTGTGCCAATGTTGCCGGGGTAATGGTTTTCGCCAGCAGGGCACTGGCCATTTGCCCCGTCCGTGCCTGATAGGCGGACGTGGCGTAACGGTCTTCTTGCACGGCAAGGCCCCACTGCCCGGCGACATGGTTTTTTAGTGCCTGCACATGGTGAATTTCCATGTCGTTGGCCAGTTTGTGCGACAGGTGTATTGCATCTTCGTGTTTGACCAGTTGCTGCAAGTGCTGCTCGACCAACAGGTTCTTGGTTTTCACCAAGAGACCCGCCAGTCCCTGTTGCCGGTTGCACAGCTGCTGAGTGCTGTCGAGTATGTTCAGTGTTTCACCTTCTGTGCACACACCCAAGCCTTTGCCCAGGTTAAGGGCCGCAGTCAATTTCTGGTCGGTGGAAATTGTGGGGTTGTTCAGTTGTTGGGCAAACAGGTGCAAATTTCGCCGGTTTTCGTTGATGGTCAATGCAGACAGGTTGCCTGGGTGGCAATTGATTTTTGTATTGACGTAATGTTGAAGATTATTCAGGGCTTCCTGTCGCCCTGCACCCGTGGGTGCATGCTCTGCGATGAACGTGTGGATGTCTTTGGTGGAACGGTTCAGTTGCGCAATGTGAGGAGCGTGTAAAGTTGGATTGCTTTTAAATTCTGCCCAAGCGTTTCCACTGGGCGCAATGGACGGCAAAGGGTCGCCCCCGTGATTGGTCGGCTGTCCATTTTCATTGCGTGCCAATTGCCCCAAGCTGTGCCAAGTTTCTGCATTTGAATGCTGAACAGGTAATACCATGCCGTGTGGACTCTTAGGTTCATTGGTTTTGAGTGGCAACAACCGGTTGAGGGTTCCATTCAATTGGCCTTTAGGGCCCCCCACAGAATGGCAAACAGGCCGTCGAACTGATCAATCAGGCGGTCTTGTTCTTTGCGCAGAAAATGCATTTGTGCCACCCGGCCAAACACCCCCATGAAAACATCCAGCAACACTTTGCTCGACACGGTGTTGTTGAACACGCCTTTCTGTTGTCCGGCCTTCAACATACCCAGAAAGGCGCCCATTAATTCCGGGCTTTCGTATACGGGCAGGTCCTGGTAGCGGCTTGCTGGAATTGACACCGTCAGCAACAAGATTACCTTGGGGTGTTTGTCGAAATAATCCAGCATCACCCAGAGGGTTTTGCGCAGGCGTTCGCGGTAGTCCTCGATGCCCTCCAGGTGGTCGATCATGCGGCTGGCCAAGCGGCTTAGTGTGGTGTCCAGCACATAGGCCACCAGTTGCTCCTTGCTGCCGAAATATTTGTAAATGGTTTGCAAGGAAACGTTGGCGCTGCGTGCCACTTCAATCAGCGCCACGCTGTTGAAATCGCGGGTGGTAAACAGTTCCAGCACCGCATTTTCAATGCGGTCCAGCGTGGCTTTGCGCATGCTGGCCGGGTGTGCATTGGTCTCGGTTTTTTTCATGGCTGTTGGCTTGCAGGGTTATCAGTGACCGGAACCTGTTTCATTTGTGTTGCGTGCCTGAATCTAAAAGTGAATCACGTGGTGCTATTGTTGATGCGCTTAACAATTGGAACTGTGTATGAGAACCACTGTCAATCTGGATGATGAATTATTAAACAAAGCCCAGCAGCTTTCCGGGCTGGGCGAGCGAAATGAACTGCTTCGTGAAGCACTGCGTGCCCTGATTCAGCGAGAAAGCGCACGCAGGCTTGCCTTGTTGGGCGGAACGCAGCCCGATCTGCAACACATTCCACGCAGGCAGTGGCAATTGTGAAAGTGCTTGTTGACACCTCCGTGTGGGTGGATCACTTTCACCAGTCCGAACCCCAACTGGTGCGCCTGCTCAATGATGGCAGCGTGCTTGGGCATCCATTCATTCTGGGCGAAATGGCGCTGGCCAATCTGGCCCCATCCAACGAACGAGAACGTGTGCTGACCTGGATGGCGGATCTGCAGCCCACGGTACTCGCTTCGCCCAGCGAAGTGCTTGAACTGGTTGATCTTCGTCAGTTGTACGGGCAAGGTTTGGGGTATGTGGATACCCACCTGCTGGCCTCGGTATTGTTGTCGCCGGGTACCACGCTGTGGACCCGGGACATTCAACTGCTGCGCGTGGTTAATGAACTTGGTTTGCAGCCACCCATTCAAGACCGTTTTTTCATGCACGACACCGGAGCATACTATTCAACAGAAAACAAACGGTAAGTCAAATTACCATATGCATAGAGCCATTGCTCTAAAGTAACTTCTTGGGTTGATTGTGCGTTTGCACATCGCCATTCTGGAACGTGAAGAATCCACGATACTTTCGGTAATTTCGATTACCAAGTCCAGAAAATCCAGGAGGCACAGATGCCATCGGCACTGATATTTGACGCAGTAAGAACCCCACGGGGCAAAGGTAAGAAAGACGGCAGCCTGCACCAGGCCACACCCGTGTGGTTGTTGAACAACCTGCTAACCGCTTTGCAGCAGCGCAACGACCTCGATACAAGCCTGGTTGACGACGTGGTGCTGGGTTGCGTAACCCCGGTGGGCGAACAAGGCGCCGACATTGCACGCACCGCGGTGCTGGATGCCGGCTGGGCCGAAACCGTGGCCGGTGTTACCCAGTCGCGTTTCTGTGCTTCGGGCTTGGAATCCGTGAACCTGGCAGCTGCCAAGGTAGGCAGTGGTCTTGAAGACATGGTGGTTGCAGGTGGCGTGGAAAGCATGAGCCGCTGGACCATGGGCAGTGATGGCGGTGCGTGGTTCATGGACCCCCGCATCAACGACAAACTGGGCTTCATTCCCCAGGGTATTTCTGCTGATCTGATTGGCACGCTGGAAAAGTTCAGCCGCCACGACGTAGACAGCTACGCCGTGGAAAGCCAGCGTCGTGCTGCCAAAGCGCAAGCTGAAGGCCGTTTCAACAAAAGCCGTGTGCCTGTAAAAGACCTGAACGGTCTGATCATGTTGGATCACGACGAATTCATTCGTGGCAACGCCACAGTCGAAAGCCTGGCCACCTTGCAGCCATCATTTGCGATGATGGGCAGCATGGGCTTTAACGCCACGGCGCTTCGCAAGTACACCACCGTAGAAACCATCAACCACATTCACCACGCGGGTAACAGCTCGGGCATCGTCGACGGTGCCGCCCTGGTGCTGGTTGGTTCCGAAGAGGCTGGCCGCAAGGCAGGTTTGAAGCCACGCGCACGCATTCGTGCCGCAGCGGTGATTGGATCGGAGCCCACCATCATGCTGACTGGCCCAACAGCGGCCTGCTTGAAAGCCCTGAACAAAGCAGGCTTGAAAGCTTCCGACATCGATTTGTGGGAAATCAACGAAGCGTTTGCAGTGGTCCCCATGCAAACTGCGCGCAACCTGGGCGTTAGCCTGGACCGCGTGAACGTGAACGGCGGTTCAATCGCCATGGGCCACCCACTGGGCGCAACCGGCGCAATTATTTTGGGCACCTTGCTTGATGAGCTTGAGCGGCAAGACAAAACCCTGGGCCTGGCCACACTTTGTGTGGGCGGCGGCATGGGTATTGCCACCATCATCGAACGCATTTAATTGGCCGAAGGAGAAACAACAATGAGTGCAGTGAAATTTGAACTCGGTCAGGATGGCATCGCGGTAGTTACGCTCGACATGCCCGGCCGTTCCATGAACGTATTGAATGAAGAATTGATGGGCCCGTTTGCAGAAGCCCTGACCCGCATTGAAACTGATGCAGCCGTGAAAGGCGTGGTGCTGACTTCCGGCAAGCCGGAGTTTTTGGCTGGCGCCGATTTGGACACGGTTTACAAAATTACCGACCCCCAGCAGGCCTTTGATTTGGCCGAGGCCTTCAAAACCCTGTTGCGCCGCATGGAAAAGTGCGAGAAGCCCATTGTGTGCGCCTTGAACGGCACCGCATTGGGCGGCGGCCTGGAACTGGCCATGGCCTGTAACCACCGCGTTGCGTTGAACAACCCCAAAGCAAAATTCGGTTTGCCTGAAGTAAAGCTTGGTCTTTTGCCCGGCGGCGGTGGTACACAGCGTTTGCCCCGCATGGTCGGTATTCAAGGCGCACTTGAAATGATGACCCAGGGCACGGAGTTGCGCGTTGAGCAGGCTGTGAAAAAAGGCATTGTGCAGGAAACTGCGGACACAGCCGAAGAAATGATTGCCAAGGCCAAAGCCTGGGCATTGGCCAATCCCAAAGCCTTGCAGCCTTGGGATGTGAAGGGTTTCAAATTTCCCGGTGGCGATTCCAAGCACCCCGCGATTGCGCAAATTTGGGCGATCGCACCGAGCATGGCCAATGCCAAAGCATTCGGCAATTACCCAGCGTTGACCCACATTGCAAGCTGCGTGTTTGAGGGCGGCATTACCGACATCGACACTGGCCTGAAAGTGGAAAGCCGTTACTTCGCTGCCTGCGTGTTGTCGCAAGAAAGCAAGAACATGATGAACACGCTGTGGTATCAGCTGAACAGCATCAAGAAAGGCCAAAGCCGCCCAAGCGCACCTGCAAAAAGCAAGGTGAAGAAGGTGGGTATTCTGGGTGCAGGCATGATGGGTGCGGGCATTGCGTATGTGTCTGCAAAAGTGGGCATTGAAGTGGTGTTGATTGATGCCACACAAGAAGGCGCCGACAAAGGCAAAGCCTACAGCACCAACCTGCTGGACAAAGCCATTGCCAAAAAACGCAGCACACCTGAAAAGAAAGACGCACTGCTGAATTTGATTACCGCCACCACCGACTATTCCAAACTGGAAGGTGCGGATTTGGTCATCGAGGCTGTATTCGAAGACCGCGGCGTAAAGGCCGAAGTAACGGCCAAGGCAGAAGCCGTGATTCCTGCCACCGCCGTGTATGCATCCAACACTTCAACCTTGCCAATTACTGGCTTGGCTGAAGCGTCCAAGCGCCCCAACCAGTTCATCGGTTTGCACTTCTTTTCCCCCGTGGACAAAATGCCGCTGGTTGAAATCATCATGGGTGAAAAAACCGACGATGAAACCCTGGCCAAGGGCTTCGACTATGTACAACAAATCGGCAAAACACCGATTGTTGTGAACGACAGCCGCGGCTTCTTCACCAGCCGCGTGTTTGGCACATTTCTGATGGAAGCCGCAGCCATGGTGGGCGAGGGTGTTCACCCCCGTTCAATCGAAATGGCAGGTCTGGAAGCCGGCATGCCCATGCCACCGTTGGCGCTGTACGACGAAGTGTCGCTCAGCCTCAGTTTGCTGATCATGAAGCAAACCAAAAAAGACATGGAAGCTGCGGGCCAAACTTTCCCCGAGCACCCAGGCTACAACACGCTGATTACCGTGGCTGAAAAGCATGGCCGCATTGGCAAGAAAGCTGGCAAGGGTTTCTACGACTACACCCCAGCAGGCAAAACCCTGTGGACCGGTTTGGGCGAAGAATTTCCGGTTGCACAGCAGCAACCTTCTTCGCAGGAAATCCAGGATCGCTTGATGTACATCCAGGCCAATGAAGCCGCACGCTGCCTGCAGGAAAAAGTGCTGCGTTCAGTGGCCGACGGCAACATCGGTTCCATTTTTGGATTGGGTTTTGCGCCATTTACCGGTGGCATGTTGCAGTTCATCAACGCGATGGGCTTGCCCCAGTTTGTGCAGCGTTGCGAAGAACTGGCTGCCAAGTATGGTGAACGTTTCAAGCCTGCCAGCATGCTGGTGGAAATGGCCGCTCAAGGAAAAAAACTTGAAGACAATTTGAACTAAGCGTTTGAAATAACAGGAGCAGTAACCATGGTATTCAAAGCAATCATGAATGGCTTGATCAAAGCCAAAGCCATGCCGCAAATTTCCGCCACCGAGCGCCAGGCGCTTGAAGCGGGCACGGTGTGGATCGACGGGCAGGTGTTTTCCGGAAAGCCCGACTTTGCAAAAATGTTTGCCGAACCCTATTCGAAATTGAATCAGCGCGAGCGTGATTTCATTGATGGTCCCGTGCAGCAGTTGTGCGAAATGTGCGATCCGCATGAAATTGCGACGACACGTGTCATTCCGAAAAACGCAGTCGATTTTCTGGCGTCTGCAGGTTTCTATTCTTTTCTGATTCCCCAAAAATTTGGTGGCCTGGAATTCTCGGCCAATGCCATTTCCACCATCATGTCAGTGATCACGGCGCACAGCCCATTGCTGTCTACATTGGTGGTGATTCCCAATAGTTTGGGTGCAGCCGAACTGATCAAGCACTACGGCACACAGGGGCAGAAAGAGCACTACTTGCCACGCTTGGCCAGTGGTGAATACCTGCCGTGTTTTGGTTTGACCGAACCCACAGCAGGATCGGACGCAGCCTCTATTCTGGCGCGTGGCGTGGTGTTTAAAAATGCCGAGGGCAAAGTACAAATCAAGCTGAATTTCCGCAAGCGCTACATCACTTTGGCACCCGTGGCCAATTTAATCTCGCTGGCATTCAAACTGCATGATCCCGACAACCTGTTGGGCAAGGGTGCCGAACCTGGCATTACCGTGGCACTGGTACACCGCGGCACACCCGGCCTGGAAATGGGCAAGCACCACCAGCCAATTGGCGATGCTTTTTACAACGGCCCCATTATTGGCAACGACGTTGTTATTGACGCTGATGAAATTATCGGTGGCGCTGAATGTGCAGGCCAAGGCTGGCGCATGTTGATGGAACAGCTGGCTGGTGGCCGCGCAGTTTCCTTGCCAGCCGGTGCGGTGGGCGGTGTGCGTGCAGCAGCGGCTGCATCGGGCGCGTATGCCCGTGTGCGCCAGCAGTTCGGCATGCCCATTGCTGAAATGGAAGGCATTCAGGAAAAGCTGGCCGAAATTGCAGCCATGGCTTACCTCAGCGAAGCTGCGCGGGTATATGCGCTCAGCGCGCTGGACAACGGCGAGCAGCCCCCCGTGGTCTCGGCTGTTTGGAAGGCCTACCTCACCGAGCTTTCTCGCGAACAAGCAAAAAATGCCATGGATGTAATGGCTGGCGCTGGCGTAATGCAAGGCCCCAACAACGTGATTGGTCGCGGTTACTGTTCGGCCCCTGTTGCCATTACGGTTGAAGGCGCGAACATCATGACCCGTTCGCTGATTACCTTTGGCCAAGGTGCCGTGCGTTGCCACCCCTATGCATTCAAAATTGCGAATGCACTGGAAGCCAACGACCTGCCCACATTCAGCAGCGCGTTGAAAGGCTGGATCGGCCACATGGTTGTGAACACAAGCCGCTTGGTTGGCCTTACGTTAACCCGTGGCCACATGGCCAACACACCAAAAATTGATGGCGTAACGCCTTACCTGCGCAAGCTGGCCTGGGCCTCTTCACGCTATTCATTCCTGACCGACATGGCCTTGATCACCGTGGGTGGCAAGCTGAAAGCACGCCAGCAACTGACCGGCCATTTTGCCGATGCCTTGGGCTGGCAATTGTTGGCCATTTCAACCGTACGCCGCTACGTGGCCGAAGGTGAGATCAAGGAAGACTTGCCACTGGTGCAGTACGCCTGTGAATACGCCTTGGCGAAAGTGCAAAAAGCATTTGAATCGATCTATTCCAACTTCGGCAACAATGCGGTGGGCTTCTTGCTGCGTACAGTGGGTTACTTCAGCCTGCGCGTAAACCCGTTGGTGGGTTCAGGCCTTGATCGTTTGGTGCCTACCGTGGCAAAAACAATCACCAAAAGTGGCGCGCAACAAGCCCGCATTACCGGCGATTTGTACCTGCCCAAATTCAACCTGGCTGACTTGGACAGCGATGAAGTGCTGGCCAACACAACAGGCGTGAAGCGCTTGATGGCGGCATTCCAGGCCGTGCAAGAAGCCGAAGTGGTGCAAATGAAAGTAATGCAGGCACGACGCTCGAAGCTGGTGGATAAGGGTTCCGTGCAGGAAATGGCCGAAGCCGCATTGGCCAGGGGCATTATTACAGCAGCCGACAAGAAACTGCTGGACCGTGCCAACCGTTTGGGACTGGAAGCCATCATGGTGGACGAATTCACACCGCAAGAATTCTTTGGTGATGAATCTGTTACCTACGCACCGGGCTTTGAGTGTGCGAATGTGCCCAATGTTAGCCATGAGGTGGCGCATGGTGCGATGGTGAAGGGGGGTGAGCGCCTAAGGGTTGTCAATTCTTGAGTCCAGGCATTTTTACAATGACCGGAAAGTGATGGATCATTTGGAAAACATGCCGAACTCAAGTTCGTGCCAACGTTACTTGATGCAACTTGCAATCGACGGTCAAGAAAGTCAGGGCCTTGGGAAATGTGGTGGCGCCGACGGCGCAATGTATCCAGTTTCACCATCGGTGTTTGCAAACGGATTGCTTGTTGCACGGAATTGTAATGTCAGTGAACTTGGCAACCGCAACGCCACGGCATTTGGTGGAAGTTGCATTGGTAAGTAGGGGGCAGCGCTGATCCCTGCCCTTGTGTGGGATTGTTGAACAGCTGGGTGTTCTGTTACCGAGTTTGGTGAGGCGCTAGCAGCACGATGGACTGGTTGCATGGTTGGTTAGCCGTTAATAACTAAAATTTTTTGTGGTTTTTTTGCAAGAAAAGTTCCTTTCAAAAGGGGTGGTGCCAAGTTATGAGTCCTGTTGTTGATTCATCCTTTCTGGATGGTTTCGTAGTTCTTGACCTGTCGCGCAATCTGCCCGGCCCAGCCACGTCGCTGATTCTGCAGCAAATGGGTGCAACCGTCATCAAGATGGAACCCCCGCATGGCGACGATGCGAAAAGCATGCCCATGCTTTACACCGCCTTGAACAGCAGCAAAACAATTGTCACCGCCGACTTCCGCACGTCGGAAGGTATTCAGGCCTTGAAAGACCATGCCACCCGGGCGGATGTGCTGATTGATGGCTTTCGTCCCGGTGTCATGGCCGAGATGGGTTGCAGTTACGACACCCTGAAAGCACTGAACCCAAAATTGGTCATGTGTTGCATCACCGGTTATGGACAAAAAGGCCCGCTGGCAGAAAAAGCCGGGCATGACATCAATTACATGGCTCTCAGCGGTGTGCTTGATGGGCTGCAAACGGCCAACGGTGATATTCCCGTGCCGGCAGTTCAGTTTGGTGATTTGTTTGGGGGTACCTCTGCGGCCGTGCAATGCATTTTGGCGGCTTTGCTGAAAGCGCAGCGCACCGGGAATGGCACTTGTATTGATGTGTCCATGACCCACAACCTGTGGAAGCAAAACATCATGCCCGAGAGCATGGAGCAAATGTGGGTGATGCTCACAGGCAAACCGGCCAGCCATCAAGAGGATTTGCTCAGTGGTGGCTTGGCTTGCTATAACGTGTACCGCACACTTGATAATCGCCATTTGGCGGTGGGTTCGCTTGAACACAAATTCTGGAAAGTAGCCTGTGAATCGATGGACAAACCGGAATGGATCAACATTCACTGGAGTCGTGGCGCAATGCCCGGTACCCCGCAGGCAGTACAAATTCGCAGCGAGATGACGCAGCTTATCGCCTCTCAACCCTTAAGCCACTGGGAACAGGTGTTTGGGGGCGTCGACGCCTGTATTACCCCAGTGCTGAGCAGGGCAGAGGTGAAGTCCAGAAAAATACTGTAAGGGTGAATGTCATCCCCAGCAGATCATTTTCGTTAGCATTGGTGGTACTCACTTTTACAGGCTGAATTTGTTGGTCTGCATATCCAATGGCTTACTCAGTAATAATCCGCGCGCATGAGGCAACGCCTTTAATTTTTCGCGCTGTTCAATGCCTGCGTGCTCAATCGAACCCTCCTTTGGAAATCGTGATTGTCGATTCCTCCAACACGCCTGAAACGCAGGCAGGCTTGCGCGTATTGGCTGATGTGCATGTGCTTTACGGTGAAGGCGAGTTCAATTACTCACGTGCCATTCACCTGGGTGTTGCCGCAGCTCAGGGTGATCATGTGCTCATCCACAGTTCCCATGTTGCCTTGTTGGGTGCGCAGTTAATTGAACAAACATTTCAGCAAGCCCATGCCATGCAATGCGAGGTGTTTTATTGCCGCAAAGGCAGCGCTGTAGCGCACGATAAAATTGACGAAAGCACATTTGACGGGCGCAATGGGCTGGCCAATTCTTGCGCCATGATTCCACGGCATTTGCTTTTACAGCGCCGCTTTCGTGAAGATGTGTTTTCAGCAGAAGACCAAGAATGGGCGGCGTGGTTTATTCGTGAATACAAAGGCAGCGTGTTGCGGCTTACATCGCCCTTGTGTTCTTATGAAAACCCACACTTGAATATTCAGAAAAAAGTGAATGAAGACTTGGCTGTGGCGTGTTTCGTGAACCGACATGAGCGTTGGCCCCACAACATTGCAGCCAGGCTGGTGCGTGCCGCACTTGCGTTTGTGCGACGCAGGCCAGACCGGGCGCGCATGCACTGGCTGGTGGCCACAGGGTTGCTTGCAACTTATTTCAGCTCGCCGCAGCGAAAGTCGAAGTACTTTTAAACGGCAACGGCCGATCCTGCTTGCTCATGAAGTGTCAGTGAATCGTCGGCCAGCAAGTAGACGAACAAGAAAGCCCATGCAAGAAATTGCCATGCTCTGCCCCTGACCGCCAAAACAACACACAGAATGCTTGCCCAAAAGTGTTTCAAGTACTGAAAAGTTTCTGGGTAACCGTGGTCTTTTTCAATATTGAGCATGGGGTTGTTCCACCACACAGTCAATGCATTGACCGTATGCATTGTCATGAAAGCCAAGTCGGCACTCAGTAACAAAAGAGCAATGACCCACGCCTGGTGGCTGCCAAATGGGTGTTCAAATTTTTTGAAATTCATCATTCACCAAGCCTGAAATATTATTGTTGGCGGCGTTGCCGGTTTTGTTAATTTTTAAGCGACGCGCGAATGGTCTAAGTGGTTGATTCAGGGTGAAAACTTACATGTTCCTTACCCAAATCGAGTGAAGAATGATATCGTTACGACTGTCTGAAGACTTATACAACACTTATAAAAAGTCAGGGCTATACGCTTGGTCAGGGAGGCACCAAAAACCCGGCACCACTGCGCGTCAGCTTTGATTTGCATGGAGATTAGCCACATGTCAGCACGTCCCGATGAGGCCGCCCCCAAGGTGTCGCCCGATCAATTCAATGGTTTTGTCAGCAAAGAAGCACAAGAACTTTTCGAGTCCCATTACTGGACCAAAAGTTATCCCCCGGGTGTGTCTGGCGACATGCCCCCCCTGCGCTACAACAGCATGTTGGAACTTGTTCAGGAAAGTTTGATCAAGTATGCGGATCGCCCGGCATTTGTGTCAGCAGGTACGGAATTTACTTACAAACAGGTTGATGATCTTGCTGACCAGTTTGCCGGGTATTTGAAGTCGATCGGCGTGAAAGCTGGTGATGTGGTGGCCATCATGCTGCCCAACTGTGTGCAGTTCCCGGCGTGTTTTGTGGGTGCAATGAAGTTGGGTTGTACTCTGACCAACGTCAATCCCTTGTACACCGTGCGTGAATTGAATCACCAGTTGAAAGATTCCGGTGCAACCACCATTGTTGTGTTTGAGAACTTTGCCAATACTCTGCAGCAGTCTCTCGATGGTACAAAAATCAAGAACATCGTGATCACACAGTTGGGCGATTTGCTTGGTGGCTTGAAGGGTTTGATCATCAACTTCGTGATGCGCAAGATCAAAAAGATGGTGCCCGCTTACAACCTGCCCCAAGCCGTACCCTTGAAGAAAGCGCTGGCTGCTGGTAATGGCGTGGCTTACCCCAAACCCAGCCTAAAGCTGGATGACGTTGCTTTGCTGCAGTACACCGGCGGCACAACCGGAGTATCGAAGGGTGCCATGCTGACCCATCGCAACCTGATGAGCAACATGGAACAGGGTCTTGTATGGATGAGCGAAGCCATCGGCAAAGACCCCATCTGTGTGGTCACCATGTTGCCGCTTTATCACATCTATGCTTTGGCCGTGAACTGCATGTTGTTCATGACCTTTGGCGCGCGCAACATTCTGATTGCCAACCCGCGTGACGTAGGCACGGTGATGAAAGTGTTGCGCAAGGAAAAATTCCATGTGATCACCGCGGTGAATACCTTGTTCAACGCATTCCTGAACAATGAAGAATTTTGCAGCCGTGATTTTTCCGACATGAAATTCGCAATGAGTGGTGGCATGGCCTTGCAACAGCCCATCGCCGAGCGCTGGTACAAGGTCACAGGTTGCGCCATTTCTGAAGGTTTTGGCATGACCGAAACCTCTCCCGTGGTAACCGTGCCGCCATTGCACGGCAGTGAGCGCCCTGCATTCCGCGGCAATGTGGGCTTGCCCATTCCTGGTACGGAAGTGCGATTGAAGCGTGACGATGGCTTGTGGGCTGGCTTGAATGAGCCCGGCGAAATTTGTGTGCGCGGCCCGCAAGTGATGTTGGGTTACCTGAACCGCCCTGAAGAAACTGCAAAAACCATCGACAAAGATGGTTGGTTGGCCACAGGCGACATCGGCACAATGGACGAAAACGGGTTTGTTAAAATTGTGGACCGCAAGAAAGACATGATTATCGTCAGCGGTTTCAACGTATTCCCCAATGAAATTGAAGACGTGGTTGCCCAGCACCCGGGTGTTCTGGAATGTGGCGTGGTGGGTGTACCCGACCCGGTAACCGGCGAGAAAGTGAAGCTGGTTGTGGTGAAGAAAGACCAAAGCGTAACCAAGGAAGACTTGATTGCACATTGCCGTCAAAACCTGACTGGTTACAAAATTCCATCGTTCGTGGAATTCCGCGACGACCTGCCCAAAACACCGGTGGGGAAAATTCTGCGCCGCGAGCTACGCGACAAACCAAAAGAAACAGCGTAAAAGTTAAAATCAAAAAAAGCCACCAGCAAGGTGGCTTTTTTTATGCAGCAAGCATTTAGTTGCGCACGTACATTTCAACGCGGCGGTTCTGTGTGCGGCCCGCTTCGTTGTCGTTGCTGGCGACCGGGAAGCGTTCGCCCAAGCCAGCAGGTGTCAAGCGTGAACCTGAAATGCCCTTGCCACTCAGGAAGCTGGTGACTGACTGTGCGCGGCGCACTGACAGGTCCTGGTTGTATTCATCACTGCCTGTGCTGTCGGTGTAGCCGATCACGCACACAATGGTGTTGGGGTTGTCGCGCAGTGTTGCTGCAATTTGATCAAGCGTACCGGCGAACTGTGACTTGATGGCGGTTTTGTTGGTGTCAAACAATGCTGCACCGGGAATGTCCAGCATCACGGAACCATCGCGCTGTTCCCGCACTGCAATCTGGCTGCCCACCAGGTAACCGAACAAGCCACCCAAGGCGGCACCGCGCACGGTGTTTTTGCCGTCAATCGTGTTGCCAACAATTGCCCCACCGATAGCACCCACGGCAGTGCCAATGGCCGTTTTGGTGTTGTCTACTTTGCGCTCGGGTGCCATGGGGCAGCCCGCTACCGCAACTGGCGAACCTGGGGCTGCCTGTACTGGAGCCTGTGGTTGCTGGTAAATGCCGTTGCCGTTTGTGGCGCAACCCGCAGCAAACAGGGTCAGTGCGATAGCAGATAATTTGAATTTGTTCATTGTATTGTTCCCCTTGGGTTTATTCTTCAAAGCGTTATTTTCAGGTTCCATTCTAACGCCTATGGCTTTTTCAGGTTGACTATGAAAATTTCATGGCGCTACACTGCCACATGCTTAAATCCCTCACGATACTTCTTGCTTTTCAGGCTTTGGGCGAGTTGCTCAGTTTTGCGCTGTTTCCGTCCATTCCGGGGCCAGTCCTGGGGCTGATTGCGCTGCTGGTGTTTTTTTTCGCCAAAGGCGGTGTGCCAATCGATATTCAAACCACGGCCAATGTGTTCACCGCCAACCTGGGCTTGCTGTTCATTCCAGCGGCTGTGGGCGTGGTGGTCTTCTGGCCGGTGTTGGCTGAATTCGGTGCGGTCATTTTGCTCACTTTGCTGACCAGTGTTGTTGTAACCCTGGTGGGTACTGCCTTGGTGCTGGATCGCCTGGCGGCCCGCTTCATGCCTGGAGATGTAAGCGAGGCACCAGAAAATGACTGAAACCACCCGCCGTTTGGCTGAACTGCCAGAAATCTGGGTTTACCTTAGCGGAAACCCCTTGAGTGCCTTGTTTCTCACCCTGCTGGCCTATCAAATTGGCCTGTGGTGCTACAGAAAAAGCGGGCAACATCCATTTACCAACCCAGTGATGATCGCGGTGCTGTTGCTCGCTGCTTTTTTGCAGATCACAGGTTTAAGTTATCAGCAGTATTTTGAAGGCGCGCAATTTGTGCACTTTTTGTTGGGTACCGCAACAGTGGCACTGGCCGTGCCGATTTACCAAGGCTTAACGGCAGTGAAAGGGCAAACCATCCGCACCTTGGTGTTGTTAAGTGTCGCCTTGCTGGTGGGGGGTGCTCTTTCCATAGCAAGCGCGTTGGGCACGGCTTACCTGCTGGGTGCCAACCTGGATATTGTGCAAAGCCTGTGGGCGAAATCCGTTACGGCACCGATTGCCATGGGGGTTAGTGAACGAATTGGCGCATCGCCCACGCTGACCGCCTTGTTCGCGATTGTGACCGGAATTCTGGGCGCAGCGGTGGGCACTGTGCTGTTCAATTCAATGGGCATGAAACGCTGGTGGGTGCGCGGCTTCACCATGGGTTTGGCAGCGCATGGCATTGGCACTGCGCGTGCGTTTTCCGTGCATCCTGAGGCTGGGCGGTACGCCAGCCTGGGCATGGGTTTGCATGGTATTTTTGGTGCGCTGTTAATACCGTGGATGTTCGCGATGCTGGCATAGCCAAGCGGCTGATCGCGAGGCTTCTGGTTAAGTTGCAAGGCCTGCTTGGAAATCTGAATTCCCGCCATACAAACCTGCCCCCACTTAAACCCGCCTCGCCAAAAAAGACGGGCGAGCTCGGGTTCTCACCTTCGGTGAGCAGTGTCGCCAGTTTGATGTCGGCAGATTTCCTTGAATCGCAGGCATTGCAACTTAACCAGAAGCCTCGTTGGCACCAAATTGCTGACCCAGCGCAGTGCCTGCCCAGCAATCGTGTAAAGCAATCAGTGCGAGTCAAAAGCAAGCCGCCCATGCGGCAACATAAACGGCCCGCATGTCAGGGCTGGTATAACCCAGCGTAAGCAGCAAAGCGACCAGCAGCAGGGCCACCTGGGCCCAGCGTGGCATCAAACTGTTTCTGGTTTCAGGCGGCTTGTGTTGCTGGTTCATTGGCTTGAGCGCTTTTTTCCTCGATAGGCCAGTTTACCGCAGCCGCAATTACACTTAAAGCCACGCAAAGCCACCACACCAGTTGGTAGCTGCCTGTGGCGTCAAATAACAGCCCACCCAGCCAGCCACCCACAAATGCACCAATTTGATGGAACATGAACACCAGGCCGCCCAGCATGGACAGGTTTTTCACCCCGAACATGGCTGAAACCGTGCCCGTGGTCAGCGGCACCGTAGAAAGCCACAGCACGCCCATGCACGCTGCAAACAAATACACGCTCCAGGTTGTGAGTGGCAACAAAACAAAAGCCGCGATCAGCAACCCCCTTAAGCCATAAATGCCACTCAGCAGCATGGGTTTGCGAAACTGCCCACCCCAAAGCCCGGCCAGGTAACTGCCCAGAATGTTGAACAAGCCAATCAGCGCCAGTGCATTGCTGCCAGCGCTGGCGGGTATGCCGCTGTCTTGCAGGTAGCTGGGCAGGTGCACGCTGATGAAAAGAATTTGAAAGCCGCACACGAAATAACCCACGCTTAGCATGATGAAGGCTTTGTGTTGCATGGCTTGGGCAAGCGAAGCCCACATGCCCATTTCCTTCTCGGCAGGTGTGGGCAAAGTTTCGTGGTGGGAAGCGGTATTCGGGCACTCTGCGCTGCAGGGCGTTTCGTCCAACAGCACGGTTTTTGCTTTTTTCTCCACCAGTGGCCAGGCCAGTGCCAAAATCACCACTGCAATGCAGCTCAGCACGGTGAGGGCTGATGACCAACCCAATTCATTGATCAAAAAAAGGCCACCCGGCAGAAAAGCAAACTGCCCAAGCGAACCGAGTGCCATGGAAATACCCATGGCCATGCTGCGTTTTTCAGGTGGCATGGCACGGCTGACCGCGCCAAACACCACTGGGAAGGTGGTGCCACTCAATCCCAAACCGATCAAAATGCCAGCACTCAAAGTCAACATGCCGGGGCTGTCAACAGTACTCATCAAAAACAGGCCCAGTGCATACAGTACGCCACCCAGAATCATGGTGATGGCCGAACCCAGCCGGTCGGCCATTCGACCCACGAAAGGTTGTGCCACGCCCCACACCAGGTTCTGCATGGCAATCGAGAAAGCGAATATTTCCCGCCCCCACTCATTGCTTAAGCTGACAGGTTGCAGAAACAGGCCAAATGAATGGCGTATGCCCAATGAGATGGTCATGATGAAGGCCCCGCACCACAACACGGTGAGGGGCGATACAGACTTGTTTGAATTCAAGTGCATGGCAAATTGATATTAAGGTTTAAGGTAGGCAAAGCCTTGCTGGGTTTGCAAATCGGCAATGCGAACCACACCTGAGGGTGTGAATTCCGCTTCCATCACAAATTGTTCTTTTTTCAGGTTGCGGTTCTTCAGGGTAATTTCACACACCTCGAACCGCACACCTCGTGCTGTCAGTGCGCTTACCAATGGCGCGTATGCGGTGCCCGTTTTCTCGTGTTTGGCACCTTCCATCAGGAAATCCACGCCTGTGGCATGGCTCACCACAATGATGGTGGTTTTCGGGGCCACATCCAGGTGGTTGCGCAAGTTTCTCAACGCCCCCAAGGCTTGGGTGTCGGCATCATTGATGTGATACACCACTTTCGAGGTGATGTCCTGCGTATTCATCCGCTTGTCTGGTGCTGCGCTTTGGGCATTGGCAGTGCCAATCAGCACCACGCTTGCAGCCAGGCCCAGCAGGGCGTTCTTGATGGAAAGTAGTTTCATGATTGTCTCCTTGTGTTGTGGTTGGTTCCGTTTTATCCCACGAAAAGGTGGGGTTGGTGAGGTGACTCCTTAGAGGGATGTTTAACCCATCCATTGTTTGGATACTCAATAGTACTGATTTGTAAAGGATGAGCAACAGTATGAAAGTCAACACCGCATTAAACACCGCATTGTCGGTGAGCAAAATTGGTGTTTACGTGGCTGTCGCCCTGGGGGCGGTTGCTTGCTCGACCATGCGCCCAATGGGGGAAATGCAGTTTTTTAAAGACAAGATCAAGGTCCCTGAACTGACTGCACCCGAAATTTCATCGTCTGATGGCAGCATATCGCAGCGAACCCTGCCAATTGAGCGTTTGCCGTCCGATACATTCTGGGTGCGTCCCCAAATGTCGGGTGGTCTGTTACCCAGCCTGGAGATCAGAAACCTGTCTGTCACTGAACGTGGGTTGTTCGATGTGCTGCAAATTATTTTTGCAGACACCAACATGCCCTTGAGTTTTGAGGGTGGTGCAGACACGGCCTCCCGATACGGCGTGGTCACATTGAATAATTTGAACGGCAATTTGACCAGCGTAATGAATCAGCTCGGCGAGATCATGGGCTTTTTCTGGGCGGTCAGTGAATCGGGTGTGCTGCGCATCATGCCTGAACAACAATTTGTGGTGACCATGCCGCCTGTGTTGAACGAAGACAGCATGGCGGGTGTAACCAACACCATGCAGTACCTGGGTGCGAAGGATGTTTATCTGGATCGAATCAACCGGTCCCTGGTGTTTCGCGCGAACCGCCGCGCGCTGACCGATATCAAAAGTTACATGGAAAAGGCCCGTGCAACCCGTTCTCTGATTGTGTACGACATGAATGTGTTGCAGGTTGACCTGAATGATTCATCCAACATGGGGATTCGTTGGGAGCTTTACAAAACCGGCACAGGAATTAACACTGCACCCGATTCTGGCCTCATAGGAGGCAGTGCTGATGACAATCTAAGTCGGGTTACACAAATAGCTCGTTCTTCAACCGGCATTGAAACACTGATCTTTGGCGAGAATTTCTCCACGAACTTTTTGATTGATTTTCTGCGTTCCCAAGGGAATGTGAAAACACTAAGCCAACCCAAGATTGGCCTGATGAACGGCACCAACGGCAATATTCGCGTGGGGCAATCAACGACATTTGTTTCCCGGGTTGGCTCGCAAATTGTGAACGGTGTGGCCCAATCCACGGCCGATACACAAAACCTGCGCACCGGCCTGGAGGTGTCGCTGACCGGTGAGGCACACGATGCCACCATTTACACGCGGATCAATATTTCCATCACCGAACTGCTTGCCTTGAAGCGTTTCACCGCCTTGGGTGTGGACCTGAATCTGCCTGAAGTGGCAGATCGCGAACTGAAAACCCAAATTCGCTGTCGCCCCGGCGACACCATTTTATTGGGTGGCATTACCGTGTCGCGTGCGCAAGATGATTCACAGGAAGGCCTGGGTATTTTCAGCAAAGTGAAAAGCACCAAGCAAACAGAACTGGTGGTGACCATTCGCCCGCGTTTGCTGCTGTTTGATGACACACGTCAGGCCGCCTTGAATATTCCGGTCGAACAAGATGCAAAGCCCGCGGTTCGCAAGGAAATACCTTCGCAGCCCGTGCCAAGTTCAACGCCCGAGCCGGAACCTGAAGAAGTTGTTGAGCCTGTTGCACAACTTGCGGCCACCCCGATAAAGAATGGTGCGTTGCGAATGTCCAGTCAACTAAGCGTGATGCCTCGGCCAACTCAAATGTTGTCCCGACTAGGCAAAGTCAACCCGTGAGGCCAGCATGAGAAACTTCATTCAACCAGGTTTACTGGTTCTTTTGATTGCCGGTGCCTGTCCAGCGCCTTCAATTGCACAGACCATTGCAAACCCTTTGATACGTCCTTCTGCTTTGGCCGAAAGCAAGGAGCCATCCCCTGGCGCATCGCCTAGCGGCGCTACACAAGTAAACGCTAACGAAAGCGACCCCGAAGACGTGAAGCGCCAGGCCGCTCGACGAATAACCCAGGAAGATTTGAACATACAACAGCAGGCCTTGAATTCCCCTGTAGTACCCCTGGCATTGGTCAATCTGTTTACGAACATGCAGGTTACTGCGTACTTTCAAAATGCAATTGTGATGCGCAAGATCAGCAATGAAGTGGTGCAAACCCAGGTGGTCGCCCCGAGCTCCACTGGAGCAAACAACCCAGCTTCGCAGGAGGCTCAAGCAGCGGCTGTTCGCAACGTATCCCGCTCTACTGCAGTAATACGCCTGCGTGTGGGGCAGGTGGTCAATGTGGCGGGTTATTCCGTGCGCGCGAAAGTGACAGGTCAGGATGTGACTGTGGACTGGCTAAGCGAAAGGGGTGCCTGGGTCAACGTGTTTTATGGCGCACTTGAATCGAGCCATGGCGGGGTTGTGCAAGTGCCGGGCGATTCGCAGTTGTTGAAGGTCGAAACAGAGGCGTTTGATCACCTGGTTCCGAAATTAAACACACAAGCCTTTTCATCCAACACGCCGGGTGGAAATCAACAGGGCAATTCCGGTTCACCTTTTGGTGGTGGAAACCAGGGTTTTGGTCAACCTGGTTTTGGTTCTTCGGCACCTTTCTAGCGGCACGCAAGGCAACACACCATGAAAAGCACCGAAAGCGATTTGACACAAGCCGGCCTGGATGGCAACCAGTTAACCATGTTGCGTCAACAGCATGCACACTTGCGATCGGAGGGACGCTCCGCTGATTTGTCAAGCCTGGCGCTGCGTTCACGTTTTATCAACAGTGATGATCTGCAGGAGGATGACGAGCAAAGTGATCTTGGTGTGATTGGAGATCATTTCACCCTTCAAACAATTCTGCCGCTTGAGTACTGCCGCCGATTTATTTGTGTGCCCACCGAATTTTCAAAGGGCGTGTTGACGCTGAAGTGTGCGCAGCCTTTAAGCGCATCCCAGCGAAAACGCATTCAGGAAGTGTTAAGAACACCGGTTCAATCCTTGCGGGTTTTACCTGCCAGTCGACAGGAAGTTTTTGATGTGCTGATGCGGATCGAACAATCGGGTTCGGTCAACGGATTGGTCTCCATTCTTCGGTCCGACGGACTGGAGGCCGGGCGCTTGCGTGGCCTGGTGTATGCGGTGTTGAAAGAAGCCCTGTCACTGCGGGCCAGCGACATACACTTAAGCCGAAAGTCTGATCCCGATGCATGGATAGCCTACCGCGTTGATTCCGTGATGCGTCAAACCCATTTGTTGCCTGAATTGCTGATGCAATCGCTGGTGGCCCGTATCAAAATTGAAGCGGGCATGGATGCGTCGAACAACCGCACTGCGCAAGACGGTCGTTTGACGGTTGAGCATGAAGGCCGTGTGGTCGACTTTCGTATTTCAACACAACCGCTGGTCGATGGTGAATCGCTGGTGCTGCGCGCGCTCGACGTGTCGCTGTTGCCCAGTTTGTCAGCCCTGTTCCCGGGGCAGCCCAAGATGATGGGTTTGATCCGCGGTATTACGCAGCAAACCGGAAAAACCGGTGGCCTGGTATTTATTTCAGGTGCCACTGGTTCCGGTAAAAGCACCACGCAGTACACCGTGGCCTGCGGTTTTCGCCGCGACGCCATGAACATCATCACGGTTGAAGACCCGGTTGAATACATTTTGCCTTTTGCAAAACAAATTCAGTTGCAGGCCTTGGTGAAACAAAAAGCCATTGATCTTGAGCGTTCAATTTTGCGGCAAGACCCCGACATCCTGATCTTCGGTGAAATTCGCGACGCCGATTCTGCACGCGCGGCGCTGGCTTTCGCAGAAAGTGGGCACTTGGTCATTTCTACCATTCACGCCAACAGCGTGATTCAGGTGACCGAACGATTTTTGTCGATGATCGACCCTTCCCACCGCTCCGATTCAGAATTCCTGATTGCGCACTTCCTGCGCATGGTGGTGCATCAGCGCTTGATGCGTCGTTTGTGTTCCTGTGCCAAGCCAATGGATAACGACGAGATTGAGCACCTTAAGCCCCACGCACTTCGCTTGACCGGCGGGTTGATTGAGGCACGTACCGGTTTAAGAAAAAAAATGGGCTGCACCCGCTGCCTTAGCACGGGTTATTCAGGCCGTGTGGCTGCGCATGAAACCTTGCACATTCCTGCAGACGACGGCATGCGCGCCAAATTCGTACGTGCATTCAAAAATCATGAATTGGAACTGCCGATCGATTTGCGCGAAGAAAATGGCGTGCAATACACCAGCCGATTGGAAACACTTCAAACCCTGATGGACCAAGGCCTGGTGGACTGGCCAAGCCTGGCCCAACTGTTCGGCGTGGTGGAGTAAAAAATGGCCATTTTCAACTACAGGGTTTTTTACCTTGCGCCCCAAATGCTCGACGCCACAGCAAGGCCAGACGATCGTTTAAGCGGTTACTTCCGCCATGAACTGGTGATCACCGCGTCCCGAAAACGCGAAGCCATACAGCAAGTGATAGATCGTGGTGGCGTGGTTCTCGATATTCTTGAGGTGCGCTCCAAAGGCAGCTTGCAAAGGATTTTTGGGTCCAAAGTCAATCGAAGTTATAAACAGAAGTTTTTGCAGGCGCTGGCCTTCAATGTGCGTTCGGGCTTGTCGCCCGAGAAAGCGCTGGAACAGGTTATTCTCGGCGAGCTTGGCGAGCAGCGGCTGGTGCTGAACCAAGCCTTGAATGCCCTACGTCAGGGTTTTGGATTTGTTCAATCGCTGGAATTGCTGAACTGGTTCGACGACTCAACACTTGCGGTGTTGCGCGCTGGTGAATCAGCCGGGCAGCTAAGCCAGGCGCTTGAAACCGCAGTGGGTTTTTACGAAAAAGGCTCGGCCACGCTCAAGCTGATGTTTGGCGCTGTCACCTGGACCGCACTGGATTTGATCATGGCCGTGTCCACGGTCATCGGGATGCGCTTCGGCTTGATCGAGCAACTGAAAACCACGCCCTTGATGAGCGAAAACCCTGAAAAAATTGCGCAGTTTAATAGCTCCCTGATGTTGGCCGAGCACGTCAACAACGGTCTGTTGATATTTTCATTTGTGTTTGCCCTGGCGCTGATTTATTTCACCATGATGGTGTTGTCGCCCGACCAAAAAACCAGGACACAAGCATACGGCATGCTGGAAAAAATGCCGGTGATTGGCGACTTGCTGATTTCATCCGGCATGGCCGCCACCACCCGCGTGTTGGGTTCGCTGCTTACGGGGGGTGTGGTATTTCTGAATGCAGTGCAAAT
>Ga0209024_1001066_pt1 | contig 28255 bp, 33 predicted proteins | sample AutmiccommunBRH5_FD_187380 | JGI IMG/M metagenome (GOLD analysis project Ga0209024, IMG submission 187380) | Deep subsurface microbial communities from Mt. Terri, Switzerland - Autotrophic microbial communities BRH/5 (SPAdes) (version 2) | ecosystem: Environmental > Aquatic > Deep subsurface >...
AGTTGCGCCGGACAAGATCGTCGAGGGTCTCGCCCTCGGGCAGGCAGTTGAGGGACAGGTCCGTCATGGGCGGCTCCTCAGATCAGTTGCAGGCTGGCCAGAAAGGCGCTGGCGGCGGCAAGCTCGGCGGTGGGCAGTTCGATCTTGATGTGCGAGATCACGTCCGAGGCTTCGGCCTTGATGCCTTCGTCGCGCATAGCGGCCTCGATCATCCGGGCGGCCGCGTCGCGATCCTTGAGATTGAGCGGATCGGGCAGCGCGGCGTAACCGATGCGGATGGTGGTGATGGCGGTCATGGTCAGGCTCCTTCAGGATTGGATGGAGGCATCGGCCCGGGCGCGGCATCCCGCCTCGAAGGCGGCTTCGAGCGCGGAGCGGATCGCCCAGACGCCGTGTTCGTGGAAATCGAGTCTGTCGGAATTGCGGGTTTCCAGCGTTTCGAGAAACAGGTGACGGTCCGCGATCTCGAGAAGCAGCGCGTCGCGATCATGCTCCGGCGCGGGTTTTTCATGGGTGGTCATGGGGTTGTCTCCTATCCTGATGCGTTTCCCTGATCCGAGACTCGCTCCGGTGCGGAGTGTAATCAACTGAACTCGCAGCAATTCCATTGCTTTATCACGCGCGGGGTGAGCCATGCAGGGCCTGAGCGAACGCCAGTATGCCGCCCGCGTGGGTCTGTCGCGCGGGGCGATCCAGAAGGCCAAGGAAGCTGGCCGGCTGGTGCTCTTTGCTGATGGCAGTATTGACGCCGAGGCATCTGATCAGCGCCGCGCGGCCATGACCGACCCGTCGAAATCACGCGCAGCACCAAAATCATCTGCTGCGCCAAAGGGGAAACTGAAGCCGGTGCCCGAGGCCGCCGTCGCTGCGGTCGGGGACACGCTCAAGGAGCAGGGGATGGCCGCGCCGGCCGGCGGCGGTGGCACGACCTTTCTGCAGGCCAAGACCGCGAATGAGGTGCTGAAAGCGCAGGAACGCCGCATCCGGCTGCAAAAGCTGAAGGGTGAGTTGGTCGACCGGGCACGGGCGGAAACCCTGATGTTCCGCCTTGCGCGCGAGGAACGCGATGCCTGGGTGACATGGCCCGCGCGTGTGGCCGCGCTCATGGCCTCGGAACTGGCGGCTGCCCTTGGAGAGGGGATCACGGTGGAGGCGGCGGTGATGCAGAAAGTCCTGGAAGCCCATGTCCGCGCCCAGCTCGACAGCCTTGCCGATATCCGCAGCGGCCTTGGGTGAGGATGTCGCAGGGTTCGATGAGGCCAACGATCTGCTGCGCGCCTGGTCGCGGGGCTTGCGGCCCGATCCGGACCTGACCGTGTCGGAATGGGCCGACCGGCACCGCTGGCTGTCGTCGCGCGCTTCCGCCGAGCCCGGGCGCTACAAGACCGCGCGCACGCCCTATATGCGCGAGATCATGGATGCGCTCTCGCCCGCCAGCCCGGTGCAGCGGGTGGTGTTCATGAAGGCCGCGCAGGTGGGCGCGACAGAAGCGGGCAACTGCTTCATCGGCTTTGTCATGCACCACGCGCCGGGGCCGATGCTGGCGGTGCAGCCGACGGTAGAACTGGCCAAGCGCAACTCGCGCCAGCGGATCGACCCGCTGATCGAGGAAAGCCCGGAGTTGCGCGAGCGGATCAAGCCTGCGCGCTCGCGTGATGCAGGCAATACGATGCTGTCGAAGGAATTCGCGGGCGGCATCCTGATCATGACCGGGGCCAATTCTGCGGTGGGGCTGCGCTCGACCCCGGCGCGGTATCTGTTTCTGGATGAGGTCGATGCCTATCCGGCCTCGGCCGATGAGGAAGGCGATCCGGTGACGCTGGCGGAAGCGCGGTCGCTGACCTTCGCGCATCGCCGCAAGGCGCTGCTGATCTCGACGCCCACCATCCGCGGGCTGAGCCGGATCGAGCGGGAATTCGAGGCCAGCGACCAGCGGCGCTATCATGTGCCCTGTCCGCATTGCGGGCATGTGCAATGGCTACGCTTCGAGCGGCTGCGATGGGACAAGGGTCAGCCGGACACGGCCGCCTATCACTGCGAGGGCTGTGACACCGCTATCGCCGAGCACCACAAGACAGCGATGCTGGCGGCGGGCGAGTGGCGTGCGACCGCGCAGTCGCAAGACCCGCACACGGTGGGCTATCACCTCTCGGCGCTCTACTCACCGATCGGCTGGCTCTCATGGGCGCGGATCGCGCGCGCCTGGGAGGCGGCACAGGGGTCGGACGAAGCAATGCGGGCGTTTCGCAACACCATCCTCGGCGAGACCTGGTTTGAGACCGGCGAGGCGCCGGACTGGCAGCGGCTGGCGGAGCGGCGAGAAGAGTGGACCGCTGGCACCGTGCCTGCGGGTGGCCTGTTCCTGACCGCGGGCGCCGATGTGCAGAAGGACCGCATCGAGATCGACGTCTGGGCCTGGGGCCGCGGGCTGGAAAGCTGGCTGGTCGATCACGTCGTCATCGAGGGCGGTCCCGGCGATCCGACCTGCTGGAAGAAGCTGACCGAGCTGTTGGGACGCACATGGCAGCATGAGAGCGGCCAGCATCTGACCATCGCGCGACTGGCCATCGACACGGGCTATGAGACCAGCGCGGTTTACGCATGGGCGCGGCAGGTGGGCTTTGCGCAGGTGGCGCCGGTCAAGGGGCTCGAGGGCTTCAACCGCGCCAGCCCGGTGACGGGTCCGACCTATGTCGACGCCACCGTGGCTGGCCGCCGGCTGCGCCGCGGCGCGCGGCTGTGGTCCGTGGCGACCTCGACCTTCAAGGCCGAGACCTACCGCTTCCTGCGCCAGGAGCGACCGACACCAGAGGAGATCACGGACGGCGCCGCGTTCCCGGCGGGAACCGTGCATCTGCCGACATGGGCCGATGGTGAATGGCTCAAGCAGCTCACCGCCGAGCAGCTGATCACGGTCAAGTCGAAGCGCGGCTTCACCAAGCTCGAATGGCAAAAGCTGCGCGAGCGTAACGAGGCGCTGGACTGCCGGGTCTATGCGCGCGCCGCCGCATGGATTGCAGGGGCGGATCGATGGTCGGAAGCGAGGTGGCAAGATCTGGAGCGGCAGTTGGCGGTCGAGATGGCCGGCCCGAACGGGGATGCGGCCGCGAAACCTGTGCCACGTCCGTCCGTGCGTCGGCGGTCCGTGCGGTCGAGGTACATGGGGTGAGTAAGTATCAGTGCCACGGTCTCTTTCCGCTTCGGTGGCTTCTGAGCGGCCCGCGCCGCCGCGCGGCAAAATCGTCGATGATCATGTGCAGACGTCGCTCGTCGATGTCCTCGGGGTCGAATCGCTTGCCGTACCATTCCAGCAGCCGCTCGTGGTCCTCGTGTTCGGGATCGGACACCGCCTCGAGGAATTCCTCGAACCCGCTGATACCGCCAACGTCCTCGGGCGGGGCGCGGCGGGCACCGGCGATGAAGCGCGGATATTCGACACCGGCGTCGCCCTGCCGGACCTCACCGACGGTGATCCGGTGCTGCCAGTTGTCGCCGAAGTCGTAGACGTAGAGGAACTCGCGGACCCCGCGCTCCAGCACTGTGCCGAGACGCAGCGCCCTGGCCTGGTAGACCTTGCGCTCATAGAGCTCGTCGTCGGGAGACGGCACACCGTAGATCTTATCTGCGATCTCGAATTCGTAGAGGTGATAGTCCCACCATCCCATCACGACCTGGATGATGTCATGCATCGCGGCCAACGTGGTAGAGAGCGGCACGTCCAGTTCGCGCCAGACCAGCGGGTCGGTTCCTTCGAGTTCAATTCGAATACGGACGACGGGTTCGGACACGGCAACCTCCGGATTGCGACAGGCCGAACATAGAAGGTGATCGCAATGCCGACAATCATCGAGCTTCGCGCCCGCCGTGACGCCCTCTCGGCGCAGCGGTCCTCCGGCGTGGCGCGCGTCAGCTATGATGGCAAGACGGTGGATTATCGCTCTGTGGCCGAGATTGACCGGGCCATCGAGGCGCTGGATCGCGAAATCGCTGTGCTCGAGGGGCGGCGGATCGTGCGGCAGGTGCGCATCACGACCAGCAAGGGGCTGTAAGCATGGGGCTGTTCGACAGGTTCCGCCGCCCAGTGTCGGGCGGGCCAACGTCCTCCGGGCTTACGCGGCTCCCCCGGAGCCACGGTCCCTCCGGACTGCGCGCCCGTCTGGAAGGCGCAATGTCCCGGCGCCGCCTGCGCGGCTGGAACCCGCCGTTGGAGAATATCAACACGCTGGTCGCCTCCGGTGGCCCGAAGCTGCTGGCGCGGGCGCGCGAACTGGTGGTCACCAACGGCTATGCGGCGAATGCCTGTGAAGCGTTCGCGGCGAACCTTGTCGGCGACGGGATCAAGCCCTCCTCCCTGATTGAGGATGCGGCATTGCGGGATCATGTCCAGAAACTCTGGCTCGCGTGGACCGATGAGGCCGACGCGGACGGGCTGACCGATTTCTACGGTCTGCAGGCCATGGTCGCGCGGGAGATGTTCGTCGCGGGCGAGTGTTTCGTGCGGATGCGCCCGCGCCGGGCCGAAGATGGCCTGCTGGTGCCGTTCCAGTTGCAGTTGCTGCAATCGGAAATGCTACCCTTCGAGAAGACCGAGACAGCCGCCAACGGCAATCGCATCCGCTGCGGCATCGAATTTGACCTGATCGGGCGGCGCGTCGCCTATCATTTCCGCCGCAGCCACCCCGGTGACAGCACGGATCGCCGCCGCGTGGCCGTGCCGGAGACGGTGCGCGTGCCTGCCGAGGATGTGCTGCACATCTACCGACCCATCGATGCAGGGCAAATTCGCGGCCTGCCGCATGTGGCACCCGCCATGGTGCGGCTCTTTCTGCTCGATCAGTACGATGACGCCGAGCTCGACCGCAAGAAGACCGCAGCGATGTTCGCGGGGTTCATCACCAAGACCGCGCCGGAAGAGCTGATGATGGGCGAGGCCGAGGCAGACCTCGACGGCGCGGCCATCGCCAGCCTCGAGCCGGGCACGATGCAGGTGTTGCTGCCGGGCGAGGACGTGAAGTTCTCGGCACCGGCCGATGTGGGTGGCGGTTACGAGGCGTTCCAGTACCGGACTCTGCTGGCGGTCTCCGCCTCGCTGGGGCTGCCCTATCATCTGGTCACCGGCGATACCGCCCGAGCCAACTATTCGTCCTTGCGCGCTGAACTCGTGGAATTCCGCCGCCGGGTGCAGCAGCTTCAGCACGGGGTGATCGCCCATCAGCTCTGTCGCCCCGTCTGGGCGCGCTGGCTGGAGACCGCACGGTTGGCCGGACGGCTGGATCTGCCTGATCCGGCGGCCGCGCGCGCCGTGCAATGGATCCCGCCCCGCTGGGATTGGGTCGATCCGCTGAAGGATATCCAGGCGCAAATCCTCGCCATGGAAGCGGGGATCACTTCGCGGCGCAAGGTGGTCGAGGCCACCGGCTACGATGTCGAGGAAGTCGACCGCGAGAACGCAGTAGACGCCAAACGCGCCGCCGATCTGGGGCTGCACTACCGCACCAGCCCCGGCGAGACGCAAGGCGCGCGGGCCACCCCGGCGCGGCATCCTGATCCGGATGACGGGGCACACCAAAGCAATGGCGATGACGCGGCAGCGACCGGGCCCGCCACCAATCAGGAGTGAAACCATGAACAGTTGGTACTCGATCCGCGCTCGCGCAAGCGGGGCGGAAGTGCTGATCTATGACGAAATCGGCGCCTACGGCGTTTCGGCCAAGGGGTTTCTGGCAGAGCTGGGCGCGCTGCCGGATGACGCGCCGATCGATCTGCGGCTCAACAGCCCCGGCGGCTCGGTCTTCGATGCCGTCGCCATCCACAACGCGCTGAGCCGGCATGCCGGCCCGGTCACCGTCTGGATCGACGGGATCGCGGCCTCGGCGGCCAGCTACATCGCCATGGCAGGCGATGAGATCGTCATGCCGGAAAACGCTTTCCTGATGATCCATGACCCAAGCGGGCTGGTCATGGGCACGGCTTCGGACATGCGCGACATGGCCGGAACGCTGGACAAGATCGCGGCCAGCATGACGCGGGGCTATGCGGCCAGATCAGGCAAGCCCGAGGGTGAAATCGCCGCGCTTATGGCGGCCGAGACCTGGTTCGACGCGACAGACGCAATGGATCTGGGGCTGGCCACACGTATGGCAGAGCCGGTGCGGATTGCGGCGAGCTTTGATATCGCGCGGTTTCGGAACGCGCCGCCTTCGCTGCTCCAGGACGTCGCGGAAACCGTTGCCACCTCCAACGGTTTTGAACTCGATCCGGATCATATGACGGAGGCAACCCTGCCGGCGGCGTCTGACAGTGATGTTGGGAAAGACAACATCACTCCAGGCGATACCACAACGTCAGCAGAGGACCCATCGGCGCCGCGTGAGCAAAGCGAGGGTGTTGCAGACGGGAACACCCAACCGAGCGGGGCGGAAAGCTGCGTTGCAATCGCCAACGCAGCACCCGATGCCAGCGCCATCCGCACCGAGGTGATCGCCCATGCCCGTGCCGTGATCGACCTTTGCCGTCTGGCGGGACAGCCGCAGATGGCAGGGCGGTTTTTGGAAGAGGACGCCGGTCTGGATGCGGTCCGCGCGCAGCTTCTGGCCGCCAAGGCCGAGGCCGCGCCGCAGATCAACCCACATCATCCACAACCCGGGCGCAGGTCCACCACACGCCCTTGGGGCGATGTCATCGCCCGCACATTCCGCCAAAAAGGATAAACCACCATGACCACGCTCACTGAAGGCAAACACGCGGGCGGCTTTCTCACCTGGGAAGTGCTGCGCGATTACACCCGCGAAACTATCACCCTCGCGTCCGGCGCTGGCAAGCTCGCGCCCGGCAGCGTGCTGGGCAAGATCACGACGGGCGGCAAATACACGGGCCTTGCGCCCGCTGCCACGAATGGCAGCCAGAATGCCGCTGGCATCCTCTGGGCCGCTGTCGATGCCACCGATGCCGACGCCCTCGGTGTGGTGCTTGTGCGCGGCCCGGCCATCGTGAACCGCCATGAGATCATCTGGCCCGAGGCCGCAACCGAGGCGCAAATCACCACCGCCACCACGGCGCTTGCCGCATTCGGCATCATCCTGCGCTGAGCCAAGGCGCAATTCCCCGTCAATTACAGATCAGAAGGAGGCACGCTGTGGCCACCATGGACATCTTCGAAGGCGACGCCTTCTCCATTATCGAGCTGACCCGCGCGCTCGAAAACATCCCCTTCAAGCCAGCGATCCTCTCGGGCGCAAACCTCTTCGGCTCCCGCGGCGTGCGGTCGCGCACCGTGATGATCGAGAGCCGGGACGGCACCCTGTCGCTGATCCCGTTTTCGGAGCGCGGTTCGGCCTACGAGTCCCAGACGCCTGAGCGCCGCGACATGCGCGCCTTTGTTGTGCGCCAGTTCAAGAAGCAGGACGTGCTCTGGGCCTCGGAAATCCAGGGTATCCGTGATTTTGGCTCGGAAACCGCGGTGATCCAAGTGCAGACCGAGATCGCGCGCAAGCTCGGACGGCTCCGCAATGATGCCGAGGCCACGTTTGAGTTCCATCTGTTCAACGGCATCCAGGGCGTCGTAAAGGACCCGCGCGACGGGGCCACGGTAATCGACTACCATGCCGAGTTCGGCATCACGCCCGCGGCGGAGGTGGACTTCGATCTGGACAACACGAGCCCCGCTTCTGGCGCGCTGCGCAAGCGGGCCCAGGCGCTGATCGAGAGCGTCGAGGACAGCCTTGGCGGGCTCGCTGCCGGTCAGGTGCAGCTGCGCGCCGAATGCGGCTCGGCCTTCTTCGCCGATCTGGTGGCGCATAAGGAGGTGCGCGAGACCTATCTCAACACCGCAGCCGCCGCCGATCTGCGCGGCCGCGTGGGCGATGAGGTCAGCTTCGGCGGCATCACCTTCCGCCGCTACCGGGGCGGCCTCGGCTTCGGCGTGCCGACCGACAAGGCGTATTTCTACCCCGAAGGCGTCGAGGGGCTGTTCGAGATCTACTACGCCCCTGCCGACACCTTCGAGACGGTCAACACGGTGGGCCTGCCGCTCTATGCGCGCATGATCCCCGACCGTGACCGTGACGAATGGGTGCGCCTCGAGATCGAGAGCAACCCGCTGCCGATCTGCACCCGCCCGCAGGTGTTGCGCAGCGCGCGGCGGACCTGATGACGGCCGTCGCCATGGCGCTCGACGCGTTGTTCACGGATGGCAATGTCGGGCGTGATGCCGTCTACACGGCCGAAGGCGGCGTGCCCGTCCTCGTCCGCGTGGTGACCCGTCGCGCGGACGATATCACCGGGTTTGGCGACGCGCGCCTCTGGTCGGAGACCACGCGCGTGGATATGCGCGTTGCGGAAGTGCCAATGCCGCGCCCCGGCGACCGCATGGAGATCGACAGCGAGGGTTTCCTTATTCAAGGGGAGCCGGTGCGGGATCGCGAGCGGCTCATCTGGACCGTGGATTTGAGGCCAGCGTGAAGCTGAAGCTGGACGTCACGCCCGATCTGGTCGCCATGATGGCCGCCGAGATCGCCGCGGGCGAAAAGGCCGTCTCCGCCGCAACGCGCGAGGCCGGGACCACTCTCAAGTCCGCCTGGCGCGGGCAGATCACCGGCGCGGGGCTGGGCCAGCGCCTCGCCAACACTATCCGCTCCGAGCAGTTCCCGAAAGGCCGCCCCAGCCTGAACGCCGCCGCGCTGGTCTGGTCTAACGCGCTGGACATCGTCAGCGCGCACGATACAGGCCCGCTGATCCGCTCGAAGGCAGGCTTCTGGCTGACGATCCCGCTGCCCGCAGCCGGTCGCGGCCGGCGGGGCGGCAAGATTACCCCCGGCGAATGGGAACGGCGCCGCGGGCTGCGCCTGCGCTTTGTCTATCGCCGGTCGGGACCGAGCCTGCTCGTGGCCGACGGGCGTCTGAATAACCGGGGGCTAGGCGTCGCCTCGCGCTCGAAGACCGGACGCGGCCGCGCCACGGTCCCGATCTTCCTGCTGGTCCCGCAGGTCAAGTTGCCGAAGCGGCTGGATCTGGATCGGGATGCCGATAGCGTGCAAGGCAGTCTGCCGGGGCTGATCGTGGCGAATTGGGTGGAGGGGCGATCAGGTTGAAGGCCGCTATGCGGACCTTCCTACCCGTCGCCACGGCCGTGCGATTAGCCACTGCGCGTGCGCCCCCCGGAAATAGATGGCGTCTGCCCCCGAAACCGGTCAGGGCGTGATCGCAACCTTCAGCACGCCGTCGCGCTGGTTCGCGAAAAGGTCGTAGGCCGCCTCTATGTCGTCCAGCTTGAAGCGATGCGTAACCATCGCACCCAGATCAACCTGGCCGGACTCGATCACCGCCATCAGCCGGCGCATCCGCTCCTTGCCGCCGGGACAGAGCGTCGTGATGATGGTGTGGTCGCCCAACCCCGCGACGATGGCATCGAGCGGGATCTTCAGGTCGCCGGAGTAGACCCCGAGGCTCGACAACGTGCCGCCCGGCCGCAGCACCCGAAGTGCCGCCTCGAATGTGGACTGCAGCCCCAGGGCCTCGATGGCGACATCGACGCCGCGGCCGTCGGTCATGCGCAGGATCTCGTCCACCGGATCGACCTTCGAGAAATCCACGACCTCGTGCGCGCCCATCCTGCGCGCCATCTCCAGCCGCTCGGGCACCCGATCCACCGCGATGATCTTCGCCGCCCCCATCAGCCGCGCGCCCGCCGTCGCGCACAGCCCGATCGGCCCTTGCGCGAACACCGCCACCATGTCGCCGATCCGGATTTTGCCGCTCTCGGCACCGCCAAAGCCGGTGGACATGATGTCAGGGCACATCAGCACCTGTTCGTCGCTGAGGGTCTCCGGCACCGGCGCGAGGTTGGCCATCGCGTCCTGAACCAGGATGTATTCGGCCTGCGCGCCGTCGATGGTGTTGCCGAACTTCCAGCCACCCAGTGGCTTCCAGCCGTGCTTCGTGCCCGCCCCGTCCTGCGAGCAGCGCCCGCACTGGCAGGCGTTCGACCACATGGACGGCGTGATCGCGCCGGCGATGACCCGCTGTCCTTCGGTATAGCCCTGCACGGCCGAGCCCAGCTTTTCGATCACGCCTACCGGCTCGTGCCCGATGGTCAGTCCTTTCGCCACCGGATACTCACCCTTCAGGATGTGGACATCCGTCCCGCAGATCGTGGTCGTGGTGATGCGCACCAGCGCATCGAGCGGGCCGACATCCGGGACCCTCTTGTCATCCAGCACGATCCGCCCGGGTTCCACGAACACCGCCGCTTTCATCATCGCCATCTTCCATCTCCCATATCGGTTAATTGCGGGGAGAGTCGCAGGATCGGACAGGGCTGTCTTTGCGGCAGATCAATCTTTGCTCCAGCCTCCGAGAGGCCCGACGTCGGCGGCCTGCTTCAAGCGAGGGTATGGCGCGCAGAGTATGCGCCCCCGCTTTATGGCCACGGCGGTGAAGGTAGACTCGAGGCGGACCCTTTCTGCAACTGCACAGTAGTGTGAAAACATGCCCACCCCCCGCGAAACCATCCTCGCCGCGCTGCACGCGCGGCTATCGGGGCTGCCTGCCACCGCACTCCGCGGCGAGGTGCTGCCCGAGCGCGTGCCGGCCGATGGACTGCTGATCCTGCGCGACGGCGAGCCGGGCGACCCGGAGGTGACGCTGTCGCCGCTCGCCTACCACTACCAGCACCGCGCCGAGATCGAAGCCGTTGTGCAAGGCGCTGACCGGGATGCGGCCTTCGACGCGCTGACCGCAAGCATCGGCGCGGCGCTTGCCGCCGACCGCACGCTGGGCGGGCTCTGCGACTGGGTCGAAGCCGAAGCACCGCGGCCAGTGGACTTGGCCGTAGAGGGCGCGGCCAGCCTGAAGGCCGCGGTCATTCCGGTCGTCTTGCATTATTCAACTGACGATCCGCTTGGGTGAACCTGCGGCCAGCCTGAAGGCCGCGTTCGGCGGGACGACAGTCCACTGGACTGTCGTCTGATCCGCCTCACTCCCGGTCGTGCTGCACTATTCAACGGCCGATCCGCTGGCCTGACCCCGACAACCCTAGGAGAACACCATGGCACGAGCCCAGGGGGCGCGGGCGCTGATGGCGCTGGCGTTCGAGACGACCTATGGAACGCCGCCCGCCAGCGGCTACACGCGGATGCCCTTCGCCAGCACCTCGCTCGGCGCGGAGCAGCCGCTGCTGAACTCGGAGCTGCTGGGCTACGGCCGCGATCCGCTGGCCCCATTGAAGGACGCCGTGACGGCCGACGGCGATGTCGTGGTGCCGCTCGACGCCGCAGGCTTCGGCTTCTGGCTGAAGGCGGCGTTTGGCGATCCGACGACGACCGGGACCGCGCCGGGACCGTTCACGCATGAGTTCCAGTCGGGATCATGGACACTGCCCTCGATGTCCATCGAGACCGCCATGCCCGAGGTGCCGCGCTATGCGATGTATTCCGGCTGCGTGCTGGATCAGCTCAGCTGGCAGGTCCAGCGCTCCGGCCTGCTGACCGCCGCCGCCCGGCTTGTGGCGCAGGGCGAGACCGTGGGCACGACCACGAGCGCCGGCACGCCCGCCACGCTGGATCTGAAGCGGTTCGGGCATTTCAACGGCGCGATCACCCGGAACGGGACCGCCCTCGGCAACGTGGTCTCGGCCGAGATCGCCTATGCCAACAACCTCGACCGCATCGAGACCATCCGCTCGGACGGCCGCATCGACGGCGCGGACCCGTCCATTGCCGCACTTACCGGCCGGATCGAGGTGCGCTTCGCCGACAGCACGCTGGTCAGCCAGGCGATCAACGGCGATCCGGCCGAGATCAGCTTCGCCTATGTCCTGCCCTCCGGCGAAAGCCTGACGCTGACCGTGCACGCCGTCTATCTGCCGCGCCCGCGCATCGAGATTTCCGGGCCGCAGGGCGTGCAGGCCACCTTCGACTGGCAGGCGGCCCTCGACAGCGTGGTCGGCCGGATGTGCACTGCAACCCTGATCAACGACATCGAGGTGTATTGAGAATGCTCACGCTCGACCTGACCAACGCCCCGCGCTGGCACGACCTCGCGCCCGGTGTCCGCGTGCAGCTCCGCCCGCTGACCACGGCGCTGATGGTGGCGACGCGGAGCGATCCGGCCGTCGAGGCGGTGCCCGAGGAGGCCTCGGACGAGGAACGCGCCGTCGCCTTCGCCAAGGCGCTCGCGCGGCGCGCGGTGCTCGCCTGGGAGGGCATCGGCGATGCGGACGGCGACGTGATCGACCCGAGCCCCGAGGCCATCGATGCGCTGCTCGACGTCTGGCCGATCTTCGAGTCCTTCCAGCTGACCTATGTTTCGAAGGGGCTGCTGCTGGAACAGGAAAAAAACGTCTCCGCGCTCTCGCCGATTGGGAATTCGGCGGGGGCGCGCGGTACTGCCAAGCCTGCGCACCCTACGAGGGCCGCGAGCAAGCCTGCCCGGACTGCCCGGCGCGGCTGAACCGTCCAGAAACGCCGGAAGGTTGGCAGGTCTGGGACCTCGTCGGTCGCCTTGGTGGCCAGCTGCGTGTCCTGCCCGGCGCGGTGATCGGCTGGGACATGTCGGCGGCGCTCGCGCTCGGTGACGCCCTCGGCGTGCCACCTATTGCCATGGCCGAACTGCTGCCCGTCATCGAGGCGGTGATGGTCGCCAAACTCAACGAAGCGATGGATCATTCGCATGGCTGAAAAGAGGGTTAGCGTCCGCCTCGCGGCCGTGGGCGGGCGGCAGGTGCGCGCCGAACTGGAAGGTGTCGGCGATGCCGGCAAGCGGGGGTTTGGGCGGCTCAGTGCGGAGATGGAGGCCGCGAACCGTCGGATGGCCGCCTTCTCACGCCGGGTGCGCGTGGTTGCTGCGGCCGCTGTCGCCGCCGCCGGCGTAGCGGGCGTTGCCATGGTGCGCTCCGGTCTCCAGACCGTCGATGCACAGGCCAAGCTGGCGGCCTCGCTCGGCACGACTGTCGAGAGCATTCAGGTGCTCGAGCGCGCGGGCGATCTCGCAGGCGTGTCGATGGGTGAGGTGCAGCAGGCGACTGTCCAGCTGACGCGAAGGCTGAGCCAGGCGGCGGCCGGGACAGGCCCGGCCGTCAAGGCCCTCGATCAACTGCGGCTCTCGGCGGCGGAATTGCAGGCCTTGCCATTGGACCAGCGCATCGCGCTGATCCAGGACCGGCTGTCGGAATTCGTGCCGGAGGCCGAACGCGCGGCGGTGGCCTCGCAGATCTTCGGCGACCGCGCAGCCGTGATGTTCACCCGCATCGACAGCGCCACATTGCGCCAGGCGACGGAGGACGTGCGCGATTTCGGGGTGGTGGTCTCGGATCAGGACGCGGCCCAGATCGAACGCACCAATGACGCCATCTCGCGGCTCGGGCTGATCTGGCGGGGCCTTTCGAACCAGCTGGCCGTCGCCGCCGCGCCCGCGTTGGAGGCTGTCGCCGACGCCATGGCGGCGGTTTCCCGCACGACCGGGCCGCTCGGGCAGGCCATCCGTGGCCTTTTCGACAATCTCGGGCGGCTTGCCAGCATCGCCACCAGTTTCGCCGCCCTGATGGCGGGCCGCTGGGTGGCCGGGATGGTCGCGGCGGCGGTGTCCGTGCGGGGGCTGGCCACCGCGCTGGTATTCCTGCGCGGCGCCCTGATCCGCACCGGCATCGGTGCGGCTGTGGTCGCTGCGGGCGAGCTGGTCTACCAGTTCGGGCGGCTGGTCTCCGGTGCCGGGGGCTTCGGCAATGCGCTCGAGCTGATGGGCGATGTGGCCCGCGCGGTCTGGGACGGCATGGGTCGCTATCTGGGCTCCTTCACCGACGACTTTCGCGCCATGCGCGCCGATATCGAGCGCATCTGGACACAGATGATGGCCTTCCTTGCCGGCAAATGGGCTGATTTCCTCGGCCAGATCGGCCCGACCTTCAACGCGGTTTCCGAGCGCATCGGATCGTCTCTGCAGATCGACGTGATCGGAGCGCAGTCCTACGCGTCGTTTCTCGAAAACGCCGCAAACAATGCCGGAATCATGGCCGACCGCTTTCGCGAGCGTGCCGCCGAGACCCGCGCCACGGCTTTCGATGGGGTGCGCGAGGCGGTGGCCGCGCTGGTGACGGCGGTTCAGGGCTCTAGCAATGAGACCGAGGACGCGCTCGAGGCCGCGAGCGCCGGGGCGCAGCGGATGGCCGATGCGCTCGCCGAGGCCGAGGTCGCCGCAGGGCGCGCCGGATCGGCCGGACGCCAGGCAGGGAAGGACACCGCAACCGGCGCGAAGGAAGCGCTGACCGGATGGGAAGCGGTCACCGCTGCCGTCAGCGACTATGCGAGCAAGGCCCGCGAGATCGGTGGCGACATAGGCAAGAGCCTCGTCGGAGCTTTTCAGTCGGCCGAGGACGCCGTAGCTCAGTTCGTGAAGACCGGTACGCTCAACTTCCGCGAACTGGTGACCTCGATGATCGCCGATCTCGCCAGACTGTCCGCGCGGCGCTTTATCTTTGGGCCGATCGCCAACGCGCTCTCGGGCGCGCTTGGTGGTGCTGGCGGAATCTTTGCCGACATCCTGCACGCGGGCGGGATGGTCGGATCGGCCGGACCCTCACGGATGGTCCCGGCCATGGCGTTTGCATCCGCGCCCCGGATGCATACCGGTGGGATAGCCGGACTTCGCCACGACGAGGTTCCGGCGATCCTGCAGCGCGGCGAGCGGGTGCTCTCGCGCCGGGAGACGCAGAGCTTCGGCGCACAAGCATCACAGCCTGCACAGGACCTATCGACGCGCATCATCAACGTGCTCGACCCATCAGTGGTCGGCGACTTCCTCGCCACGCCCTCGGGCGAGCGGGCGATCCTGAATGTCATCCGCCGCAACCGGAGCGCGCTGAATGCCTGAAACGCCACTCTGGTCCTTCCCGGCCGCACAGGAGATCACCGATGTTCTGGAATGGCGAACTGATGTGCTGATAGCGCGCGTGGGCGAACAGCGCATCGCGCTTCGACCCCGACCGCGCGAGATCGCAACCTTTCGCCACAGGCTCGATGCGTTGGGAATGGCGCGCGCCGCGGAGATCGTCCGCGCAGGGTTCGCTGGCGACTGGCATGTGCCCCTTTGGCACATGGCGCTGCAGCCGGAGGCCAGTCTGGTGCAAGGCGCGACCGAGATCCTGCTCGACACGGGGCTGGCGGATTTCCGCGCCGGGGAGATGGCGGCGCTTGCGGTCGACGGCGGTGACGCGGCGGCAGTGGCCATTGCCAGCGTTCTGCCCGACCGGCTGATCCTGACGGAGCCACTGGGCGAGCCGCTGCCCGGCCAGACGGTGACAGCGCGGCGGATCGCGGTCGCGCCGATCCGCGCAGGGGTGCTGACTTCCGCCATCGAGGTCACCCGCCGCCGGCAAAGTGACGGCACCGCCGTAGCCAGCTTCCTGATGCGTGATGCGCCGGACCTCGCAGCGCCGGTGCTGCCGACCTATCTCGGCCGCCCGGTCCAGACCGATCCGAGCCTTGTGCGCCGTCCGCTCACCGCCAGCCTGCGCCGCGCGGTCGAATACGTCGACAACGGCTTCGGCCCGGTTGTGGTCGAGCCGCTGCGTGATGTCTTCGAACGCTCACAGTCCATCACGCTTAAGGCGCAAGGTCCAACGGCACGCTGGGCGCTGCGCCGCTGGCTCTGGTCTCTCCGGGGGCGGCAAGCCAGCTTCTGGCTGCCCACCTGGGGCCATGATCTGCAATTGCGCACGGCCATGACCTCGGGATCGGTGCTGATGCGCGTGGCACCAGTCGCATCACTGGCGGCCTATGTCGGTCGCGCGATCCTGCTGGAGATGCCAACCGCGCTACGCTTCCGGACCATCACGGCGGCCATCGAGGACGGAGACGATCACCGCTTGACGCTGTCCTCGAGCCTCGGCGAGCCGGTCCCGCTCACGACGAAGGTGCATTTTCTGACCGCTATGCGCGCGGATTCCGACCGCGTCGAGATCCAGCATGGGGCGGTGGCGAGCGAAATGACACTGCCTGTCATAGAGGTGCCCGAATGAGCTATGCCAGCATCGAAGCCTCCACCGCCGAGGGCAGGCCCTATTACCTCTATCAGTTCATCGAGGGAGAACAGGTCTGGCGTTTCACCAGCCGTGCCTCCGCATGGATCAGCGAGGGCGATGGCGGGACCGAGATCACCTGGGAGCCTGCCGCCGTGGCCCATGGTGATGTGGTACAGACCAGCGAGATCGAGCGCGGGCGGCTGGAGCTGACATGGCCGCTCTCGCACCCATTCGCGCGGCGCTTTCTCGCCCCCCAGGGCAACACGCGCGTGACGCTGACCATCTTCCGCGGGCATGAGCAGGTGCCGGGCGAGACAGTGGCGCACTGGAAGGGCCGCGTGGTGGGCGCGGAGGTTGATGGACAGCGTATCATGCTGCAGGCCGAGTCGATCTTCAGCACGCTGCGCCGGGCGGGTGTGCGGGCGAAATACCAGCGGCTCTGCCGACACGCGCATTACGGGCGCGGCTGCAATCTGGACATCGCGCTGCAATGGCAGACCGGGACGGTGACAGAGGTCGCGGGGGTGCTCGTGACCATCCCCGAGGCAGCGGGGTATCCGGACGGATGGTTCCGTGCTGGCGTGCTGCGGTTCGGCCCAGAACGCGGCTTCATCACGGACCATGCGGGCGCGCTGATAATACTCTTGCGTCCGATGCCGGCGCTGGCGGCGGCGGTGGCGGATCCCGAGCTGGACCCGGAGACCGACGAGCCGCTCCCTGTCCTGATCGACATCGCGCCCGGCTGCGATCTGCGCGCCACTACCTGCGCGGGCAAGTTTGCCAATCTCCTGAACTTCGGGGGCTTCCCGGAGATCCCCGGCCGCAATCCGCTCGGCGGCGGCTCCATCGTCTGAAAAAGAGATATAGCAATGGTCTTCAACTTCATCGCGCAACTCGCCATCGGGCTGGTGCTCTCGGCGATTTCCTTCGCGCTGAGCCCGCGCCCCAAGGTCGAGAAGCCAACGGCCGCCGGGCTCGACGACTTCTCGCTTCCCACCGCCGAGGAGGGCCGGCCGATCCCGGTGGTGTTCGGCACCATGCTGATCACCGGGCCCAACGTGGTCTGGGCGGGCGATCTCAAGGTCGTTCCCATCCGCAAGAAAGGCGGCAAGAAATGACCCGCGTGACAGTCCAGGACATGCGCACGGTGCGCTATTGCCTCGCCGGCGCGCGGCACTGGTTTCGCCGCCAGGGTTTTGAGTGGCAGGCGTTTCTCGATCACGGCATCGCGGCCGAGCGGATGCGCGCCACGGGCGATGCGCTGGTCGGACCAGTGATCGCTGCCGCCGAGGCGCGCGAAGCGCGGGAACGGGAGGGCACCGATGGGCGGAAGTAAGAAGCAGACCGTCGGGTTCCGCTATTCGCTGGGGATGCATCTGGCGCTCTGTCACGGCCCGGTCGATGCCATCCGCGAGATCCTCGTCGACAGCCGCACCGCATGGTCGGTAACGACCGGCGGCACCGTCTCGGGTGGCGGCGCAGGCGTGGAGAAGCCCCTCGGCACGGTGGCGGGCATGACGGCCCTGCCTGGAATTGGGGATGATGAAAAGAGGATCCTCATTCCCGGCTCGCTCTCGGGCGTGAAGCGGGGCCAGGAGTACCGCTTGCAACTTGCGAATGGCACCAGTCACACCATCACGGTGCTCGGCGTGACCCACGACCCCCAAACACCTCTGACCACCTGGTTCTATCAGGGTGGTGCGCTGAGCTTTGAAGATCAGGACGTCGATGTATTCGAGGCGATCAAGGAAGCCAGCAATGCCGGTGCGCGCGGCGGTGACATCCGGATCGACGCGCCCGACCTCTTCGGCGGCGAGAAGCGGGAGGGCGGGATTGTCGGCGATGTCGATGTGCTGATGGGCGGGCCGGGTCAGGGGCAGAACGACTATCTTGCCGAGCGCATGAACGGCGACGTTCCGGGCTATCGCGGGCTCTGCAGCCTCGTGCTGCGGCAAGTCTACCTCGGCGTCAATCCCTATCTCAAGCCATGGTCGGTGCGCGTCACGCGCGTGCTGACCGGCGAGGCGGGCGCGGCGCAATGGTATCCCGAGAAGGCCCCCATCGTGACCGAGGCCAATATCTCGGAAGCGGCGATCTATATCGCGCTTGACGTCTCAGGCTCTATGTCGGGCACGCGCATGGCTGCCCAGAAGGCGGCTGTGGCCGCGCTGATCCGTGAGATCAGCACCAGCGTCGATCCCGACCGCCCCAATGACATGGCCATCGTGCTCTGGAACGACTCCGTTGCGGACTCGATCGAGCGGCACGACCTAAGCGCGCAGGATTATGCCGATCTGGAAGACTGGATGCTGGCGCCCTCGAACAGCACATCGGGTGGGACCAACTTCAACGCGGCCTTCGCCGAAGCCAGCGCCTTCTTTGCCGGTGCCGGGTCGAAACGCCGGATCGTGATCTTTGTGACCGACGGCGCGCCCTCGTCAGTATCTTCGGTCGACGCCGCATTGGCCACAATCGCCACCCTGCCGCCAGTAGACATCTTCGGCTTCAACATTGCGCTGGCGGACACGAGCCATACCGCGCGCCTCGACAACACGCCCGTTGACGGCGTGCCGGTTGTCCCTCCCGACGACAGCCAGGCATTGGTCGCCTCCCTGCGCGGGGCCTTTGGCAACGGCCCCGACATGAACCCGGCCCATATAATCCGGGAGTGCCTGACCAACCGCGACTGGGGTCTGGGCTATTCGACCTTCGAGATCGGGGAGAGTTTCACGGCTGCGGCGGACACGCTCCACACCGAGGGGTTCGGCCTCTCGCTGATCTGGCAGCAAGACAGCTCGATTGAGGACTTCATCACCAGCGTTCTCGACCATATCGACGCGACGCTCTTCATCGACCGGCGCACGGGTCTTTGGGAACTGAAGCTCATTCGGGCTGACTACACAGCCAGCGCGCTGCCCTTGTTCGATGAGACCAATGTCGTCGACTGGGGCCGCCTCGCGCGCCGCGCGCCGTCAGACCTGGTGAACAGTGTCACCGTGAGGTTCAGCGACGCCTTGACCGACGAGAACGGGGCGGTCAGCGTGATCGACACCGCGCGCGTGCAGTCCATGGGCGAGGTGATCGCGACCACGCTCGATTATCCGGGAATCCGCACCCAGGGGCTTGCGATCCGCGTGGCCGAGCGCGACCTGCGAGCGCTGTCCGTGCCGCTGCTCACGGGCGAGATCGTGGTGAACCGCCAAGGCGCCGATCTCGGCCCCGGCGATGTGATCCGGCTGCGCTCGTCGCGCCTCGCGCTCGACGATGTGGTGATGCGCATCTCAGAGATCGGTCAGGGCGACGGGCGGGACAACGGCATCCGGCTGAAGATCGCCGAGGACGTGTTTGCGCTTGGCGCGACGGCCATCGCGGGTGGACGCATGCCTGCCGGGTCTGGGGCTGCCGCGCCGCCACGGCCACTGTCCCGGCGCATGGTCGAGGAGGCCCCGTATTGGCTGCTGGTCCGCGAATTGGGCCACTCTGAGGCCGACCGCTCCCTCGAAGATGATCCGGACGCGGGCACTTTGCTGGCCACGGGCGAGCGCCCCAGTGCGGATGCGCTGGCAGCCGAACTCTGGATCGATTCCGGCACCGGCCCCGCGCAGGAGGGCGTGGTCAACTTCGCACCCACGGCGCTGCTGGCGGCGGACGTCTCCGACAATCCGGAAGAGCGCGATCTCCCCGTCACCGGCTGGCGCGACATCGGCGAGGTCGGGATCGGCACGCTGGCCAGCATCGGCGGCGAGCTTGTCCGCGTCGACGGAATCACAGCCGCCGCCATCACCGTGGGCCGGGGCTGTCTGGACACGGTGCCGCGCGCTCATGCGGCCGCCACGCCCGTGATCTTCTTCGATGACGTCGCGCAGATCACAGAGAATACTTGGGCGGCAGGCGAAACCATCGCGATCCGGCTACTGCCCGAGACCGGGCGCGGCACGCTCGCCTTCGCGCTGGCACCCGAGGACAGCGTGACGCTCGACCGGCGTGCCATCCGTCCCCTGCCGCCCGGTCGGGTGCAGGTAAACGGCAGCTATGCGCCGGACGTCAATGCGCTGGTGGCAGGCGACGTTGAACTGACCTGGTCGCATCGCGACCGGCTGACCCAGACCAGCCCTATCATCGTCGATCACACTGCGGGCGATATTGGACCCGAATCTGGGGTGGGCTATGCAATCGAGGTGCGCTGGGTCGACCCGAATACAGGCGTGGCGCTTATGCCGCCCGGCATCACCATCGACGCGGGCACCGGCACGAACTGGACGCTGGCGCCCGGGGACATCCCCGAGACGGGCGCGCCCGAGCGCACGGCCGAGATCGACCTCGCCGTCCGGTCGCGTCGGCAGGTCGGAGACATCCTTCTCACCGACTTTGATGCCCGCCAGTTCCGGCTGACCGCGCCCTTCGCTGTCGGATGGGATCGCGGCTGGGGCTTTTTCTGGGGCAGCTGATATCAAGCATACGCAACGGTGGCCTCACTGCCACTCAGGTCACAAACACCATCACCACAAGCGAGGACGAGCATGCCGGAACGGATCATGCCGGGGCTGGGGCTGCGCGCCTTCTACGACCCCGGCCAGCATAATTGGGGCAACAGCGTTAGCGAAGACCTGCGCACGCTCTCGGTGCTGGTGCAGGCGCGCGCGCTCTCGCGAAGCACGGCTCTGCCGGGAATCGGCAGTATCGGAGACGTCTACATCGTCCCGGCAGGTGACCCTATCAATGCCAACGCGCTGGCGCTCTGGGACGGGGAACCGCTCTTGGAGGACTGGGTGTTTCTCACCCCGCAGGAGGGCTGGCAGGTCTGGGTCGGCGACGAGGCGCGGCATGTGCGCTTCACGGGAGGTGCTTGGGTCGATGTGCCCCGCCCCGGTATCGTGCCGATCCGAACGCTCGCGGTCACAGCGCATACGCTGGAACTGGTCGATCTGGGCAGCATCCTCGAGACCACCGGTTCCTCGGCTGTCACCGTGACGATCCCGCCCGAGGCAGCGGTGCCCTACGAGATCGGCACTCTGATCAACGTCACGCAAGTCGGGACCGGGGTGGCGACGGTGCAGGCCGATACGGGCGTTTCGCTCAATGGCGTTACCGGCGGCTCGGTTGCCCTCGATGGTCAATGGTCGGGCGCGGCACTCGTGAAGCGCGCGGCGGATGCATGGGTTATACAGGGCGCGCTTGACGGAGCTGTAGCATGAGTCTGCTGATGATGCGCGCTGCCATCCTGGCGCAGGGCGGCGCGGATACCGGACCGCCAGTCGATATCGGCTCTGCCTGGCAACTCGACATCACCCGCCGCCCCGCAGGCTACACGCTCTCGGACAGCAATCAGACCGCGATCAACACCTCCGGCGGCAGCGATTACCGCCGCTGGGTGCCGAGCGCCAGGGCGATCCAGCCCACGAACGGGCGGCGCTATTGGGAGGTGCTCTGCGCCCCCGGAGGAGCGAGCCAGGTCGACGGCTATCTGGGCGTCGTCAGCGAGGCCATGCGACCCCATTACGACACCGGCTGGAACCCGATCAGCGGGGGCAGCATCGGCTACCGTGGCAATGGCACGCTGTGGTCGACCAATGACGCGCCCTCCGAAAGTTCCACCCAGCAACTGACCGGGCTGGCTCCCTATGGGGCGGGCGATGTGGTGATGTTCGTGCTCGATCCCGCCACGGCCAGCCTCTGGGTCGGGCTGAACGGTGTCTGGCGTGACGATCCGGTGAGCGGCGCGCCGACATGGACCGCCGCACCCAGCCCCGCCTTCTATCCTCAGGTGCAAGGCCGCAATCCCGGCGACGGCGGCACACTGCGTTCGCTGGTCGCTGAGTTCAGCTTTCCAATCCCGCCCGTCGCGCAGGCGCTGGGCTTCGAGGATCCGGATCTCCACATCTTCGAGGCCGATGCCTTCATCGAGATCGGCGGCGGACCAGCGCTCTCCGCCGCCCATGCCGCCCTCTACATCGAAGTGGAACTGTAATGAGCCATATCCTGCATCTGGGCCATCAGCCGACCGATATCTCCGGCATCGCCGGGGCCATCAGCACCCTTGCCGCCGGTTTCGACAACACCCTCGATGTCAACGGCATCCACTTCTTCGGCACGCGCTCGGTGGCCGCCCCCTTCGCCGTCGGATTTCCGGCGCCTGCGGGCGACATGTGGCTGGGTTTCCGCTACGTGCCGCCCAATGGCGATGCCGGCAACATCACGATGGCCAATGCCGGGTTCCTGGAGTTCTTTGACGCCGACAATGTCAGGATCGCCCGGGTCCGGCCATTGACCTCGACCAGCCGCTACCACGCCGAGGCGCATGGCGACACGGTCGAGCAGGGTTCGTCGAGCTATGTTGCGCCGAACGGCCTGCCGCAATGGGTCGATGTGCGCTTGAGCGTCGGAGCCAACATCACCATCGAGTTCCACGTCGACGGCGTGCTGCAGAGCGCCGCCACCGCAGCGAATACCGGCGGCAAGGGCAAGCCGGTGCAGATCATCTTCACCAATACCGCCTTGCACGGCGTCATCCAAGCCCGCGACTGGTACTACGCCCATATCGCGGTGCTTGACGGTGTCTCAACCATCGGGCGCCGCTTCGTGCGCCGCAGCCCCAACGCCATCGCAACGTTCAACGAGATGGTCGGCAGCATTGACGCGCTCAAAGATGGCGATATAGGCACGCGGGTTGCCAGCACGGCAGCGGGGCAGCGCATGTCCTTCTCGCTCACGGGCCCGGCCACGGTTTCGGCCATCGCGGGTGTGCACATCAAGCAGATCGCGCAAGCAGGCTCGGATGGGCCGCAAGCCACCGCTGGCTTCCTGCGCATGGGCGGCGTGAACCATGACGCAACCCCAGTGACGGTGCCCGACCTTGCGCCCATTCCGGTCTATTCCAGTTGGGCGGTCAATCCTGCCGATGCGAGCCCGTGGAGCGATCTGACCCTGCCCACCGAGGTCGGGATCCTCTCGGCATGACGCAGCAGCCCTCTCTCTTCGAGCAGATCGCGCAGGCGTTTCGCGACCATGGCCTTACAGCGGCGATCGGCGTGTGGTTCACCTCCATCGCGGGGTTGGCCACGGCCGTGACCAGGAAAGCCTTCACCAACGAGGCGCTGCTGCACAAGCTCGAGCAGGAACTGGCCGAAGAACGCGCCCGTATCGAGAAGCGGCGCGACGAGGATCGCAAGGTCGATCACGACCGGCTCGCGCGCATCGAGCGCGACATCCACGACATGCGCAACCTGATCTTCGCCGCCTTCCAGCGCAAGAACGGCGACTGACGCGCGAGGGCGGCGCAACGCAGCGCGCGCAGGCCGCACCGGCCGGCAAGCCGACACTGGCTGACTCACTCCCCAGCAATCCCGACCCCGCCAACCGCGCCCCAACCTGGCGGCGGCCCATTCCGCATGCCCTTCACCCCAAGGAGACGCCCCATGTCCGACCCCATCCGCACCTTCCGCCATTTCCGAGACGTGCCCGAGAGCCTGTGGCGCTGGAAAAACTTCTCGCCCGCCGAGATCGCCTGCCGCGGCACTGGCCAGCTGAAACTCCATCCCGTGGCCCTCGACAAGCTACAGGCGCTGCGCGACCGGCTGGGCAAGCCGCTCATTGTCCGCTCGGCCTATCGCTCGCCCGAGCACAACCGCGCGGTCGGCGGCGCGCCGCGCTCGAAACACATGGACGGCGCGGCGTTCGATATCGCCATGTCGAACCACGACCCCGCCGCCTTCGAGGCAGCGGCGCGCGCGGTGGGATTCCTCGGCTTCGGCTTCTACCCGCGCTCGGGCTTCATCCATATCGACCTCGGCCCCGCGCGGCAGTGGGGTGAGCGCTTCCCGCCCCGCGCCGTCCCCTTCGCCGCCGAGGCCCCGCCCGCGCGCGAGGCGCTGGCACAGAGCCGGACGCTGAAGGGCACCGGTGCGGCCGGGGTGGCGACTGTCGGTGCCGCCGGCGTCGAGGTCGCACAGGAGGTGCTGACCGAGGCACAGGACGCGGTCCTGCCGCTGGTGCCGTATCTGGACACCCTTCGCTGGGTCTTCATCGCGCTGGCGATCAGCGGGATCGCGGTGGCGGTCTGGGCGCGGCTCGACGACTGGAAGCGGGGGCTGCGCTGATGTGGGCCAGTCCGCTGGCCGACATCCTTGCCCGGCCTTGGGCGCGGCGAGCGGCGGGTTTTGCGCTCGCAGCGCTCACCATCACCCTGTTTCTGATCAACCTCCGCCGTTTGGGCGAGCGCGCAGGCCGCGCCGCCGAACAGCTCGACCAGCTGGAGCAGACCAATGCCATCCACCGCCAGATGCTGCTTGCGACCGCGCGCCGCCCTCGCAGCCGCGACGATCTTGTTGACCGGCTGCGCGGGGGTGGGTTCTGACACCCCGCCCAGCGCCTGTCCGCCCGTCGTCGAGTACAGCCGGGCCGAGCAGGCGCGCGTGGCGGAGGAGGTCGCCGCACTGCCAGAGGGAACCCTCATCGTGGCCTGGCTCGCCGATTACGCCGTCCTGCGCGATCAGGTGCGGGCCTGCCGGTCATCCAGAGCAACCCATTGATATTCAACTGGACTGCTCGCCACGAATACGCCTGCTGTCCCTGTGACCCGATGCTGGAGATCCGTTCATGATACCGAAATACCCCGACATCACCGTCGCGCTGACCGGCCAGGACGGTAACGCCTGTAGAGCGTCAACCACCTTGTCCGCGGGCGACAACCACCTTGGCCGGTTTTGAGGCCGCTGCGGTTGGCGTGTCGTTTGGTGTTTTGGGTTAGGTTGCTCCTTCGTTTCGGTTGTCGTTGTTGGTTGTCGCTGACGCTTCGGCCAGTGCCATCCTGTTGGTGGCTGCGGCCCGCTGACGGAAGCTTTCGGCGTTCATCTCGAGGATGGTCGCGTGGTGGACCAAGCGGTCGATGGCGGCGACGGTCATGGCCTTGTCAGGGAAGATCTGATCCCATCCGCTGAACGGTTGGTTGGCGGCGATGGCGATGCTGCGGTATTCATAGCGTCGGGCAATTAGTTCGAAGAGGACGCCGGTTTCGGCCTGATCCTTGTGCGCGTAGGTGATGTCGTCGAGGATGATCAGGTCGAACTTGTCGAGCTTGGCCAAGGCTGCCTCGAGAACGAGATCGCGGCGGGCGGCCTGAAGTCTCTGCACCAGATCGCTGGTGCGTGTGTAGAAGACGCGGTGCCCTGCCTCGACCAGGGCATGCCCGATGGCGCAAAGAACGTGCGTCTTTCCGGTGCCGGAGTTCCCGATGGCTATCAGGTTGCCACCCCCGTCCAGCCAGTCGCCGGCCGCCAGGGCCTCCACCCGGGCACGTGGCAGGGTGGGCAACGCCTTGAAGTCGAAGGTGGCCAGCGTCTTGCCGACCGGCAGTTGCGCCTCGTTCAGATGGCGCCGGATGCGACGCATGTCGCGCTCGGCCAGTTCATATTCCGCCAGAACGGCGAGGAAACGGGCAGCAGGCCAGCCTTCGTTGTCCGCGCGGGTGGCGATCTCGGCCCAGAGCTTGGTACTGTAACCTCAGGTCTGGAAATTCTGCTGAGAACGGATCACGCATCCTGGCATTCCCACTTGATGTAGGCCTTCGTGTCGGAGGCCCATTTGTCGTCGATCTCGATCAGCACGGCGCTGACGAGGCGCAGCAGCGCGTCTTCGCCGGGAAAGACCCTGACCTTGACGGTGCTGCCGCGCCGTTTGAGTTCCTGCTGGACGGAGCGCTCCATCGGGTTGGAGGTGTCAGCCTCATCGGCACATGCAAGATGAACGCGGTCGCGTCAGTGCTTGCCTAACATGGCAAGGACACCCGTCGCCTCCATCTGTGCTATGACGTTGTCGTGAATGGCTTGCGGAGCATAGTAGGCCTGCCTGGGTTTGCCAGTCCACCACAAAGCCTGTTCGCCACTGAACCGGTCAACGGCCAAGCTCGCATTTGCTTTCACATGCGCATCGACGAAGGCATCGAACCCGGTCGCAACCTCCTTGATCAGCGCGTGGTCGACAAATTGGGGATATCGCCGAAACCCTTCCGATAGGTTTTTGTCAGGCGTCGGGATCGCGTCGATCGGGCGACTGGACATGTAGATAAGAATCTTTGGGACCTCGATCATTTCGCAGATCTCGCTGTATACGTCGCGAAAGACGACACGGGCGCGGTTGAGCAACTCGGTCAGTGCATCGGGATCACGCTCGAGCAGATCAAGGTAGATGGGCATCATGTGGACGGGTCGCCCGCCCTCAGGCCGGATGACCTGATTGCCGCGAAAGTGTCGGTATGGGGGGGGCGCGACAGACCGGAGCGACATCACATCAAAAACGACGAACTCGGCGCGGTTTACAAGATCGACGAAGCCCTGGCCCAGGTTGACATAGTCGTTGGGACTGGCACCTCCGAGGCCCAAGTTGACCACGTTGATATCGAGAGCCTCCGCCAACATATGCGAGAATGGCCGCTCTACGGTGGTACCGTAGACACTAGCCGCTCCCGCGACAACGGCATAGGGGCGACCCTCGACCCATGGGCCGGGATGGCGAAAGGTTTTTTCTGGCACGGTATTGTAGATTACGGGTGCATAGTCGACGAGCATGTAGTCGCGACGGTAAGAGTTATGCCCGAAAGTTGGTGATGGCCTGAAGTAGGCGGCATATCATGGCGGTGTTGAAGCCGCCGTCATTCTCAGAGAGAAAGGATATGCCACCATGGCCAAATCTACCGTTCTACCGTTCGAACTGCCATCTGAATTTTCGCCAGATCCGCTGACTGCGGTGATCCAGGCGGGTGCGAAGGAACTCCTGCGCACCGCAGTCCAGGCTGAAGTTTCCACCTTCATTGCGGAGCACGCCCATCTGCTGGACGAGGCGGGCCGCCAGCGTTTGGTGCGCCACGGGTTTCTGCCCGAGCGCGACGTCATGACCGGGATCGGGACAGTGCCTGTGCAGGTGCCGCGGGTCCGAGACCGCGGGTCAAATGCGGACGGCAGCAAGATCAAGTTCCGCTCGGCACTGGTTCCACCCTACCTGCGCAAGGCGAAGTCGGTCGAGGAACTGCTGCCCTGGCTTTACCTGAAGGGCATTTCCACCGGGGATTTCAGCGAGGCGCTGGCGGCGCTTTTGGGGCCGGATGCCGAGGGGCTGTCATCCTCGACCATCGCGCGTCTGAAGGCCACCTGGTGGGAGGAGTATGAGACCTGGCGCAAGCGCGATCTCAAGGGCAAGCGCTATGTCTACATCTGGGCGGATGGCGTCTATTTCACTCCTCGCCTGGACGGTGATCGTCAATGTATGCTGGTGATTATCGGCGCCGATGAATACGGCGAGAAGGACGTTCTGGCGATCACGGATGGGTTCCGCGAGAATGCCGACAGCTGGCGCGACCTTCTGAAAGGGCTAATGAAACGTGGCTTGACCGACCCGCCGGAACTCGCCATCGGCGATGGCGCGCTCGGGTTCTGGACGGCGCTGCGCGATGTCTTTCCCGCCACGCGCGAGCAGCGCTGTTGGGTCCATAAGACAGCGAACGTTCTGGGCGCCATGCCCAAATCACTGCACGAAAAGGCCAAGGCTGATCTGCAAGACATCTGGATGGCCGCGACGAAGAAAGAGGCCAACGCGGCCTTCGATCTCTTCGTCGAAACCTACGGCGTGAAGTATGAAAAGGCCGTGGGGAAGCTGGCCAAGGACAGAGACGAATTGCTCGCCTTCTACGACTTCCCGGCTGAGCACTGGAAGCACATCAGGACCACGAACCCGATCGAGAGCGTCTTTGCCACGGTCCGTAACCGCACCCGCAAGACCAAGGGATGCCTCAACCGCAAAACCGCCCTCGCCATGGTCTTCCGGCTGATGATGTCAGCCAGGCGGTGTTTGTCAAAGGAGTTGTCCGCTGATTTCATGCGGCGTCTCTGGTTTGAGGGGCGCTGGTTTCGGTTTCGGGGTTGAGCCAGACGGGTCCGGCGGGTTGCCAGTTGCGGGTTTTGCCTGACCAGCGTTCCGGGTTTTGGGCGCGTGCCTTTGCATAGAGAATGGCGCGGCTGGCGAGCGTTGCGTGGTCACGGCCAGTGTGGCGTGCATCTGGCGTGACGAAGCGGATGGCGCTGTGCAGGTGCTCGCCGTTATACCATGTCGCGAAGGATTTCACCCATGCCTGCGCCTCGGCCCGCGTGGCAAAGCCCTTGCCCGGCCAGTCGGGGCGGTATTTGCAGGTGCGGAACAGGGCCTCCGAGAATGGATTGTCGTTGCTGACGCGCGGGCGGCTGTAGGATGCGGTGA
>Ga0209024_1001068_pt1 | contig 28218 bp, 31 predicted proteins | sample AutmiccommunBRH5_FD_187380 | JGI IMG/M metagenome (GOLD analysis project Ga0209024, IMG submission 187380) | Deep subsurface microbial communities from Mt. Terri, Switzerland - Autotrophic microbial communities BRH/5 (SPAdes) (version 2) | ecosystem: Environmental > Aquatic > Deep subsurface >...
GAATATCCATGTGTATCTTCCTTTAGCCCTTCATGGCCTGCGATAGGGTGTTCAAACGGGTTTTAATCGAGCTGTCGATCATCTGGCTGCCGATTTGCACGACCAGCCCGCCCAATATGGACGAATCAACGGCGGTGGAAACGCTGACATCGCTTCCCACGCGTTTCTTGAGCTGCGCCTTGAGCGCATCAATCTGCTTGTCATCCAGCGGATGCGCGGACGTCACCTCGGCGGTGATTTCGCCGCGATGATCGGAGGCCAATGTCGAAAAGGCGCGGATGACGGCTTGTATCTGGTCGAGCCGGCGATTGGCGGCGAGAACACCGAGCATGTTGGTCGACAATGGGTCGAGACCAAGCGCCTTGGCTGTAGCGGCAATAGCCCTGCCGGCATCTTCCCGGGACAGCACGGGGCTGCTGGTCAGCGCCCGCAGATCGTCCGATTCGGCCATGGCAACGCTCAGCGTGTCGAGGCTTGCCTGCACCGTGTCGATGCTGTTTTTTTCTTTTGCGAGCGCGAACAATGCGGTGGCGTAACGCCCCGCTAAACTCGCCCTGATGCCGCTGGAATGATCCACGCGTTTGCTACTCCCTGACCGTCAATTTGGTCTGAAAACCGTTCATGAAATGGTCCGCTTAATGGCCGGAAATCCTGCGATTCCGCCCACGGATGCGCGGCGTCTAGCAACCATTTTGCTGCGATGCAAGATGGCTTTGGGAATCATTTTCGAGAAAGGGCAAAACATCGGATTTCGGCGCTTTTCGATATTCTTCGGGGATAAATTGCTTTGACCGCAAGATCCGGGAAGCGGCGCACGGCTTTCTCCGACTATTGGGCAGGATCAATGGTTGGAGAAGAAACATGACATATCAAATCACGGGGATCAGCCCCGACCAGCTGGCGAATATCGCAAGAGCGCCCGGCACCGTCCGTGTTCGCGCATCGGGCAAGCCTGGATTCCCCTGCCGCGTCACGCTGGAAGATGCCGAACCGGGCGAAGAATTGCTATTGTTCCATCATGTTTCGCACAACGTGGATTCGCCCTATCGGAGCAGCTATGCGATCTATGCGCGGACCGGTGCCACGACCGCTGCGCATTATGTCGACGCGGTTCCTCCGATATTTTTAGGGCGTCCGCTCGGCATGCGAGCCTTTGGCACCGATGCGATGCTGAAAAGCGCCTGCCTGTCGATGCCCGGCGAGGCGGACAAGAGCATCCGGCAATTGTTTGAGCTGGATGAAATTGCCTATATAGATGTCCATAGCGCGGCGCACGGATGTTTCGCGGCGCGGGTGGAGAGGTCTGGATCATGAGCCGGCATAGCGTTGACAGCGAGCAGGCCTGGGCAGCGATGCGGTCGCGCGACCGCTCCTTTGACGGAAAATTTGTCACCGGCGTGCTCAGCACCGGCATCTATTGCCGCCCGTCCTGTGCGGCCCGACATCCCAGGCGTGAAAATGTGCGCTTCTTCGCCACGGCGGAACAGGCGGAATTTGCCGGTTTGCGGGCCTGCCTGCGTTGTCGCCCCAATGACGTGGCGCGCGACGAGGCAGCGGTCAAGATCGTGATCGACGCGATCCGCACGGCCGAAAGCGCGCCCCGGCTGGATAAACTGGCCGATCTGACCGGCTATTCACCCGCTCATCTGCAGCGCATTTTCAAGCGCGAGACCGGTTTGTCGCCGGCTGCCTACGCACGAGCGCTCCGGACCGAGCGGGTCAAGGAAGCACTGACCGGCGGCGCCTCGGTGACCGAAGCCATCTATGACGCCGGCTACGGATCTGCGTCGCGCTTCTATGAGGAAGGAAAAATGGGCATGAAGCCAAGCGTGTGGAAAAATGGCGGGGCAGGGACAGCGGTGCACTGGGCCAATGTCGATACGTCGCTGGGTACAATGATGGTTGCCGCGACCGGCAAGGGCGTTTGCTGTCTGACCTTCGGTGAAGGAGAGGAGGAGTTGCGGGAGCGATTCCCCAACGCGGAACTGCACCAGGGCGGTGACGATTTCCAGAGGCTGCTGGATCAGGTAGTCGCGCAGGTCGAAGCGCCGGGCCGTTCGCACAATATCCCCCTCGATGTGCAGGGCACCGCCTTTCAGGAAGCGGTGTGGCAGGAATTGCGCAAGATTCCCGAAGGCGAGACCCGCAGCTATGCCGATATCGCGGCCGCTATCGGCAAGCCCCGGGCGGTGCGGGCCGTCGGCAGCGCCAATGGCGCCAATAATGTTGCCGTGCTGATCCCGTGTCACCGGGTGGTTCGAAGCGACGGCACGATGGGCGGCTATGCCTACGGGCTGGAGATCAAGCGCCGCTTGCTGGAGAAGGAAAAATCATGAAGGACAAGGCAAAAGCCTTCGGCGATCTTCACATCCCGGGCGCCCCGCTCATTCTTGTCAATATCTGGGATGCGGGCAGCGCAAGGGCGGTTGCGGCGGCTGGCGCAAAGGCCCTTGCGACGGGAAGCTATGGCGTTGCCGGTGCGCAGGGGATCGCGGACGGGGAGGCCTTTTCGCTGGACGCCGCCATCGCCAATCTCGAACATATCGTGGCCGTTACCGACCTGCCGGTGAGCATCGATCTGGAGGCCGGCTATGGCGACGATCCGGGGGACGTAGGTCGATCGGTGCAACGCGCTCGTGATGCAGGCGCATGCGGCATCAATATGGAAGACCGGATGCCGGGTGAAGACCATTTGCTTGCGCCGCGGGCTTTCGCCGAACGTCTGGCCGCTGCCGCTTCGACCGGCCTGTGGATCAACGCCCGCTGCGACGTGTTTCGCGGCCAGTCGGCGGTGATCGATGGCGACGCGTTGGTCGAGCAGGTTCTGGAGCGGGCAAAAATCTATGCCGAGGCCGGGGCCGGAAGCCTCTTCGTTCCCTTCCTGAGCGATGCCCGCTGCATTGGCACAATTTGCGATTCTTCTCCCTTGCCGGTCAACATCCTGCGCTCGCCCGGCGGCCCCGGCCATGCCGAGCTCGCCAACTTGGGGGTCGCCCGAATCAGCCACGGACACCAGCCCTGGGCCGCAGCGATGAACTGGCTCAAAGAACAGGCCGAAACAGTTTTTGCTGGCGGTGAGCCGGATTATTGAGTCAGCTTCTTGCACTCGTACACCAGGCTCTCGTTCGCCTGGCTCGGGAGTTCCGCTCTGATCGCCTTGACCATATCCTCGATATCGGTCAGCGCCTGAACATCCGTCGTGCAGGCCTTGTTGCCATATTGGCTGCGGATCGCACGCGCTCTCGTCATTGCCTCCAGCCCCATCAGATAGCGCTCCTCGGTAAATTCGCCGCTGTCCGGCCGGAAGCTGCTGATCGTGACCGTCTGTTCCTGATTGGGTACAAATACGCGCGACCATTTCGCTCCGTCGCGGCCATATTGGGTGCGACCGTTGACGCAGCCGCCCTCTGCCCATTCGAGCGGCAGTTCCATTTGCTGCGACACGGTGATCCGGCTGCGTTGCGGATTGATCGTGCACATATATTTTCCGGATGTCGCTGTGCTCGTTTGTTGCAGCCGGCTGTCTGCCGCCTTGTCGTTCAGCGTAGCGGCGACTCGGTCATTGATTTCGCTGAAATCCGGACGGGACAGGAAAATGATGACCGCGCCGATCAGCAATATCGCCGCACCGCCCGCTGCACCAAGACCAGGATTGCGCTTGCCCTGAATGAGCAGGACCGTCGCGCCGCCAGCAGCCAGCACGGACAGCGCCAGCATCAGCGCCGCTATCGCAATCCGGTTTTCCCGCTCGGCGATGATATCCTGCGATATGCTGGTCCGCAATTCGGACACGGCACGCTCGCGCTTTTCGGCTTCTGCTTCCTTTGCCGCCTGCACCTGCGCGCGTGCCGCGGCTTCGCGCAGTTGTTCTTGCTGGCTAATCTCGGCGACCGAACGGCAGGGCGTTGCGGTCACGCCGACGGAAACGCCCGACTTGCGCAGAAAGCTCAATATCTCTCTGGCCGAAACGGCAAAGCCGAATTCCGCATCATTGCCGTCGCTGATCGAGCCGAAGCTGTTCGCGCCCAACACCCGGCCGCAATTGTCAATCAGCGGTCCGCCGCTATTGCCGGTCGCAATCGGCGCGGTGTGGAGCAGCGTGTCGAACTGCTTGGTGGTGCGCCCGCCGGAAATCGTGCCGGTGGTCTTGACCGGCGACATCGGGTTGATCAGGTCGTCCAGATCGAGTCCCTGCGCCCGGTCCACCGAACCCGGGTAGCCGATTGCCACCACATCGGCGCCATCGTCCACCGGACCGCCAAAAATCGTCATCGGCGGAAGCCGTCCGCCGTCCAGCACCTGGATGAGAGCAAGGTCGTTGCCGGGGGAATAAGCGATGATCCGTCCGCCATAGCTGGTCCCGCCCTGCGAGGGGATGATGCCGATGACGACAGACGGTTCCTGTCGCGCGATCTCGACCACATGAGCATTGGTCAGGATCTTGTCCGGTGCCACCACAAACCCGCTGCCGTGGCCGACGAAAGCGACCTTGTTGCCATCTTTTGCGGCAAGCACGACCCGGACAACCGATCGACTGGCAGCGCTGATATCGGCTGGATCGGCCTGGGCGGGTCCGGTGAGCAGGGCGGCGGTGACCAATAGAAATAGCGCTAGAATGCGGTTCATGGAGCGGCTTTCATTCTGCGTGCTCCGCACCTGATGCGGAACCCTGTGAGGAACGTGCGCTACCCAACCCGGCGCTCCGCATCAAGTGCTGAGCATAGGGGCTAAACAAAACTGTAGGGGTCGACATCCACGCCGACCCGCACCGCCCGCGGCCATTCCAGTTTTTCCAGCCATTCGCGCATGATATTCTGCAGGTCGACCGACCGCAGCGCGTGGACCAGCAATCGGTGGCGGTGGCGTCCGCGCAGCATTGCCAATGGGGCAGGGGCAGGACCGTAAACCGAAAATCCGTCGAGCTTTGGCGCCGTCTGGCCGATCAGCCGTGCGGTCTCCATCGCTTCGCTATTGTCTTCGGACGACACGATGATTGCCGCCCAGCGCGCGAATGGCGGGGCCATCGCCTGCCGCCGCGCCTCGATTTCGGCGGCGTAAAATCCTTCCCGGTCATTCTGGATCAGCGCCTGGATCACCGGCGCATTGGGCATGCGGGTCTGGACATAGACCCGTCCTGGTTTTTCCGCTCGCCCGGCGCGGCCCGCGACTTGCGCAATCTGCTGGAAACTGCGTTCGGCGGCGCGCAGGTCGCCGCCTTCCAGCCCGATATCGGCATCCACCACGCCGACCAGGGTCAGGCTGGGAAAATGATAGCCCTTGGTCACCAGCTGTGTCCCGACAACGATATCGATCGCTCCCGCTTCCATCTGGTGGACGAAATCGGCGGCCTTCTGCGGCGACCAGATCGTGTCAGAGGTGACAATCGCGGTCCGTGCCTGAGGAAACAGCATCTTGACCTCGTCGCAGATCCGCTCGACCCCGGGTCCGCAGGCCACCAGACTGTCCTCGTCGCCGCATTCCGGGCATTTTTCCGGGATTGGCATGACATGGCCGCAATGGTGGCAGGCGAGCCGTCGGGTCAGGCGATGTTCGACCATCCAGGCGGTACAGTTGGGGCAGTCGATCCGGTGACCGCAGGTCCGGCACAGGGTGAGCGGCGCAAAGCCGCGCCGGTTGAGGAACAGCAGCGATTGTTCGCCGCGCTCGAGATTCTCCTCCAGCGCCTGGACCAAAGTCGGTGCCAGCCAGTTGCCGCGCGGCGGCACGTCCTGCGTGAGGTCCAGCGCCTCGATATCGGGCATCGTTGCACCGCCGAAACGCGCGGGCAGTTCGAGCAGCTGGTAATTGCCCTGTTCAACCTGATGCTGGCTCTCGATCGCCGGTGTGGCCGAGGCCAGAATTACCGGGATCTGCTCGTACAGCCCGCGCATCACCGCGACGTCGCGGGCGTGATAGCGCACGCCATCTTCCTGCTTGAAGCTGGTCTCGTGCGCCTCGTCGACGATGATCAGGCCAAGATTGGCATAAGGCAGGAACAGCGCGGAGCGCGCGCCGACGATCACCCTGGCGCTGCCGTCCGCAAGCGCCCGCCAGTTGTTCTTGCGCTCGGACTGTTTCATACCGCTGTGCCAGGCCAGAGGTTCGGCACCGAACCGGGCTTCAAAACGATCGAGAAACGGCTCGGTCAGGGCGATTTCCGGCAGCAGCACCAGCACTTGCCGGTCTTGCCGCAGGGCCTCGGCAATGGCCTCGAAATAGACCTCGGTCTTGCCCGAGCCGGTCACGCCGTCGAGCAGAAAAGGCTTGAATCGCGACGCGCGCACGGCCTCGATCAGCACGTCGCTGACTCTGTGCTGGTCCTCGCTGAGATCAACCGGGCCGAAGTCAGGCAGCGGGTCCGCGCCGGTGGCAAAGGAAGAAACCTCTTCCCGGTCAAACACTCCCAGTTTTTCCAGCCCCCGGATTACAGCGATGGATACACCCGCCTTGTACGCCAGTTCGCTGATCGTACCCTGGCTGTCGCCCAGCTTGTCCAGTGCCTGCTTGCGCTGCGGCGTCATCCGGTCGGGGATCTGGCCATTCCACCGATATTCGCTGATCGGCCGATTGTCGGCAAAGGCGGCGCCGCTCGAAAGCACCATCCGCAGCACCGATGCCGGCGAGGCAAAATAATAGGCGGCCGTCCACTCGATCAGCCGCCGCAACGGTGCGCGCAGGGGCGGAACATCGCGAACTTCGAGCAGCGGACGCAATTTTTTCGGATCGATTTCCTCGACCGGAAAACTCTCGGCTTCCCAGACAACGCCGGGCAGCTTGCGCGGACCCAGCGGTGCCATCACGATCGAGCCCGGCTCGACCTGCATGCCGTCAGGAACGCGGTAATCGAGCGGGCCCAGTGCGGCGTTAAGGAGGAGTACACGAACACGATTCATATTCATGCTATAGGCAGCTTATCATCATTCGTCATTGCTGCTTTGGCGAAAACAGGAGAGGCGGTATGATCTACCATCGCAGAGCGGTTCTGGGTTTCGGCGCGGTCGCCGGATTGCTGGCCTTGCCCGGCTGTTCTAATCTGCCGGGTCTGAGTCTGACCGAAGCGGTCAAACGGCTGCTGACCGTGTCGTCCCAGAATGCCTTCGCGCAGCTGCTCCAGCCCAACGGTTTCCTTGATAGCGAGGCGGCCCGCATATCGGTACCGGATTCGTTGGGCGGCACCCGGGTGGCCGGTATCGCAACAGCCTTGCTGCGCTCCAGGCCCGTCCAGGACCGATTGCTGAAGCAGGTCAACCGTGCGGCAGAAAAAGGCGCGGAACTGGCGGCGCCGATCGTGGCCGATACCATCCGCAACATGAGCATCCACGACGCGCTCGCCATCATCAATGACGGACCGCGCGCAGCCACCGCTCTGCTGCAGGGGCAGTTGGGCGATACACTGGTCGACCGGATGCTGCCGGGCATCGGCCAGGGCCTGCATCTGTTCGACAACGAGATTATCAATCTCGTGCTGTCGCAAGTCACCAATGTCGATTTCAACGCCATCCGCCGCGATGTGACGATCAAGGTCAATGATGCGATCTTTCGCTCGATCGGTGCGCAGGAAGAGGCCATACGCGCCAACCCGCGCGCCACCAACGATCCCCTGCTGATCGCCGTGCTCGGTGCTCGAAAGGCGTATTGAACCGTCGGCCCGGAAGCGATAGCTGATCCCGCTTGGCGCTGCGTGCAGCCCGTGAAACCGCGGATGCAGCAATAAGTTGACGAAGCGCTGGCCTTGCCGGCCCTTATGGCGATAGAATGCAGCCACCCAATCAGAAAACTGGATTCGCACCTTATGAAATTCTTCGTTGATACCGCCGATACTGCAGAAATCGCTGACCTCGCTGCCACCGGCATGGTCGATGGCGTCACCACCAACCCGTCGCTGATCAAGAAATCGGGCCGTGATATCATGGAGGTGACGAAGGAAATCTGTGGCCTGACCGATGGTCCGGTCTCGGCCGAAGTCGTCGCGCTGGATCATGAAACGATGATGAAAGAGGCGGAGATACTGCGCAAGATCGCCGACAATATCGCGATCAAGGTGCCGCTCACCATCGACGGGCTCAAGACCTGCAAGGCGCTGACCGGCGAGGGCACGATGGTCAACGTGACCTTGTGCTTCTCGGCCAACCAGGCGCTGCTCGCGGCCAAGGCCGGCGCGACCTTCATCTCGCCCTTTGTCGGCCGTCATGACGACAATGGTCTCGACGGCATGACACTGATCGAGGACATCCGGCTGATCTACGACAATTATGCGTTCGACACCGAGATCCTCGTCGCCTCGATCCGCCACCCGATCCATGTGCTGGAGTCAGCCCGGATCGGTGCTGACGTCGCGACCATGCCGCCCAATGTCATCCGCAGCCTGTTCAAGCATGTGCTGACCGACAAGGGAATTGAAGGATTCCTCAAGGACTGGGCCGACACCGGCCAGAATATCGGCTGATCCGCTTTTCGAACGGAAAGCTCAACCTGAACCAGTTCCGTTAGTGGTGAGCCTGTCGAACCACGCCTCTCGGCAGGAAGCGTCCTTCGACAGGCTCAGGACTAACGGTGGACAGGCGCACGATATCGCGCAGGCCGTTGGTTCACTATGCCGATGGCCCCGTCAAAATCCCTTCGGCGCCGGATCAATCACGGCAAAGCTGCCGGTACGGATTTCCTGCACTTCAAGCGCACGCTCCGAAACGCCATTGGCCTTGAAGCGGAAAACGCCATCCAGGCCGATAAACCCACCCTTGTCGGTCAGCTGATTGATCGGAAACGGTGATCCCACTTTCCAGTTGTCCGCAACCTTGACGGTCAGCAGCACCGAATCATAGCCGAGGCTGGACAGGCGGAACGGGGCCTTGCCGTAGCGCGCCCGGTATCGGTCGGCATATTGCTTGTACAGGCTGTCGGAAACGCTCGCGAACCACGCACCGCGCATCGACGGTGCTCCGGCCAGATTGCTGCTGGTATTCCACAGGTCCGTGCCCAGTATTTTCGCCGTGCCGCTGGCATTCTTGCGAATATGGGGCGCTGCCTTGATCGCCATGTCGCCATTGTCGGCCAGCAGGACCGCATCAAATTCCCCATTCTGGGAAAGTTTCTTGGTCGCGGCCTCCATTGACGGGGAATCGCGGTTGAATGTCTGGATCGACACCACCGTGCCGCCGACATCCTTGACCTTGCGCAGCAGGGCCGAGGAGGCGCGCTGGCCATAGACCCCGTTGGGCACCAGACCGGCAAAGCGCGTCATGCCCTTCGACCGGGCATAGTCCACCACGCGTTCGATCGACTGCGCGGGAATATGACCCAATATGAAGACATTGTTGCCGGCGACACCACTATCGTTGGAAAAGCTGAGGATCGGAACCCCGGCCGGCCGGGCAACATTGGCGGTCGCGACGACATTGTCGCTGAGCAGCGGGCCGATGATCAGCTTGTTGCCATCGCGAATGGCATTTTGCGCGGCGATGGTCGCGCCCTTGGCCGTGTCATAGCTGGTCATGCGGATATTGTCCGCCTTGGTATCGAGCAGCGCCATGGTGGTGGCGTTGGCCAGCGACTGGCCGATCCCGGCATTCGGGCCTGACAGCGGGACCAGCAGGGCGATGCGATGATGTTTCTGGTCGTCGGGCAGCCCGGCAGTTACCGGCGGCGGTGCGGGTGTCTCGGGCCGGGGCGGCTCCGCGCCACGCGGGATCACCGTGGAGCAGCCGGCGAGGAAGACAATTGCGGAAGCGCCGGCCCATTTCAAAATGCCGCGCCTCCCTCTTTGATCTTGTCCTAGATGTCTCTTGTCTGCCATGACCGTCATATGTCCACTCCTGCCCAATCCGGTCTCTATATCGTTGCCACCCCGATCGGCAACCTCGGAGATTTGTCGCGCCGCGCCGAAGCGACGCTCGCTGCTGCTGATATCATCCTGGTCGAAGACACAAGAGTTACCGGTAAACTACTCAATCATATTGGTAAAAAGTCCAGGATGATCGTCTACAACGACCATAGGTCCGCCGCCGATCGCGCATTCATTTTGGACGCCATACGATGTAAAATTGTCGCACTGGTCAGCGATGCGGGGACGCCCCTGATCTCCGACCCCGGCTACAAGCTGGTCCGCGACGCGCAGGCCGCCGGCCTCTATGTCACCACGATTCCCGGCCCGAGTGCTGCCATCGCGGCGCTGACCCTGTCCGGCCTGCCCACCGATCGCTTTCTGTTCGAGGGCTTCCTGCCGAGCAAGACCAAGGCCCGGAGCGAATCGCTCGCCGCGCTGAGGACGCTCAACGCCAGCCTGATCTTTTACGAAAATGGCTCCCGCCTCGGCGCGATGCTGGCCGATGCACTGGCGGTTCTCGGGGACCGCAAGGCGGCGGTCGTGCGCGAAATCACCAAGCGATTCGAGGAAAGCGTGGCCGGTTCCCTGAGCGAACTGGCCGCCCGCTATGGCACGGAAAAACCCAAGGGGGAGATTGTCGTGATCATCGGCCCTCCCGGCGCGCCCGAAGCGCCCAGCGAGCAGGAGGTTGAAGCGGCACTCCGGGACGCGCTGGTCCGCCTCCCGGCATCGAAAGCGGCGGGTGAGGTGGCACGCATCTTCAACACCGACCGCAAGGCGTTGTACGAGCTGGCCAATCGCTGGAAGGCGGAACAATGACCGTAAATCAAACCCTTGCCGTTCGTCCTGAGCCTGTCGAAGGACATCTATCGGACTTGCGGTGCATTGACAGTAAAGGTGCTTCGACAGGGTCAGCACAAACGGCATTCCCAAAATGAAACGGGAGGCGGCAGAGAGGCGCGGTCGTGACGCAGAGAAAATAGCGGCCCGTTTCCTGCGCCTGAAGGGCTGGCGGATATTGGCCGAACGGGTCCGGACCCCGCGCGGCGAGGTCGATCTCGTCGCCAGGCGCGGCGGACTCGTCGCTTTTGTCGAGGTGAAGGCGCGGACGAAGCTTGAAGATCTGGAACAGTCAATCGACCTGAAACGGCTCAAGCGCGTCGCCGATGCGGTGGAAATCCTTTATCCGCAATATTGCACCGATGGCGAAGATGCACGGATCGACGTGATCCTGATCGCACCGCGCCGCCTTCCTGTGCATCTGACCAACGTCTGGCACGGGTTTTGAGGCGCCTTTTCTTCTTTCCGTTAGGGGTGAGCTTGTCGAACCCCGCTGTTCGACGCTAGGCGTCCTTCGACAAGCTCAGGATTAAGGGTTGGAAACCATCCCCCGTTCGTCTCGAGCGAAGTCGAGAGACGTCCACCCCGATCAATGTGTCTCGACTACGCTCGACACGAACGGTAAGTGGGTTCGCAAATATCCAAGGAATAGCAATGACCCTGAAGATCGCCGTACAAATGGACCCGATGGAAAGCGTGAATATCGCTGGCGACAGCAGCTTTGCGCTGATGCTTTCGGCGCAGAAGCGCGGGCACGAGATATTCCATTATGATGTAAAGGGTCTGACCCTACACGCCAATGGCCGGCTGACCACGCCCGCCCATCCGGTGACGGTGCAGCCGGTCAAGGGTGACCATTTCACTTTCGGCGATCCGGTGAAGCTCGATCTCGGCAGCGATGTCGATGTCGTGCTGATGCGCCAGGATCCGCCGTTCCACGTCGGCTATATTACCGCGACCCATCTGCTCGAGCGGATCGAGGGCGAGACTCTGGTGGTCAACAATCCGGTCTCGGTCCGCAACGCGCCGGAAAAAGTCTATGTCCTCGACTATGCGCAGTTCATGCCGCCCACGCTGATCACCCGCGATCTCGATGAAGTGCGTGCGTTTCAGGCGGAGCATGGCGGCATTGTCGTCAAGCCGCTGCACGGCAATGGCGGCAAGGCGATCTTTCTGGTACCGGAAGATGGCAGCAATCTCAGCGCCTTGTTCGAGGTATTCAACCAGACCTGGCCGGAACCGCATATGGTCCAGCCGTTTCTCCCCGAAGTGCATCAGGGCGACAAGAGAATCGTGCTGATCGACGGCGAAGTCGCGGGCGCGATCAACCGCAAGCCGGGCGAGGGCGAGTTCCGCTCCAATCTGGCCCAGGGCGGCTATGCCGAGGCGGCGGACCTGACCGAGCGTGAAAAGGAAATCTGCGCCGCCATGGGGCCTGATCTAAAGCGGCTGGGACTGATCTTTGTCGGCATCGATGTGATCGGCGGCAAATGGCTGACCGAGATCAACGTGACCTCGCCAACCGGCATAGTCGCGATCGACAAGTTCAACGGCACGGACACGCCGGGGATGATCTGGGATGCGATCGAGCGGCGGCTTGCTGACCGCTAGTCACACCGAGGAGTCCGCGCGTTGAACAGCTGGATCACCGACCTTATCGAACAGGGCGGCTATTGGGCGGTCGCCTTTCTGATGGCGCTGGAAAACGTCTTCCCGCCGATCCCGTCCGAACTAATCATGGGACTGGGCGGCGTTGGCGTGGGAGAGGGAAGCTTCCATCCGGTGGCACTGGTGCTGGTCGGCACGATCGGCTCCCTGATCGGCAATTATTTCTGGTTCACGGTCGGCCGCCACTGGGACGAGGACGACTTGCGCGCCTATGTTCGCCGCCATGGCCGCTGGCTGACGCTTGACGTGGCAACGGTCAACCGGATCGACCGGATCTTTGACGAACATGGCGAATGGGTGGTCTTCTTCGCCCGCTTCATACCCAATATCCGCACCCTGATCTCGGTTCCTGCCGGCCTGTTCGGGATGTCGCACAAGCGCTTCATTCTGGCCACCAGTGCCGGTGCCACCGTCTGGAACAGCGCGCTGGTCTATGCCGGCTACCAGCTCCAGCAGAATGTCGACCATATCGAAAAATATCTCGGACCCGTGTCGATTGGCGTGATCGGATTGATCGTCGTGGTCTATATCTGGCGGATCATCTTCTGGCGCCCGCGGGAAGATTGAAGTCTACGCCCGAGCGCAGCGCGCGCAACCGATAGAGTTGGACTGGTCTATGCAGGCTTTCTGACCATCAGCACATCCACCGGCGACCAGCCCATCATTTCACTGGCGCGGCTGCCGATCGTTGCCATGACAAAACCGCTCCGTCCGTGCGTTCCGAGCACCAGCAGATCAAAATCACCGCTGTCGAGCATGTCGAATATCGACTGGTGAAGATTGCCTTCGACCAGGTGGGGGGTCACGCGCGCTGTGTCTTTCTCCGACAGGTTCAGGCGGGTCATGAAATCATCCAGTTCCTTTTCCGCGTCGGACTGCATTTCCGTCGCCACCCCGTCGGATGTCAGCCACGCTTCGTAGGCCACATGATAATTGTGGACGAGTTCGATTTTCGCGTCGGGAAAAAATTCCAGCGCCGCACGGAGAGCATGCGCCGAAAATTCCGAAAAGTCGGTCGCTACCAATATCCGGGCATAATTCGCGCGCGGTCGTTCCTTCACGATAAGGACCGGGGCTTCGGCATGGTGGACCAGATGGTCGACCGCTGTGCCAAGGAAAAAATCGGAAATATTGTTGTGGCGGGCGGCCCCGACAATGATCAGGTCGCTACCCAGTTGTGAGGCCGTATCGGCAATGACTTCGGGCGGCTTTCCGTAATTTATGGCGAGATTGCAGCCTTCCGCATCGGCTCCATAATTGCGTCTCAAAATGGCCTCGACCTTTTCGATGTCCACCTCTTTTTTCGGACTGCCTACAAACAGCAAGGTCCGATCCGCGTTCCAGACGTCGGCGAGCATTTTGGCGCGGGCGAACGGCCGGTCTGCTCTCGCTGTCAGATCGGTAGCAACTAATATCTGCATCGACACGGGTACAATATCTCCTTTGCTTTCATATGTTTGACCTTAGTCCTGCCAAAAACTCAGCGGACTGTCCGTGGTCCGGAAAAATAGCCGCCGATCGGCTGATTGAAATCAGGGTGAGTACGTATATGCCTGTTTCGATAGCTGACGCTAACGGCTGAGCGGTACAAATACCAGACAAACTCATTTGGCATCATGCAGGAATGAAGACTGGCCGGTTTCACAATCCGTGTCTGAAACGGTCCTCCCATCAACCCGCTCTCGGATGTGCATTCTGATACACATCGAGCAAATGCGCCGCGTCGACCGCGGTGTAGACCTGCGTCGAACTCAGGCTCGCATGGCCCAGCAATTCCTGCAGGCTCCGCAAATCCGCGCCGCCCGCTAGCAGATGCGTGGCAAAGCTGTGCCTCAGGGCATGCGGCGTGGTCGTGTCGGCGATGCCGAGCCTGGTCCGCGCCTGCTGCACCACCCGGCGGATCATGTTCGGCGACAAGGGCCCGCCGCGCTTGCCGCGGAACAGGGGTGAGCCACTGATATCATCATGCTTGCAGCGGGGAAAATCATTGCTGATCGGAAAGGGGCACAGATCGATATAATGTTCGATCGCCGCGCGCACCTGCGGCAATAGCGGCACGATCCGGGTCTTGTTGCGCTTGCCGGTCACCCGCAGCGTGTCGGACAGCGGCAGCACCTTGCCGGTCAGGGCGAGCGCCTCGCTGATCCGGAGGCCCGAGCCGTAGAGCAGCAGCAGCACCGCCCAGTCGCGCGCGCCGATCCAGTCCTCCGAAGCATTGTCCTGCGCATCCCCGGCCAGCGCCAGAATATCGTCGGGCGAGGCCGGTCGCGGGACGCCGCGTCTGACCTTCGGCCCCTTGATCTTGGGGATTTGCGCCTCGTCGCCGCCGACAAATTTCAGGAAGGCCCGCAGCGCCGACAATTCCCGCGCCGCGCTGTTGTTGGTCAGGCCGTCCCCGCGCCGGAACGCCAGATAGGAGCGGATATCCGCCTGCTTGAGCGCCCTGATCTCTACCGCGCCGATGCCGCCACCGATATGCTCGGTCAGAAAGGCGCAGAACCGCTCGGCGGTAATCGCATAGGCCCGCACCGTATGCACCGACCGCCGCCGGTCATCGCGCAGATAGGCGGTAAAGGCGTTGATGATGGTTTGACTGCTATCGGCCATGAAATCCGTTCGTGCTGAGCCTGTCGAAATACGATGGCTGCCACCCTTCGACAGGCTCAGGGTGAACGGCAATGGTCTAGCAGACCCGGAATCAAAGTCCAAACATCCTCTCCCTCAAGGGGAGAGGAAGCAATTGCGCGCTGGTATTCCGCACTTAATGCGGAGCCAGGGCGGAGAGCAGCGGTTGCGGCCAGAGCTCCGCGTCAGTTGCGGAGCACATCCGAAATAATCTTCGGCAGCAGCGCATCCAGCAGGGGCATGCCTTTGGCCTGCACAGTCAACCGCCCATCGCGCTGAGACACAAAGCCCATGTCCGCAAGCTTCTGCACCTCTGCGCCATCCACCATCGCCGCCACCGTCACCCCGGTCTTCGCTTCCAGTTCTTCCAGTTCCACGCCCTCTGCCAGCCGCAGCCCCATCATCAGCGCCTCCGTCGCCCGCGTCTCCGGCGACAGCGCCTGCTCGATCTTCAGGCCATTGCCGTTGCGCTTGACCGCAGAGAGAAAATTCTCCGGCTTCCGGTGCCGCTCGGTTGCTTGCTCCAGCCGCCGCCCGTGCGCGCCGGGGCCGATGCCGACATAATCCTGATAGCGCCAGTAGGTCAGATTGTGGCGACTCTCCTGCCCGGGCCAGGCATGGTTGCTGATCTCGTAGGCGGGCAGCCCGGCTGCCGCCGTCATCTCCCGGGTCAGCTCGAACAGGTCGGCCGAGTGATCGTCGTCGACCGGAACCAGTTTTCCGGTCCGCACCAGGGTCTCGAACCGCGTTCCCGGCTCAATCGTCAGTTGATAGAGCGACAGATGGCCGGTGCCAAAGCCCAGCGCCCGGTCCAGTTCCGTCTGCCAGTCCGCCAGCGACTGCCCGGGCCGGGCATAGATCAGGTCAAAGCTGACCCGCCTGAACGCCGCCTGCGCGGTCTCCAGCGCCGCCAGACCCTCGGCCACACCATGCGCCCGTCCGAGAAAGCCCAGCGTCTGGTCATCCAGCGCCTGCAGCCCCAGCGACACCCGGTTCACCCCGGCGCTGGCCAGATTGTGAAAATTCGCCGCCTCGACCGAGGAGGGATTGGCTTCCAGCGTGATCTCGATATCATCGACAAAGCCCCAGTGGCGCTCGGCTGCCGCGATCAGCTTTTCGACCAGCGCCGGCGGCATCAGCGAGGGCGTGCCGCCGCCGAAGAAGATGCTCGACAGCCTGCGTCCCGGGGTCAATGCCGCCTCATGCGCCATATCGGCGAGCAGCGCCGCTTGCCACGCCGCAACATCGACCTGCGCGCGGACATGGCTGTTGAAATCGCAATAGGGACATTTGGAGACGCAGAATGGCCAGTGGATATAGAGGGCCAGCGGCCCCATATCGGATCCGTTCATCTTTTCCCTGATAGAGGCCATTTCATGCATATTGTCCGCGCCCTTAGCGCCATCCTCCTGTTCACGCCAGCCATTGCGGCCTGTTCCCCGGCACCATCGCAAAGCCCTTCGCCGACAACCGTCGTCGAACCGCGCGCCAGCATGGAGCCGAAACCGCGCGGGGACAGCCGGTTGCAGAATGCCATGATGCGCGCTCATGATGAAGTGCGCGCCAAGGTCGGCGCGCCAAGGCTGATCTGGAATGCGGAACTGGCAAAGGATGCCGCCGTCTATGCCGCGACGCTCGCCCGAACCGGGAAGTTCGCCCATGATCCGCAGACGGGACGCAATCCCCGGCAAGGCGAAAATCTCTGGATGGGGACCCGCGACGCCTATGGCTATGGTGAAATGGTCGGCGCATGGGTCAACGAGGACCGCTATTTCAAGCCCGGCCTGTTCCCCGACAACAGCACCACCGGCACCTGGGGCGATGTCGCCCATTATACCCAGATGATCTGGCCCACGAGTCGACAAATGGGCTGCGCCATGGCGAGCAACGCCCGCAATGATTTTCTGGTCTGCCGCTACAGCCCGGCCGGCAATATCGGGGGACGGGATCCGTTGAAGGGCTAGGCATTGTGCTCCGCACTTGATGCGGAGTTCTGGCCGCAAGCACCGTTCTCCGCCTCCACAGCTCCGCATCAAGCTCAGTGCGAACGGTAATCCTTAAAGACACGCCCCAACCAATTTCCGGAACGCATCCGCCCGGTGGCTCATCGCCTGTTTCCGCGCCGGATCAAGCTCGGCAAAGGTCTGCTCCATCCCGACCGGCTGGAACACCGGATCATAGCCGAAACCGAGCGTGCCGCGCGGCGGCCAGACCAGATTGCCGTGGACCCGCCCCTCGAAAACTTCCGAATGCCCGTCCGGCCAGGCCAAAGCCAGCGTCGCCACGAAATGGGCGCTGCGGTCGACATCGGGCCCTTGCTCGGCCAGCAGCCCCTCGACCTTGCCCATCGCCATATACCAGTCGCGCCCCGGCTCGCCCTCGAACCACTGCCTTTCGGCCCAGTCGGCGGTGTACACCCCCGGCCTGCCGCCCAGCGCCGTAACGCACAGCCCGCTGTCATCGGCCAGCGCCACGCAATCCGCGCCCTCGGCGCTCGCCCGTGCCTTGAGCAGCGCATTTTCGGCAAAGGTGGTCCCGGTCTCCTCGGGCTCCGCCAGCCCCAGATCCCCCGCCGACACTGGCTCGATCCCATAGGGCTCGAGCAAGGCGCGAATTTCCCGCACCTTGCCCTGGTTGTGGCTGGCAATGATCAGGCGTCCGGGCCTAAGCTTGCGGTGGATCATTCTATCCTCACATTTTCTCTCCCCTTCAGGGGAGAGACGCGAGACTTAGCGGCTTTGCCGCTTAGTCGCAGCTGAGAGGGGGGCGTCACTCTCCCTCTCCCATTTCGTTAGGCAACAAGTTGCCTGGCTCTCTTACCCTCTCCGCTGAAGGAGAGAGGATCATTTCCCGTTCGCCCTGAGCCTGTCGACCCGCAGGGCGAGCGAAGCTCAACGGCTTTTCTCGTCGAGAGGTGCTTCGACAAGCTCAGCACGAACGGTCATTCTTGCAGTGAACTCAACCAACCGCCCGGTCCTGCGCCTCGAAAATCTGGCCGCAGCCGATCTTCGCCAGCCGCATCAGCCGCATCAATTGTTCCTCGTCAAACGTCTGGCCCTCTGCGGTCGCCTGCGCTTCGGCGATATTGCTATCGCCGGTCAGCACGAAATTGGCATCGGCCCCGGCGTTGCTGTCCTCGTCATAGTCGAGGTCGAGCACCGGCGTGCCGTTGAATATGCCGCAGCTGATCGCCGCAATCTTCTGCTGGATCGGATCTTCCTTGAGTACCTTCTGGTCGAGCAGTCCGTTGACCGCCAGCCGCAGCGCCACCCAGGCACCGCTGATCGAGGCCGTCCGCGTGCCGCCATCCGCCTGGATCACGTCGCAGTCGAGCGTGATCTGGCGTTCGCCCAGCTTCTTGAGATCGACGACCGAGCGCAAGGAACGGCCGATCAGCCGCTGGATTTCCTGCGTCCGCCCCGACTGCTTGCCGCGCGCCGCTTCCCGCGAGCCGCGGGTGTGGGTGGCGCGAGGCAACATCGAATATTCGCCGGTAACCCAGCCGGTCCCCTTGCCGCGCATCCATGGCGGCAGGCTCGTTTCGATGCTGGCGGTGCACAGCACCCGCGTATCGCCAAAGCTGATCAGGCACGACCCCTCGGCATGCTTGGTAAATCCGGTTTCGATGGAAATGGCGCGCATTTCGTCCGGCGCACGGCCCGATGGTCGCATAGGTTGTTCCTTTTTTGAGTTGCCGCGTCCTTAACCGCTCCGGCTGGACGAGGCAACTGTGCTCCGCACCTGATGCGGAGCGGGTCCGGCGGATAGCGCTCTCCGCCTCCAGAGCTCCGCATCAGGTGCGGAGCACGACAGCTCTGCATTGTGCGCTGGAAACATTTCTATAGTTCACCTATCTAACATCCATGACCAACACACCGATCACCGAAATGAACGACCGTACCCGCGATATCTTCCGGGTGGTGGTCGAATCCTATCTGGAAAATGGTGCCCCGGTCGGGTCCCGCACCATCTCCAAGGCGCCCGGCCTCGAACTGTCGCCCGCCTCGATCCGCAATGTCATGCAGGATCTCGAGGAACTCGGCCTGCTCGCCGCGCCGCATACCAGCGCCGGACGGATGCCGACCGAACTCGGGCTGCGGCTGTTTGTCGACGGCATGATGCAGGCAGCGGAGCCATCGCAGCAGGAGCGCGACGCGATCGAGCGCCAGATCAGCGAGCAGGGCCCGGTCGAGGATGCGCTGCGCGCCACCACCTCGATCCTGTCCGGCCTGTCCGCCTGTGCCGGCCTGGTGCTGGTGCCCAAGCGCGAACCGGTGCTCAGGCAGTTCAGCTTCGTGAAACTGTCCGAAGGGCAGGGGCTGGCGATCCTCGTCGGTCAGGACGGCGGCGTCGAGAACCGGGTGCTCGACCTGCCGCCCGGCGTATCGGAATCGGCGCTGGTCGAGGCCGGCAATTTTCTCACCGCCCGTTACGGCGGAAAAACCCTGTCGCAGGCCCTGTTGCAGATCGACCGGGAGATCAGCGCCGGCGAACTGGCAATCGACAAGGCCTCGGAAGAGCTGGTCAAGGCGGGCATGGTCACCTGGAGCCGCGACCCCTCGGACAGACCGGTTCTGATCGTCCGCGGCCAGGCCAATCTGCTCAAGGACAATAGCGCGATCGAGGATCTCGACCGGGTCCGCCGGCTGCTCGACGAACTTGAGGGCAAGCAGGAAATCGCCCGTCTGCTCGACAATGCCCGCGATGCCGAGGCGGCCAAGATATTTATCGGCGCGGAGAATAAATTATTCTCGCTTTCGGGCTCATCTGTGATAGCGGCGCCCTACAAGGACGGCGACGGACAGGTGGTTGGCGTGGTCGGCGTGATCGGCCCGACAAGGTTGAATTACGCGCGCATCGTACCCATGGTAGACTTCACCGCGCAAACGCTGTCGCGACTGTTGACCAAATGAACGCAATTAGAGTGATTTAGATAATGAGCGATACGAAGCAGAATCCCCAGGACAAGAATGGCGATGCCGCCGCTGCGGCGGAACTGGAAGGCGTGCCGGAGTCGATGAGAGAGGGCGGCACCGACGATAATGGCGGCGATGCGCCGCAGCCGGAAAATTCCGAAAACCGTATCGAGGCGCTGGAAGATGCGCTTGCCGAAGCGCAGCAGGCGGTGCTCTATGCCCAGGCCGAAACCCAGAATGTCCGCCGCCGTCTCGAAAAGGACGCCCAGGACGCCCGCGCCTATGCCGCGACCGGCTTTGCCCGCGACATGCTGTCGGTGATGGACAATATGCAGCGCGCGCTCGAAGCGATTCCCGCCGAGGTCAAGGACGAGGAAAAGTGGAAGGGCCTGATCAACGGCATCGAGGCCACCGGCCGCGAGCTGCAGTCGGTGTTCGAGAAAAACGGCATCAAGCGCGTCGCCTCGGTCGGCCTGCCGCTCGACCCCAATCAGCATCAGGCCATGGTCGAGATCCCCACCGACGAGCAGGAACCCGGCACCATCGTCCAGGAAATGCAGGCTGGCTACGTGATCAAGGACCGGCTGTTGCGGCCGGCTTTCGTCGGGGTGGCGAAGAAGCCGGATTGATGTTGTCGTGCCAGCGAATGTTGGCATCCAACACACCTTCGTCAAGCTCACTAACTTTGGTTCTAGCCTGGACCGTCACCAAAGGGAAGGACTCCGGCTTGGGCATGTTGACCGAGACTAACCGGAATAATTATTTACTGTTTGCAAGCAATTTTAGCTGATCGCAAATCTGCTCGGTCCTTTTGAGGAAGTGCTTCATCTGGCCTGAGGTAAGACGTCCGGATTTTTTTACCGTTGAATGACCCACATCATTAGCGTTCTCATAGATGATGATAGTCCCTTGCTCCTCCGTGGTGAGCAGCTTGAGGGTCGAATGTGCCAATTCTGCACGCAATTCTGCATAGGGCTGCAGCCCATCTAACAATTTCAGAACTTTAACTGGGTTCTTCAGCTTTGGCTCGGCCGTTTCAGCTAGTTTGCGGACTATAGCCAATTTCTGTCCCAGAGGTCTTTTTCCCATGATTTCTGGATCAAATTTCGCAAACTTCCGGGTCATCCAAGTTTCAATTTCAGCTAGTTTGTCAATCAGTTTGCTGCGAAAGATATGAGCATCATCGATTGTGAATGATGGCGGCGTGCCGGTGATTTTCTGCGTAGTTACCAGAGAAGTGGACATGTCGTTCATCGGAAACATCTAGCGCAAATCGCTGAATATATTCTAAACGGCGGGCCCGCGGCGATAGGGCTGCCAAGTGGCATAGAGAGTGCACGATCCGAAACATCCTCAAAAAATAGAATTCCCCATCCCGCCATCGACCACCAGGCTCTGCCCGGTCGCATAGCCGGCCATCTCGCTGCAGAACATCGCGACAAACATCCCCATATCCTCGGCATCGCCAAAGCGGCCGACGGGAATGCGCACCTGCCTGACGAATTTCGCGACTTCCTCGTCATAGCTGGTGCCATTGGCTTCCGCCTGGCTGTCGAACATGCCGCGGATCCCCGGGGTGTGGTGCATGCCGGGCAGGATATTGTTGATCGTCACGCCGTGCCGGGCAACCTGCTTGGCCACCGCCACCGTGTAGTTGACCAGCGCCGCCCGCGGCGGGCCCGACAGCACCCGCATCGCGGCGGGATATTTGGCGGCGCCGGTCGCGATATTGACGATCCTGCCCCATTTGCGCTCGACCATGCCGTCGATCACCGCCTTGATGAATTCCACCGGGCTGAGCAGGGTCAGCGACAGCGCCTGTTCCCAGTCGGCCCGGTCGACGGTGCGGAAATCGCCGGAAAAGGGGGGAGGGGAGCAGGTCGCGACCAAAATGTCCGGATCGGGACAGATCGCAAGGATTTTCTCGCGGCCCTCGTCGCTGCTGTGATCGGCGACGATCGGCGTGATATTGGCACCGGTCTCGCGGATCAGCTGCTCGCAGACCGTCATCAGCCGTTCCTCGCCGCGGGCGGTGATGAACAATTCCGTCTTCTCCCTGGCCAGCGCCAGTGCCGCCCCGCGGCCCAGCCCCGCGCTGCCGCCGTTGACCAGGGCCGTCCTGCCGGCAATTCCCAAATCCATCATGATTTCCTTTCGGTGCCGGGACTAGCAACCGGACGGCTCGCTGCCGACTAGCCAATGTGAGGAAATGGAAGAATTGGAAGCATCCGAGGCCCAAAAGAATATCTGAAAATCAAAAGCTTGCCCATTGCCGGCAAATTCACTCTTGCCGAAATCCAATAAAGATATATCTTAAACCGAACTTAGACATAAAGAGATATAAAAATGATACATGGAAGAAAATTCGGGCCCGGCGGATCCAGAGGTAGCCGAGGCCATGGCTGGAACCCGGAAATCGGCCAGAAGTTCGCCCGCGCCTTTGCCGAGGCGGCGTTCGAAGGGGTCAAGGGCAAGCGGCGGGGACGGATGTTCCGGCGCGGGGAATTGCGGCTAGTGCTGCTGCACCTGATCGCCGAGGAGCCACGGCACGGCTATGACCTGATCCGCCAGATCGAGGAAATGACCGGCGGCCAATATGCGCCCAGTCCGGGGATCGTCTATCCAACGCTAACGCTGATGGCGGAAATGGACCTGATCGACGAGGCGGTCGACGATGACGGCAAGAAAATCTATTCGATCACCGAACGCGGCTCCGCCAGGCTCGCGGAAGAGCAGGAGCATGTCGACCATATTCTCGAACGGCTCGACGGGGTGTCGAAAATGGGCGAGGCCAGCGACGGTGCCTCGATCCGCCGGGCGATGCACAATCTGAAAAGCGCGGTCCGCATCCGGCTGGCGCACGAGGACAAGGGCTCGGACAAGATCCTCGACGTCGCCGCGATCCTCGACGAGGCGGCCGGCAGGATCGAGCGGCTGAAATAGGGTTCTGCCGTAGATGCCGTTAGTGCTGAGCCTGTCGAAGCACGCCTGTCGGACGAGAAGCGTCCTTCGACAAGCTCAGGACGAACGGACTTGAAGCGATCCTATTCATCCGACCCTGCTGCGATACACCGTTCGTCCTGAGCCTGTCGAAGGGCCTCTGGGGGCGAACCGTGCTCCGACAGACTCAGCCCTGACGCTATCTCACCTGTCTTCCAACAGCAGCGCCATCTGCACATTGCAGCGTGCATAAGGCGTCGGCCACAATTCGTCCGCGCCCAGATGGCGAAAGCCGCTGCGTTCGTACAGTCGGACGGCGGCCTTGAGATCGGCGTTGGTTTCCAGCCAGATCGCATCCGCGGCCATGGCGCGGGCCTGCACGATCAGAGCGTCCATCACCGCCCGGCCGATACCCTGTCCGCGCAGGTCCTTGCGTGCTGCCATCTTGACGATCTCCAGCCATTTGCGACCGTCATCCGGTTCGTGATGCGGCGGCAATATGGCTCCGGTCCCGACCACCACTCCGTCCAGCTCGGCGATCACGATCTGCCCGCCTTTGCCCACTATCGAGGCTTCCGGTCTTTCCAGCTGCTCGCGGTCGCTGGCCTCGAGCACGAAATATTCCTCGATCCAGTTGCGGTTGAGCTCGACAAAGGCCTGCCGGTCGGTGGCCCGGTAGAGGCGGGTCGAGACCGTCATCAGATCATCGTGAACAGGATCACCGCGATGATCGTGCCGACCACCGGAATCACCACGGTCAGGGCCCCGACCGCGCCATAGGCGTCCCTGTGCGTCTCGCCGCAGACCGCGCGGATCGTGGTCACGACATAGCCATTGTGCGGCAGGCTGTCGAGCGCACCGGAAGAGATGGCGACGACCCGGTGCAGCTCGTCCGGCTGCGCCCCGGCATCCAGATAATGCGGTGCGATCAGCGGCAGGGCGATCGACTGGCCGCCGCTGGCCGAGCCGGTCAGGCCTGCGATCACGGTGACCGCGATCGCCGCACCGATCAGCGGACTGCCCGGGATATTCTGGACCAGCGCCAGCGCTTCCTGGAATGCCGGAGACAATTGCGCGACCGAGCCAAATCCGACCACCGCGCAGGTATTGGTGATCGCGACCACCGCGCTGGTCGCGCCGCGGGAAAAGGCTTCCGGCATTGATTTGAGCTTCTGATAGCCGACCATCAGCGCCACCGCCGCTCCCGTGCCGAGCGCCGCGACCAGGGCCCATTTGTCGAGCGATTGCTGCGGCAGGATCGCCGACAATGGCCCCATGTCCTGCGGATATTGGAAGACCAGGAAGATCGCCAGCACCGCGACCAAGGGCAGGATGCAGAGCAGCGGGGCGGGCAGATTACCAAAGTCGCTGTTATCGTCATCGCTTTCCCGGCCGACGAAATGCTCGCCCTTGGCGACCGCGCGCCTGACCATGTGATTGAGCCAGAAATGGCCGGTCACCGCCATGAACAGCGCAACCACCAGGCTGACCTGCCAGCCGGCATAGGCGGTGGTGCCAAGATATTCCATCGGGATCAGATTCTGGATTTCCGGGCTGCCGGCGCTGGTCATGGTGAAGGTGACCGACCCGAAGGCGAGCGCGGCCGGGATGAACCGCCGCGGCAGATCCGCCTCGCGAAACAGATGCACCGCCAGCGAATAGACGCTGAACGAGACGATGAACACGCTGACCCCGCCATAGGTCAGCACCGCGCAGGCCGCGACCACCGCCAGCACAGCATGCCTGATCCCGATCTTCTCGATGATCCAGTGGGCGACGCTGGCCGCCGCTCCGCTCGCCCCCATGATCTCGCCGAATATCGCGCCGAGCAAAAACATGAAGAACCAGCTGGCGAAAAAGCCGACAAAGCCATCCATATAGGCCGTGGCAAAATCCGGCGCGCCGGCAGCGGCGAGTGGCGGCAGCCAGGCAATGCCGCTGGTCAGCGCTACCACCGCTGCCGCCACCGGTCCCGCGATCAGGATATTCACCCCGCGCACCGTCATCCAGATGAGCAGCGCCAGCCCGCCGATAAGTCCGATAGCCGATAGCATGATGTCCCCTGAAACTTGACCGCTGCCTAATGGCAGAGGCCAAGCCTGCGGTGCAACTGCTAATTCCGTGATCGCGGCCCGACCGGCCATGAAGCGCTCGGGCCGGCCGTCTCACTGCCCACAACAACCGGTCGCACCAGCAAAGCGCTTTGCCCCAAAATTTTCCTTTGTTCAGGAACCATAGACCCTGCTGCGTGTTTGTTGGGGGACAAGCCATAATATCAGGAGAATGACGATGATCGGACGGACAAGACAAGTGGCACTGGCAACTGCGGCTGCACTGAGCCTGACGGCCTGTGCGGAAAATTACGCTGCGGAAGGTGCCGGGGCCGGCGCAGCAGCCGGTGCCGCGATTGGCGCGATCACCGGCGGCAACGTGCTTGAAGGCGCGGCCATTGGTGCGGCAGCCGGTGCGGCTGGCGGATATTTCATCGACAAGGATGACGGCTGCGACGGCTATGATCGCAACGGACGGCTTGATGACGATTGCTACGGTCTGCGCGGCTATCCCGACGACCCGAGATAATCTCGAAATAATCTTCTGACCCATTAGGCGGACGCGCGGTTTCACTGGCCTCGCGTTGCGCCTTGGGCTAACGCGCGCCGATGACAAGCGCGTCCCTTGGCCTGCGAGAGCAACATCCCTGGCGGCATGAACTGCGCGTCACGGTGGCGCTTGCCTGGCCGCTGATTCTGTCCAACCTGACGATGGCCCTGATCGGTGCCACCGACGTGCTGATGCTGGGCTGGCTGGGCGCGCGGGAACTTGCTGCGGCCACGCTCGGGTTCAATCTGGCGATGAGCGCGGCGATCTTCTGCATGGGCCTGATTACCGCCTCTGCCCCGATGATGGCGACCGAGATCGGGCGCATGGGCAACAGCGTTCGTGACGTTCGTCGCACGTTCCGGCAGGCCATGTGGGCCGCGACGGCGGTTATTCTGCCTTTCTGGATCATACTCTGGAATACCGAGACTATCCTGCTCGTCTTCGGCCAGCAGCCTGACCTGGCGGCAATGGCGGGCACCTATATCAGCGCCTATATGTGGTCGATCCTGCCCTTTCTGTTCTTCATCATCCTGCGCAATTTCATTTCCGCCCTGGAACAGCCGGTAACGGCGCTGATCATCAGCATCATCGGCGTCCTCGCCAATGGCCTTTTCAACTATGCCCTGATCTTCGGCAAGTTCGGGGTTCCGGAATTTGGCGTCATCGGCGCCGGTATCGGCAGCGTCATGACCAATGTCCTGATGTTTGCCGGAATGGCGCTGGTGGTTATCTGTCACAAGCGCTTTCGCCGCTATCATCTGTTCGGGCGCTTCTGGCGCAGCGACTGGCAGCGGTTCCGGACGATGTGGAAGCTCGGCCTGCCGATCGCCATCACCATGGGGCTCGAAGGCTCTGTATTCGGGCTTGCCGCCCTGCTGATGGGACTGATCAGCGCCGAATCCGTGGCGGCGCATGCCATTGCCCTGCAGCTGGCCGCGCTGACCTTCATGGTCCCGATGGGGCTGGGCCAGGCCGCCACCGTGCGGGTGGGCATCCAATATGGCCGCAAGAACCATGCCGGCATCATGCGCGCGGGCTGGGTCAGTTTCCTGCTCGGCACCTCGTTCATGGCAGCGATGGCCCTGATATTCGTTCTGGCCCCCGATCTGCTGATCTCGATGTTCATCGATGCCAGCGCTCCCGGCAATGCCGAGGTCGCGGCTCTGGCGGTCAGTTTTCTCGCGATTGCCGCAATCTTCCAGATTGTGGACGGGGCCCAGGTCGTCGGTGCCGGCATGCTCCGCGGCCTGCACGATACCACGATGCCGATGCTCTTCGCCCTGATGGGCTACTGGTTCATCGGCATCGGTGTCGGTGCCGGTCTGGCCTTCTGGCAGGACTGGCAGGGGATCGGGATCTGGACCGGTCTGGCCGGCGGACTGGCGGTAGTCGCCGTACTCATGCTGACTCGCTGGACAATGCGCGAAAAACTCGGACTGTTGCCGTAAACTGGCGATGGCCGCCGGCGGCCTGATAAAGCGCTCTTCCGGAATATCGATAGAAAAGATAGATCAAAATAGCAGATATATTTCGATTAGATCAATGACCTCTCCCGATCTAACAAAGGGGGAAGGAGAAGTTCATGCAAAACTATCTGGAAACACTGAAGCAGAAGCACCGGCGATTGAACCGTCTGATTGACAATTGCAGGGCGGCTGGCCGCCAGCAGGAAATGCAGCAACTCAAGCGGATCCGGCTGCACATCAAGGATCAGATCGCTGCAATCCAGCGCAGGTCAAACATTGCCCGTACCTGAGATCACCGCCTAGAAGGGCAGCAAATCCCTGTAATCTGCCAACCCATAGCCATTTTTCAATCGCGCGCCGCTTTGCAGCAGGAAATAGTGGCTGACTATCTCGGCCTGCTGTTCAATACCATATTGGGCAAAGGCCTTGCCCGGCTGGAGTTCATAGTCATAGCGAGAGAAGGGGTGGCGCGCCAGCGGAAGGAACACGCCCTGCTGATGCTGCCAGACATGCACCATTTCGTGGATGAAAAGCGCCTGGACATTGCGCGGAGCCCCGCAAAAATCATCACAGAAGAGCCCGCTTTTCGGATGAAACCAGAGATTGCCATCCGGTGCCATCGTCACCCGCCGGTTCTGGAACGGCCACCATTTGCGGTTGAACACGGTCACCTGACCATAGTCGATCACCTGCCCGAAGACCGACTGGCACAGAGTGACTTCCGCTGCGGTCAGTGCGCGGCCGGTCATCGGCAGGCCCGATCATTCAGCAGCAGGTGCGGCCTCGCCGGCCTTTTTGATCACGGCATTGATCTCGATGCGGTCATCATTCGAAAAGATCAACGTCATGGTCAGCAGCCCGCGTTGCCTTGATCCTTCGCCGACGCCCCAGATCATCAGATGCTTGCCGCCGGGTTCCAGCTTTACCGTCTGGCCAGCCGGAACCGGAATCGACTTGAGCTTGGCCATGCTCGTCATGCCGTTATTCTCGACCGTCTTGTGCATCTCCATGCGCAGCACATCGTCGGACGTGACCCCCACGAGCGCGACGTCCACCCGGCCACCATGGAGATTCATATAGCCAGCCGAGGGATTCCCTTCCACGGGCGACAGATTGACCACGGCCTTGTCCGCGTGGAGAAAATCCCCCTGACCGCAGGAGGCGAGCAACAATGACGCGGACGCGGCGAGCAGGATGGCAATCTTGTTCATGGGGATACCTCGTTAAACCGTTGCAAATCTCATCCGATATGGTTGTTTTGCGTTGATTTTTCAAATGTAGAGGGACTCACGTCTTGTGCCAAGAAAAATGCCACCTATATCGCTTGACGAAGCCGTAA
>Ga0209024_1001069_pt1 | contig 28215 bp, 25 predicted proteins | sample AutmiccommunBRH5_FD_187380 | JGI IMG/M metagenome (GOLD analysis project Ga0209024, IMG submission 187380) | Deep subsurface microbial communities from Mt. Terri, Switzerland - Autotrophic microbial communities BRH/5 (SPAdes) (version 2) | ecosystem: Environmental > Aquatic > Deep subsurface >...
TTGAAGCAGGCGACAAAACTGCTGCACAAGCAGTGTATCGCGAAACAACCAGCATTCTGGACCGCGTGGCAGACAAAGACCTGATCCACAAGAACAAGGCCTCACGCAACAAGTCACGCTTGTCTGCACTTGTCAAAGGCATGGCTGCTTAAAAGTTTCCATGGTTTGCCCAACATGAAAAAGCCCCTCGATTGAAAGGGGCTTTTTGTGTTTTCTCAGATTTAGTGTTCTGAATCACTGAGCCAAGTCACTGAGCTAGCTCATTGATCAGGATCGGGCAGCAAACACGCGTCCAGCAGTTGTAAATCGTTGTCTCTGGCGAAATTCAGCACGAAGGTCATGGCCATGGGTTCAATGTCGCGCAGGCGTTCATCCACCACCACACACTTCACATTGTTCATCACGATGGGTTTCGCATAAGGGCTGTAAGCAAGGTGTTGCTGGCTTTGTTGGCGCCCTGGCGGGCGATAGCAGGAAAGCACGCCACACAGGCGCTCTGCCCAATCTGAAGGACGAAAGGGCCTTCCCGCTGACGTAAGTCCGAGAATAAAGAATTCCTTGGGCTTGACCTTGGGTGGTTCAGCCATAAACGAATAGCTCCTGAGGTGTACTTGCACCCCGACATGTAATTTTGATGCGTATTGTCGGGGTTGATTCTTACAGCGTGCTGAAGATCAAGCGATATTTAATCCAGGCGTGCGATCAATACGCGCATAAGCCGAGTGGTTGTGAATGGACTCAAAATTTTCTGCTTCCACGGTGTACTGCCCCACCTGCTTGAATTTGTTCATGGCAATTGCCACATCACGCACCAAGTCTTCAACAAACTTGGGATTGTCATAGGCACGCTCGGTCACGTACTTTTCATCGGGTCGCTTAAGCAAGCCGTACAATTCACAAGAGGCCTGCTGCTCAATCGCGGAAATGAACTGCGCAATGTCCACATCTTCTTTCAACTGCACACGAGCCGTAACATGCGACCGTTGATTGTGCGCGCCGTATTCTGCAATTTTCTTGGAGCATGGGCACAGGCTGGTCACAGGCACCACCACAGTCAGGTAAATGTCTTGCACTTGTTCGGTGGCGGAACCTTCAAGGATCAACTGGTAATCCATCAAACTGGACACGCCGCTGATGGGCGCAACCTTGGACAGGAAGTACGGTAGCTCCATCTTGATGCGACCCGAAGGTGCATCCAGGCGCCGCAGCATTTCTTCCAACATTGTGCGAAAACCTGCAACCGTCAGCACGCTACCCTGCGATTCTTCCAGCAATGCAATGAAACGAGACATGTGCGTGCCTTTTTGATCGGCAGGCAGAAACACGGTCATTTCGAACTCGGCCACAGAGGGCATGGGCTTTTGGCCCTGAAGTTCGATCAGAACTGGATACTTGACAGAACGAATACCCACCGATTGGATTGCAATGTGGCGGGTGTCGATGGTGCTTTGGACATCGGGAATGGCCTGGTCTATTGGGTTAGTGGCCACGGCATTCTCCAAGCCTTTGTCACGTGTATTCATAACTTCCTCATGTGTTCGCGGCGCGCCCTGCTACATGGCGTACCACATTGGTGTGGCGATCAAAGAGCTCGCCATAGTGCTGCTTGATGGACGTTTGTATGCCTTGGGCGTCCAGTCCAAGATTCTTGAGCAGAAGAACAGGGTCTCCGTGGTCGATGAATTCATCGGGCAAGCCGAGCTGCAATACCTGGTTATTAAAGCCTTGAGAATGCAGGTGTTCTGTAACCGCAGAACCTGCGCCACCCATGATACAGCCCTCTTCCACGGTCACAAAGCTGTAGCGTTGCTCGGCAAACTTTTGTAACAGTTCCGCATCAATGGGCTTGACCCAACGCATGTCCACCACGGTGGCACCCAGCGCACGGCCGGCATCAAGACTTGGCTCACACATGGAGCCAAATGCCAAAATTACAAGTTTATGCTCTACTGTATCGGGCGAATAACGCACAATTGCCTTGCCAATTTCAAGGATATCCAGCGATTCATCGGCCACCACGCCAGGGCCCATGCCCCGCGGGTAACGCACCGAGGCACAGCCTGGGTAGTGGTAAGCGCTTGTCAGCAATTTGCGACACTCGCCTTCATTTGAAGGGGCTGCGATCACCATGTTTGGAATGCAGCGCAGGTAAGCAATGTCGTAGTTGCCTGCGTGGGTAGCACCGTCGGCGCCCACCAGCCCTGCTCTATCCAAGGCAAAGGTGACATCCAGGTTTTGCAAGGCGACATCGTGAATCAGCTGGTCGTAGGCACGCTGCAAGAAGGTGGAGTAAATGGCCACCACCGGCTTCATGCCTTCGCAAGCCAAACCAGCGGCAAATGTCACTGCGTGTTGCTCGGCAATTCCCACGTCAAAATACCGTGAGGGGAAGCGGCGCTCGAACTCAACCATGCCGGAACCTTCCCGCATGGCAGGCGTAATGCCCACCAGCTTGCGATCCGATTGCGCCATGTCGCACAGCCACTTGCCGAAAATCTGGGTGTAAGTGGGCGGCTTGGGAGTGGTCGACTTTTGAATGCCAATGCTGGGGTCGAATTTGCCGGGGCCGTGGTACAGCACCGGGTCTTGCTCGGCCAGTTTGTAGCCTGCGCCCTTTTTCGTGATCACGTGCAAGAAGATCGGACCTTTCATGGCACGAAGGTTTTGCAGGGTAGGCACCAGGGCGTCCAGGTCATGGCCGTCGATCGGGCCATAATAGTTAAAACCAAATTCTTCAAACAAGGTGGCTGGGCTCATCATGCCTTTCACATGTTCCTCAAGCCGGTGCGCCAGTTCGTACAAGGGCGGGGCCACTCCCAAAATGCCTTTTCCCACTTCCTTCACATTGTTCAACATGCGGCCCGACAAAAGCTTGGCCAGGTACTTGTTCAGCGCCCCCACGGGCGGTGAAATGGACATGTCGTTGTCGTTCAGAATAACCAGCAAGTCGATGTCGGGCGTTACGCCAGCATTGTTCAAGGCTTCAAAAGCCATGCCTGCGGTCATGGAACCGTCGCCGATCACGGCGATGTGCTTTCGGTTCACGCCCAAATTGCGGGAAGCCACCGCCATGCCCAATGCAGCAGAAATGGAGGTGCTGGAATGTGCCGTACCAAAAGCATCGTATTCAGATTCCGAACGCTTCGGAAAACCTGAAATGCCGCCGTACTGGCGCAAACCGGGCATGGCTTCACGCCGCCCCGTCAAAATTTTGTGAGGATAAGTTTGGTGACCAACATCCCACACCACGCGATCGTTCGGCGTGTTGAATACATAGTGCAAGGCCACGGTTAATTCGACCGTGCCCAGATTGGATGACAAATGCCCGCCCGTTTTGGCCACTTGCTCAACAATGTAATTGCGCAACTCGTCGGCCAGCGTGGGCAACTGGTTTTCAGCCAGTCGCCGCAGGTCTGCGGGGCAATCAATTTTTTTCAGCAGTTCGGTCATGATTTCCGGTTTGTAATCAATTCTACAAGGGTTTCCAGTGGGGCACGTCGCGGCGGCTCTATGGCCTGGCAGGCTGACAAAGCACGTTCACGCAACTCGGCCAGCAATTTCCTGGCTTGGTTCAGGCCCATCAAGCTCACCATGGTGGGTTTGTTGTTCAACGCATCCTTGCCCGATGTTTTGCCGAGTACTTCGCTGCTGGATTCCACGTCTAATATGTCGTCTATCACCTGATATGCCAAGCCCAAACAATGGGCGTAGGCCTCTAATCCATCTTTCTCAACGTTCGACAAGGCCGGGTTGCTGACATAGCCCATGCGCACGGATGCCTTGATCAAATCGCCAGTTTTGCGGGCATGCATGTGTTGGAGCGAATCCAGATCCATTGGTTTCCCGACATGCGCCAAATCGATGGCCTGCCCGCCCGCCATGCCTTGCGAACCCGAGGCTTGCGCCAACGCAGCAATTTGCTGCATGCGAACCTGCACACTGCCTTGATCCGATTCAGCCAGCCATTGAAATGCGGCGGTTTGCAGGGCATCGCCTGCCAGCAATGCAACAGCCTCGCCAAACTTGACATGGCAGGTGGGCTTGCCGCGGCGAAGCACATCGTTGTCCATGCTGGGCAAATCGTCGTGCACCAGCGAATACGCGTGCATGGCTTCGATCGCGCAGGCGGCATCGGTCAATTCATGGGGTGGTGTGCCCACAGCGTGGCCAGCCGAGAAAACCAACATGGCGCGCAAACGCTTGCCCCCTTCAAGCAGGGCGTATTCCATGGCTTGATCAAGCGCAGGGGAGGCTCCTTTAAAATGCTGCAATTTTTGGGCAAGTGCACGTTCAAAATCGGCTCTGGTTTGCTCCGTACTCACTGATCACCCTCAACATTGGGTTCGTTGAGGGTTTGTTCAATTTCAGCAACTTCCTTGCGCACATGGCTTAACCGGTCGCGGCAATACTTCACCAAAAACGCCCCCCGTTTGTAGTCAGTCAGCAGTTGATCCAGCCCCATGTTCTGGGAATCCATGGCGTTGACCAAGGCTTCCAGTTCGGCCACGGCTTCTTCGAATGAAGCTGGGGCGGCCTGATTGGCTTGAACGGCGGCGGTTTTGGATTTGCTTGGGCTCATTGGGCTTAAGGTGCTTGGTGCAAAGTCTTCTATTTTACTGCGACTTTGACCAAAGGCGAAAAGTCTTTGGCCGGAATGCAGACTAAAGGGTACAATCCCACTTTCTCTTTTTGTTCAACAGGTTAATTTACATCAGTGCCTATCCGGGACACTGTTGGAGGAGGTCCCCGGGATCATGTCCGATTTGAGTGATTTGTCCAATGTGTCGCACGCCGTGACACAGTCAAGCTTGCAGCCCCATGTTTCAGCGTATTTCGATGAACGTGTTTTGAAGGATGAAATCCAACTACTCTATCGAGACGGCCCGGGTTACGTCGGCCACACCCATTGGGTTCCCGCGCACGGTGACTGGAGGTCGCTTGCCTGGGAAGGCGACGGCCGCATTCTGGTGAACAACGACCAGGAAATCGAACTGCTTTCCAACGTGTGCCGTCACCGCCAGGCCATCATGCTTAAAGGCCAGGGGAACTCAAGCAATATTGTGTGCCCTCTGCACCGCTGGACCTACGATTTGAAGGGCGAACTGCTGGGTGCGCCGCATTTTTCGCAGCAACCCTGCACCAAACTACAGACTTACCCGTTGCAAAACTGGCGCGGACTGCTGTTTAATTCCGGCCGCAATGTGCTTGAAGAACTTAAAAATGTGCCCTTTCTGAAAGAAATTGATTTTTCAGAATTCCAGCTGGATTCCATCAAAAGCAATGTACTGCCCTACAACTGGAAAACCTTCATTGAGGTTTATCTGGAGGACTACCACGTGGAGCCCTTCCACCCAGGTTTGGGCCAGTTTGTAAGCTGCTCGGATTTACAGTGGTATTACGGTGAAAACTGGAGCGTGCAATCTGTTGGCGTGAAAGCCGGCTTGCACCGCCCCGGTACGCCGGTGTACCGGCAGTGGCACGATGCCGTGAAAAAATTCAGCAATGGCGTGGAACCGAAGTACGGTGCAATCTGGTTTTGCATGTACCCAAACATCATGGTGGAGTGGTATCCACATGTGCTGGTGGTGTCTACCCTGCATCCCAAAGGCCCACAAGAAACACTGAACGTGGTCGAGTTTTATTACCCCGAGGAAATTCGCCTGTTTGAACGCGAATTTGTGGAGGCTGAACAAGCAGCCTACATGGAAACTGCCGTGGAAGACGACGAAATTGCGGAACGCATGGACGAAGGCCGACGGGTGCTGATGGAACGCGGCGAACACGATGCGGGCCCCTACCAAAGCCCGATGGAAGACGGCATGGCCCATTTTCACGCCTGGTACGGGGCGCAAATGCACCCAAGCCACACGCAATCTGGAAAACTGAAAAAATCATTCTAACGGCCTCGACCTTTTCGCCCCATGCAAGCACTCTGGATGCTAATGGCCTGTTTGTGCTTCGGCACCATGGGCTTGATGATCAAACTGGCTGCCACCCACGCATCACTGGGTGAAATTATTCTATTCCGGGGGTTGGTGCCGGTGCTGGGCATTGCAACCTGGGCATGGTTTCAGGGCCTTAGCCTGAAAAGCCCGGTGGCCCACCTTCACCTTCGAAGAAATATTGCCGGGATTGTGGCCATGTGGTGCGGATTTTATGCAACCACGCTGCTGCCCTTGGCCACAGCCACCACCTTGATGTACACATCGCCTTTGTTCATCGCCCTGATGTTGTGGCTTGGGTACGGTCAAACCCGAAACTGGTTTGAACAACTGGCGATTGCAATCGGCTTTGCCGGTGTCATCGCCGTGCTTCGACCAGTGTTTGAAAGCGAGCAATTGCCAGTGGCCTTGATTGGCCTGTGCGCCGGGGCCGTGTCTGCAATTGCCTACCTTCAGCTAAAAAGCCTGGGACAAGCGAAAGAACCCGAATGGAGAACTGTGTTGTATTTTGCGGGCACAGCCACGGTGACCGCATTGGTTTATCTGGTGGGCTTTGGTGAATTCACGGTGCTGAATTCCGGTCAATTGAACATGACCTTGCTGTGGCTGACAGCACTGGGGCTGTTTGGCGGTGTAGGCAATCTTGCATTGACCCGCTCGTTCGGAAGCGGATCCACCTGGCTTTCAGCGGCATTGCAATATTGCACGATCCTGGTGTCGACTTTCTACGGCATTGTTGTGCTGGGCGACATTCCGGCTGGCAGCACCTGGTTTGGGGTGCTGTTGATTATCGCGTGTGGAAGCCTGTCATCGTATGCAACACACCAGCGAAAACAGGCCGGTGCGTAATTGGTGTGATGGGTGTTTTAGTGATGGTGGTGAAGAATTTCGGCCAGCACAGCGACCAAGGTAACGCCCCCGCCAATGCACAGCAACTGCACCACACTTTCCTTGATTTTCACGCGTTGCTGCATTTGGGGAATAAGGTCGGCCACCGCCACATAAATGAAGCTGGCTGCTGCAAACACCAAGGCGTAAGGCAACAGGGTTTGCAGCTCGGTGAACAGGGTGTAGCCCAAACCTGCGCCCAACACGGCAGCCAGCCCCGCCACTGACATAAGCTGCAAGGCTTTTTTGCGGGCGATGCCTGCATTGACCAGCACCAGGTAATCGCCGGTTTGTTGCGGAATTTCATGCAACACCACGCTCAAGGTGGTGACCAAACCCAACTCGAAATTCACCAGAAATGCGCTGGCCACCAGCAGGCCATCGGCAAAGTTGTGAATGGAATCGCCCACCACAATCAACAAACCACCGCGCCGGGCCTCGCGTTTGTCAAAGCCGTGGTGATGGTCGTGCCCATCGTGTTCATGGTGATGGCTGTGGCGGAAAATGGAAAACTTTTCCAACACAAAGAAGAACAGCAAACCAGCCAACAGCAGGGCAAACAGCTTGTGGTAGTCCATCCCCTTGTCCAATGCTTCAGGCAGCAAATGCAGCATCGATGCGCCAAGCAACACGCCTGCAGACACGCTGACCATGGGTTCCAGCGAACGTGCAATGTGGCGCGCGGTCAACAGGGCTGACGCAAAAATAGCCAAGGCCGTGCCCAGGGCAGCGGCCAGGAGAACAAGCGGTAAACTGGATTGCACGATTGATTGGGTCCGAGATTAGATCAGGTTCTTGCCCCGCAAGAACTCTAGCGCCTGATTGTACGCCTGTTTCGCCGCGGTGGAATTGTAGGTGGGGCGATAATCAGCGTGGAAACCATGCTGGGCATTCTCGAACACGGTGATGCTGCTTTCCCTGCTGAAGGGGTTTTCTTGCGCAGCTACCAGTGCTCTTCGCATTTGCTCAACAGTGTCCAGCGGGATCGAGCTGTCTTCTGAACCATACAAACCCAACACCGGGGCTTTTAATTGGGCCGCCACATCCAACGGGTGTTGAGGCGTTAATTCAGTTTTTGCACCCACCAAGCGGCCGTACCAAGCAACACCCGCTTTCACGGCGGGCTGGTGTGCTGCATATAGCCAGGTAATTCGCCCACCCCAACAAAAACCTGTTACGGCAAGTTTTTTCGCATCGGCGCCTTCAGTGCCCGCGAATTCAACGCACTTGTCCAGGTCGGCCATGACCTGTTTGTCGTCCATTTTTGAAATGACATTTTCCAAAATGGCGGCCACTGTGGCGTACTGCCCTGGCTCGGCATGGCGAAAGAAAATTTCGGGAGCCAAGGCGTAAAAACCAGCCTGGGCAAAACGTCGGCACACGTCTTCCAAATACGCATGCACGCCGAAAATTTCAGGCACTACCAAAATAACTGGCGCGTTCTTTTTGCCTTTTGGGTAGGCGCGGTAAGCAAACATGTCGTCGTCGCCCACATCCACAAACACACGGCCTTCTTCAAGACCGTCTTTTGGCGTGGTAATGGCCTGGGCCAGCACAGGTGAAGCCGCAGCAGCAAAACCACCCACGGTGAAACCTTTCAACAAGGTGCGGCGATCCATGGGCAATTTCCCACCGCCAGTCAGTGCTTCAAGGTGTTCCTGATGTTCGGTTTTTTTAATGTCGCTCATCCCTGTGCTCCAAAAATTTAGAAAATTTAATGCGCTTCTTCCCAGTTGTTGCCCACGCCACAGCCCACTTCCAGCGGGACTCGCAGCTTGGCCACCTGCGTCATGATTTCAGGTACACGCTTTTGAATCAATTCGAGTTCACCCTTGGGCACTTCAAAAATAACTTCGTCGTGTACCTGCATGATCATTTTGGTTTGCAACTTTTCAGCTTTGAGCCAAGCCGACAATTCAACCATGGCCATTTTAATCAGATCGGCTGATGTGCCCTGCATGGGCGCATTGATCGCCGCCCTTTCTGCACCAGCGCGGCGCGGGCCGTTGGGGCTTTTAATTTCGGGCAGCCACAACCTGCGACCAAACACGGTTTGCACATAGCCGTCTTCTTTGGCTTGGGCACGCACATTGTTCATGAACCCTGCCACACCAGGGTAGCGCGCAAAATAACGGTCGATGTACAACTTTGCGGCTTCGCGGGTAATGCCAAGGTTACCGGCCAAACCAAAGGCGCTCATGCCGTAAATCAAACCGAAATTGATCATTTTTGCTGTACGGCGATGGTCCGATGTAACTTCATTCAAACCCACACCAAAAATTTCCGAAGCGGTGGCACTGTGAATGTCCAGCCCTTCGTTGAAAGCGTGAATCAGCGCTTCATCGCCTGAAATATGGGCCATGATTCGCAACTCGATTTGCGAATAATCGGCCGACACCAATACGCAACCGGGTGCAGCAATAAAGGCCTCACGAACCCGACGGCCTTCAGCGGTACGAACAGGAATGTTCTGCAAGTTGGGATCGTTGCTGGCCAAGCGGCCTGTTACAGCCACCGCTTGCGCATAATTGGTGTGCACTCGCCCTGTGCGGGCATTCACCATGCGCGGCAACTTGTCGGTGTAGGTGCTTTTCAGCTTGGCCAATGAACGGTGTTCAAGCAGCTTGGCAGGCAGTGGGTAATCTTCAGCCAGCTTGCTGAGTACCTCTTCATCTGTAGAAGGCGCACCGCTGGCGGTTTTTTTCACCACAGGCAAGCCCAGTTTGTCGAACAACAATTCGCCAATTTGCTTGGGCGAATTCAAATTGAAACTGCCACCCGCCAATTCGAAAGCCTGCTCTTCGATCAGTTTCAACTTGTCGGCAATTTCGGCACTTTGGGCTTCAAGTTTGCCGGAATCAATCAACACACCATTGCGTTCAACCTCGAACAATACCTGACCAAAAGGCAACTCAACATCGCGGTACAGCTTGTCCAATTCCGGCACTTTGTCCAGTTCGGCTTTCAATGTGTGGGCAAGGCGCAAAGTCACCTCGGCATCTTCGGCCGCGTACCGTGTGGCAGTGTCAATCGGTACCTGATCAAAGGTAATTTGATTCGCACCCTTGCCAGCCACTTCCTCGAACTTGATGGTGTTGTAGTTCAACCAGCGCAAGGCCAAGGCGTCCATGCCATGCGGCTTGTGGGCTTCAAGAATGTAGCTGGCCAGCATGGTGTCCTCGAACAGGCCTTTGACCCACACATCGTGATTAGCCATCACATGGAAATCGTATTTGGCATTCTGTGCAATTTTAGGTGACTCGCTGTCTTCAAACCAAGGCTTCAAGAATGCCAGAACGTCTGCCAGCGGCAGTTGCGGCTCGGCAGTCAAATCCTGGTGAGTCAACGGAATGTAATAACCCACACCCGGTTTTGTGGCAAATGACAGGCCCACTATTCGGGCGTTCATGGGTTCGAGAGAATCAGTTTCAGTGTCGAAAGCCACGGGTGTTTTACTGCCAGCTGCCGCTTTCAGTTCTACCAGCAGTGCATCCAGCTGCGCCTGCGTTTGCACGCAAATGGTTTCGATTGAATCCACAGCTTGGGTAGGCGCATCAAACAAACTCATGGAACTGCCATCGGGTGGGCCCTCAACTTTTGGCTTTGCCACAGCTTCGTCTTCTGCCACACCGCCCAATGCGCGGAACCATGTTTTGAATTCAAAGCGCTGAAACAGTTGCTTTAACTCTTCTTTGTTTTCAGCGTTTGCTTTGAGCTGTTCTTCAATGTGGCGGCGCAACTCGAATTCGCAATCGATTTTGATGGTAACCAGCGACTTACCGGTGGGCAGCCAATCCAGCGCCTTTTGCAGGTTTTCACCCACTTTGCCACCAATTTTGTCGGCATTGGCCACCACGCCATCCAGCGTTTTGTATTCTGCCAGCCACTTGGCTGCAGTTTTAGGGCCCACCTTTTCCACACCAGGCACGTTGTCCACGGTGTCGCCAACCAAGGTAAGGTAATCAACAATTTGCTCGGGGTAAACGCCAAACTTTTCGAACACTGCATCGCGGGTCATTACCGCGTTTTTCATCGTGTCTACCAGGCGAACCTTGTCGTTCACCAATTGGGCCATGTCTTTGTCACCAGTGGACACGATCACCTCATCGAAACCCTGTTCCAGCGCCACTTGTGCCAGGGTGCCAATCACGTCATCGGCTTCAATACCGGGTTCCATCACGATTGGCCAGCCCATGGCGCGCGTTACGTCGTGAATGTGGGGGATTTGTGCAGCCAGGTCTTCCGGCATGCTAGCCCTGTTGGCTTTGTATTCGGGGTAAATGTCGTCGCGAAAGGTTTTGCCCGGCGCATCGAACACACAGGCGATACAATTGGATGTTACATCGTCGGTGTTGTAATCTGCACGCAGGCGTCGAAGCATGTTGACCATGCCGTATATGGCCCCAGTGGGCTCGCCTGCGCGGTTTCGCAGATCGGGCATGGCGTGAAAGGCACGGTACAGGTAGCTCGACCCATCAACCAGGAGTAATCGCTTCATATGACAACCAAAAATAAGAACATTCCAACATTGCGCCACTTGCCCTCAAAAGAACAATCCACCGCAGTGAAAGCCCGGGAGTCGTGGCATGTGTTGGGAATTATGGCAGAGTTCATTGAGGCGACCGAGAAGCTGTCGGCAATTCGCCCCTCGGTGTCCATTTTTGGTAGCGCCAGAACCCCAACGGATCACCCCTACTACGCACTGACGGAAAACATAGCCCGCGCCCTATCTGATTCCGGTTTCGCCGTGATCAGCGGCGGCGGGCCTGGCATCATGGAGGCGGCGAACAAAGGCGCACATGCAGGGGAATCGCCCAGCGTGGGCTTGAACATTGAATTGCCTTTTGAGCAAAGCGGCAACCCCTACCAAGACATTTCACTCACATTTCGCCACTTCTTTGCGCGCAAAGTGGCATTTGCCAAATACGCCAGCGCTTATGTGGTGATGCCCGGTGGGTTTGGAACGCTCGATGAAATGTTTGAAGCACTGACATTGATTCAAACCAACAAAGGCAGGCGGATACCGATTGTTCTGGTGGGCTCGAAGTTTTGGGCAGGCCTGATTGATTGGGTAAAAAGCCATTTGCTGGGTGAGGGAATGATCAGCCCAAGCGACATGGATCTGTTTGAAGTGGTTGAAACACCGGAGGAGGTTTTGGAATGTATTTTCCGTTTCTACGAAAAACGCACCTTTAACCCATCAGAGAGTGAAACAGAGAAGCTGCTGGACTTATAAAGCGAGGCCAAACACAGGTAAAATCCGGGTGCTTTACTGGTGTTGTGACCTTCTCAGGATATTGAATGGCCGTTTTTACACGCATTACACAAAATGAACTGCAACAGTGGCTGAAAGGTCGCAAGCGTGGTGAGCTGCTTTCATTCGAAGGAATTGAGTCGGGTATCGAGAACACCAATTACTTCGTGAACACAAGCACAGGCAGGTTTGTACTTACACTGTTCGAAAAGTTGCGCGCAGAAGACCTGCCGTTTTACCTGGGTTTGATGGAACACCTGGCAAAAAAGGGTTTGGCTGTTCCTGGCCCAATCGCCAATGCCAAGGGCGAGCTATTCAATGCATTGCACGGCAAACCAGCCACGCTGGTGACTTGCCTGAGCGGAAAATCGGTGGATCACCCCAACACCGCCCAGTGCCACGCAATTGGCAAGTTCAGCGCGCAGGCCCACTTGGCCGTGGCCGACTTTGCAGGCAACACCCCAAACCCGCGTGGCTTGGTGTGGATCGAGAAGACCATGAACGAACTGGATGAGCATTTGCCCGATGCTGTGTCTGCGCTGCTGCACAGCGAAGTGAGCCACCAAAAAACCGTGGTTGCAAGCAATGCCTACAAATCGCTGCCCAAAGGCGCTGTGCATGCTGATTTATTTCGCGACAACGCATTGATGCAAGGCGACACGCTGGGTGGTGTCATCGACTTTTACTTCGCAGGGGTAGATACCTTTCTGTTTGATTTGGCAGTGACTGCCAACGATTGGTGCATCAACCTGAACAACGGCGAATTCAAGGAAGACCTGCTGGACGCCTTGCTGACTGGTTACCAGGAAGTTCGCCCATTGACCATTCACGAGTGTGGACTGTGGCAAGACATGCTTCGTGCTGCGGCGTTGCGCTTCTGGGCCTCTCGCCTTTACGACTTTTACATGCCCCGTGAAGCCGAAGTTTTGAACGTGAAAGACCCAAAACATTTTGAACGAGTGCTGTTGGCGCGCCGCCAGGGCATTCCATTTGCAGTACAACCGAACTAAGGACTTTTCAATTGGCCAACTACGTACACACTTGCCCACCCAGCGCCGGTTGGGACTGGCTAATGCAGGGCGTGCAGCTTTTTCGCAAAAAGCCGGGTGAGATGTTTTTGTTCGGTAACACCTATCTGTTCATCATCCTGTTTGTTGGGCTGTTGATCCCTTTTCTGGGTGCGGCCGTTGTGGCAATAGCATCACCAGCCATGGGATTCGGCATTATGCTGGCAGGCCGCATGGGGCAAAAAGGCTTGCGGGTCAGCCCGATTGTACTTTTCAGCGGGTTCACCCCGGAACACAGAAAACACCTGCAGTCGCTGATTGTGCTGGGCGCCATTTACACCGCGTGCTTTGCCGTGATCAAGCTACTGGCGCACCTGTTGCTGGGCGCACAACCCAATGTGTCCATTGAAGACCTTCAAAAAGCAGACCCGGCAGCCAGCGCGGCTTTTATGGAATACATGGTGCTGTACATGGTGTTTGTGGGCATCACCAGCATCCCAGTGCTGCTGGCATTCTGGTTTGCGCCAGTGCTGGTGGTGTGGCACAACATGAAACCTGTGCAAGCGCTGTTCTCAAGCTGGGTTGCCGTGTGGCGCAACAAAGCCAGCTTTTTCATCTACGGCATGGGCTGGTTGGTTCTGGGCCTGGGTTTCTCATCGGTGTTTGTGGTTATTTTCACCATGCTCGGTTTGCCGGCGGTGTTTGTCAGCGCGCTGAACATGATGTGTGTGGCCCTTGTTATGGCGGTGTCGCTGTGTACTTTTTACCCCACGTACAAAGCTGTTTTTGAACACGATCCGACCGTGTGACAGGCTTGGATAAGCGCGTTCCCGTCAGGAAGTTTGTTTAGCCAACTCGGCAGTGGGATTGCTTGGGACGCACTTCAAGAAAACCGCGCCGAGCTGGCAAAAAACTGCAGAGGTGACCCTTCAAATTCACCGCAGTAATCGTCATCAACTCCGCTCAAGCTTCGCCAAACTCAGCATCAGCCATTTCATACCCTGGCGACCAAAGTTGATTTGAATTCTTTGGTCGTCACCCTCACCTTCATAAGCCACCACCACACCGTTGCCAAATTTGGCGTGCGCCACACCTGTGCCAATGTCGTAAGGGCGTTTGGTGGCTTTGTTGCTGTAGCCCACATTCAAGGTTTTATTTTGCCCCCACACTTTGGAATCCAGGGCATCCCAACCCTGGCTGGCAATGTGCGCGCGTTTGGGAGTTAGCCACTTCAACACTTCTTCGGGCAATTCATCCAGAAAACGTGAACGCAAATGGTATCGAATTTGCCCGTGCAACATGCGCTGCTGGGCATGGCTTAAAAACAGTTGTTCCCGCGCACGGGTAATGGCCACATACATCAGGCGGCGCTCTTCCTCCACCGCCTCTACACTGGTGCCGTCGCCGCCTTCCACTGAATTGCCAATGCTGTTTTCATGCGGAAACAAACCTTCTTCAAGTCCAGTCACAAACACGCACTTGAATTCCAACCCTTTGGCCGAATGCGCGGTCATTAGCTGAATGGCTTCCTGCCCCGCAGCGGCAGCGTTATCTCCAGCTTCAAGCGAGGCATGGGACAGGAAATCTGCAAGCGGTGTGATCAATTTTTCTTCATCCACCATGGTGGCGGCAGCGTCTTGGTAATAGCCTTCGGCAATTGCGAACGATGCGGCCGCGTTCACCAGTTCCTTCAAGTTCTCGACACGGTCTTCACCGTCTTTGTCAGCTTGAAAATGGGCAATCAAACCCGATTCATTGATTACTTTGTCGACCAAATCGGCCAGGCTCAGGCCACGGGTTTCGAAGCGCATGCGCTCGATTAAATCCGCAAATTTTTTCAGGCCCGCCTGTGCGCGGCCCTCCATGCGATGAATGGCGCGGTAAAGCGATGTGCCCTGCGCAGTGGAAATGTCTTGCAACTGCTCTACGCTGCGCGCACCAATACCACGCGCCGGAAAATTCACCACGCGTGAGAATGAATTGTCATCGTCTGCGTTGTCCATCAAGCGCAAATAAGCCAGTGCATGTTTAATTTCCGCACGTTCAAAAAAACGCAAACCACCATACACACGGTATGCAATACCCGCATTGAACAAAGCCTGTTCCACCACGCGAGATTGCGCGTTGGAACGGTACAAAATTGCGATATCGGATCGACCAAACCCTTCTTCGAGCACCAGTTTTTTGATGCGGTCAATGATAAACGCAGCTTCATCCTGGTCGCTCGTGGCCTCGTACACGCGAATGGCTTCGCCTTCACCGGCTTCAGTCCACAACTCCTTGCCCAAGCGTGCCTTGTTGTTCGCAATCAACACGTTGGCTGCTTTCAGCACATTGCCGACTGATCGATAATTCTGTTCCAGTTTGATTCGGTTTTGTACCGCAAAATCATTTTCAAACTGCACCATGTTGGCCACGCGCGCGCCACGAAATGCGTAAATGGACTGGTCATCGTCGCCCACCGCAAATATGCATCCCTGCGGCCCAGCCAAACGTTTCAGCCAGTTGTACTGCAGGCTGTTGGTGTCTTGAAACTCGTCGACCAGAATGTATTTGAAGCGGGCCTGGTAATGCTCGCGCAGTGCAGGGTTGGCACCCAACAGCTCGAATGAACGAAGCAGCAGCTCGGCAAAATCCACCACACCTTCACGCTGGCATTGGGCTTCGTAAGCTTCATACAACCGAACCATCATGCGGTGGTATTCGTCGTGCGCTTCCACGTCTTTGGGGCGCAAACCTTGGTCTTTCGCAGAACCAATGAAATAGCTCAGCTGCTTGGGTGGGAATTTCTCGGCATCAATGCCCAGCACCTTGTACATGCGTTTGATGGCCGACAACTGGTCTTGCATGTCCAGAATTTGAAAAGCCTGTGGCAAACCCGCTTCCTTCCAGTGGGCCCGCAACATGCGGTTGCACAGGCCGTGAAAGGTTCCAACCCACATGCTGCGCGTGTTGATAGGCAGCATGGAAGAAATGCGGTGAAGCATTTCTTTGGACGCCTTGTTGGTGAACGTAACCGCCAGCACCCCGTTGGGGCCAACTTGCCCTGTTTGAATCAGCCAGGCAATGCGCGCAGTCAGTACCTTGGTTTTACCGCTGCCTGCACCTGCAAGAATCAGCGCAGATTCACGCGGCAAGGTGACGGCTGCCAGTTGTTCGGGGTTCAGGCTATCAAGTAAAGACACGGCTTCTCACATCAAAAATTGGTTTTGCTGTTGATTTTAACAGTGATTGCCCTACCCGCCCTGCCCGTAAAAAACGAAAAAGACCGATATAATGACAGATTGGCCTGCCCCACCCGGCACGGCCCCGCCAGCATTCAAAATTCACTCCCAAGTTTCAACACACCATGTTCGACAAATACGCCGCCCAAGACATTGAAAACGCCGTTCAAGGCCAATGGAAAGAATCTGACGCCTACAAGGCCGAAGCTTTTGCGAAAGACGCAAGCGGCAAGCAAAAGCCCAAATATTATTGCGTTTCCATGTTGCCCTACCCCAGCGGCAAATTGCACATGGGCCACGTGCGCAACTACACCATCAACGATGTAATGATTCGCCAAAAGCGCATGAAGGGCTTCAACACCCTGATGCCCATGGGCTGGGACGCATTCGGCATGCCCGCTGAAAATGCGGCCATGGCCAATGGCAAGCCGCCCGCTGCCTGGACTTACAGCAACATTGATTACATGAAGAAGCAGATGGAATCCATGGGCTTGGCCATTGACTGGTCCAAGGAAGTGGCCACCTGCAAACCCGATTACTACAAATGGAACCAGTGGCTGTTTTTGAAAATGCTTGAGAAAGGCATTGTGTACAAAAAAACAGGCACCGTGAACTGGGATCCGATTGACCAAACCGTGCTGGCCAATGAACAGGTAATTGACGGCAAAGGCTGGCGTTCAGGCGCGGCGGTGGAAAAGCGTGACATTCCCATGTACTACATGGCCATTACCGATTACGCCGATGTGCTGCTCGATGATTTGAACGGCCTGCAGTGGCCCGACCGCGTGAAGGTGATGCAGGAAAACTGGATTGGCAAGTCCACCGGCGTGCGCTTTGCTTTCCCACATGAAATTAAGGACGCACAAGGCAAGCTGGTTCAAGACGGAAAAATGTATGTGTTCACCACGCGTGCCGACACCATGATGGGCGTCACCTTCTGCGCCGTGGCCGCTGAACACCCGCTGGCGGCACTGGCCGCCGAAAACAACCCTGAACTGCAAGCCTTCATTGCAGAATGCAAAGCGGGTGGCGTGGCTGAGGCCGACATGGCCACCATGGAAAAGAAAGGCATGCCCACTGGCCTGAATGTAACGCACCCGCTGACCGGTGAAAGCGTGCCTGTGTGGGTGGGCAACTACGTGTTGATGAGCTATGGCGATGGCGCCGTGATGGGCGTGCCCGCGCACGATGAACGCGACTTTGCTTTTGCCTTGAAATACGGCATTGGCATCAAGCAAGTCATCGACGTGAAAGGGGAAGTATTCAACAACGCCGAATGGGCAGAATGGTACGGCGACAAAGCACGCGGCATGTGCACTGCCAGCGGTCCACTCGATGGTCTGAATTACTTGGCGGCCGTGGACAAAGTGGCCGAACTTCTAGCCGCCAAGAACCTGGGTGAAAAACGCATCCAGTTCCGCCTGCGCGATTGGGGCATTTCCCGCCAGCGCTACTGGGGCACCCCCATCCCCATGATTTACTGCGACACCTGCGGCGACGTGCCTGTGCCGGAAAGCGACCTGCCCGTATTACTGCCGGAAGACCTGGTGCCCGATGGCAGTGGCAACCCCTTGGCCAAAAGTGCGGCGTTCTATGAATGCAAGTGCCCCAAGTGCGGCAGCCTTGCGCGCCGGGAAACTGACACCATGGACACCTTTGTTGATTCAAGCTGGTATTTCACGCGCTATGTGTGCAACGACGCGGCTACCATGACCGACGAGCGCAGCGACTACTGGATGCCCATGGACCAGTACATCGGCGGCATTGAACATGCCATTTTGCACCTGCTCTACAGCCGCTTCTGGACCAAGGTGATGAATAACCTGGGACTGGTGAAATTCCGAGAACCCGCCACCGCCCTGCTAACCCAGGGCATGGTGTTGAACGACACCTATTACACCGAAGAAGCCAACGGCAAGAAAACCTGGATCAACCCGGCCGATGTGGCCGTTGAGTTCGACGACAAGGGTCGCCCTGTTTCCGCCAAACTAATCGGCACCGGCACAACCGTACAAATCGGTGGTGTTGAAAAAATGTCGAAGTCGAAAAACAACGGCATTGACCCACAGGCTTTGATCGACCAATACGGCGCAGACACAGCACGCCTGTTCACCATGTTTGCAGCACCTCCGGAGCAAAGCCTGGAGTGGAGTGATTCTGGCGTGGAAGGCGCACATCGCTTCCTGAAACGCTTGTATCAACTGGCGCTGAACCAACAGGAAACAATCAAAAGACAACCTGCATTGAATACGAGCGAATTGAGTAAAACCGCGCAAAACACCCGCCGCGATGTGCACGAAATTTTGAAGCAAGCGAACTTCGACTACGACCGCCACCAATACAACACCGTGGTTTCAGCTGGCATGAAAATGCTCAACACACTCGATTCATTTGCCAGCGAAGCGAGCACCCATTCCGACCATGCTGTGCTGTCCGAGGGCTTGAGCATTCTGCTGCGTGTACTGTACCCAATCGTGCCACACATTACTTTCCACCTGTGGAGCAGCCTGAATTACAGTGCTGCGCACGGTGAGTTGCTCGATGCGCCATGGCCCGAGGTGGATGAAAAGGCACTGGTGCGCTCAGAACTTACCTTGATGGTGCAAGTGAACGGCAAACTGCGTGGCAGCATTGGGGTACCCGCCGATGCCGACAAAGGCAACATTGAAGCCACAGCCCTGGCCAGTGAAGCCGCCCAGAAGTTCATGGAAGGCAAACCGGCGAAGAAAGTGATCGTGGTACCCGGCAAACTGGTCAACATCGTTGTTTAAGATCGAACCCTACAAGCGAGTCCTTATGAAACGATTCATTCAAGCCATCGCCCTGCTGGCCGCAACCATCACACTGACGGCTTGCGGCTTTCAGTTGCGTGGTCAGTACAATTTCGATTTTGAAACAATCGAATTACGCGGCATGGAAAATTCCGAAATGAACCGCAACATGGACTTACAGCTTCAAATCCTGAACCTGAAAGTGAACCCGCAGGAGGGCGCGCCAGTGAAGCTGAACCTGATCAGCGAACTGCGTGATCGAAGCATTGTTACCTTCAGCGCAACAGGCCGCGCCCGCGAAGTTCGCATCACCTACGAATTGCTATACAGCGTGACCGACAAAAATGGTGATTTCCTGATTGCCACCAGCCAGCTTAGTCAACGCCGCGAACTGACTTACACCGACGACCAGATTCTGGGCAAGGAAGCCGAAGAAAACCAGCTTTACACCGAAATGCAGCGCGACATTGCACGCCAAATTACCGGGCGCTTAAGCGCCTTGAAATTGAGCCCAAAGTGAAACAGATTGCGCTCGACACATGGTTAAACGACGGGGCAAGCACTGCATTGCCCCAGTTGTTGTGCGTGTTCACCGACGAACCTCTGTTTGCTACCCAAGCGGCTGATCTTTATCGCCAGCGCCTTAAAAAACAAACCGACTACCAACGCCAAATTGTGGAAGTAGATCGCCAATTCGACCCACAGGAATTTTTGTCGCTGTTTGCAGAAGCCTCACTGTTCGGCGATGTATCGCTGATTGATTTGCGCATCAATCAACCCAAACTCAGCAAAGAAGCGGCTGAAGCCTTGGGCAAAGCAGCCCAATGGATTGCGGCTGGCGACACAGGCCACTACCTGTTGGTGAACGCACCGAAGCTGAACAAAACCCAGGAAAAAAGCGCAGGCTTTGCCGACCTGCTGGCCAGAGGCACCGAAATAGCCTGCCGCCCCGTGGGGGCCGACACCCTGCCCGGCTGGATAGCTCAAGCCGCCAAACGCAAAGGCGTACAATTAAACCGTGAAACCTGCGCCTGGCTGGCCGAGAAAACCGAGGGCAACCTGCTGGTGGCCCACCAAACCATTGAAAAACTGGCTTTGGAACACCAAGGCACAGTGACCATTGAGCACGTGCAAGGCATGGTAGCCAATTCGGCCCGCTTCAACGTGTTCGACTTGGGTGGCAGCCTGCTGGCCGGGGATGCAAAACGCATTACCCGCATGATGGAAGGTCTTGAAGCCGAAGGCGAGGCCCCCACCTTGGTGCTTTGGGCCTTGCAGGAAGAAATTCGTGCCATTCGCGACACACAGCAAGCCATGCGGCGCGGAATGTCTTTGTCAGATGCCTGCCGACAAAATAGAATTTGGGGACAGCGGCAAAATCACATTGCCGCCGCCTTGAAACGGCACAACCCCGGCAGCCTGCAAAAGCTGACCGCCTGGTGCTATGCCGCCGAGAAAACCATCAAGGGCATGAAGCAGGGCAACCCCTGGACCCTGTTTGAAATCATTGGTTTGGGCGTGGCCGGCATTGAGCCGCCCGAACTGTGGAATACCTGAAAGAGCACGTACCATGAGCATTGAAGAACAAATTTTGGCCATTGGCAGAAAAGCCCGCGCCGCGGCTGTATATATGGCCAAGGCCAACACACATGCCAAAAACGCAGCCCTGCTTGAAACAGCCAAGCTGATTCGTGCCAACAAAGCCGAATTAATAGCAGCCAATCAAACCGACATGACACAAGCCCAAGCCAACGGCCTGGATGCTGCCCTGCTTGATCGCCTTGCCCTGAGTGAAAAAGCCATTGAAACCATGGCCGAAGGTTTGGAGCAAATTGCCCAACTGCCCGACCCAATCGGCGAGATGACTGATTTCAAAAATCGCCCCTCTGGCATTCAGGTGGGCAAAATGCGCGTTCCACTGGGTGTAATCGGCATCATTTATGAAAGTCGCCCAAATGTCACCGTCGATGCAGCGGGTTTGTGCATCAAATCTGGCAACAGCACCATTTTGCGGGGTGGTTCGGAAGCATTTCGTTGCAACCAGGCTTTGGCTTCCATTGTGGCCCAAGGCCTTGAAGCCGCCGGTTTACCTGCAGATGCGGTGCAGGTAATCGACACCACCGACCGCGCCGCCGTGGGGGCCCTGATCACCATGACTGAATACGTGGACGTAATTGTGCCCCGTGGCGGCAAAGGCTTGATCGAACGCATTTCACGCGACGCGAAAGTGCCCGTGATCAAGCACCTCGATGGCATTTGCCATGTGTACATTGATGAATCTGCCAACATGGCGCATGCAGTAAATATTGCCGAGAACGCAAAAACCCACCGCTACGGCACCTGCAACACCATGGAAACCCTGCTGATTCACACCCACGTGGCCAAACCTGCGCTGGCGGAACTTGCGCAGCGCTATGCGGCCAAAGGTGTTGAATTGCGCGGTTGCAAGCGCACAATGGCCCTGCTGCCCAGCGTGAAGCCAGCAACAGAAGAAGACTGGAACACAGAATATTTGGCACCCATTTTGTCGATCAAGGTTGTAGACAGCCTTGACGAAGCCATTGCACACATCAACCACTATGGTTCGCACCACACCGACAGCATCGTGACCGACAATCACAGCAACGCGATGCGTTTTATTCGGGAAGTCGATTCAGCATCGGTTATGGTCAATGCATCAACACGTTTTGCTGACGGGTTCGAATACGGCTTGGGCGCTGAAATCGGCATTTCAACCGACAAAATTCATGCACGCGGCCCGGTTGGCCTTGAAGGCCTGACCAGTCAAAAGTACGTGGTGTTTGGCCATGGCGAAACAAGAAACTGATTAATTCATAACTAACTGGAGCAGTACATGGGTGGTTATCTTTGGGTGAAAGCCTTTCACATATTGTTTGTGGCTTCATGGTTTGCAGGCCTGTTTTACCTGCCGCGCATTTTCGTGAACCTGGCCATGGAAACCGAACCAGCAGCCACCGCACGCCTGCTGCAAATGGCCAGAAAACTGTACAAATTCATGACCCTGTTGGCAATTCCCGCACTGCTGCTGGGGTTCGCACTGGTGGGCGTGTATCAAATTGGCGTGGGAGGCCAAAGTGGCTGGCTGCATGCCAAAATTTTGATTGTGTTTGTCATTGCCGGTTACCACTACAGTTGCGGCCGCATACTGCGCAAATTTGAAACGGGCCAAAACACACGCAGCCACACGTATTTCCGTTGGTTCAATGAAGTGCCTGTGGTGCTCATGGCCATTGCCATCATTTTGGTGGTTGTAAAACCTTTCTAATCTTTTTAAAAGCAATTCATGTCCAATTCAAAGCAACACAACTCCACCAAGCAAAGCGTCTACAACTGTTTTGCAAGCTGCCCGCGGGGTCTGGAAGAAATTCTGGTGGCTGAACTGGAAACCATGGGCGCACAAAAAACACGTGCCGTCACTGGTGGTTGCACCTTCGAAGCCAGCTGGCGCCAAGCCACCCGCATGACCTACTGGACCCGCTTTGCAGGTCGCATTGGGCTTGAACTGGCGCGTGGCGAATGTACCAGCGAAGACGAGTTCTATCACATTGCTAAGTCGGTCGATTGGCACAACTGGTTCAAACTCTCCAACACATTCCGTGTTGATTTGAACAATTTGGGTGCTGACATTCAAAGCGTAAGGTTCACACAACTGCGTCTGAAAGACGCCGTATGTGACGCATTCCTTGAACGTTTCGATGAACGCCCGAACGTGAGTGTGGAAGCACCCGACGTGCGAATTTTCGCGGCCGTCAATCCCACCGAAGCCATGATGTACATCGACCTGGCTGGTGAAAACCTGTTCAAGCGTGGCTGGCGCGAAGAAGCCGGCGTGGCCCCGCTGAAGGAAAACCTGGCCGCAGGCCTGTGGCACATTGCGCGCCAAAGCGAGGCTGGTAAAGACGCCGAGGTGTTTCTTGACCCATTCTGTGGCAGTGGCACCATGGTGATTGAATCGCTTTCGCAGTTGTGCGACCGCGCCCCTGGCCTTGAACGCCCCTTCGCTTTTGAAAATCTGAAACCCTTCACGCAGGAATGGGGCAAAGAACTTCAAGGGGACGCGAACCGTCGCTTCAATGCAGGCTTGGACAAAGCACTAACCACACCCTACTTCCAGTGGTTCGCCAGCGATATTACTGAATTGCTGATCGATATTGCAAAAGAAAATGTGGCAAGGGCAGGTTTCGAAGAACTACTCGATGCAGGCATTGTGCAATTTGCGCAACGTGACGCGCTAACGGTGGAGCCACCCGCACCCACCGGCATTGTGTTCAGCAACCCCCCCTACGGCGAACGCGTGCGTGCCAAGGGTGCTGACGTACCAGAAGACGAAGCCTATGAACGCCTGTTCAAAGCCTACGGCGACCATTTGAAAATGAACTATTCTGGCTGGACAGCCTTTTTATTCTCAGGCGACCTGGAAATCAAGAAAACGCTCGGCCTAAGCCCCAAGCGCAAGCGTCCCTTGTTCAACGGCCCAATTGAATGCAGGCTGTTTGAAATTCCGTTAACCCGTGGGGTTTACCGGCCACGGGCCAGCCAAGAAAACTCTGTGGAAAACTCAGGCGAAGGCAACGAAGCGGAGTCCTGATTTATTCAGCCAAAAGCTTGGCAATGTCCGCTTTCAAATCAGCAGGCTTGGTGGTGGGGGCATAGCGGTCGTACACCTCACCATTTTTGCGAACCAAAAACTTCGTGAAATTCCACTTGATCGCCTCGGTGCCCAAAATGCCCTTGGCCTGCGAAGTCAGGTACTTGAACAGTGGGTGTGCATCGCTGCCTTTCACATCCACCTTCTCGGCCATCAAAAAGTCGACGCCATAATTCTTTTGGCAAAAACTGGCAATCACATCTTCTGAACCCGGCTCCTGCCCACCAAACTGGTTGCACGGAAAACCGATAATCACCAAGCCCTTCTGGCCCAACTCCTTGTGCAACTCTTGCAAGCCTTCGTACTGGGGCGTAAAGCCGCACTTGCTCGCCGTATTCACAATCAACAGCACATTGCCTTGAAAATCGGCCAAGCTCAACGGTTTACCATCCAGAGTCTTGCTGGAAAATCCATACACATTGTTTGTCATGGGTTTTGCATTCCAAAATTTTATTGAAAAACAAGTTTACCCCCAAACCCGAACTGCCTACGATTGGCTCGAACCCGAAATCACACTCATTGCAACGTCTCGTGTAATCTTGCCGCTCATCAACAAACGTTGCACAGCCTGCTCCATGGTTTGCATGCCATGCTGCGAACCGGTTTGAATGGACGACAACATTTGCGCCACCTTGCCTTCGCGAATCAGGTTTCGAATCGATGGTGTGGCCATCATGATTTCATGCACAGCTACGCGACCACCGCCCTGCTTCTTGAGCAGGGTCTGGGACACCACCGCACGCAGCGACTCAGACAACATCATTCGCACCATGGATTTGTCTGCCGACGGGAACGCATCAATAATACGGTCGATTGTTTTCGGCGCCGAAGATGTATGCAAAGTTGCAAACACCAAGTGCCCGGTTTCAGCAGCAGTTAGTGCCAGTTGTATGGTTTCCAAGTCACGCATTTCCCCCACCAGAATCACGTCTGGGTCTTCCCGCAAAGCAGACCTCAACGCCGCACTCACTGAATGCGTATGTTCGCCCAATTCACGTTGATTGACCATGCAGTTCATGGGCGTGTGGACGAACTCAATCGGATCTTCAATAGTGAGTATGTGCGCCTTCTGATTGCGGTTCACATCATCCACCATCGCCGCCAAGGTGGTGCTTTTGCCCGTTCCTGTCGGCCCAGTAACCAATACCAATCCATTCGATTCGCGCGCAATCTGACGAAAGACAGCGGGTGCTTCCAGTTCGTCCAGCGTTTTCACGCGGCTTGGCACCACGCGAAACGCCGCAGACGCACCCCTAGTTTGCATGAAAGCATTCACACGAAACCGTGACAAACTTTCAACAGAAAAGCTGTAATCGCATTCATGCGACTGCTCCCAGACTTGCTGTTGCGTTTCAGTCATGGACCCCTGTATCAGTCGGTAAACTTCACGATGCCCCATCACAGCCTCATTCAATCGACGCATTTCGCCATCCACGCGAATCATGGGAGGCATGCCGGCAGACAAATGCAGGTCAGACGCGTGTTCTTCCACGGCCCAGGTCAGCAACTCGGTTAGTGTCATGTGGCTATAATCTCCCTTTGAGCATTAAATTGATTCACCATGGGCCAAGCCGAACAACTTGCCAATATCCGGAATCGAATTGCAGCGGCCTGCGCAAAAGCGGGGCGAACCAGCGATTCAGTTCAATTACTGGCTGTCAGCAAAACATTCCCGCTTGGCGACATTCTCGAATTTCACGCCTGCGGGCAACCCGCCTTTGGTGAAAATTACCTGCAAGAGGCACTGGATAAAATCACCCAGCTGGCTGATCACCCCAATGCCCAGCAAAAAGCCCCCCCCATTGAATGGCATTTCATTGGCCCTATACAAAGCAACAAAACCAAGCCAATTGCAGAAAACTTTCCCTGGGTGCACAGTGTGGATCGCTTGAAGATCGCACAACGTTTGTCCGATCAGCGCCCCGCGCACCTGCCACCCTTGAATGTGCTGGTACAAATCAACACATCGGGCGAAAACAGCAAATCGGGGATAGAACCTGAACAGGCACAAGCATTGTGTGTGGCCATCAGTTCGATGAAGAACCTGACATTGCGCGGCCTGATGACCATACCGAGCAACACCGACAACAACGAAAAACTAAAAGCCGAACTGTTGAAATGCAAATCGATATTTGATGACCTGAACGCACAGGGATTGAACATGGACACCCTCTCCATGGGTATGTCCGCAGACCTTGAGCTGGCCATCGAATGCGGCTCCACTTGCGTGCGCGTGGGCTCGGCCCTGTTTGGCACCCGCAACTACTCCAAATAAACACACGGGAATCATTATGCAGAACACTCTTTTCATCGGCGGCGGCAACATGGCTTATGCCATTCTGGGCGGGCTGATCCGCAGCGGCGTCCCGGCCAGTACCTTCCATGTTATTGACCCCAGCCCGGAATCTGCGGCAAAAATGACAGAACTGAAAGTGCACTGCACAGTTGATTGGCCTTCAAATTTCAAAGCAGAAGTGGTGGTGCTGGCGGTGAAACCGCAGGTCATGCAAAGCGTGCTGAACAGCCAGGCTGCGCACATGGGCAACATGCTGATCGTCAGCATTGCAGCCGGCGTCAGCATTGCGCAAATTCAGACCTGGAGTCTGCAAAACAATGCGCGCGTGGTGCGCTGCATGCCCAACACACCCGCACTTGTTTCCCAAGGTATTTCGGGTTTGTACTTCACAGGCAATTGCACAGAAACAGACCGCAGCACTGCGCATCAAATCTTCAACAGTTGCGGTGAAGTGGTGGTGTTGAATACAGAAGATGAAATTAATGCGGTAACCGCCATTTCAGGCAGCGGCCCCGGTTATGTGTTTTTCTTGATGGAAGCGCTGGCCCAAGCGGCACAGAACCTGGGCTTCAATGAAGCACAGGCCAATTTGCTGGTGAATCAAACCTTTTTGGGTGCAGCCACACTGGCCAAACAGTCCGACGACTCTTTTGCCATGTTGCGCGAAAAAGTTACCAGCAAAGGCGGCACTACGTTTGCGGGGCTGGAACAACTGCGTGCGCTCGGCGTTTCAGAAGCCATTCAAAGCGCGGCCAAAGCCGCTTGCGACCGGGCCATGGAACTGCAGCACCAAACCTGAAAACAATGCACCACCAAACCAGTTGTTGTGTAAAAAAGCTTTGAAACACTTCGCCCGGTCACGATTGCGGATCAGGGTGAAGTGGTACACCGCAATGGCAATGGCAACCAACCAGGCCGCCCAGAAAAACCCGCCAAAGCCGAGTTCACAAGCAACCCAAGCCCACAACAACAAACACACCGCGTAACAGGTCATAATGCCCGCAATGTCGTACCGACCCAGCGTAATGGCCGCGGTTTTTATATTGAGCTTTAAATCATCGGGCTTGTCCACCAAGGCGTATTCGGTGTCGTAAGCCACCGTCCAAAACACATTGGCAATAAAAATCAGCCAGCCCTCCAAGGGCACACTACCCTGCACCGCCACATAAGCCATCGGAATTGCAAAACCGAAAGCAATGCCCAGGTAAGCCTGCGGCATCGGGCAAAATCGTTTGGTGAAAGGGTAACTGCCCGCCAGAAATGCCGCCGGGATACTCATCAAAATAACCGGCCAGCCCAAAGGCAAGGTGATCAGCAAAGCCACAACCGCCAAGCCAGCCGCCAGCAACAAAGCCTCTTTCGAGGTGATTCGCCCACTGGTCAAGGGGCGGTTGCGCGTGCGTTCCACATGCAAATCAATATTGCGGTCTGCGTAATCGTTGATTGCGCAACCTGCCGAGCGCATCAACACCAATCCAGCCACAAAAATCAGCAGCACAGGCAAAGGCGGCAAACCTTCAGCGGCCATCCACAGGCCCCACAAGGTGGGCCACATCAACAACAGAATACCAATTGGTTTGTCTAGCCGAAGCAGCAAAACATAATCTTGCATGCGGGCTGCATTCAGCTTGCTCATGTTTTATCGAACCATTTGCGGTGAATCCAGAAACTCCACACCATTCAAATCGCATCCCATGATGCAATCGCGCAGCGCATCCAGCGCCTCCCTGCGACCAAAACTTTTGCGCCACACCAGTGCCACTGTGCGGCGCGTGTCATCATCGGCCAGTGGAATGTAGGTAAGCCTCGACTCTTTGGGCACCGGGTTGGGCACCGAACTGGATGGCAGCACCGTGATGCCCACACCCGAAGCCACCATGTGGCGAATCGTTTCAAGCGAACTGCCTTCGAAGGTGCGCTGAATACCCTCGGAGGACTGCGAAAAACGGGACAGCTCCGGGCACACACCCAGCACTTGATCGCGGAAACAATGGCCCGTGCCCAGCAACAACATGTTCTCGCCTCGCAAATCATCCGAACAAATTGCCGTCTGGTTTGCCCAACGGTGCGTTTTGGGCAATGCCACCATGAAGGGCTCATCGTACAGCGGTTGAATCACAAAACCCGATTCATTGATCGGCAAAGCCAACACTGCCACATCAAT
>Ga0209024_1001070_pt1 | contig 28210 bp, 28 predicted proteins | sample AutmiccommunBRH5_FD_187380 | JGI IMG/M metagenome (GOLD analysis project Ga0209024, IMG submission 187380) | Deep subsurface microbial communities from Mt. Terri, Switzerland - Autotrophic microbial communities BRH/5 (SPAdes) (version 2) | ecosystem: Environmental > Aquatic > Deep subsurface >...
ATTCTCACCAATCATCAACTTGCCCAGGTCTTGCAGGTTTGGCAGGCCATCCAGCATCAGCACGCGCTCAATCAGTTTGTCGGCGTGCTTCATCTCGCCAATGGATTCCTCGTACTCTTTTTTCTTCAGCACATCGAGGCCCCAGTTGCCGAAAATACGTGAATGCAGAAAATACTGGTTAATCGCCGTTAACTCGTTCTTCAACTGTGCATTCAACGCAGTGATTACCTTCTTCGAACCTTTCATTGTTCTTCTCCCTCGCATTCAAAAATCAACTCAATGGAGCAGTGTACAACGCGTGCCAAGTCGGCTGAAACCCTTTTCTGGTGCGACTCTTAAAAAAACACTTGCTAAAACCAAAAATCCAAATAATAATAAAAACAATTCTCGTTTAATCTTTCCGGGTGAGATTACCGTGGGCCTACCGCTCAATCTCCTTCTTCGCAACAGTTGGCATCCTCGTTGGCAGGCCTTCATCACCCGGAAAGACCCTCTTGCACAAACCAGCCAATGCAAGGCGGCCATCATTGACTTGCACGATCAAAAGTTCTGATACACTCCTATTGATATCAATTCTCATTAACAACACCCGCATGGTGCATGAAACTTGCTTCTCTGCCACTATGACCGCAAGCCACAAGCAGCAACCGATTTGATGAACACAATGCCCGCGCCTTTCAACCACAACGCCCAAGCCATCAGCAACACGCTGACTTTAATCGGTGTTGTGCTGTTGCATGTACTGGGCCTGGTCTGGGCGGCACAACAACTCAGCATCACTGAACCGGTCATCACACCGCCCAGCGTAGTCGGTGTGCTGGTTGCCCCTGAACCAGAACCTGCGCCACCGCCGCCACAACCGAAGCCCCAACCGGAGCCGAAACCAACACCGAAACCAACACCGAAGCCCACGCCAAAGCCAGAACCTGCACGTGAAGAAGCTCCAGAGCCTCCTGTAACGCAAACCGCGCCCAGTGTACCCACGCCGCCCGCACCCGCAGTGCAACAGGCCGCGCCTGCGCCCGAGGCACCAGCACCCGTGACGCCGCCGCGCACCGATGCAGCGCACCTGAACAACCCGGCACCGCAGTACCCTGCACTGTCGCGCCGATTGGGCGAACAGGGCCGTGTGATGCTGGATGTGTACATTTTGCCCGACGGCAGTGTGGGTGAAATCAAACTGAACAAATCAAGCGGCTTCCCAAGGCTGGACAACGCAGCCCTGCAAGCCGTAAAAGCCTGGAAGTACGTGCCCGCAAAAAGGGGCAACAAGCCCATTGCATTCTGGTACGTACAACCGGTTTCTTTTGTATTGAATAACTGAGAACATTGAATTTAAGCGAGGTTTACTGAAATGGAACACAATCCTTACGGCTTGGCCGCAATGTGGGCCCAAGGCGACTGGGTCATCAAAGGCGTTGCAGTGTTGTTGTTGATCATGTCGATTGCGTCGTGGTACGTCATCGTTACACGCAGCATTCGCCTGTACCGCCTGCGCAAAAACGTGGGTGCGGTGAACCAGTTCTGGCACACCCACAGCTTTGCCGAAGGTTTGCAGGTGCTTGGCAAAGACACAGGCAACCCCTTTCACCACATGGCAATCGAAGGCCAGGCAGCGGTGAACCACCACGCCACCAACAAAGATGACCTGCACGGGCAAATCAGCCTGGCCGACTGGTTAAGCGAAGCCTTGCGCGGTGCCATGGACGAGGCCGCAGAAAAGCTGCAATCGGGCCTGTCCATTCTGGCATCTGTAGGTTCTACCGCACCGTTTGTGGGTCTGTTCGGTACGGTTTGGGGCATTTACCATGCGTTGGTGGGCATCGGTGTTTCAGGCCAGGCCAGTATCGACAAAGTGGCTGGCCCCGTGGGTGAAGCGCTGATCATGACCGCATTTGGTTTGGCTGTGGCCATTCCCGCAGTGTTGGGCTACAACGCACTGACACGCGCCAACAAGGGTTTGCTGGGCAAGTTGAATCGCTTTGCACGCCAATTGCATGCCTACTTCCTGACTGGTTCACCCATGCAGAAAGATTCCGCTGTGCGTACCATGCCCTTGAAAAAGGAGGCATAAGCCATGTCGTTCAATTCTTACGACGACCAACAGGAAATGAGCGAAATCAACATGACACCGCTGGTGGATGTCATGTTGGTGCTGCTGATTATTTTCATGATCACTGTCCCCGTGATTACGCACTCGGTCAAAGTGGACTTACCGCAAGCCAGCCAGCAACCCACAGAAGTAAAACCCGATGTGATCACACTGACCGTGCAGCGCGACGGCAGCCTGATGTGGAACGACGACGAACTGACATTCGAGAACCTGGAGCTTCGCCTGCAGGCCGTGGCGCAACAGGAAAAACAACCCGAGTTGCGCATTCAGGGCGACAAGGCTGTTGAATATGAAAAGGTGGTGCAAGTGATGGCTGCCGCACAACGCGCGGGCGTTGAAAAACTGGGATTCATGACAGAACCGCAAAGTACACCCTGAGCTAATTTGCAGCAAATGAGCAAAAGCCATCCGTTGAACAACGAGATGGCTTTTTTTATCAGCATCAAGTGACCTGCCCAGTGTCAGCCAATATGGCAGTGGGGCGTTTACAGTACTGGACCAAATAGCAGAAATATTGGGGCGGCATGCACAGGCAAACCACAAGTCATGCGACACTGGCGCAAGTAAAGCACCAGAAAATAAATTACACGCTTCAATTTATTTTTGTAATTATGTTACATTCTATGTACTTTGAACAAAGTCACATATTTTTGACGGCACGCCCATGAACACATCAGCCCTGAACCCAGGCTTTCTATCTCGCAGCGTTGGCCCAATCCACATCAATCTGGACCGGCAGCAATACAACGCCAGCCATGTGTTGAACTTTGAAAAAACCGAGGCAAACCAACGCCTGTCGAGCTTCATACACAACATGTTCAGCGGCGAAATAGTCAATGGTACCGAACAACGCCCGGCCGGGCATTGGGTTTTGCGTGCCGCCTGCAATCCACAAGCCTACCCCTCACCGGTTTCGCTGCAGGTCAATGGCCGGGATGAACTGGCACTGACCAAACAGGTGCAGCAGCACATGGAAACCTTCGTGGATCAGGTACGTGCTGGCAGCTACACCACACCCGATGGCGAACGTTACGACAGTGTGTTGCACTTGGGAATCGGTGGTTCCGACCTTGGTCCGCGCCTGCTCAACGACGTATTCAGCAAGCTGGAAACAAGTGATTCACCGGCCTTGAACATTCGCTTCGCCGCCAATGTAGACTTCCATGAAATGAAATCAGCGCTGGCCGCACTGAACCCACGCACCACACTGGTGGTGATCGCCAGCAAATCATTTTCCACACGCGAAACGCTGCACAACGCGCAGCACATTTTCAAATGGCTTGATGCCGCAGGCCCCGCCTATCGAGAAAAAGCCTTGGTGGCCGCCACCTGCAAACCCGCCAAAGCCATGGAAATGGGCATTGCACCCGAGCGTATTTTTGAATTCAGCGAAACCGTGGGTGGACGTTATTCCCTGTGGGGGCCCGTGTCGATCGGCGTACGCATGGTGCATGGCAACCTGGTGTTCAATGAACTGCTTGAAGGCGCTGCATTGATGGACGGCCACGTGTTGCAAAGCAAGGCATCGCAGTGCATTCCCACCCTGCTGGCCATGAGCGACCTGTACAACCTGGAGCAAGGCATTGCTTCACTCATGATGAGCCCCTACGATTCACGTTTGTCCCTGCTGGTGCCCTACCTTCAACAATTGTGGATGGAATCACTGGGCAAGGGCGTGAACAACAACGGCGAATTGCTGTACAAACCAGCGTGCCCTGTGTTGTGGGGCGATGTGGGAACCAATGGCCAACATGCTTTTTTCCAGATGCTGCACCAAAGCAGAATTGCAAGTTCAGTGGAATTGCTGGCAGTGATCCAACCTGATCACAATGAAGCGAAGTCGCATCAGGTTTTGCTGTCGCATGCGCTGGCGCAATCGGAAGCATTTTCTGTGGGCAGGCTTAACTCACCCACCGAACTGACCAACACCGCAACCAATTACAAGGCCTGCCCCGGCCACAGGCCTGTGCAGATGGTGTTCATGGATTCACTCACGCCTTATTCACTGGGCGCCTTGTTGGCCATGTGGGAACACCGAACCGCCGCACTGGCGGCGATGCAAAACATCAACCCCTTTGACCAATGGGGTGTTGAACTGGGCAAAGGCATTGCAGAGCAACTGGAGCAAAGCGTGCCACCGGGCGAGGCGCCTGCTGAAAACCCGGTGACAGCACACCTGATCAACCACTTCCTGAAAAACACAGGCCTGCACTGATGGCACTGTGTTGGCGCGCCCTGCCCCTTCCGGCATGCAGCCTGGCCGAAAGCCCGCGCTATGCGCACGGTGGCTGGATGTGGGTGGACATCAACAGGCGGGTGTTGTATCGCTTGAATCAAAGTGATGTGTTCAATGCTGCGCCTGCCAATTTACACACCCTGAATTTGCCCGATGAAATAGGCTGCATCTTGCCAACTGACCAGGCTGGCACACTGGTGGCGCTTGGCCGCCAAGGCGGCTGGCTGATTGAAAACAACACCTGCACCTTGAAACTTGCGGCACCGTTTGATTCAGGCAAACACCGATTCAACGATGGCCGTGCCGACCCGGTCGGGCGCATCTGGATTTCCACGCTGGTAGACGCCCGCAGCCCCGCCACCGCCGCGCTGTACTGCATTGAATCTGGCCGCGCAACCCTGACCATTCCCGACCTGATTGTGGGCAATGGTTTGGCGTTTTCACCGAAAGGCGATTCTGTTTTTTTAAGCGACACACGGCACAAATGCATTTGGCGATTTGAATACGATGTACACACAGGTGCATTGAGCAATCAACAATTGATCAAGCAATACACCGATGGTTCAGCACGACCAGATGGCGCCTGTTTTTCTGCCGATGGCAGTTACTGGGTGGCCATTCTGGAAGGCTACAGGATTGATCGTTTCAATGAACAGGGCGAATTCATTGAAAGCCTGGATATTCCGCTGGCCAAACCCACAATGCCCTGCTTTGGCGGGGAAAATGGCACTGTGCTTTTGGTGTGTTCAGCCCAGGCCGATGAAAAATTTCCGAACAAACCCGGTTTTGAAAACACCAGCCTGATTGCCTGTGAAACCAGCTTCACGGCGCTGCCGGAAGCATTCGCAAACCCGAACAATCTGAACCAGCCGCCCTACTTCACGTAACGGCTGTCAATCAGGTTTTTCTTCAGGCGTGCCATGTTTTTCTGCACGGAATCACCCAACTGAATGGCCACCTGCGTGGCCAGCACATCCACTATGCACAAGTGCAGCAAACGCGACACCATGGGGCTGTACTGCTCGTAATACTCGCCATGGTCGGCGGGTATGTGCACCTGCACTTCTTCGGCCAATGGCGACCCAGATGCGGTAATGGCAAGGGTGCTGGCACCTGCCTGTTTGGCAATGCGGGTTGCATCCAGCAGGTCTTGGCTTCGCCCGGAATTGGAAATGATCAGCAGGCAATCTGTTTTTTTCAACATGGATGCAGCCATGATCTGCAAGTGACCATCGGAATAAGCGTGCGCGCTGCAACCCATTCTAAAAAACTTGTGCTCGGCATCCAGCGCAACAAAACCCGAATTCCCAACGCCATAGAACACCAGCTGCCCGCCCTTGCCAATGGTTTTGACCATTAAATGCGCAGCCTTGTCCACAAGCTTTGAAGGTGCCGTGTTGCGAAAAGTGGCTAGGGTGTAAATGGCGTTGTCGAGCACTTTTTGGATCAGTGTTTCACCAGTGTCACTGGCTTGAACGGACTGATGAACGAACGGAACGCCCTGGTTCAAACTGGCGGCCAGCTTCAATTTGAAATCGCTTAAGCCCTCATACCCCAGTGACCTGCAAAACCGCACCACCGAAGGGCTGCTAACCCCGGCGCGTTTTGCAAGTTCGGTGACCGGCATTTTTTTGAAACCAGTGGGGTCTTTCAAGACGAGTTGTGCCACGGCCTGTTCTGCACCAGAAAACTGGTCCAGTTCCATGCGAATTCGATCAAGAAGATTCATGCCATTCCGAATAAAAGTAATTTAATTACATTCTACACGGAATGGCTGAAACCCATTACCGGAATGAGGCAGCAAACCAACCCTGCTGGGAATTCGCGGGCTTGGCTGGCAAAGGTGCCCCACCAATCACTTTGTCGGTGGCGGTGCCATAACGCAACCAGGTTTGCGTGGCCTGCGTGCCCACACCGGGTTGGGTGTAATCGCACACACCCTGCGGGAAAATTTCCTTCACCTGCGCCACAAAAGTGGCCGGGTCTGTGACGGACACTGCACCCGCATAATCTGCAGCATCCACGGGCTTGAGCACGCACTTGTTGGCCAGGGTGCGAATGTCGTCGCCCGCCACGGTGCGTGGCGTGCCGAAACGGGTTTGAACCAGCACATGCTGCAGTTCCGCCACGGGGCCAGTCAGTTGGGCCGACATGCCGGAAGAATCCACAGCAGAGAAATCAAGGCCACACACCTGGTTGCTCAATTGATCAAAAATTTGACCTGCCTCGGGTGGTGGCTTTGGAATGCTGCTGGAGTTTGCCATCGGCAAAATCGGGTCGGGGTAGAACAGGTTGCCACTCATGGGAACAAACGGGCCATCGTCTGCATAAATGCTTTGGGCCGACAAACATTTGTCGCGGGCTGCGCGTGGTTTGTTGCTCACCACTTTTTCGGGCAATGGCTTGTTGCTGCCATCGGCTTCAATCTGGCTTAACCAGCGGTCCATCACCAGCAAGGCTTCCGTGCTGTAAGTGGAATCGCCTGCCAGCACCAACTGGCCGAACCAAATGACATGGTTGTCAAAATGCCCTTGCGTGGCATTCAAACGCGCGCGCATTTGCCAGCTGTGGAAAGCGTCGTGTGCAATGCCGGGGTCTGGGCCTCGAAGGTCAATGATGGGAATATTGCTCAGGTTCTCGGCTGTGTTCACCGCACCTGTTTTGTAGGCATTGGTCAAGGCCAATGGGTCGGCCACCAAGCGCTGCGTTCCGCGTTGAATGTCCACATCAAAACCACCGATGTTGCGGTTCAAATCCAGAAACTGGTCGGCGGTAATGGTGCCCTGCTTCAAAGCCCCCAGGCCATACTGTACACCCACGTTGTCCAGCGGAATGCCACCGAAGCCGCGCCCAATTTTTTTCTCATTGGCACTCCACACATCGGGCGTTCTAAAGCCGAATTGCGTGCTCATGTAATCGATCAAACCACAGCGCAAACCACCGGGGTTGTTCACCGGGTCATAGGGCGTGGCAGCACCATTCAAGCCACGGCAATTCTGTGCGTAAGGGTAAGCCTTTGGGAAAAATGCGTTGTCCGACAGCACCGGGTTCAACGGCAAGTGACCATACACCACGCTCCACTGCACGTAGGGCAAAAAATTTTGATTGAAGTTGGGAAACTGGTTGGCGTTTTCCGCTTCGTTCACACCTTGGTAACGGTTGCCAAAATAGGAATTCAACAGGTTGTAATCGCCAAACTGCGTGGCCGTGGTCCACACGTCGGGGTATGAACACTGCACGATAATGCCTTGGTAAATACCGGGGTAGGCATTCGCAATGTGCTGCTGCGCAATGGCACCACCGGAGCAGCCTGTGCCCATGGTGTAGCGAATTTCACCGTATTGTTCAACAATCCGTTCTTTCACCATCATCAGCGATTCTGCAGCCGTGACCAAATTCACGTTGTGGCCCAAATTGGCCAAGGCCGTTGACGTGGCAATGAAGCCGCGCCCCAGCGCCACGGTAATGCTGTCGCCCAGCAAGAATTCTGCGCCATCGGGCGCTGTGCCTGAAATGTCGCCATTGGGTGGGTTACCGGGGCCATAGGTTACGCCCACGTTGCCGCCGTGATGCACCAGCACCTTGCCGTTCCACTGTGGCTGCGGCTTCCAGGGCTGCCAATCTTCAGCTGGATTGAACAGGGTTCGAATTTGGTATCGGTCGCGGTTTTGCACACCACGCTCGGTGCGAATGATGAAGGGCACAGTCACGCCGTGGTCGGTCGTGGTCATGGCAATGTCTTCGGCAGGTGGCGGATTTTCCGGGTCGTAAGGCAGGAAGGTGGGTGCAAACTCTTGGTCTGGCAGGCTGGAATTGGTCAGGAAATGCTGCAGCTTGTCGGCAGGCAAATACTGAAAACTGAACTGGGCTGGCTGGTTGCATTGCGCATCCACGGTCGCCTCGTTGGTGCATGTCCAGGGCTGCACCTGCGGCCCGGAAAACACAGGCCCGCCATTGGGGTGATTGATCACGGTGGCCACAACACGGCCTGTGTTTTTAAGCACGGCCGTGATGCGGTTTTCACCCAAGGCCAAACCTTGCAGGCGACCCATGTAGCGGCCATTTTCACGCAGGGCAAACTGCTTGCTTACATCCACAGTGCCCAACATCACCCGAATCACTTGCAGGTTGGCGGGGTCTTCTGCGGTAATTTCCACCAAGGCATTGCCATCGCTGATCAAATCTGCGCGGTTGGACAATATCCGGATGCCATCGCCGGGCTCCAGGTCAACCGGGGGTTCTTCGTTGGGGTTGGTGGTGGTGGGGCTTTCACCGCCCGCGGTCAAGGCAGCTTCATCGCCGCCCAGGCAACCGGCGAGCAAGGCCAGCACGCTGATTGCCAGCGCAGTGTGTAGTTTTGTGGTCATGGTCTGTAATTATTTTGAAATGTCTCCAGCACTTGGTACTAGGCACAAGACACTTTCAGATTCGTTTACAAACCGCCCCCACGATTTACCTGCGCATTTGCGCCAATTCCGGGTGGGGTTTCTTGGGCATGATGTGGATCAAGCCAAGGTCCATTTCCACCACACCGCGGGCACCTGTTTTCAAACCCAAACGTTGTGCGCCCGACACCGCCATTTTCAACACCTCGCACGGTGCCACATCCATGGACAAATCAATCAGGCTGAGCTCCCCCAGGTCGCGGTGACCCACCACATGCACGGGCAGCAGAATAAAGCCGTCCCTTTGCAAATTATATCCCTCGGGTTTCAGGGCAAGGCCATCGGCATGCACCACCCAATTCACGGGAAAACCGGGTGGAATTTTTCCTTTGTCGCGGGTGCGCAATTGAAGGGAATTTTGTGAGGTGACTTGCTGTGTGTCCAGCGAACGTGTCCATTGCAACACCCCCAGGCCTGGCGTTTCAGAAGGCCCCATCCATGCGCCATAAAAACGGTTTTGAATGCCCACCAAGTCAGCCACCCGGGAATTGCGCGGCCTGCGGTGCACCTCGAATGCCGGGCCTTCCTGCAGCACATCGCCTTGGTCCAACACCACCAGCTTGTCGCACAGCATGCGGGCTTCATTCAGGTCATGGGTTACCAGCACAATCGGAATATTCAAATCAGTGCGCAGTTCCGCAAGCAAGCGGTACAGGCTTTCGCGGTTCATTTGATCTACGGCTGAGAACGGTTCATCCAGCAACAACAACTGTGGTTCGCGCGCCAGTGCGCGGGCCAGTGCAACGCGTTGCTGTTGCCCACCTGACAGCTGAGCGGGCCTGCGCATGGATTCGTCGCTGCTTAAACGCACACGCTTTAGCCACTGCACCGCTTCAATGATTCGTTCGCTTTTGGGCAAGTGCTGCAAAGCCAGCGCCACATTGGCTGCGGCACTTAAATGCGGCATCAGGGCATAATTTTGAAACACCAAACCCACGCGCCGCTGTTGCGGGGTTTGAAAAATGCCTTTGGCGGTATCAAGCCACACCTGCCCACCCACTTCAATGCGGCCGTGCGCAGGCCTCATGAGGCCCGCAAGCAGGCGGAGAATGGACGATTTCCCCGCACCGGAAGGCCCCACAAGGGCCAACAACTGACCGGCTTCACAACTGAACTGCCCTTGCAAGGACATGGGTTTGTGTTGTTGAAACTGAATGTGAAGGGCCATGCCGTTTCCCCTACACGGCCCGCTTCACCGTGCGCATTCGGCGCCCGGAAAGCAGCAGGGAAGTGGCCACTGCGACAAGCGAAAAAATCAGCAATGCGAGTGACATTTGGTGGGCCGCCTGCAGATCAAAACTTTGAACACTGTCGTAAATGGAAATGGCCAACGTGCGTGTTTCGCCGGGAATGCTGCCGCCGATCATCAGCACCACGCCGAATTCGCCCAGCGTGTGCACAAAGGTCAGCACCATGGCCGACACAATGCCGGGCCAGGCCAAGGGCAATTCAACCGTGGTGAAAATGGCCCAACGGCTTAGGCCGCTGACCTGTGCGGCTTCATTCAGGTTGTTTGGAATGGATTCAAATGCGCGCTGTATGGGCTGAAACATGAAAGGAATGTTGAACAACACCGAGGCAAGCAGCAACCCGGAAAAATTGAAAGCAAGCGACACACCCCAGGTATTTTGCAGCCACTGCCCCACAGGCGACCCACCGCCCACTACCACCAGCAGGTAGTACCCCATGACCGTGGGCGGCAACACCAGTGGCAGCAAAATGGCCGCTTCAAGCCATGCCCGGCCCTTGAACTGGGTACGCGCCAGCCAGCGACCCACCAACAAGCCCATGGGCAGCAACACCAGCAAGGTGCCAAAGGCCAGTTGTATTGAAAGGGAAAAAGCAGACCAGTCCATGTGTTTTGTGATGGGGTGTTATTGGGCAACCGGTTCATCGTACCCATATTTTTTCAGCACTGCCTGTGCAGGGGCGGTTTTCAGGTAATCGTAAAAAGCCTGGGCCGCGGGGTTGGCGGCCTGAATCAGCACCATGCCCTGACGAAGGGGTTGGTGCCATTGCCTGGGTACCCGCTCAAAACGCGTGTGCGAAACCAACTGCGGCGACACCGCCAGCGACAGGGCTACCAGCCCGGCTTGTGCTGCCCCCGAACTGGCAAACTGTGTGGCTTGCGAAATGTTTTCACCCACCACCAAGCAGGGTTGGATGCTTTCCCACAAACCTGCATGCATCAATGCCTCGCGGGCGCGCATGCCGTAGGGAGCCACACTGGGGTTGGCAATTGCAAGCTTGCTCAGGCGGCCGTCTTTCAGCGCGGCCGCCAGGTCTTGCAAACTGCCATCGGCTTTCAATGGGCTTTTGTTGGGCACCAGCAAAACCAGCCGCCCTTCTGCGTAGGCATGCACAGGTGGCCTGGCCAGTTTTTCAGCCACCAGTTTTTGCGGAAACGCCATGTCGGCCGACAAAAACACATCAAACGGTGCGCCCTGTTTGATCTGGCTGTAAAAATTACCCGAAGAGCCATAGGCCACTTTCACGGTGTGGCCAGTGGATTGCCTGAACTGCGGTGCAATTTCGTCCAGTGCATAGCGCAAGGTGGCAGCCGCCGCAACGGTGGCCGTGCCCGCTTGGGCAAAGCCTGTCCACAGCAACAACAATGTACATCCAATTGCTTTGAACACTGCAGGGGCTCCTGTTTGAAACACTGCGTTAAATGCTGCGCTGGTTCACACGCCTGGACAATTCTTCCGCCGACTCGACGCGCTCGGAATACCGGTCAACCAGGTACTGAGCGTTGCCGCGGGTCATCAGTGTGAACTTCATCAGCTCTTCCATCACATCGACCAGGCGGTTGTAATACGGCGAAGGTTTCATGCGGTTGTTGTCGTCAAATTCCATGAACGCTTTTGCAATCGAGGACTGATTGGGAATGGTGATCATGCGCATCCAACGACCCAGTACGCGCAACTGGTTCACCGCATTAAACGATTGGGAACCACCACACACCTGCATCACAGCCAGCGTTTTTCCCTGTGTCGGCCGCTTGGCACCACCGCTTAACGGCAACCAGTCGATCTGGGTTTTCATGACACCGGTCATGGCACCATGGCGCTCGGGCGAGCTCCACACCTGCCCTTCGGACCAATCCGCCAGCTCGCGCAATTCCTGCACCTTGGGGTGCTGCTCGTTTGCTTCATCGACAAGGGGCAAACCACTGGGGTCAAAGAATTTCACCTCGGCGCCCATCAGGGTGAGCAGGCGCCCTGCCTCTTCGGCAGCCAAACGGCTGAACGACCGCATCCGCAGTGAACCATACAAAATCAGGATTCGGGGTGGATGATTCAGGCTGTCGCCCAGCAGCACGCGGTCGGGTTGCTTGAAGCAATTGATGTCCAGTTGGGGCAAGTCCGAAGTAGTCATAAAAATTGAAATCCAGAAAAAATTAAAACCAGGCCACTGACAATTCAGAAAAATAAATCACAGCCATGTATCGAAAAGTTTTACCGATACCCACCAGCAAAATGAACAGCCACAAATTCACCCGCATGATACCGGCGACCAGCGTCAGCGGGTCGCCGCCAATCGGCATCCAGGCCAGCAACAGGCTCCAAACGCCGTAACGCTGAAACCAGGCCTGCATTTTTTCGATTTGCACGGGTTTGAAATAGAACCATTTTTTGTGCTGAAAACGCAGCAGGTAACGCCCCAAAACCCAGTTCACCACCGACCCCAGTGTGTTGCCAACCGCCGCGACCAACAGCAACAGGCCAGCCGGTTCACCGGCACGGATCATGCCAAACAACACCACCTCGGAATAAAAAGGCAGCACGGTAGCCGCCAAAAAAGCCGAGACAAACAAAAAAAGATACGACATAGGGATCAAGCGCCTTGCGCAGTCTGCCTGCATTGTTGCACAAGCCATTTGAAAAGGCGCAGGTGGTGCGTGCGGTAGAACAGATATTCCGGGTGCCACTGTACACCAAGCCAAAGGCCCTGCCCGGCGGGCTCGATGCCTTGCACAAAGCCGTCCAGATCACGGGCAACCACGCGCACATTCTCACCCAAATCGTCAATTGCCTGATGGTGAAGGCTGTTGATGCGCAAGCGGCTGGCTTTCACCACTTGGCCAAGGGCACTTTTTGCGCGAAGTGCTGCTGTTTTGCGCGGCAACACGGTGCCCCGGTTGGATGTCATTTTTCTGCGCCCACGTATGTCGCTGTGCAAACTTCCACCCAGGCTGACATTGATTAATTGCGTGCCCCGGCAAATGCCCAGCATGGGCAACTGGTGTTCAAGTGCCCATGCAATGTGCATTTGTTCCAGTGCATCCCGCATTGGGTCGTACTGCGCTTTGGGCATTTCTTCTTCGCCATAAAGGGACGGGTGAATGTCGTCACCCCCGCTGACAATCAGGGCATCAATCTGCCCAATCGGCCATTGGTGTTTCACGCTGATTCGCCTGGCCTTGCCTCCTGCAAGCCACACAGCAAAGCGGATGCAGAACCACGATGGAGAAAACCACCGGGCATTGCCAGTTACACCGACGACAGGTTTTCGTGAATTTGCGCCAGTTCCTGGTGCCAAGGCTCTTCCTTCAGGTTGATCAAGTTGTTGTTATAGGCCACGCATTGTTCACGCATGGATTTCAATGTGACCGGATCGGCCGCCAGGTGTTCCACAACACACCAAATATTCCAGCTGCTGGCCAACTGCCACTGCGGGTCTTCAATTTCGCAATTGGGCAGGCGATAGTGAAATGTGGGGCGGGCGTTGACAAGTTCGTCCTCAACAACAGCCAAGACCCGCGCCGCATCCAGATGCTTGAACAGGGGCAAAAGGTCCATTCCGCGATTTCGCGTGGGGTTGTCTTCAAGGTAATCGTCGATGATTTTCGCCATGGACGTTTGTGGCGTGTAACCCAACACCCGTTGAACATAGCGTTTCGGATAAAGATCGATGTAGGGCATCAATCGACGCACCGGGTCTACGCCGTGGGCCTTGATCAACCAATGCTGGGCCACACAGTAAGCCTGCATGTAGGCCACCAGCGTTTCCGGGTCTAGTGCAGGCAATTCTGCATTGATGTGCACACCAAATGCGTAGATCAGAGAATCTGCGGTGCCAAGCGCACCGGCGTGCTGTAAATTGGACACCACCTTGTTCAGTACATCCAGTTGATTCACCGGCACTGGTGGGCACACCACCTCAATTGGCACGACCTGACGCGCCAGATCGGTCATCAGGCTGATCACGGCCTCCTCACTGGGGCGCTGGCTTTGCAAACTGCGACGCGCCATGTTTTTCGCAAAAAGCCAATCCAGTTCAATTTTGAAATTGCCATACTGCGGATGCTTCACTTTGCACTCGGCTTGTGTGTCGACCAGAATTTCGCCCTGAAAGGCATCGGCAACAGCGTTGGCTGCAGTTTTCAGGTCGAGCCCGGCGAACTCCAGTTCAAAACCAACGCAACGGGTTTCACCATGCTCGTTCAGTGTCCAAGGGGTTTTAGCGTACTTGCTGTGCATATTCATCTCTGCAAAAAAACAAAAAGCGGCGGGCCTTTTCAAGCCCACCGCTTTCAAACGGCCTGCTGGCTATGATTAATTACACCACAGTCAACTTTACATCCACATTGTTACGTGTTGCGTTGGAATACGGGCAAACCTGATGCGCCTTTTCAACCAATGCCTTGGCATCGGCTTTGTCCATGCCGTCCAGTTTGATCGACATGTCCACGGTAATTGCAAAACCCACACCCTTGGGGTTGGTGCCTGGGCCACCAGCGCCACCCAGTTCTTTGGGGGTACTTAGCTGTACATTCAAGCAGCCGTCTTCGGTGACTGAACGGCCTTCCCTGCCGCCTGTCGAGGTTGCTTTGGGTGAATAAACAACCTCCATGTTCTCTTCTCCTTGGTTTGAAGTCGACGGACAAAGTTATCGCAATAACTTCACGGAAACAAGCGATCAGTTTTTCAACAAACGCTCGCGCAACGCGTCCAACTCGCATTTCAGGCGATGAATTTCCTGCAGGCTCATGCCACATTGATCCACCACGCAGGCGTACACATCCAGTGCTTTGTCGCGAATGCGCTTGCCCTCTTCGGTCAGGTAAATTTGCAACTGGCGTTCGTCGTCCGCACTGCGGTTTCGGGTCAGCAAGCCCTGCTCAGCCATGCGCTTGATAACCGGTGTCAATGCGCCTGGCTGCTGGCCAAGCTGGCGTGCCACACTGATCAAACTGACGCCGTCTTCTTTCCACAAAATCATCATGACAAGGTACTGTGGAAACGTTAAACCCAAAGGCTGCAACAAGGGTTTGTAGACTTGAGTGATCGCTAGGGAGGTGGCGTAAAGTGAAAAACAAAGCTGGTTTTCTAAAGCGAGCGGGTTTTCGGTTTTCATTTTTTAAGTGTTTTAACCAATCGGTTTGGGTGCTTTAAGTGTAATCGCTTGAACGGTTTGAGTCACCCTTGTCTAGGGCAAAAACACTTGGATCACAGCAAATCGATCACCTTGGCAATCGAATGGGCGCGTTCTTGGGGATTTATTACCTTAAGCGCAGTATGCAGATCGGGGCTGTGCTGAAACTTCAGTAATTCTTTGTAAAACCCGTAGTCTTTTTGAATCCCAAATGCCGCGCGGCGCATGTCCAGCAAGGCTTCTTCAAATGCGTGCCGATGTTCCGGGAAATGCCGCTCAATATGGGAAAGCGCGAACAAGTCGGCAAACAGTTCTTCTCGGTGGCGACGCTGCACCGAACCAAGGTCGATCTTTTCCTTTTTCTGCACGCAATGGCCCGACTCGTGTGCGAAAAAAGCTTCGTACACCACTTTTTTGGGAAGTTCCTTGAAAAACTTCATGTACTGCCGGAAGTTGTACCAGTTTCTGTCCCGGGTACTAAGCAAAAAGGTGCAATGCTTCTGGTGCGCGTTGTACTGCACCAGCAAGGCTGAATGGTGCAACACTTCCTTGCCGATCAATTTGAAACCAACCTCATAACCATACATTTGCCCGTAATCGCGGGACACACTGCCCGCAATGTGGTCAATCAATTCCGCGTCTTCGAAGTTTTCAAAACCATTCGCTTGAAGTGGGGTCGACCACAAGGCTGCCAAACACAAGGCCAAGGCACTCACTCGCGGCAACGACACGCGCCGTTGCAAAGCCCCCATGCCCTTCATACCCATGCCCCTTACCACCTGCACCGGTTTACTTCATCATGGCCTCAAAATTTTTGCAGGGGTCTTCTCGCGGGAAGGCCGGGATGCGGTGCACCACATCAAATTCACTGCCAATGCCGCCCTGCTGGTCTTCGATGAAACCATGCGCTGTTGTTATTCGCTTCAGCTTAACGGGCAACCATTGAATTACGCCGACATGTTTCTGCACATGCCCATTGCCAGCAATCAGAATGACATCGCTTTGCTCTGCCTGTTGCGCCAGCACCTTGGCCATCCAGACATCGCGAGCAACCTGGGCAGGAATCATTTTCTCGACCACACTGGCAGGCAGCATGTTGCAGTGACCTTCCACGATGTTGGTTCGGTGTTCTGCTTCAAGAAGCTCAGGCAGGGGTTTGTTCAACAGATACTGCGAAATGGTTGCCGGGTCCAACGCGGCCTGGTAGCCACCTTGAACAATCCGGTTTGCATCCCTGCGCGACACATTGACCGCCAGCAGGGTTAGATCATTGTCCAGCGCCAGTTGAATCAGGGGTTCATACAAATCCCATTGCCACTTTTCGACCCAAGGCCGGGATGTAATGCACTGCGCTGTTTTGCATTCGTCTTGTGCGGTGCGCAACAGGCCTTGGTGTTCGCGATCGAATTGCTCCATGGCCAAGGCAGGTCGCCAGCCCGCCTTTACCTTGCTGGCGATCAGTTCATAACGCGCCTTGTGCGCTTGAGGGTTGTCGTGCACCTCGCCCATCAGCCAGATTCGACTTGCCTCAAAATCTTCAGGAGGGGAATTGCTTGCACAAGCGGTTAACACACAGCCAGGCACAAGCATCAGGTTCAATAAAACCTTTTTTGACCACAACATACTACCCACTCCCAACTGCGTCTGTTCAAACCTGCGCAACGGTCCGATATTACATCTAAATCAAGCCGTGGCTCAGTACCAAACCTGACGCATTATCAATCGGGGCAACGCAACATGGTCAAAGGCAAGGCTGGTGCAGCTCGCCACCCCGCTTCGTGGGCAGCGACCAAATCTGGGTGACTTGTCAGGACAACGGCTTCATGGTGTTGAAGTTCACGAACAATGCGTATCCCTTGAAATAACAGGTTAGCCGTTCAACCAGCTCACGGTTTTCGCCCAAATGGTATTGGGCGACTCCTTGCCGCTCATGATGCCAATATGACCACCCGGGCCGATGAAGAATTCAGATTTTTCAGAGCCCACCACCTTGGTGATCGGTTTGCAGCAGGCCACGTTGGCCAGGTTGTCTGTTTTGCCGGCAATACCCAGCACCGGGCAGGTGATGTTTTTGAAATTGGCCTGGGCCTTGCCCACTTTGAAATGGCCATGCGCGGTTTCATTTTCCAGCCAAATGCTGGCAAACCAGTCGCGAATGGCACCGCCAGGGTAGGCTTCCAGGCTGTCGATGAAGGCGGCCTGGTTGGCATGCTGAGCCACGAATTCACGGTCGTGCAATTGGGTCACCAGGTTCCAGTAACCTTTCAGGCTGCCCACGGGGTCAAGCAATTTGAAACCGATCACATTGGCCCAACCCGGTGTGTACAGCAATTTTGCGGGGACCTTGCGGAAATTGATTCGGGCCGATTTCAACAGGTGGGCCAGGCGCTTGTACTGCTGACCGATTGGGCCGTTGGCGTGGCCATCAATTGGCGTGCCGAAAGTAACAATCTTATTGATGTTTTCATCGTTGAACAAAGCGGTGTAAGCCAAGGCCATGCCACCGCCCATGCTCCAGCCTTGCAGGTTCAGCTTTTTCGAACCGCTGTGTTCACGCACCGCATTCAAACAAGCGGGCAAAAATTCCTTGATGTAATTTTCAAGCGTTAAACCAGCCTGTTTGCGCGTAGGCTTGCCCCAATCGATCAGGTACACATCAAAACCCTGCGCCAGCAGGTAGCGCACAAAACTGCGCTCGGGCAGCAGGTCGTACACGAACATGTTGACGGCAAGCGGGGCAATCAGCACCAATGGAATTTGGTTGCGCTTTTTCGAAACAGGCAAGGTTTCATCACCCACGGCAATGCTTTCTTCAGTCAACGGCAGGTAGTGGCGAACGCTGTGAATACCGCTTTGGTAAACAATCTCGAACGGCTGCAAACCCGCCCGCACCATGGATTCCGATTTGAACAGGCGATCCCAGCCGTTGCTGGACATGTGGCTGATGCGGCGAAGACTAAGGGCTGATGACATGGCGATGAACCTGATTGTGAAAATTATGTGTGTCAGATTTTAACAGCGGGATGATCAGGTGCATTGGTGTTGACATTCTAAAGTTACCAACAAGTCACATATACACTCACTTCCACTTCAACCCCAGCGTAACACCCACCAGAAACTGACGCTCGCTGGCGGGCTCAAAAAACTGCCCTGCCCCTTGGTTCACAATCACCGAGCCCACGTATTGCTTGTCCAACACATTGTCGATGCGCGCATAGGTGCGAACATTCCACCCACCGTCCATTGGCCAATCCTTGCTGGCACGCAAGTTCACAACCGAATAGGATGGTGCAAAGGCATCGTTTGCATCATTGGCAAACAGCTTGTCAACGTAACGCAATTCCGTTGCCGCTTCATACAGGCTGGAAGGCTTGTACACCACTTCGCCAAAGAAGGTTTTTTTCGGAATGCTGGGCAGGCTGTTACCCGCCTGAATGTTATTCACCGATGTGTCGTAAATGGCGCGTATGTAGTTCACCGCCACATTGGCTTGCCATTGTTTGTTGAAAGCATGCTGCAAGCCCAATTCCGCACCTTCGCGGCTTGTGGAGCCCGCATTTTGAAACGATGTGGCACCGCCGTTGGCAGCCAGCACCACAATTTCATTCTCGGTGTCCACGGTGTAAAGCGCAGCATTCACTTTGGTGGCACCAAACCTGGCTTTTACGCCCACTTCCAGCTGCTCGCTTTTTGCGGCTTCAAGTTGGGAATTGAAATTAGGACTGGGTGGTGCAACCGACAAATAAGCGGTTTCCAGCAAGGTGGGGGTCTCGAACCCCTCGCCATAGGAAATGTAGGTGTTGATGTTTGGCTGCAAACGATAAGTAAGGCCGATGTTGCTGGTCAACTCATCGTACTTTTTGCTGCCGCTGCCATTGCCATTGCTCAAGAACTGGTCGCGCGATTCAATCTCGATGGACGAATTGCGCACACCCCCCAGCACACTGAACTTGTCGGTGAAAAAATATTCAGCTTGCATGTACTGGTCGAACTGGCTGGCGGTATTGGCCTCGTCCCGGTTGGGCGTGGTACTGGCGCCGAAAAAGCCCAAACGTGCCTGCTCCAGTTCACCCACGGTCAAACCCGCATTCAAAAACAGGGGCTTTTCCAACAAGGTGGTTTGGTGCGCAAAACGAAGGTCGGCACCGCTGTACTCATTTTTCAAATCAATCACTGCGCTGCTTGCCAACACCTGACGAATTTTTCGATCGCCGTAATAAGGGCTGAAGGTCACACTGGTGGCAGGCGTGAACCGGTGCTCAAGCACAATACCGGTTTGGCTTTGCTCCACGGTTTTGTTGGTGTTTCTGGCCACGGTGTTGGTGCCGGCCTGCCGGCGGTTGCTGGCCAATTGGGCAGCGGTCAGGCCAGCCGGGTCTTGCGCCAGGGGAATGTCCACGTAATTCACCACCCAGCTCAGCCGCGTATCACCGCTTAAATTCCACACCATTTTGCTGTTGAAGTTGTCACGGCGGGCTTTGCTGTGGTCACGGTAACCATCGGTGCGGAAAGTGGACGCATCAATCACAATGCCCACCTCCTCGTTGCCTTTGTTCAGCTTGATCCCGCTTCTGCGCGTGCTGTTTGTACCGAATATCTGGTTCACTTCCAGTTCGGTACCAGGGCGTGGGTTCTCGGTGGTCAACAAAATAACGCCACCCGATGAATTGCCGTACAGCGAGGAAAACGGCCCGCGCAATACTTCAATCGACTCGGTAGAACTTAAGCTGAAGTGGGAAATTTGACCCGAACCGTCAGGCATGGTGGCGGGAATACCGTCAGAAAACAAACGCACACCGCGCACGCCCGAGGTGGCGCGTGCACCAAAACCACGAATGGAAATTTGCAGGTCTTGCGCAAAGTTGTTGCGGTTGTTGATCACCAAGCCGGGTACGCGGGTCAGCGTTTCCGACAAATTCACTTGAAAACTGGCGGCCTTTTCCAGGGTATTTTGGCCAATTTTGTCGACCGAGGCTGGCACCTCAAACGGATCGCGTGCTTCACGGGTGGCCGACACCACGAAGTCGTCAAGCTTCTCGGTTTGTGCAAAGGCGGCGGGCATCAGCCCCAATGCGGCAAAGGCCGCCAACAAGGGTGAACTGCAATGCTTCATGAAAGATGTCTCTGAATTGTTGTAATTAAAGTGGGCAAGCTTGCATGAAATGTCTCGTGAAAATTTCCCGATCTTCATGAAAATGGAATATTTCCTCTGCGACAAACGCCCACTGTGTTTGTACAATCTTGGTAACATTTGTAAACCCATTATAAAAAGATCTGGAGACTCCCGCATGTTGCACGCACTCGAAGTGCTGTTCCTTCGCCTCTATATGGCCATATTCAAAGTGGTCACCGCCCTGCTTCCGTTCAAGTGGCCCCGGGTGTTCGAAGGCAGCGGATCTTCTCTGGAACTGGTGCGTCACCTGGCAGCCCAGGGCCACACCAGCGTACTGATTGTGAGCGATGCCGTGCTGGTAAAGCTGGGCGTGCTCGACAAGATGAAAACCGAGCTGGAATTGCTGCAAGTGAAGTATGTCATTTTCGATGGTGTGGAACCCAACCCCACCATTGCCCAGATTGAAGCCGGCTACAAAGTGCTGGCACAACACGATTGCGATGCCATTCTGGCCGTGGGTGGTGGCAGCCCGATTGATGCAGCCAAGCTGATAGGCGCACGCGCCAAAAACCAAAAACCGATCATGAAAATGACCGGCCTGTTTCGCGTGTGGCGCGGTATGTTGCCCCTGTATGCCGTGCCCACAACAGCAGGCACAGGTTCAGAAGTAACCATTGCAGCAGTGGTTAGCGACCCCGCAAACCAGCGCAAGGCTGCCGCCATGGACCTTAAGTTGATGCCCACCGCCGCCGCACTGGACGGCGCTTTGATGACAGGCCTGCCTGCGCACATCACCGCCGCCACCGGAATGGACGCGCTGACCCATGCGGTTGAATCGTTCGTGTCCAGAAACGCCATGAAGAAGACCGACGAGAAAGCCATAGAGGCCACCCAGTTGGTGATGAAATACCTTGAAACCGCCGTCACCGATGGCAGCAACATTGAAGCCCGCCAGAAAATGGCACGTGCTTCACACCTGGCGGGCATGGCATTTACGCAAGCTGGCGTGGGTTACGTGCATGGCATTGCCCACAAGTTCGGTGCGCTTTACCACACACCGCATGGCCTTGCCAATGCGATTGTAATGCCCCATGTTCTGGATTATTCGCTGCCCAATTGTGCCGACCGCCTGGCCATTCTTGCCCGCGCCTGCGGAATTGGCGAGAAAGGTGCAGACGATGTTCATCTGGCCCGCGCCTTTGTTGCACGCATCCGGGAAATGAACGCCAAGTTCGGGATTCCAGCCCAACTGGCGGCACTAAAACCGGCGGACATCCCTGCTGTTGCGCGTTCTGCAATCGCAGAAGCCCGCTTTACCTACGCAGTTCCCCGCTACATGAACCAGCGCGTGGCCGAGGCATTGATCAAAAACCTGCTGATTTCAAACTGAAGATGTTGATATTGTGGAACTGATCACGATCAAGTAGCACTAAGCTCTTTAATCGATGTGGTTTCAGTGGTCATGGTCAATCCGGTTTCAGGAAATAGAGAACGCGCAACAGTTACATTTGCAGCAAACACCACAAGCCAACCCCGCGCCACGGCCAGGGCAATACTCCACATCAATGGCGAGCTGCAAAGGCACTTGAACCGTTACGGCAGAAACCCACACCGAACGTTGCCGCAGCGTGTGCCGACACCTCACGCAAACCCGAGAAACGCCTTTATCGCATTAAACACAATGGTACTGCACCGGCCCGAGGCAGCCATTCCAGTTCTACGGCTTCTATGCCGCGAATTTGCCACAGAACAATACGCATTGGCCCAGCTTCACCATGCCTTGAACACAGGCGACTTCAATCATTTGCCCGAAGCCAGTCAATTGACTGACGATCTGGACAAAGTTTGTGCGGTTGATTCAATGCCCAACAAAGACTTCGTGATCGATGTGATGGATCAACTGATTTCACGTTTCATTCAACCGGCACGGCTAAAAATAGAGGCAGGGGAAAATGTCGCCCCCCAGCAGCTGCGCCAATTGGCGAACTTAAGCGTGGTTTTGCTGAAGTCCCTTGGAAAGCTTTCTGACAACACCGTGACCACGATTGGCAAACTAAACACCACACATCTGGAACGCTTGGGCGCCTTGTACAACATTGCCCTTGAAACTGGGTTACCGGGTCAAGATCACACCGAGATATCCAGCATCAGAAACCTGCTGGAACGAAAAAGAAATGCAATCTTGATGATTGAAGAGTCACCACTGACCCTTGAGAACATGGACGAAGTTTCGCGATCTGATCGGGATGTGGTGATGAACGCAGTTCAACGAATGGGATGGTCACTTTCATTTGCCAGCCAGGCACTGAAAAACGATCGGGAAGTGGCATTAGCTGCTGTAAACCAAAATGGCTGGGCCCTTGGATTTGCAAGTCAAGAAATGCGAAACGATCATTTCGTGGTGATGTCCGCGGTTCAAAATGCAGGCTTGGCGTTTCAATTTGCGAGCCCGGACTTGAGAAAAAATCACGACATCGCAATGGCTGCGGTGCGCCAAAACCCGACAGCACTTATGCAAATGAACCAAGAACTTCAAAGAGACCCTGCAATCAGGGCTTTGGTTTTTAATCGACCCCAGTAATTGCGGTTGCGGCAGGTATCAAAGCCGATCTCGAGCAATTTTAAGATTCAACATGTCAAGCTCGGCTTGAGCAATAAGCGTCTGCAGGTGCAGTTGTTTCGAACACGAACTGGAAGCCATTTCACTTTGGAGACTGGCAATCTTATTCTGAATTTTCTCAAGCTCTGACGAAAAAGCCTCATCCAATTGCGCAGAATAATCGGTTTTTAAAGCCTTGGCGTCATCCAGGATTTTTTCCAGCTTCAACAGTTCAAATCTGATTTGCAGCACATTTTCTTGATCAGACGTTGATGGAGAACCTAGCTGCGCGCGAAGTTTGCCAAGTTGATACTCAGTATCCAGAACAAGTTGCCTAGCGTTCAGCAATTTTAACCTGCACGCATCCAATGAAGAAAACCTGGGTGAGGAAAAAACGCTGTCTGACGCAGAACGTGAAAAAGTTCTCGCAATTGAATTGTTTGCCTGTTCGCGCGCCTGGGCCAACATTTGAGGGCTGGGAGTTTTATTTGATGCCTGCTTTGATGCGACAGCGGGTGGAGCCTTCGCAGGCTCGTTGCTCCCGGAGCCAAACCCCTTAAATGGTTTGGCAAGTCGGGCGACAACCTGCTTTAAACCTTTTGCGGGCCGCCCGGCTTTGTGACTGTCAACCGGCGGATTAGAGGAATTAGAGAGCGGATTGGGCTTGGTCGGCATACTCGGCAGGGGATTGTTACCACAACAATTGTGTATGGAAATCAACTGGAAAGTTCCAAAACCTGCCGACAGAGCGAACTCTCGACGTCAGCCACGAAACTTGTATCCCATACAAAACTGCGTTCTGAATCACCCACATTTTAGATATTAAAAACATGAGTTTTATTTTTTAGCTTAGTTCCTGGGCTAGCCAGCCCGAACTGAACGGCACATTATATTTTCGTGACACTGTAACTTCCTTCCTGCGCCAGCGATCTATTGCGTACCTCCACCCGAATAATCGGGTGGGTTGCGCACTCTGCGAACATCAAAAAGGATGCAGGACGATGAAAACAGCACTTGGTTTGTCAGTTGTGGCCGCACTGGCCGCCCTCGGTACACAATCAGCTTTCGCGCAAAATGCGATCCCCAGCGAACCCGCCAACGCGGTGAACCTGGTGGATGGCCTTGAAGGAGTGTTCGGTACACACGCCGGTTCACGCCGATCGGGGGCCCGCGGTGTTTGCGCAGCGGGCACATTCACCGGCAACAAGGCAGGTGCGGCCGTTTCCAAAGCGTCTGCGTTTTCAGGCAAACCTGTGCCTGTAACCCTTCGTTTCTCGGTGGGTGGTGGCAATCCCAACGCCCCTGAAAACGGCAAAGGCGTTCGCGGTCTGGCCGCCCAGTTCGATTTGCCCAATGGCGAACAATGGTTGATGGCAAATATTTCAGCCCCCTTCTTCACCGCTGCCACTCCCGATGGCTTCCTCGCTTTTCTGGAGGCACGCAAACCCGACCCGGCCACCAAAAAAATGGACCCGGCCAAAATTGCAGCGGCGGCTGCCAAGTACCCCGACTTCAAACCCCAAATGGAATGGGTGGCCAAAACCGGCGTACCCGCCAGCTACGGCGCTGTAAATTACTGGAGCACCCATGCATTCAAGTTCACCAACGCAGCGGGCAAAACCCAGTTTGCCAAATGGATGTTCGTGCCTGCAGGTGGTCAGGAATTCATTGCCGAAGAAAAACTGGCCAACCATGCCAAAGTATTTCTGGCCGACGAACTGAAAGGCCGCGTGTCACAAATTCCGGTTGAATTCGACATGGTTTTGCAGTTGGGCCAAGCGGGTGACCCCACTGACAACGCCACAGTGGCGTGGCCAGATGATCGCAAAAAAGTGGTTGCAGGGCGTTTAAAAGTAACTTCTGTAACTGACACCGCCTCATGCGATGGCATCAACTTCAACCCGTTGATTTTACCAACCGGCATCGAAGGATCAGACGATCCTTTGCTGGCCGCACGCGCAGGCAGCTACGCAGTGTCACAGGCACGTCGCTTGTCCAAATAAGCGACTTTCCCTTTTTAGCCTGTACACTATTTGCCGGAATCCCCTCCAGGGTTCCGGCTTTTTTTATGCAAAAAAACGGAGCAGTATATGGAATTATTTGATGCAATCTATCAACGCCGTGCCATCAAGGCATTCGATCCTGAACACATCATCTCAGCAGACGAGGAAAAGAAACTGTTTGAAGCCGCCATTCAGGCACCCACAAGCTTCAACATTCAACACTGGCGTTTCGTGGTGGTGCGCGACAAGGCTTTGCGTGCGGAAATGCGCAAGCTGGGCAATGACCAGGCTCAGATCACCGACGCATCATTGCTGGTCATCATGACGGCCGACATGAAGGCCTGGGACAAAAACCCCTCCCGTTACTGGACCCTTGCGCCCAAAGAAGTGGCCGACCTGCTGGTTGGCTGGATGGGCCCGTTCCATGACGGGCGCGAGTGGCTGCAACGCGACGAAGCGCAACGTTCGATCGGCATGGCCATGCAAACGCTGATGCTGGCGGCAAAAGGCATTGGTCTGGATTCATGCCCCATGATCGGCTTCGACATTGAAGGTATTGCGAAACTGATCAAGCTGCCTGACGACTATGTGATGGGCCCCATGGTGGCGATTGGCAAAGGCACCAAAGCGCCCTGGCCAAAGCCGGGTCAACTTGCTCTGGATGAAGTGTTGGTGAACAACACCTTCTAAAACACAACAGACAATTTTCCTGTCACTCCACATTCGTGCTGCACTCCGCAGCACTGGGTGTGTGGTGGCAGCGCACTTTCTTCAGAAAACTCATCATGCGTTTGTCGTACACGCCTTCCTGGGTCAATTGAATGCGCGCTTGTTGCATCATCACGTTGTACTTTTCCTGATCCGCAGGTGTTACGTTCATCCAGTATTTGGCAGGCACCTGCTTCTCAATCGTTTTGACAGCTTCCAGAGCCTGGTCGATAAAACCCAAACCAAACTTGCGCATTTTCTTCAAGCGGTCGTCGAGGTCGGGTACTTCTTTTTCAAGGCGGGTACGGTTGATGATTGCCGAGCCCGTTACATTCAATAGCGGCATTTTGTACACGCCGCCCTTGGTACCCAAACCGCGATACAACTCAAGCGGGGCAAAAGCCACAGCTGGGGCGGCCACAATGTCGACCACGCCATTGTTGAATTTCTGGGCAAAGTTGGTGATGTCGCTGGGCACCGCCTGTGCGCCCAATTGCTGAATCATTTTGGCCTGGCTTTTGTCCCAATCCATCACAGCCACTTTTTTGCCAGCGGCCTTTTCGATGGAATCTATCGAGCGGTCATTCACCATGACATAAGCTGCACCCAACGGAGCCATTCCCACCACCTGGTATTTGCCTTGAATTGACAGGTCATACAAGGCGTCGTTGCCCATCAACACCTGCAAGGCGGTTTTTACATGCGCGTAAGAAGGCAGCGCACCGACCGCATCAAAGCTGCCCATGAAGGAGTTGAACAGACGTGCGCGCAGGGTGGTAATGCCCACTGCTTCACACTGCCCGGTGCGAAACGATTCCGTTGCCACGGTTTCATTGGTGTGGGCAATCAGCTCGGCAAACACATTCCACTTGCGTGCTTCAAGGGCAATGTCTTGCGCAATGCTGAACACCGGGCCGGCTTTGCCCAAAATATCGAAAATGCAAATCTTGATGTACAGCGGCTTGTCCAGCGGCTTCATTTCTTTCATCAGTTGGCGCGACACATTGCCGATCAAACCCGGTGGTATTTCAGGCCCCTTGACTTGTGCAATAGAGTTGGGCGCGAATAGAAAACCTGACAGGGTCAGCACAAGGTTCAGCAAACGGATGGGGGTCATGGTGTTGTCACAGATGTAACTGAGCGGTTACATCTTGCATCAGGCACAGTGTTCTGGTCAACTTTTCTGCGCTGCTTGTGTTCTGCTTGTCAATCCGGATTAAATTTTTCTGGCAACCACAGCGCACAACAAGCTGACACCACCCAGTGTCAGCCAGGACCAGTAATCCCAGGCACCATCGCCCAGCAACGCAGCAACCAAACCCGCACCGGTCACGGTGCCAACCACCATCGGCCAACCCCACAACTTCATGCCCCGGTTCATGCGCTCACCTTTCTGTATTTGACCCACCACAGGTACAGGCCACTGCCCAGCACAATCATTGTGAAAATATTGAGAATCGCCCAAATGATCTGCATGGGCAAACCGCCGTAGTCGCCGAAGTGCAAGGGTTGCGAAACCTGCAAGGCCGTGAGGTACCAGGGCAGGCTTTCACTGGCAGTCACTTCTGCCGTGCTGGCGTCCACCAACACGGGTTTTGAAGTGTGTGCGGTCACAGGCTCGCTGCCACGCAAAAACACGCCATAGTGATGCGGGCTTGAAAAACCGGTGCCCGGAAAGGCAATGAACTGAATGGTGCGTTTCGGTTCAAGCGCCAATGCGCTGTTCACCGCGGCCTGCAAGGAACCCAGTTGCTGCAAAGGTGCTTTGTCTTTGTAAGGTGCCACCATGTCGGCCAGGTGGGTGCGTTGCCAGTTCATGAACAGCAACTCGCCCCACGCGTTGATTACGCCTGTGCCCCCCACCACGAAAAACCACACCAGGGTAACAATGCCAAGGGCGTTGTGCACATCAAGCCACTTGGTCGGTTTTTCTTTGTCGGTGCGCACCTGTGCAAAGCCCAGCTTGCGCATGAACGGTGCGTACAGCACCACACCAGACACCAGGGCAATCAGCAACAGAACGCCCATGAAACCCAGAAAAACCATGCCGGGCAAACCTGCAAACATGTCCACGTGCAAGGATTCAATAAAGTTCATCACCCCGCCTTCCAGCGCAGGCTCAGCCACCACATCACCGGTGCGTGCATCCACCGCCACCTGCTTCAAACCTTCTTCAAGATTGGGCGCTTTGGACAGGGTGACGTACCACACCCGGTCGTCGTCCGGGTCTTGCGACACAAACATACCCACCTTGTCCGGGTACTGTGAAATGGCAATCTCCATCACCCTGTCCAAACTGATCCGGGGGTGATCCGCAGGCAACTCCACCGGTTCCACATCAGCCCCGGTGAAGTGTGCAATTTCATGCTCAAAGATCAGGGGCAAACCAGTCAGCCCCAGCATCAACATGAACACAGTGCACACCAGGCTGCTCCACTTGTGCAACCACACCCAGGTGCGAATAGACTGCTTGGTCATCGATTAAAAATCCAGCGAAGCAGACACGGTCAAGGTGCGCGGGTTGCCAATGGTCAGGTAACCAAATCCGGGGAAACCTCCGGCTGACGCCCAATAGTTGCGGTCGGTCAAATTGTCCAAACGGGCACGCAGGGTCA
>Ga0209024_1001071_pt1 | contig 28107 bp, 32 predicted proteins | sample AutmiccommunBRH5_FD_187380 | JGI IMG/M metagenome (GOLD analysis project Ga0209024, IMG submission 187380) | Deep subsurface microbial communities from Mt. Terri, Switzerland - Autotrophic microbial communities BRH/5 (SPAdes) (version 2) | ecosystem: Environmental > Aquatic > Deep subsurface >...
ATTGTGCAGGAACGCCTGGAGCGCGAATTCGACATAGATTTGATCACCACAGCCCCCACTGTGGTGTATGAAATCAAGCAACGTGATGGCACTATTTTGCGGGTGGACAATCCATCGAAAATGCCCGATCTGAGCAAGGTTGACGAAATTCGCGAGCCAATCGTGATCGTCAACCTGTTGATGCCACAAGAATATGTTGGGTCTGTCATGACCCTGTGTACCGGGCGACGTGGCACGCAAACGAACATGGTTTATCACGGTCGCCAGGTGCGTTTGACGTTCGAAATGCCCATGGCCGAAATCGTGCTGGATTTCTTTGATAAATTGAAATCCACTTCGCGTGGCTACGCGTCGATGGACTACGCTTTCAAGGAATACCGTCCGGCTGATATTGTGAAAGTGGACATGTTGATCAATGGCGAAAAAGTAGACGCCTTGTCCATCATGGTTCACCGTGGCAACGCTGTGTACCGCGGCCGCGCGGTGGCCGGAAAAATGCGTGAAATCATCTCGCGCCAAATGTTTGATGTGGCCATTCAGGCTGCAATTGGTGCCAACATTATTGCGCGTGAAACCGTGAAAGCCCTGCGCAAGAATGTGTTGGCCAAATGTTACGGTGGCGATATTTCAAGAAAGAAAAAACTGTTGGAAAAACAGAAAGCGGGTAAAAAACGCATGAAGCAGGTGGGCAACGTGGAAATTCCACAAGAAGCTTTCCTGGCAATTCTCCAAGTGGAAGACAAATAACAATGAATTTTTCCCTGATTCTATTTCTGCTGGTGCTTTTTACCGGTTTTTTCTATTTGCTTGACTTGATGGTTTTCAAGCCAAAACGAAAAATGGCGACCGAGCAGGCCCTGGCTGGTGCGGCGGGTGCTGCAACGCTGAAAGGGGATGCAGAGCGACGCATTCGCAACCAATACATGAAGCAGCCCTTGTGGCTGGAATACAGTGCCAGTTTCTTTCCGGTCATTCTGTTTGTATTTGTGTTGCGTTCTTTCGTTGTTGAGCCTTTTAAAATTCCGTCTGGTTCCATGATCCCTACGTTGCTGATCGGGGATTTGATTTTGGTCAACAAATTCACCTACGGCATCCGTCTTCCAATCATTGATAAAAAGATCATTCCGGTTTCTGATCCACAACGTGGCGATGTCATGGTGTTTCGTTACCCGCTGGATCCTTCACTGGACTACATCAAGCGTGTGGTGGGTGTAGGTGGTGATGTGGTTGAATACCGCAATAAAAAACTGTCGATCAATGGCAAAGTTTTGCCGGTGAAACAACTCGACAAATATTATGATCCCAATAATTTTTCGTATTCCTTGCAGTATCAGGAAACTTTGAATGGTAAAAACCACCTTTTGCTGAACGATGAAGATTCGCCGCCCTATGTGATTGGTGCGCAAACTTTCAAGAACCGGGACAACTGCAAATACGATGTAAATGGTTTTCGTTGTGTGGTGCCACAGGGGCATTATTTCATGATGGGTGACAACCGCGATAACTCCAGCGACAGCCGTGTGTGGGGCTTTGTGTCCGATGATCAGGTGGTTGGAAAAGCATTTTTGGTGTGGATGAATTTCAATGACTTTTCCAGAATTGGCCTGTTTCATTAAGGCCAGCTTGGAGGTTTCAAATGAATAGTTCCAGGTTTTCAGGACTTGAATCAGCGCTTGGCTATCATTTCAAGGATCAGGCGCTGCTTCAGGTTGCGCTGACCCATCGCAGCTATTGCAGCCAGCACAATGAACGCCTGGAATTTCTGGGCGACAGTGTTTTGAATTGTGCTGCGTCTATCTTGCTGTTCCAAACCCACCCAGACATGGACGAAGGGAAAATGTCCCGCGTTCGTTCGCATTTGGTGAAACAAGACTGCCTGGCCATGATTGGTCGAAACCTTCAATTGGACAAGTACTTGTCTTTGGGGGCGGGCGAATTACGCAGCGCAAAAACCATCAAAGACAGTATTGTGGCCGATGGGCTGGAAGCGCTGTTTGGTGCCATTCTTCTGGATTCCGGTTTTGAAGATGCGCGCGATTGTGTTATCCGCTTGCTGACCCCTGTCATGCTGGAAACACCCATTGAATCAATGGGCAAAGACCCCAAAACGCGCCTGCAGGAATTGTTGCAGGGCAAGCGGATGAAGTTGCCTACCTACCGGGTGTTGGTGGAAGGTGGCACATCGGCAAGCCCGGAATTCAGCGTGGAATGTTCAATTGACGACCTGGAAATTACCACGGTCGGACATGGTCATTCCAGGCGAGTTGCCGAACAGCACGCCGCGCAAGCGGTGCTTATCGAATTGCTTGAGCGAGAGTATTCTGATCCCAATCAAGCCAGCAGGAGGCAATAACCATGGCCGAATCAAAATGTGGCGTGATTGCCGTAGTAGGGCGCCCGAATGTGGGCAAGTCCACACTGATGAATGGAATGATTGGCGAGCATTTGTCAATTACGTCCAGCAAGCCGCAAACCACTCGCCATCGCGTGTTGGGTGTGATGACTGAAACTGTGAAAGACGTGCCCACACAGTTTATTTTTGTAGACACCCCAGGTTTTCAAACCAAACACTCTAATGCCTTAAACAAAACAATGAACCGTGCGGTGCTGACTGCGCTTGCGGATGTGAATGTGATTGTGTGGGTGATCGAGCAGGGCAAGTTGACACCCGCCGATCTCAAGGTGCTGGAGCTTTGCCCCCAAGGCGTGCCCTTGGTGGCTGTTGTGAACAAGGTTGATTTGCTTGAGAAAAAAAATGAGGTGTTGCCGTTCTTGCAGAAAGTGAGTGGACAGCGCAATTTTGATGCAATTGTGCCCCTTAGCGCACAAGCCAACAAGAATTTGGAGAGCCTGAAAGAAGCGGTGTCTGCTCTGTTGCCAGAGCAGCCTTTTTTCTACGACGAAGACACGTTGACCGATCGCCCGGAAAAGTTTTTGGCCGCGGAACGCATTCGCGAGAAATTGTTTCGCTTGGTGGGTGATGAATTGCCCTACACCTGTACGGTGGTGATCGACAAATTCGAGATTGAAGAAGGGCGCCGCGTCATTTTTGCGTCTATTTTGGTGGATCGTTCCTCGCACAAGGCGATGATTATTGGCAAGGGTGGCGAGAAGCTAAAGCGAATTGGTTCTGAGGCGCGGCAGGACATGGAACGCCTGTTCGGCGGCAGCGTACACCTTGAAACCTGGGTGAAGGTGCGCAGCGGCTGGGCCGACAATGCAACACTGCTGCAAAGCCTGGGGTATGAATAACCCCCGGTTCAATGCCGATTTTGCCTATGTACTGCACAGCGTGCCGTACAAGGAAACCAGTTTGATTGTCGAATTGTTTTGCAGGGAGCACGGGCGATTGCCCGTGGTGGCCAAGGGGGCCAAGCGGCCACATTCCGGTTTGCGCTCTGTGTTGGTCAGTTTTCAGCCTTTGCAGGTTCGGTTTAGCGGCAAGTCAGAAGTTAAAACGCTGACCCATGCTGAGTGGTTGGGCGGTTTGATGTCGCCAGACGGCAAGGCTTTGTTTGCGGCTTACTATCTCAATGAACTGTTGATGCGTGGTTTGAGCCGGGAAGACACGCATCCTGAGCTTTTTGACCTGTATCAGGAAACCCTGGTGGGCCTGGTGGGTGGCGAAGACATGAATTTGTGTGTGCGCCGCTTTGAAGTGGGCTTGTTGCAGGCCTTGGGGTACGGGCTTGATTGGCAAAGCGATGCGCAGGGTAGGGAGATTGACGTTGCATGTGACTATATTTGGGTTGATCAATTGGGCTGGGATCCCTCAAGAGGGGGAAATGTAAACGAATTGGCGAACGGCACCGTTGATTCCCTGGTCCAAGGAATATTGATAACTCAAATTCAAAAAGGGCAGTGGTCAAAAGCTGCCGCAAGCGCTTTAAAGCCGCTTACCCGGAGGTTGCTAATGACCCACGTGGCGCCCAATGGTTTGATGTCTAGAGTCTGGATGGAGCATTTGTTAAGAACATGATTGAACTTGGCGTAAATATTGATCACGTGGCCACCATTCGTCAGGCTCGGCGTGGTCACGAGCCCGACCCCTTGAAGGCCGCTTTGCTGGCCGAAGAATTTGGTGCTGATGCCATTACCGTGCATGTGCGTGAAGATCGGCGACACATGCAAGACGATGATGTGCGTCGCATTCGCCCGGAAATCAGCACGCGCTTGAATTTTGAGTGCGCGGTTGTTGACGAGATGATTCGCCTGGTGGAGGAAATCAAGCCACATGATGTGTGTTTTGTTCCGGAACGCCGGGAGGAAGTGACCACTGAAGGTGGTCTGGATGTAATTGGTGGTTTTCATTTGATTGCGCCTGCGGTGGCTCGTTTGAAAAACCAAGGCATGCGCATTTCCCTGTTCATAGACCCTGATCTGGATCAAATAGAAGCTGCTTTGAAATGCGGTGCAGATGCAATCGAATTGCACACGGGAAGTTATGCCCATGCAACGGGCGCGTCACACCACGCTGAATTGATGCGTATTCGCAATGCGGCGAACTTTGGTGTTGCGGAAGGGTTGCGCGTAAATGCTGGCCACGGTTTGAATTATGACAATGTGTCGCCAATCGCTGCAATTGAAACTATTTCTGAGTTGAACATTGGTCACAGCATCGTAGCCAATGCGGTTTTTATGGGTTGGGAAGCTGCGATCAAGAAAATGAAAGAATTGATGGTGACAGCGAGAATGGAAGTAATAAGGCCAAGATAGGTGGTAAATGCGCGATGATTGAGGATATTCTGGGTTTGGGTTGTGACATTCTTGAGGTCGAGAGGCTTGAGAATTTGCTGCGCAAAGGGCGGGAAAGCTTTATCAAACGGGTGCTGACCACAACTGAAATTGCGGAATATGAACGCAGAGCGGATAAATCGGCCATTCGTGGCACGCTGTACATTGCGACCCGGTACTGTGCCAAGGAGGCGTTTGCCAAGGCAATGGGCACAGGTGTAGGCGAGCATTTTTCCTTTCAGGATTTGTCGGTGTTGAATCAGGGCAGCGGGCAACCCATTTTGGTCTATTCCGAAAAATTGACGCTTTGGCTAGAATCAAAACGGGCTTTTGCTCACGTGTCGATCAGCGATGAACAAAATTATGCCATGTCAACGGTTATTTTGTATTCAAAAACAATAAGTTAAACAAAGGAATTTATTCTTCATGCTAGGTCCATTCATTGTTGGTTTGACGGGTTTGACTTTGTCATCAGAGGATATTGTTCGAATTCAAAATCCTGCTGTTGGTGGGCTTATTCTTTTCACAAGAAACTTTGAAAGCAAGGCACAGCTTATTGATTTGGTGGAATCCATCCGTGCAAACGGTGGGGAAAATAAACCCGTTTTCGTTGATCATGAAGGCGGTCGTGTTCAGCGGTTCCGCGAGGGGTTCACGGCGATACCATCGATGCGGCAAATCGGCCAAAGGGCTGAAGTGGACTTTGACGATGCGGTGTCGCTTGCGCGCGAAGCGGGCTTTGTGATGGCTGCCGAGCTTCGGGCCTGCGGTATTGACATGAGCTTTGCACCGGTTTTGGATCTGGACTGGGGCAACAGCGAGATCATCGGTGATCGTTCCTTCGGGCAGGACGCCCGCATGGTGGCCCGCCTGTCAGCCGCGTTGATGAATGGCATGATGCTGGCTGGTATGCAGGCTTGTGGCAAACACTTTCCGGGCCATGGTTGGGTGAAACAGGACAGCCACTTGGCCTTGCCACATGACCCTCGCCCCTTGAATGATATTTTGAAGGTCGATGCGCTGCCGTACCAATTGAATTCCACGCTGAACATGGCCAGTATCATGCCGGCGCATGTGGTTTATTCGGAAGTTGATTCTCGGCCAGCCTGCTTTTCCAGTTTCTGGATTCAGGAAGTGCTGCGAGTGAAGTTCAGTTTTGATGGTGCGGTGATCAGCGACGATCTGGACATGGTGGGGGCGCACGGAGTGGGCGACATTCGTGCCCGCGCAAGTGCAGCCCTGCAAGCAGGATGCGATGCGGTGTTGGTTTGCAATAACTTCGACGACATGGATACTTTGGTGAATAACCCAGTGCCAGAGGTGCATGAAAACAGGGAAGTGCGAGACCGCCGTTTAAGTCGCCTGTTGTCGGGGCCATTGCTGGATTGGACCAGCCTGCGTCAAACCTACATGTATCAAGCCGCGATCGACCGAATTACCAGCCTTTGTTAAAAAAAGCCGTCAGTTTATAAAACTGGCGGCTTTTTTACACTCTCGCAATTTACTTGACCTTGGCGCTTGAAAGCAACTTGCCTTGGTACTCTTCCCACTTGTCGTTGATCATTTTCTGTTCAAGCTGTGGGCGAATTTCGTCGAGCTTGGGTGGTGTGGCTTCACGGGTGTCGGCCAACAAAATAACGTGGTAACCGAACTGGCTTTTCACGGGTGTTTTGGTGAACTCGCCTTTCTTCAGACCAACCATGGCTTGCGAAAATTCTGGCACAAAGCTGTTGGGGTTGGCCCAGTCAAGGTCGCCACCATTGGGCGCAGAACCGGGGTCTTTGGATTGGGCTTTGGCCAGGTCTTCAAACTTTCCGCCTTTGCCCAGTTTGTCGATGATGGCTTTGGCTTCTTCTTCCTTTTCCACCAAAATATGGCTTGCACGGTATTCGCTGCCACCCATCATTTGCGCAATTTTCGCATAGGCGTCTTGCACTTCTTTGTCGGTCAGTTTGGTGTTTTTGTAGAAGTCTTCGCGAAGTGCGTTGGCCAAAATGGCCTGGTTCATCATTTGCACCTGGTATTTCACTTCGGGCGCGCTGCCCAAGCCTTTTTTCACGGCTTCCTGCTTCATCACTTCCTGATTGATCAGTTCTTGACGAATGGTGGCGCGCATTTCTGGCGAGGCGGCTTGACCGCGCTTTTCCTGCTCGGCCATGATGAAGTCGACCAAAGCGCTGGGAATGGACTGGCCATTCACCACTGCGGCGTTTTGAGCATAAACAGGGTTGCCCAGAACCAATGCGGCGGCCAGACAAGTTGCTTTCAGTGTGGTTTTCAACATAACAAAATAACCTTGTGTCTCAATGAGTTAATACGTGGGCTCTAGCTGGCGTCTTCAGTAGTGTCCTCAGCGGCATCGATTGCCAAAGCGTGGATTTCTTGTTTCATCCATTCTGCCAAAGCATCATACACGAGACGATGGCGCGCTAAGGTTCTCAAACCGTTGAACCGGGCAGACTTCAATTTCACCCGGTAGTGCCGGCCACCTGACTTTGCACCTTCATGCCCGGCATGCAGGTGCGATTCGTCAATCACTTCTACTTCGGCGCTTAGCGTAGTTTCCAGGCGCTTTTTGATGTCTTCACTGGTGACCATGCTGTTACTTGGCCTCGCTGCTGTTCTCATTGGCTTGCTTCATGTGTTTGGACATGTAGAAACCTTGCCCGAATACAAATACCAACGTTGCCCCCAGGGAGCCAAACAATTTGAAATCGACCCACACGTCTGTTGAGAACGAGTAGGCAACCAAGATGTTCAAAACGGCCATGGTTACAAAAAAGCCTACCCAGGCCCACAATAAATTAACCCAGACGTGTCGTGGCAATTCAACCTGCCCTTTCATCATCATTTCAATGGGGTTGCGTTTGAACGCATGGGCAATCAAGAAGCCGGCCGCCATGGCCAGATAAAGTACGGTGGGTTTCCATTTGATGAAGGTTTCGTTTTGCAGAATCAGTGTTGCACCACCGAACACGGCAATCAGTACCAAGCCTATCCACTGCATGTTTTCTACTTTCTTGCCAGTGGCTTTCTGGTAAACAATTTGCAGCACGGTGGCCGCAATGGCGACCACGGTGGCCAGCAAAATGGGCAGCTGGGCTGTTTGTACTTCGGCATTGGAAATGCTGCCCAAAATGGGCTGCAAGATGGATTGGGCTTGTTCGGGATTGCTGCCGGCCCACTTGAAGCTGACAAAAAACAGAACAATTGGAAGGAAATCGAGTAACAGTTTCATGGGTTTGTTTATGCCGAGGAATCGGACGCAAAGGGTTCAAAGGCCAGGCTGACCGAGTTGATGCAATACCGCAGGCCCGTTGGCGCTGGCCCGTCTTCAAAGACGTGGCCCAAATGCGAATCACATATTTTACATGTCACTTCTGTGCGGATCATCCCGTGGCTGCGGTCTGTGTGTTCTTCAATGTTGTCTGGGTTCAATGGCGCGAAGTAACTGGGCCAGCCACAACCGGAATCGAATTTGGTGTCGGAGGCAAACAAGGGTGTTTTGCAGCAAATGCAGCGATAAATTCCCGGTTCATGGTGATCCCAGTATTGGCCAGTGAAAGCCCGTTCCGTGCCTTTTTTTCGGGTCACTTCAAAGCTGGTGGGTGTTAGTTCTTCACGCCACTGGGCTTCGGTCTTGGTTGTTTTTTCAGCCATTTACGTGTTTCCTTAAGATGAACAGCTCAGTACCAGCGTTTTGGCCCAGTCGGGCGGCTCGTTTGTGTATTTTGGCACCAGTTTTTCCGCTGCGTACGGGTCAGACAAGGCTTGGTATAAACGGTTCACTTCAGTGAAGTCGCCTTTTTGTGCCTGTTCTATGGAATTTTGCAACAAGTGGTTTCGCAGTACAAAAGCAGGGTTGGTGCGGTCAAGCCGCGCGCGCCAAACGCCAGGTTCATCTGGGGTTTGGCCTGCAAGCGCAAGCCATTGTCCAAGCCACGTTTGGGCGTTGCTCACTTGTGCTTCATCGCCCAATGCCAGTGGAAAGAACGGGCTTTGCTGCCAGGCTGCGAAATTCCCGGCAACACTGGCAGTTGGGTTTAGTGCTGACAGCGAACGGAAAAACCGGGTGAAATCCAGCGTGTGCTCGTGCATGAATTTCAGGGTGTTTTCGATCAGTGTGTCCACTGCCTCGCCACGTTCTGCCGGCAAACCAAGCTTGCTTGCAAACAGGGCGCTGTGCCGGGCGTGGAAGGCATCTGCAAAACCATCCAGCAGGTTTTGCAAGGTTTCTTTGCTGTCGGGCACCAAAGGGCTTATGGCCTGTGCCAGTGCATAGAGGTTCCAGTGCGCTATGCGTGGCTGGTTGCGGTAGCTGTAGCGTCCTTGGTGGTCGGAATGGTTGCAAATATGGTCAATGTCGAAGCCATCGATAAAACCATAGGGGCCGTAGTCGATGGTCAATCCGAGCAAGCTCATGTTGTCGGTGTTCATCACCCCGTGGCAAAAGCCCACGGCCTGCCACTGCGCCACCATGTGTGCTGTTCGTTCGATTACCAGACCAAGCCATTGCAGCAAGCCTTGATGGAAGCTGTTGGCGGTGTCGCCCAAGTCAATTTCCGGGTGGTGTTGCTCAATGTGCCAGGTCAACAGGTTACGCAGCGCATCCAGTTGATTGGTGTAGCAGAAAAATTCTGCGTGCCCGAAGCGCAAGAAGCTTTCGCTGACGCGGCATACCACGGCGGCGGTTTCGGTGGTTTCGCGAAACACGGGGTCGGCACTGGCGGTCAGGCTGAGCGCGCGCGTGGTGGGTATACCCAAGGCGTGCATGGCTTCAGAGGCCAGGTATTCGCGAATCGATGAGCGAAGCACAGCGCGACCATCGGCATGGCGGGAATAGGGTGTTTGGCCTGCACCTTTCAGTTGCATTTGCCGGTACTGTTTGCCTTTGCGCACCTCGGCGAGTAGCAGTGCCCGTCCGTCGCCCAGTTGCGGTACAAACACGCCAAACTGGTGGCCGCAATACACACTGGCGCGGCTGGCGTAGCCCGGCCATGGGGTGTTGCCGCTCAGCACATCAATGCCCGGCTTGCTGGCAAGTTGATCTGCATTCAAGCCAATTTCAGTGGCCAATTGCGCATTCAAATGCAGCAAAGCCGGTTCGGTTCGCAGCGGTGTGGCGGGTACTTCGGCAAGATAAGGGGCGCCCAAACTTGCGTATTCCTGAACCAAAATAGAATCGTGGTTATGAAACAAAGGGTGGTCCTGCAGTATAGTTTCGATAAAACAACACTACCATTGTAGTCGGGTAACACACGAGAACAAACAATTGAGCTGGAGGAGAGAGCGCAAATGCAAAGTTTGATGATGAATATGCCACTGTTGATTTCATCGGTGATGGAACACGCAGAACGGCACCACCCACATGGTGAAATTGTGTCGCGCCGCACTGAAGGCGACATACATCGAACAAGCTACGGGCAAGTGGCCAGGCGTGCCAAGAAGTTGGCCAACACGTTGACCGCGCTTGGCGTAGGGCAGGGCGAGAACATTGCCACACTGGCCTGGAACGGCTACCGCCACGTGGAAATTTATTATGCGGTGTCGGGTATGGGGGCGGTTGTACACACGCTGAACCCGCGCCTGTTTCCCGAGCAGTTGGTGTACATCATCAACCACGCCAAAGACACCATGGTGTTTTTTGACAGTACTTTTGCACCGCTGGTGAAAGCAATTGCACCAGCGTGCCCCACGGTGAAACGTTGGGTGCAAATGTGCGATGAAGTTGCAATGCCCGTAGAAGCGGCGGTTGATGGCTGCCTGAATTACGAGGCCTTGATCAAAGATGCTTCGGACCAATACGTGTGGCCGCAACTGGATGAAAATGCGGCCTCGGGTCTGTGTTACACATCGGGCACCACCGGCAACCCCAAGGGGGCCTTGTATTCTCACCGTTCAACTTTGCTGCATGCCATGGCGGCCTGCACGCCTGATGCGCTGGGCTTAAGCAGCCGCGATACGATTTTGCCTGTCGTGCCCATGTTTCACGTCAATGCATGGGGTATTCCGTACATTGCAGCCATTACTGGCGCAAAAATGGTGATGCCCGGTGCCGCTTTGGATGGCGCATCCATTTACGAGTTGCTGGAAAGCGAGAAGGTGAACTTCTCGGCTGGCGTGCCCACGGTTTGGCTGGGCCTGTTGAACCACGTGCAGCAAAACGGTTTGAAATTCAGCCACTTCAACCGCACGGTGATTGGTGGCTCTGCGGCACCGGAGGCAATGATCAAAGCCTTGAACGGTTTGGGTGTGGAAGTGATTCACGCCTGGGGCATGACCGAGCTTTCACCGCTGGGTACCGTGTGCCGTTTGAAGGCGCAGCACCTTGATTTGCCGCTGGAAGACAAACAGAAAATCATGCAGAAGCAGGGCACTGCGATTTTCGGTGTGGACATGAAGATTGTTAGCGACGATGGTGAGGAGTTGCCTTGGGATGGCGAGGCCTTTGGCGATTTGCTGGTGCGCGGGCACTGGGTGATCGACAGTTACTATGGTGGTGAAGGCGGTAAAGCATTCAGCATCGACAAAGATGGCAAAAAGTGGTTTGCCACGGGCGATGTGTCGAAGATTGACCGCGAAGGTTTTATGCAGATTACGGACCGAAGTAAAGACGTGATCAAGTCGGGCGGGGAGTGGATCAGTTCCATTGAGCTGGAGAACGTGGCCATGGCCCACCCTGCGGTGCATGAAGCTGCGGTTATTTCTGTGTACCACCCGAAGTGGGATGAGCGCCCCTTGCTGGTAGTGGTGCGCAAACCGGGTGTGGACGTAAGCAAGGAAGAATTGCTGAATTTCTATGAAGGCAAAGTGGCCAAATATTGTTTGCCCAACGATGTGGCGTTTGTGGATGAATTGCCCCACACCGCTACTGGTAAAATCCAGAAATTGAAATTGCGTGAGCAGTTCAAGGACTATAAGTTACCAAATTGAGGAATTTAATGATCAAGCACATCGTATTTTGGCAGTTGAAAGACGAGGCCCTTGGCAACACCAAGGCCCAGAACATGGAACTGGTAAAGGAAAAGTTGATGGCCTGCGCCAACATCGTGCCTGGCATGGTGGACTTTGAAGTAGGCCTGGGAGGCAAGGGCCTGGAGTGCACGTATGACGTGGCCTTGTATTCAACATTCGAGAACAAGGCCGCACTGGATGCTTATCAGGTTCACCCCCAGCACGAAGCCGTTAAAGGCCTGATTGGTGAAGTTCGTAGTGCACGCCAATGTATGGACTACGAGGTGTAAGGCAAATTGGGGGGCAAGGGTATTTCAAACCGTTGCCGCCCAGTTTCATTTCCAGCCGTGTCGAAAGTAATTTCAGTGAAATGAACAGTGTGGTGGCTGTCGAGCAACATGATTGCACTGGAACGGGTGCCGTAAAGTGGCGAAATTATTTTTACGGCAGACAACATTTTTTCCCATTCATAGGGCACGCCTGTGCTGGGCAATTCAGCGTCGTCGGCCAAGCCAGTGTGGTCAAGCAGCTTGAGCAGTGATTGCTCAAATTTCTGTAATTCGACAGGGCTGGAAATTGACTTTTCAATTTCGCCCAACAACCCTTCTTTCAAACGGCGGGACTTCGGCCAGGGTGCGTCCAGATGCCCGTTGGACAATGTGTGAATACCTTGCCGCAACGCCGATGAAAATGGAAAATCATTGTTCAACCGCAAGCCTTGGTTGCTGGTGCAGCGCAAGGCCAGTAAGCCCAGGTTGCCGTGGATCAGGTTAAACCCAGCGTAGTGCATTGATTCCGCTTCGCTTGGTCCGTGCACGTTTTGTATTGCATTGACCACCAGTGCGCCGCGCGAGGGTGCAGCGCCGGGCATATTCAGTGTGCTGTTGCGCACATTGGTCAACAGCGCGAATTCGGCGTTGCTGCCCACACCCAGCCAGGTACCGCCCGACAGCAGGTCTTTGCCTGCATACAGGGTGCCTGCTTCAAGTTCCCAGGCATGCAATGGCGCAGTGGGGCGATCATGAAATTCATCCCGATTGGCCAAACAAATAAACGGGAAATCAGGGTGTGCGTCAATGGCAACTGCTGCTAGGCACATGGGCTGAAAACCTCGCTGAACACCTCAACATGGCGGCTGGGCGCATTTGCAAAACCTGCAAAACAATGCACCGCCAGCTGTTCAATTTGTACGCTGAGTTCTGCAACCTGCGTTGCATGTTGTGCAGCAGGCTGAATCACCTCCATCAAGGTGAAATAGGGTTTGTCGGCTTCTTCGCGTTGGAATAATTTACCTTGCCCCAAGCCCTGCTGCTGAACCAATTTCATCAACTTTGTTGCGCACGCCAAGCCCAAGGCAATGTCGGCGTTCGGGATGCGGTAGTAGATGAACAACTGACATGTCATGGTTCGAACACATTGCCTTTCTGGTGTACATCGTAGGGCGGTGACTGCACTTGCAGGCGGGCCTCGCCTGCATCGCTTTTGACCGCGAATTGGGCACCGGCCTGTTCGGCATCCGCCACGGTCAGTTCCACCAGCAAATATTGCTGCTTGTTGAAGTTTACTGAGGTTGCAACAACGCCGGCGGGCTCGTTTTCCTTGCCACTTAACCACACGTCTTGCCCTGCGGTTACGGGAATTGAATCAGCCGCGGTGGCCTGAAAAACCCGTCGTTTCACTTTGCCCAAATAGTGACTGCGCGCCACGATTTCCTGCCCTGGGTAACACCCCTTGCTGAAACTGACCCCGCCCACCAAATCAAAGTTGATCGCTTGCGGCACAAACATTTCCACCGTGGCTTGCGACACATACGCAATGCCCAGTTGTTGCAAGGCTTGTTCAAAGGCGTCATCACCTTCGGTCTGAGCCGGGGGTGAATCACTGGCCAGCAATTGAATGCCGGGGGTAATGCCGTGTATGGAACGCAAGCTGGCGGTTGCATTGCCCTGTTCGTCCCATTGCACGCGCATGGGGGCCATCAGGCCTGAATCGGCCAGAAAAGCCAGTTGGTATTCAGCCGAGCAATCGCGTACCTTGCATTTGCTGCGCAATACAAACATGCCAAGGCGCTTTACCAGTGCAGGCACGGTTTCCTTGCGGCACATCAGCAACACTTGCTGGCCACGGCGCATCACGAAAAAACTGCCTAGTAAACGGCCCTTTGCGGTGCAAAGCCCGGCCATGCGGAGCTGGCTTTCAGCCATGCCAGCCACGTCGTTGCTAAGCTGTGATTGAAGAAAAGTTACTGCGTCGTCTCCGTCCACGCCAATGACGCCCCAACGCGATAAAAACTGTGCAGTCATGTTCAAATCCTTTGTGTCCAGTGAAACAAACCCCGCAGCAGCGAATCTGAAAAAGATTCCCGCTATCATATTAGGCCAATTTCCATATTGTAGTGGCATCTGGTAAGGTCTCGCCTTCCAGCAACTCAAGGTGAAGCAAAGTCGTGCGCAAAGGCAAAAAATCCAGAAAAGTGCTGAAGAAAAAAACATCTTCGTGGCAATGGTTCAAACGCATTGCGGTGGCAGGTGTTGTGGTTCTGTGCGCAGGAATTGTTGGTGTGTATTTTGCGTTAAATATGTCAATTGATCGCCGCCAGGCAAGGGTTGATGCGCATGTCAGCAGCGGCTTGAGTGCGCGTGGCATTGCCAATGAACTGAAACAGCAAGGGCTTGATGTCAATCCCGACCTGTTTGTGTTTGCAGCCCGCGTCACGGCTCGGGCCAATCAGTTGAAAGCAGGTCGATATGACCTGCCCGATGGCATCAGCACTTTGGGGCTGGTCGACTATTTAAGCAAAGGGCAGGGTGTGCTTAGCAGTGTGGCTCTTGTCGAAGGGCAAACCGCAAGCGCCTTGCTTGCCAAATTGCGTACCCAGGTTGATTTGGTGGATGATTTGCCTGGCATGGATCACCGTGAAATAGCCTTGAAAATGGGTCTGGAGGGCAATAGCCTGGAGGGCTGGATTTACCCGGACACCTACAAATACTCCCCTGGCTCAAAGTTGTCGGAATTGCTGGACAGGGCTGTGCGTTTGCAAAAAGTTGAACTTGAAAAAGCCTGGGCTCAGCGCGATCCACAAACCCCTTTGAAAACCCAATATGATGCTTTGAAAATGGCGTCGATCGTGGAAAAGGAAACAGGCCTTGCCAGCGACCGTGGCAAAGTGGCCAGTGTGTTTGTCAACCGTTTGCGTGTGGGCATGTTGCTACAAACCGATCCCACTGTAATTTACGGTGTGGGCGACGTCTTTGACGGCAACCTGACACGCAAGCACCTGCAAACCGACACACCTTACAACAGCTACACCCGTAGCGGTTTGCCGCCCACGCCCATTGCAAACCCAGGCAAGGCCGCGTTGCACGCAGCATTGAATCCTGAAAAAACGCCTTATTTTTATTTTGTTGCCAAAGGTGACGGCAGCAGTTATTTCAGCAAGAATTTGAATGAACACAACAACGCAGTGCGCAAGTACCAACTGAGGCGGTGATCGTTCCATGAAAAAACACAAACCGGGTTACCTGATCAGTTTTGAGGGCGTGGATGGTGCGGGGAAGTCTTCGCACATTGCACGCGTGAAAACTCGCCTGGAGGAAATGGGTTATGAATGCCTTCAAACCCGTGAGCCAGGCGGCACACCCGTGGGCGAAGCCATTCGGGAACTGGTGCTGCACCACGACATGGATGTGAACACCGAATTGTTGCTGATGTATGCCGCACGCCGGCAACACATGGTGCAAACCATTCAACCTGCACTTGATCGTGGTACTTGGGTAATCACAGATCGGTTCGAGGACAGCAGCTTTGCCTATCAAGCCGGTGCAGGTGGTGCCAGTTGGGAAGATTGCCAACAACTTAGCAAATGGGCCCTGAAGGGGTTTGAACCCACGTTGACTTTTCTGTTTGACTTGCCTATTGCCGTGTCGCAGGCCCGCATTCAGGGCAGGGCAGGGGCTAGCGACAAATTCGAAGGAAAACCCATTGCGTATTTCGAGGCCGTACGCGCTGGGTTCATCAAACGGTCACAGCTGAATCCGCGCCGAATTCGCTTGATCGACGCGCAGCCCGCCGAGGACGTGGTGGGTGAAACCGTATTGGCTGAACTCGACAAATTCATGCGCACCCACTTGAACCTGGGGCTTTCATGACCACTGCGAACTGGTTGCTTCAGGCCCAGGCCCAATTGGCGAATCTGATGCAGGCCACCACAGCGCCGATCCTGGTGCACGGGCATCAACCCAAGGGGCTTTATGAGTTGGCAAGCCAGCACCTTGCCGAAGAACTGTGTGAAGCGGCGGCCAGCACAAAACCCTGCTTGCAATGCCCCGGCTGCCACATGCGCCTTGCTGGCAATCACCCGGATTTGCGTTATTTGATGCCACAGGCCAAGGCGCTGGAATTGGGTTTCAATGTTGAGGTAAAAAGCGGCGTGAAGCCCAGCCAGGACATTCGAATCGATGATGTGCGTGATTTGCAAAATTATTTCAACACGGCCTCAAGTCGAGGGGCATCGCGTTATGTGCTTGTGTACCCTTTTGACCACATGAATGCCAACACGGCCAATGCTTTGCTTAAAACGCTGGAAGAACCAGCAAATGGCTTGCGTTTTGTGTTGGTGGGCAGCCGGATCGACAAGCTGTTGCCAACCATTCGTTCCCGCTGCCAAGAACTGACCATGCCAATGCCCGCGATTGCCGATTGTTTGCGCTGGCTTGAAGAGCAGGGTGTTGCCCAAGCCGATGTGGCCTTGGGTGTGGCGATGAACGATCCCTTTGAGGCGCTTGATTTGGCCAAAAATTCAGTGGATCAACTGGATTTGCGCAAAAAGTTTCTGGATTGGCTGGCCAACCCGGAACAGCATGCAAACCCGCCCGCCGGGCTGGAGAAAGTAGGTTTGCCTATCGTTCTGGAGTTGGCAATGCGCTTGTGCAGTGATTGCGTGGCGCAAGCCCTTGGTTTGAAAGGCAGCAATTTTCCTTGGCTACAACCCAAATTGATGTGGGTCAAGGCGGTGGGTGTGGATCGGCTCAGCCAGCTGTATCAGAACCTTCAAAAAGAATTTCGTTTGGCAAACCATCCAATTAACCCCCGTTTGGCGCTAGAGTATGTCGGGCAACAGTGGCAAAATTTAAACAAATAACCCTAATGGATCCCGCATGCCATGAGCAGTAAGCAAATCAACAACCCTCCCCGCATGAATAAAGAACCTAACCGCCCCTGGATGTTGTCCTTGACACTGGCCGACAAATCAACCGCAGCCAGCCTGTACATGCCTTTTATCAAGGGTGGTGGGGTGTTTGTGGAATCAGATAAGGAATACAGTCTGGGCGACCCGGTGTTTGTATTGCTGACCGTGGGTGAAGATGCCAAAAAATTCCCGATCAACGGCAAGGTGGTGTGGATTTGCAGCGCCAATGCGCGGGGCGACAAGGCGCAGGGCATCGGTGTGCAGTTCCCTAAAGACGACAGTGGCGACGGTGCCCGGGTGGCAATCGAGCAAATGATAGGTAAAATGCAAAGTTCCATGAAAAAAACAGCAACCTTGTAGTGTTTACTGATTCACATTGCCATCTTGATTTTCCAGGTCTGGTCGAGCAGCTCCCAGACATTCTGAATCGCATGAAAGCTGCGCAGGTAAGCCGTGCGCTGTGTATTTCTGTGCAACTTGAAGACTTCCCCAACGTGCTGGCCTTGGCTGAAAACCATGCCAATTTGTGGGCCACTGCCGGCGTACATCCCGATTACGAAGACATTTCCGAGCCATCAGTGGACAAATTGGTGGAACTGGCAAACCACCCCAAAGTAATCGGGATTGGCGAAACAGGTCTGGATTATTTCCGTCTCAAGGGTGACCTTGAATGGCAGCGAGAACGTTTCCGCGTGCATTTGCGCGCTGCGAATGTGTGCAAAAAACCGGTGATTGTTCACACCCGTTCTGCCGGTGATGACACACTGCGCATTCTTGCCGAAGAAAACGTGCAGGGCTGTGGCGGCATTATTCACTGCTTCACTGAAAGCCTTGAATTTGCGCGCAAGGCGCTTGATCTGGGCATGTATTTGTCTTTCTCGGGCATTGTCAGCTTCAAGAATGCAGCAGACCTGCGAGAGGTGGCCAAATTCGCGCCGATGGATCGAATCCTGATCGAAACCGATTCACCTTACCTGGCCCCGGTTCCGCATCGCGGTAAAACCAACGAGCCCAGTTTTGTGCCGCACGTGGCCAAGGTGATCGGGCAGGAAAAGGGGGTTTCCACGGAAGAAGTGGGTGTTCAAACATCCCTTAACTTCGATCGCCTGTTTGGTTTTGCGCAATCGGGTGTGGCCGCAATTTGAAGCGACGCATGTTCATGGCCTGTGTCGGGCTGCTGACCCTGCCAAGCGTAGTTTGTGCGGGCGCATTTGAAGACTTTTTTCTAGCCATTAAATTTGATGATGAACCCCGGCTGCGGGCTTTGCTGCTCAAAGGCATGGACCCGAACACTGTAAACGGGGACGGATTTCCCGCCATCACGTTCGCAATGATGCAAGATTCACCCAACGCTGTTCGGGCTTTGTTACTGTCCGGAAAACTTGACCCAAATCAGCCAGACCGTCGCGGTGAAACCCCCTTGATGGTGGCCTGCACTTTGAATAAACCACAATGGGTGGCGACATTGCTGGTAAAAGGTGCAAAGCAGGGTGCAGGTGGACAATGGACTGCGCTGCACAACGCTGCTGCCTCGGGTTCTGCCAAATCGCTTGAATTGCTGGTAAATGCTGGCGGTGAAGTGGATGTGCTGTCGCCCAATGAAACCACGCCGCTGATGATGGCGGCCCGTGAGGGCAGGGAAGATGCGGTGCGCACGCTGATAAAGCTGGGTGCCAACCCAACCCTTATCAACCAGGCAGGCTACAATGCGGCCGGCTACGCCATGAAAGCAGGGCGCAACGAACTTGCTTTTGAAATCATGAAAAAAGAAAAGGCGCTGCGAACAGCGCCCTTGAAACCGAACACGCTGAATTAGCTCATTCGCTTGTTTGGCTTATTACAAACTGGCCTCAAAGTGCTTGACCAGTGTGCGCAGTTCACCGGAAGTGGAGGCCAGTTTTTTGGCTGCCCCATCCAGATCGTTGATGGCAGCCACATTGCTTTCCGTCAGCGCACTCATTTTTTCCATGCTGTTGGCCACCTCAAGCGATGCCTGTGATTGCTGCTCCAGCATGGCTGAAATGTCTTTTGCAGATTGCGCCACGCCACTGCTGGCCACCTTGATGGCTTGCAGGCTTTCACTGGCATCGTGAATTAGCGCGGTTCCAATGTTGACCTCGTCTACGGCACGGCCCATGGTTTCCAGGCCTTTGTTCGTACCACTTTGTACTTCCTGAACCGTGGCCGCAATTTCAGTGGTCGATTGGCGTGTCATTTCAGCAAGTTTGCGAACCTCGTCTGCCACCACCGCAAAACCGCGCCCGGATTCACCGGCGCGTGCTGCTTCAATGGCCGCGTTCAAAGCCAACAGGTTTGTTCTTTCTGCAATTTCCGTAATGGTGTGGGTCACACTGCTGATCTTTTGCACGGCGCGGTTAAGTTCCTCGATGTTTTGTTTGGCATCTTGAACCACGATAGACACTTTCTGGGTGGCTTGTGTGGACTTGTCCATGCTTTGTGCGCCGCTGTCGACCACTTCCATTGCGTTTTTCGCGTGTGCAGAACTTTTGCTGGTGGCCTCTGAAATTTCAGACACGGACACCGACAACTCTTCCAGCGCAGAAGCCACGCCGTTGATGCCGTCGGACTGTTGCTGTGAGCGGCTCATCAAATTAATGGCCAACTGGCTTAAAGTTTCGGCATTGCTTTTTACTTCGCTTGAACTGGATACAACATCGGCAATAATTGCCCGCAGATTGACCTGCATGCTTTTGAATGCGGTGTGCACCCTGTTGAATTCCCGCGTGGAAGATTCTGGAATTTCATGTTTGAAATTGCCCTCAGCCAAGGCGCGCAATGCATTCAGCATGGCATTGTTGGTGTGCTCCACACGCCCTTTAAGCCACATCAATCCCAAGGCAGCCACTACAAAAGAGGCAACAGCACTGCCATAGACAACTGCGGGAATATCGATTAACGAGAGCAGGGCGACGAATACGGGCAGAAAACCCACTACAGCCAGATCAACAACAAATGGTCGCCCTTTGGTCGTTTTCGTAAACGGAAAACTGGCACCGCCAGAATTGATGGCTTTGTACAAGGCTTCGGCCTCTGCTTTTTGCGAGTCGCTTGGTTTTGAGCGAACTGACATGTAACCAATTTTTTCGCCATTTTGCGTCAACGGTGTTACGTAAGCGTCTACCCAGTAATAACCACCGTCTTTGCAGCGATTCTTGACCAAACCCTTCCAGGGCTCATCGCGGCGGTTGGTGTCCCAAAGGTCTTTGAACGCATCGCGGGGCATGTCAGGGTGGCGAACAATGTTATGTGGTTGGCCCAGCAGTTCATCCGCAGTAAAGCCGGAAATGTCCACAAAAGCAGGGTTGGCGTAGGTAATTCGACCCTTCAGGTCTGTTTTGGTCACAATTGGGACGCGTGGGTCCAGCAAACGCTCAACGCCTGTGGTGGGTGCAGCCATTCGGCCATTACGGCCTTTTAAATCGGATTGGGAGTAATTTGTCATGTGGCGGTCGCGTATGAAGATGAAGGGGAAACCCTACACATCATACAAACCCGCCAAGATTTGGAATGTGCGCAAAAGAGGTCAAATAGAACCTCAATTTGCTGATTTGCATAAAAAAATTGCTGGGTGAAAATTACTGAAAGGGCTTCACGGAGTAAGTTGGCCAACCACGATTGCCTTGGTTTGGAAGTTTTCAATCAGGCCTTGGCCAGCAGCCATCGCTTCAATTGGCCAATCGGGATACACAGCGCATGCAACCAACGCGAAAAACATGAATTTGTACATGGCAATACCTCGAATATGAAGTGAGAGAACCTATGTACATTTTCGGTTGGTTTCGGGCTGCGAGCATCGTCAGTATTGGTGGGGGTCACTCTAGGTAACCCTTTTTAATATGCGTAATATTTGGCGCATAATTTGTATTATGTAAACTACACTATTATTGTTTCTTTTCATCCCATATCTGAATCCGCATCCCCACCTGCCCGGTACTACTTATATACAAACTCCGATTTAGGCCGCCATGCAGTTACGACCTGTTGTCGCTTGCGCCATAGCACTTTCTTTTTCCATTGTTTCGTCAGCAGTTTTTTCTGCAGACCGCTGGGTGATTCAATTCAAGGCTGGTACCGTTGACAACGAAAAGTCTCAAGACGCCGTTGCATCCCGCGTTTCTGAGTTGGCCCGCGTTCACAAGCAGAACCTGCGTTTAATTCGCCCTTTCGGCGATAGCGGTGCTGTGGTGTTCTCCGGGGACGGAGAAAACCTGGAACAGGTTCGCCAACGTTTGGCGTCTGACCCTTTGGTTGAATCGGTCGCTCGGGATCGCCGCATCCGTTTGCACGCTCAATCTCCTTTGGTGGGTTTGCTCAATGCCCTTGACCCTTCACGCCAAAGCCGTTCATGGTTTCATCAGGACTTGGCAACCCAACCCGCCTCGATCAACACGGGTGAAATGTGGAAGAATTTTCACGGCACATCGCCAGCCGTTGTTGCCGTGCTGGACACGGGTGTATTGCCTTCTCACCCCATGCTGCAAGGTCATTTGTTACCCGGTTATGATTTTATCAGTGATCCGCTTATTGCAGCGGACGGACAAAACACCGGCTCTACTGACCGTGATTCCGATCCATCAGACCCCGGTGATGGTGTAACCGCAGCCGATCTTGCCAACGACCCGGGTTGCAGCGGGCTTAGTCAATCAAGCTGGCACGGCACGTTTGTAAGCAGCTTGGTGGGTGGTAACCCCATAGCCAGTGAAGGCATATTTTCCGTGAACTGGAATGCAGCGGTTTTGCCAGTTCGCGTATTGGGCAAGTGCGGTGGGTTTTCAAGCGATTTGGCCGACGCCATTCGTTGGGCTGCCGGGCTTGGTGTGCCCGGGGCACCGGCCAACCCCTTCCCTGCCAAAGTAATTAATCTTAGCCTTGGGGCCGAAGGTGCATGTGTGGCGTCTATCGAAGGTGCGGCAATTACCGCAGCGCGCCAGGCTGGTGCTTTGGTGCTGGTGGCTGCTGGTAATGATGGCAGCTCCGTTGATTCGCCTGCCAACTGCCCCGGTGCATTTGGTGTGGCCGCCATTGATCAGGAAGGCTTGAAGGCCAGTTACAGCAACTTTGGATCAAGTATTCAACTTTCAGCGCCCGGCGGCGATGGTGCGTTTCCGATCTGGAGCGCCTCGAACACAGGCACGGATGGGCCAGTTAGCAACACCTACAGCACCAAGGTGGGCACCAGTTTTTCTGCGCCCTTGGTTGCTGCGGCGGCATCCCTTTATTGGTCATTGAACCCGGCGGCATCGGTTGACATGGTCGAGAACATGTTGAAATCAACAGCTCGCCCTTTTTTGTCCCTGAACAACCGCCCTGCCTGCTCGACGGATTTGACGAATACCGAATGCAACTGCACACAAGCGCTTTGCGGGTCTGGCATGTTGGATGTTGCCAATTTGGTCAACACACAAAGGTCGGACGGCTTGACCAACCTGTTTTCCAACACAGGCAATGTGATCCCACCTGGGCAAACTCGAACTTTTTCATCCGGGGGATCTTTCAATGCATCTGGCCAAGAAGTGTCGGCAGTGTCGTTCGATGTTATCAATGTGATTAAATCAAGCCCCGATGCTGCAAACCCAGTCTTGGTGGTCAATGGTTTGAATGTCGACATTACTGCCCCCGCGGGTGTTTCCGGTTTTGATTTGCGCGCGCAGGTCTCAAGTGGGCGCACAGCAGTGGCTTCTGTGTTGGTGGCAAACCCTGGTGCCACCTCTCCCACCGTGTTGGCCAGCTTGCTTTCACCGCTGGTTGACGGTACATCGACTGGTTTCGGAGGTGGTGCTGCGGGTACGGTTGTTGGCGATTCAGGTTCTGGTGATGGCGCAAGTGGTGCCTCCAGTGGTGGCGGCGGCGGTGCCTTGAACCTGTTTGGTTTGTGGTGTGCAGTTTTTCTACTGCTTTGTTTTAAAAAGGTAAAATAAGTTTAATTTGAATGGGTTTGGAGAAAAACAACGTTAGAAGTTTGGCTCCAATCAACGACATTTCTCAATGGTAAAGTGTGATTAATGACCTAATGGTCAGTAACCAAGCGGTACATTTTTGAGAGGTGTCACATGAAAGCCCTTCGTTCCTATCCCGGTGTGTTGGCGTTGATGTTGGTCGCTGCCGCCATGTTGGTTCACGGCCTGGTTGATTACCTGAACTACGAGGTGGCCAGCCCCAGCTTTTTGGCTGCAATTGCCTGCATTTTTTCTGCAATCCTGCTGATTGCAGTCTATGAATTCAAAGCATTCAAAGCCAATCGCAAACTGTTGCGCGGCAATGCCAAAAGTTAATTTTGTTTTGAATTTTGTGCCGCGATAACAGCTTGCAGGTTTTTTTGTGTGCTCAAGGTTAAGGGGTCTTTGTTGCCCAAGGCGTCGTTGCGTATCACGTAGGCCTTGCTCAACGCAATTTCTGCCCGCTTCAAATCCCCTGCCCTGTACAGCACAACGCCCAGGTTATTCAAAGATTGGCTGGTGCGTATGTCGTTCGGGCCGAAAGCGGCTTGCCGCACTTCAAAGGCGGTTTGATAATTCCGTATAGCCTCTTGAAGCTGATCGCTGCGCATTTGCAAGGTGCCCAAAAAGGTCAGAATTTCCGCGCGAATGGGCTCGGTTTTGTATTCTGGCAACGAATTGATAATTTCTGCCAGCACCTGAAAGCTTTCCTGCGCCTCTTTTTCCCTGTTCATGTCCAGCAATCCGATGGCATGATTCATGCGGGTTTCAAGTGTCCTGGCGTTGGTTTTCCCAAGACGAATTTCATACACAATTCTTGAACGCTTGAAGGCATCTTCGGCTTCTTTGGCCTTGTTCTGAAGGGCGTAGTAAGTGCCCATGGCGTCTTGCGCCATGCCAGAAGGCAAGGAATAACGCCCAATCGATTCTTCAACAGTAGTGAGCGTTTTCCTGAACTGCTTCTCGGCCTTGTCCATTTGACTGGCCTGTGCGTATGTTTGCCCGATCAATATCTGCAAACGGGTCCACGCCTCAGCGGTGGCCGGTTCTTCCCGGCTTGGGCTGCTGTACTGGCTTGCTTCATTCCAGGTGGAAATGGCCAGGTCCGATTCCTTCTGGGCCAAATAGGCTTTTCCCAGTGTTTCCAGAATTGCAATGCGCTTTGCCGTGTTCACGGGGCCAATTAATTCCAGCCGACAGGTTTCTACTGTGTTTGCCACAGGCTCCTTGCCAAAACCTGTTTCGCAGCGGGTTGATGGTGTTTCTGCCGCACTGGCATGCGCAAGTGTAAACACAAGGCCGATGGTCAAAAAAGAGTAAAGCCAGGATGCGCGTGTACAAACCATTGTTGTCGTTTTCATTTGATTGTTGTTACTGAATGGTATTACTAAAACCAATTGCTGCGTTTGGCAGTACAAAGGTTAATAGCAACATTACTAGTCATCATGGGCCATCATTCAAGCGTTGAAGTAAACAGGGTCGAAAGTTTGGGTAAGAAATTTGAAACTCTTGCACTGGTTGACAGACTCATGGAAGAGAACGAAGCTCTTAGACGTGAGCTTAACCTAAAAACATCGAGGTTAAGAACATTGCAAAAAGCAGTGCATGCGTTTTTGATGGGCACAGACGATCAAGACAGCAACAAAGCCAAGCTGATTGAGCAAAGCAAGGAGCAACCATGACACACTTTGATTTCAAGGAATGGGCCGATTTGTACCAGGTGGACCCTGCTGCCTTCGAGCAGCGCCGTGAGGCCGTGCTGGAAAGTTATGTTGCCAGTGTGGATCCCGAACGCCGCCAGTCGCTGGAACAAACACTGTTTCGTATTCGCATGATTCGTCAAAGGGCGAAAAGCCCGCTTCAATCGGCACTGGAATCATCGAAGCTGATGTGGGAATCGTTTGGCAAATTGCGTGAGCAGGTTCAAAAGCTGGAGCGGGAACTGACCCCCGCACCCTTGAAGCAAAACGGACTTAGATTGATCAGTTCTGACGGGACAGGCAACGGGGGTCCAACTGACCTGGATGCCACCGAAGTACCTGCATCGCCTTGCGTCTATTCTTCTGCACGCATTATTCAGTTTACGGCTTCAGGCAAACGCGCCCATTGACCGAGACGCTCAAGCGGCTGGAACCGGCCGCGGGCGTTACCTCTACCCCTTTGGCCATCATGTCGGCAGAGGCGGCATACATTCTGGGATAACCCGGCGAACCTTGGTTTTCATCGTTGATCGACACCTCCCCAATGGTATAACCCGTTTTGCCAAAACCTTTGGCTGCCACACTGGCCTTGTTCTGAAATTCCTTCATTGCACTTTGCAACAATTTTTCCCGGCTTTGTTCAATGCGGGCGTCGCTTGGAAAATATTCCAGGTTATTCAAGGTTAAGCCTTCGGCAACATTCAGGTTTTTCTGGTTTTTCAATGCTTGCACCGGCATCTCGAACGTGAGCGTGCCTACGCCCTGCCAGGTTTGAATGCTGCGGTCTTTGCCGTACTGCGGGTAGGTTTGAATGTTGTTTCGCAGCTTGCTGATGCTGGTGTTGCCAGACAAACCCCGGATTGATTTTTCCAGCACGGTGTTGATGGCAGTCATGGCCTCGTTTGCGGTGCCTGCCTGAATTTGAACCTGCCAGTTCAACCGCACCATGTCATTGTCCACGTCTTCACTGCTGACTGCGTTCAGGTTCACGGCCGGTGTTTTTTCACAAAGGTCAGCGTGGGCCACTGTGGGTGCAAGCAAACCGAGGGTGGTGCCAAAAAGTGCAATACGTAATGCATTTGATATTTTCATTGGTGTTCTCGTGAATGGAAACAATGGTGGTGTTTAAGTGACATCAAAAGGGCGCCCTTGCCTGCCGGATCATAAAACAGTCAAATTGCAATTCAGGCATTGCTACAATGATTGAACCACAAACAAGCATTCAACTAACGCGTAAATCTCACCACTGGCTGACATGGCAGAACACCTGAAACAACCGAAATCCCTGATCAGCATGCTCTTTACGATCCTGATTTTGGTGGGTGCAGCCATTGTGTTGTCTCCCTTCCTGTTGGCCATTTTGTGGGCGGGCATTATTGCCACCGCATTTTGGCCCCTGCATTGCCGTATCCGTGGGCGGTTTCCCGGCAAGCCCAATGGCGCTGCATTTCTAACTACTCTGGTGGTTGCGTTCTTGCTGGTCGGCCCCATGATCGGTTTGATCGTGTTCATGGTTCAAGATATTCTGGAAATTACCACCTTTCTTCGTCAAGCCGACGATTCTGGTGTGGAAGTACCGCAGTGGCTTCCCCAAATTCCGGTTCTTGGTGACATGCTGGTTGCCAGCTGGAAAGAATATCTAAGTGTGCCCAAACAAATTTCTGGCTTGCTGCGTGAAACGTTGACACAGCGCCTGGGCGATGTTCAAGGCACAGCGTCCGCCATTTTGCTTGAATTGCTTGGCCGGGTGGCCACGCTGTTTTTTGCGTTGTGGGTGCTGTTTTTTTTCTACCGCGATGGCTCATCCATCAGCATCCGAATGAACCGGATTGGCAGCGATTGGCTGGGGCAACGCTGGAAGCCATATGTTTCCCACATGCCACCTGCCCTGCGCGCAGCAGTGAACGGTTTGGTGATTGTCAGCTTTGCCGAGGCGGTTATTCTTTCGCTGTTGTTCGCCGCCTGTGGCGTGTATGCCCCTGTGCTGCTGGGCACGGTGACAGCTTTGATTGCTTTTATTCCCATGGCGGCCCCCGGCCTGTTGGCGACATTGGGTATGATCCTGTTTTTAAGCGGCAACGGTGCCGAGGCGATTGTGCTGATTACCGTCGGCATGCTGGTGGTGTTGATTGCCGATTACCTGGTGCGCCCCCTGCTGATTCAGGGGGGTACCCACCTGCCCTTCCTCGCTGTGTTGTTTGGCGTGTTTGGTGGCGTGATTACCATGGGCATTGTTGGTTTGATTATCGGCCCCGTGCTGTTGGTGCTGCTGGTGGTGTTTTTCGATGAAGCATCGCATGCGCACCACCAGGACACCCCCGAGTCCATTAACTGATACACATTGGCGAGATTCAAAATGACTTCGATTCAATTTCCAACCCGGATTGGCACCCCATTGGCCGACAATGCATTGAAAGTAATGCTGTTGGGCAGTGGCGAACTGGGCAAAGAAGTGATTATTGCCTTTCAGCGTTTGGGGGTCGAGGTTATCGCGGTAGACCGTTACCCCAACGCGCCAGGCCATCAGGTTGCGCATCGGTTCTACGTGATCGACATGACCAATCCACAAGCCCTGAAAGCCTTGATTGCACAGGAAAAGCCGCACATTGTGGTGCCCGAGATCGAGGCCATTGCAACACCGGCCTTGAAGGAACTTGAGGCCTTGGGTACTGTGCGCGTAGTGCCCACGGCCAATGCCACCTGGTTGACCATGAACCGCGAAGGCATTCGGCGTTTGGCGGCAGAGGAATTGAAATTAAGCTGTTCGCGCTATGCATTTGCAGACGATTTCGACACCTTGAAGCGTGCGGTGGAAAAAGGCATTGAGGGACACAAACCCGTTGGCTACCCTTGCATCATCAAACCCGTGATGTCGTCTTCTGGCAAAGGGCAATCAAAGGTAGACCATGCCGGTGAGCTGGAGGCGGCCTGGGATTACGCTGGCAGCGCGGGTCGCGTGAATTCGGGGCGTGTCATTGTTGAATCGGTTGTGGAATTCGAGTACGAAATTACCTTGTTGACGGTGCGTGCCCGCAACCCGAAGAACGATGCGATTGAAACGTCTTACTGCGAGCCCGTGGGTCACATTCAGGTAAGCGGCGATTATGTTGAAAGTTGGCAGCCGCAGGCCATGAGCACGAAAGCGCTGGATGAAGCCAAACACATGGCCGACCGTGTAACCACTGCCTTGGGCGGCACCGGTTTGTTTGGCGTGGAAATGTTTGTGAAGGGTGACCAGGTGTGGTTTTCCGAAGTAAGCCCACGGCCTCACGACACCGGCATGGTGACCATGATTACCCAGTGGCAAAACGAGTTCGAGCTGCATGTCCGTGCTATTTTGGGCTTGCCCGTGGACACCAGCCTGAAAACACCGGGCGCCAGTGCTGTGATTTACGGTGGCATTGAGAAAGTGGGCATTGCCTTTGAGGGTGTTGCCGAAGCGCTGGCCGAGCCCGGAACGGATGTGCGGTTGTTTGGCAAGCCGGAATCGTTTTTGAAGCGCCGCATGGGCGTTGCGTTGGCCCGAGCCGAGAATGTTGAACAAGCGCGTGCGAAAGCGAAACGAGTGGCGGGG
>Ga0209024_1001072_pt1 | contig 28095 bp, 26 predicted proteins | sample AutmiccommunBRH5_FD_187380 | JGI IMG/M metagenome (GOLD analysis project Ga0209024, IMG submission 187380) | Deep subsurface microbial communities from Mt. Terri, Switzerland - Autotrophic microbial communities BRH/5 (SPAdes) (version 2) | ecosystem: Environmental > Aquatic > Deep subsurface >...
GCCATGGCGCGCTCCCCAGCGGCCTTCCGGTGCCCAGTCTCGCCTTTCTCGACTTCGGCCTGGCGTTCGAGTTAGTCCCAGTGGCAGCCTCGGTCGCCGTCCTCGGAGCCGTCGAGTCGCTTCTGTCTGCGGTGGTGGCAGACGGCATGTCCGCGACGGGTGAGCGGCACGACTCAGACCGCGAGCTGGTCGGGCTCGGGGTTGCGAACCTCGTGGCACCGGTCATGGGCGGTATCCCGGCGACGGCAGCGATCGCACGGACCGCTGCCGGGATCAGAAACGGGGCGACCTCGAGGCTTTCGGGCGTCGTCCACGCGGGGACCGTGCTGCTGCTGACAGTGGGTCTTGCGTCAGTCGCCGGTGATATCCCGCTGGCGGTGCTCGCGGCGATCTTGCTCGTCGTCGCCTACGGGATCGCGGACATTCCAGAACTCACCAAACTGATGCGGACGGCGCCCCGGGAGGACCTGGTCGTCCTGCTCGGGACGATCCTCGTCACCGTGTTCTTCGACCTGACGTTCGCGATCGCCCTCGGCGTGATCGCGTCCACGGTCCTCCTCTTGAGGCGGATGATCAGAGTCCCGGTGGCTGGAGCGCTCCTCGACGAGGAGGTTGAGGACTCACAGATCCCCGTGGCGGTCACGAACCTCGTGCGCGACCATCCCGGCGTCCTGTTCTTCAACGCACAGGGCATCATCTCGTTCCACAGCGCAGCCGCATTCGAATCCACACTCCCGCGGCATGATCCGCGGCCGCTGGTGATTCGAATGCGCGACATTCATCATGTCGACTCCTCGGGATTGATCACGCTGCAGGGCCTGATCGAGCACCGTCGGCATGCCGGCGGGAGCACGCTCTTGACTGAGGTTCAGCCTGAAGTCGAGGCTGTCCTCAAGCGGTTCGGCATCACGGATCTGGCACCGAATATGACCGCGCGCTCGACCGAAGACGCAATCCAGGGGCTCGTGAGTCGTCAGAACCTTCTGGACGACTCACTGGCGAAGACTCCCCGTAGATAACGGTGCGACATGACGCACGGTTGCGAGGATGGAGAGCTGCCAGCGCTGTGCTACTGCCCTCCAGAACTTCTGCCCACCCTCGGCGCGGATCTCCTGCCGCGGCCACAGCTCGCGGGGGGTGAGCCTCGGCAGCTAGGCCCCCTGCATCCGCTCTGCAGACCCCGCTGTTCGTCGACGGGATCCGCCTGAACTGACGGAGCCGCTGACCCTCATCACTCCCCACGCCTTCCTGGTGGGCGCCCTCCGTGCGGGGACAGGTCTTCCTGCGTGACCCGGCGGGCAGTACTCAGGATGTCGTTCCCGTACCTCGAGGAGCGCCGACAGGTTCGCGGACCGGGGAGGCCAGCCGCCTACCCTAGCGATCGACGGAAAGGCGCGTGCCCATGCTCCAGCGAATTCGACGTCTCGACATTGAGGCCGTAGCAGGGTTGATTGCGGCGATGTCCGCTCTGGTGCTGCACCTCCTGCACCTGATCGAGCCGGACGTTCTCATGGTGGTCATCATGGTCATCCTGGCCCTCATGTTGATCCGCGACTTTCGGCGTGAGGAACGTGACGAGTCAGCCGCTCAGTCTCTCGACCACCTGGAACTCATGGTCGATCAGCTCGTCCAGGCGACCACGCCTCCGGAGTCGGCGCTGATCGGCCCGCTCGCGATTCGGGAAGCGAGCACTGCGTTCTCTCGCGGTGCACAGGGCGACATGATGTGGTTCAACGTCTGCCTCTCGATGTTTGAACCACAGCCGCTCTTTGACGCGCTCCTGCGGCCGGCACTGGAGAATCCCGCGACGCGTTCCGTCCTCTTCGTCCTGGACCACGGGGAGCGGGAACGTTGGGAGCAGGTCGTGCTCCCCAAGGTGAGAGCCATTGGTGCTGAGGCAAAACTCAGCGAGCCGGTGTGGACCTCGCTCCATGAGCCTGTCTCGTGCATCCTCGCCGAGGTCGCGACGACCGGACAGCGAGAAGCATTGCTGAGTTTCTGGGGTGAGCCCTTCATGGCGCATAGCCGTGACCGCGACGTACCGCGCTACGTGTTCCGGATCTTCGGACACTCGGACCTCATCCAGCATCTGGACGAACTCGTCCGCGGCTACCGCTTCATGAGGGCCACGACTGCGCAGGATGGCAGCAGCGAGGGGCTTGGTCGGAACCGACCGTCTCCCTGATTCCGGGCAGCCCCGGACGTTCGTCGTTGCAGAATGCGGTCGTCCGATTCGAGCACCGTCGTCTAGTCATCCGGGACCGACTGGTCCCCGCTGACCCCGGCGCTCAACGGGGCGCGGGTGCGCCGGTTGGCGAGGGACCGGGAACTTGCCCTCTTCGATCAGTAAGTCGTTCCGTGCCAGTTCGGCGAAGGTCGTGCGCTGTAGTTCGCCGGCCAGCGTGGCGTGCGCACGTGCCCACGCGTCATGCACGGGACAAACATGAGCCCAATCGCATGGTCCTCCCTCGAGTAGACAGCGGTCACCGGAGATCGAACCCTCAGCTGCCTCTACGACCTCAAGCAGCGTGATGTTGCCGGGCTCGCGCGTGAGCTCATAGCCGCCGTCGGGGCCCGCCGTTGCCCGCACCAGCCCCACCTTCACGAGCGGCGCCATGACCTGAGGCAGATAACGCACCGGGATATCCATCACGCGCGCGATGTGTCGCGCCTTCCGCCGCCCATCGCCGTACGCGCGAGCGAGGGCCAGCATGGCCCGGACTGAATAGTCCCCCTTCTTACCGAGAGCAATCTGCATCGTTCGGTCCTCCGTAACGGTAAGCCAGAGACTTTACATTAAGGGCGAGTGGTTCGGCGTCACAACTTGGAGCGGCACTCGGCGTAGCCTCCTTCGGGGATCGGTGGGGCGACCAGATGGAGCTGGCCGGAGCCGGGCGGCGGTCCACGACGACGAGCAGCCAGGTCGACCGCAGACATCGACCCAGTGGGACGGGCACGAGGAGCACTCGGCCTGCCTCCACCGCTGGTCCCGTTTCTCACCGTGTCCCTTCGTTACCTCGGCACGGCGTGTATTCGGCCGCGTGCTCGCCCGTCAGGCAGGGCAGATCCAGACCAGTTTGGCGGTCGTCAGTCCAAGGACGAGTCGGCCATCGCCGACCGTTAGTTCGATCGTTCCACTCACCGGCTGTCGCCGGAGGACCTCGACAGCGATGCCGGGGTGGAGGTTGTGCTCATCAAAGAACTGCAGGAGTTCCTGGTCTTCCTCGAAGACGCGCTCGATCCATACCTGATCACCCTGGCTGAGGTCCGCGAGTGTGCGCGTGGAGATCTCTGCGGGCCTGTCATCCCGGGGGATGGGATATCCGAACGGGGACCGTGCCGGATCGCCAAGCAGCGTGCGGACGAGCCCTTCCGTGACGGGGGAGAGGGCATGTTCCACCAGGTGTGCCTCTTCGTAGGCGCGCCACCAGTCAAGCCCCAAGACATCGACGAGCAAGCACTCCGCGAGTCGGTGCCGGCGGATCATTATCTGCGCACGGGCATATCCGAGCGGCGCGAGCCTGATGTGCTTGCGCTCGTCCATCTCGATCAGTTGGTCACGGGAGAGGCGGCGCACCATGGCCGACATGGAGGGTGCCGAGACCTCCAGCTTCTCTGCCAGTCGGGCCGCGATCGCCGGTTCCTGCGCCTCGTACTCGAGGCGGTAGATTGCCGTCAGCGCGTCATCGGAGGCGACGTTCGTGACCTGGCTCGGCATGGGTAGGCTCCCCGCCTCAGGCGTCCTGCCGGCGGAATAGTGCGACCGCGCCGACGAGGGGGACGGCGGTCCAGGTCAGAACGGACCCGGCTAGAATGAGTGCGCTCGTCACGGCACCAAACTCGAGATAGAGGTACGAACCGAGGGGCCCGAGGACCTGTAGGTCGGGCTCCAAGCTCAGGATGGCTAGGATCCGCACCGCCTCCACCGGGTTCAGGAGCGTCCCGGCGAGCAACATCTCGCCAGACGACGCAATCGACAGCGCGACCCCGATGGCGACGAGGTTGTAGAACAGCACCAGGAGGAACCAGGTGAGGACCGCCAGGGCGAGCGCCTGTGAACGACCGCCCGCGACGACTGAGATCAGCACCCCGATGCTCAGCATGGCGCTGGCGAGTGCCGCCGACAGCATCACGAACAACAGGTAGTGCCCCAGATCAGTGACCGGGCTCACGAGCGCGACGAGGAACCCGGCGACGCCGAACCCGAGCATGACGGCGGCCCACACCGCCACCGTGAGCCCCAGGTACTTCCCCAACACCAGCTCAGTGGAGGACAGCGGCTGAGCGAGCAGTGTCGCCAGCGTCCCGCGGTCGCGTTCCCCGGCGATTGCGCTCGCGCCCAGGATCAGGGCGAGGAGTGGGACGAGGAGTAGGCACAGGTTGATGAGGCTCGCGGTGGTGCGGCTGAAGCCCTGCGCGCCCACGCCACCCTGTTGCTGTACCAGTGACAGTGCGAGTGCCACGAGGGCGAACGTCACAGCAAACGCGACGAGCCAGCGTCCGCGGACGGCGTCTTTGAGCTCCTTCGAGAAGATCGTCATGGTCGCGGTCATGAGGGGACTCGCTCTCTCAGCACGGGCGGAGCGGTGGCGGCCGTCGCTTCTTCCACCCGGAAGTCGAGCAGGCCGATGCCGGCCGCCACCAGCGCCTCGAGCACCCGCACCTTGTCGCTGGTCAGACACGTGACCGAGATCCATTCACCGGTCTGTGTGACCTCGCCGCGTGCCGCGTCCGCGACGAGCGGGATGGCGTCCGGGGTGTGGCCGTTGAGCCTCAGGAACAGCCGGCTGCGTGCCGTGCTCGCCGCGGCAAACTCGACGGATGGTCCGTGAAATACGACTCGTCCCTGGTCGAGGACGAGCACGTCGTCGGCCGTCGAAGGAACGTCCTCCAGCCAGTGGGTGGAGAGCAGAACGCTCTTGCCCGCCGAGCGCTGGGCGCGGATGAAGTCGCGCAACTCCAACCGGGCGCTGACGTCGAGGCCGGTGCCCGGCTCGTCGAGCACGAACAGCGAGGGGGAGCCAAGCTGCGCCACCGCCAGTCCGAGTCGCTGACGCATGCCGCCCGAGAGTGCGCCCACCAACTTCGTGGCGTGGGGCTCGAGGCCCACCGCCAGTACGGCCGATCTCGCTTCGCCCGCTTCCGCGCCGCGCAACTGCGAAAAGAACTGCACCGTCTCCTGGACGGTCATGTCGAGATGGAACGCGGGGTGCTGCGCGAGGTAGCCGATGTGACGTCGGGCGGCCTTGCCGTGCCGGCGGACGTCCACGCCGTCGACCGCGACGTCGCCCTCGAAGCGCATGAGGCCGGCGATGATCTTGATGAGCGTGGACTTCCCAGCGCCGTTGGCGCCGACGATCGCGAGTACGCGGCCGTCCTCAAGGTCAAAGGACACGTCGTCCAGCGCCCGGACCTTGCCGTATTGCTTACCGGCTGACCTGATGCTGAGCATTACATCCACGCCCTTTCATGACCTCGGCCGGCCAGGAAGACGGCCCCCGCCCCCGCGATCAGCGCGAGGCTGGCGAGCGCTGCAGGGATGTTCACCCCGCCGGTCCGACCGATGTCGAGACCGATCGTGGGCGCCACGAGCGGGTGCGGATCGACCACGCTCGGCTCCAGGCGGTAGACCGGGAACCAGCGGGCCGCCAGGTCGAGCGCCGTCTGCGCGGGCGTGTGCGCATAGGCGCGGAGCGCCTCGTTACGGCTGACCAGGTCGTCGTAGACGCCCTCGTAGCGGTAGGGGATGTCACCGGTGCCATCGCCGTTGGCGTCGAAGCCCTGGTAGTCATCCCAGTAGTTGCCGCGCCCGTCGAGCGACCACTGGTTGCGATGCTCCAGGTCGCCGCCGCGCGACTCCACCTGCTGGAGGTTCCCGACGAAGCTGTTCTCCACGAACGTCACGCCCGTGGTGGTGAACAACTGCAGCGCCACCTGGTTGTATGCGATGAGGTTGCCGCGCAAAGTGACGTAGTGCCCGGGCGTACGTGGAGCACCGTCCATGATCAGGCCGATGCGGTTGTTGTGGATGCGGTTCCCCGCCAGCTCGACGTCGTCGACATCCTTGAACAGGAGCCCGTAGCCCGACGCGAGGGAGCGACTGCCCGTGAATTCGTTGTCGAAGACGGCGACCCCGCGCGAGTACATGAGGGAAGCCCCGGCCACGTTGTCCTGTACGACGTTGCCCCGCAGGGTGAGATCGTCGGAGTACATCGTGTGGAGGCCATAGCGGACGTGGGAGATCTCGTTGTGCTCCACGGTCGTCCGCACGGCGAACCCCAGGAACACGCCATCCTTCGCGTGGTCGACGACGTTGCCCGCGAGCAGGCTGTCCGCGCTGTCGTACACGTAGAGGGCGTGTCCCCGCCGCTCTGCGGGCAGTTCGCGGATACTCGACACCCGATTGTTGCGCACGAAGTGCTGGTCGCTCGCGTCGAGAATGATCCCGTAGAGCACGTCCTCGAGCTGGTTGCCCTCGATCGTCGCGCGGTCGGCGGTGACGCGGATTCCGGCCGGCTCATTGCTGACCGTGCGTGCGGAGTTGCGGACGATGAAGCCGCGCAGGGTGACGTCCTCCGCAGTAATGCGGACCACGTCACCCTGCGCACCTCCATCGATGACGGCCCTGCCACCGCCGTCGAGCACCAGTGCCTTGTCGATCACGACCTGCTCGAGGTACGTCCCGGCCGGGACCTGGACCGTGTCGCCCGGGCTCGCCGCCTCGATCGAAGCCGCGATCGAGGCATCGGGCCCGGCCGCCTCGGTCGGCGCGGGGGTGAGGAGCGTGATGCTTGTCACCAGGACGAGGGCCGCTGCTCCGGCCGCTGGGCCGGTGTTCTGCCAGCTGTCGCGGACGAACCGGATCACGGACGGACCGGCCGTGACGAGCAGTGCGGCGGCCGTCATCACCCAGAACCCGATGCCGACCATCGTGTCAGTGTGGAAGTTCATGACCTCAGTGCTACCGACCACCTTTGGCGTGAATGGCTCCAGACGAAGCGCGGCGGTCTCATCCAGGTCGTGGCCGTAGCGGTACAGCCACCACTGCATGTCCGCGAGCAGGCCAAGCGGCACCGCCCACACGGTGAGGGCGATCAGGGATCGCAGCCAGCGCCGTGGCGCGACGAAGGCAGAGGCCCCAACCACCAACACCAACGCCCCGATCGCGTACGGGAAGAGCTTGAGTTCGAGGACGGCATCGGGCTCGATCGGCTTCACGCCCACGTAGTGGTTGAGTGCGTTGATCTCGCGGAGGTCGCCTTCCATCGCGGTGCCGTACGCGACCAGGTGGAGGCCCTGGGGATACTGCGGCGCGTTCAACGTCATCTGCCACAGCGGCAGGAATGCTGCGAACACCACCAGCGCAGCGGCCCCCAGCGCACACGCCGCCCAGACTCGGTCGTGCGGCGGCATCGCCACCGCCGCGCGGGTCTGCCGATAGATCTGTGTGACTCCAATGGCCATGCTCATGATCCGTGTCCCGAGTGCGGTGGCGCTGGCTCTGGCTCGGTCAGGAGGAGCGCGAGGTCCTCCCATCCGGTGGTGTGGCCCTGCAGCTTGTGGGCCAGACTGTCCGCTGCGGCCTGATCGACGAGGGCGACCACGCCGTAGGCCATCGGCGTGCGCAGCGTCGCGGAATGGACGTAGCGAGCACTGCGTCCATCGAGCCAGACCTCCGAGGAGAGGTCGTGGACGAAGATCCGTGCATCGAGTGCGAGTCCGCGCTCTGACGCTGCAAGCGCAGCGCAGCCGATGTCATCGAAGTGGACCTCGGAGCCGTCAACCTCGATCCAGGCCGCGGCGAAGCGTGCGTCATCGATCACCATGCGGCATCGCACGCACGCTTCGGCTCCGTACTGGATGGTCGGCTCCGTCGGTGCCGCCTCTCCGTTGCTGCCGAGGAACTTCACCCCGGCGGCGACGCCGGTCGCGGCTACTCCGGTGGATCCCAGTACTGCCAGGAACGCTCGTCGAGTCACCATTTCAACCTCGATTCCCCTGTCGGCGGCGGGGCCGGAGCCCCGCCGCCAGAGGAGGGACTAGGACACCAGCAGCCAGCCCTGCATCTCCAGGTGGAGCGCGGAGCAGAACTCGGTGCAGTACAGGGCGAAGGCCCCCGGCAGGTCGGCGACGAACTCGACCGTCCCCACCTCACCCGGGTCGAGGCTGACGTTGACGTTGTAGCGCGGGATGGCGAAGCCGTGCGTCGCGTCGGGCGTCTCCTCGGTGTTCGTCAGGTACAGCGTGACGTGGTCGCCCTGGTTCACGTGGATCGTGTCGGGCATGAAGTTGGAGCGCTTCACGCTCATCCATACTTTCACGTCGGTACCGGAACGCTCGATGCGCTCCTCACCCAGGATGATGGCGTTTGGATCGGACTCCATCGTGATCTGGTTAGTCCCGGCCGGGTAGGCGTTCCAGGCGTTGATCCGGTCTGCACGGATGGCCTGCACGTAGTGAGGCTCCGCCAGTCCGATCGGGGTGTCCGCGAGGAGGTCCATCCCTTCGCCCCCCAGCTCCACCAGCTGGAAGTTCTGCGGGTGCAACGTCCCCACGGCCGGGAAGCGGTCGATCGACCACTTGTTCAGCGCGACCAGGTACTTCCCGGCCGGCTTGGTGGTGTCGCCTTCCATCGTGACGAGGTGGCCGATGTTGTAGTGCACCGGCAGCTTGTCGACGAGCTGGAAGGCGTCGGCCTCTGCGAACTCCGGCGCACCCAGCGAGAACTTCGCGACGGCGCTCTCCAGGAACAGGCTCGTGTAGCCGTAGCCCTCGGCGTCGTACTGGGTGTGCAGGGGCCCGGCCCCGACCTCGACGCGTCCCGCCACCACCGAGTCGAACCGCAGGATCGGCACCCCGAAGCCGTCGTGGGCCTCGTAGTCCTCAGCGGCGATCGCCTGGTTGACCAGGTCCATCGAGTAGATCGTGACGTGAGGGTCCAGCTTGCCCGCAACGGTCATGTACTTGCCGTTGGGCGCCACATCCACGCCGTGCGGGCTGCGCGGCTCCGGGATGAGGTAGAGGATGCCCTCCTCAATCGCGACCTCCAGCGGAATCACACGCATGCCGTTCAGCTCGACGGACCGGGCGCCGACGACCTGCTCGGCCTTCTGCCAGTTGATGGCGTGCATGTAGTCGAAGTCGCCGCGGGATGCGCCGACCTCGATCGGCTGGTTCCCCTCGAGGTTGCCGCCGATCGCCATCTCCGCGTTGTACGAGTTGATGAACACCCACCCGTGGCTGTCGAGCTTGCCCGAGTCCGCCAAATCCTGCGTGTACGGCGGGAGTTCGATCTGGAAACTGCGGTCCAGGTCGAACCGACCGTTGTCCGCGTTGATCGCCAGGAAGGTGGAGTAGCCGCGGAACGACTCGCTGAAGTTCTCCAGAGCGGTCGCCGGGTCGACGCCCGCCAACAGCGTCGGCGTCATCGTCGAGATGTGGACGTACTCACTGTTCTGCGTGACGAACACGCCACCGTGGGAGGTGTCCAGGTTGGGGACATCGAAGATCTGCTTCGTCTTGAAGTCGCGCAGGTCCACCATCGCGATGCGCCCGTTGGCGCGGTCGTTGATGTAGACGTAGCGCCCGTCGTACTCGCCACCGGTCTCGCTGAGCGCCGGGTGGTGCGTGTCGCCCCAGGTCAGCGCGCCACGCGCCGGTGACGACCCGCCGCCGAGTTCCGTCGTGCCCTCCGCGAGAATGGCATCGCCATCAGACCCGAAGCCCCAGCCCTGCCACGACTCCGGCGTGAACACACCGATGTTCTTGAGCAGGCGCATGGACGGCACGCCGAAGATCAGCAACTGGCCGGAGTGACCGCCGGAAGAGATCAGGAAGAACTCGTCCATCTGCGGCTGACCCGGGGGCACGAAGGTCTTCACCGCTCGGACCGTATCTCCGGGCGTCAGGCCGCGTGCCTCCGCCACGCGGCCCACATCCCCGGAGGCGGTGGCACCGGCCGACTCGGCGTCCGCCTCGTCCGTCACGACCTTCCCGAGGACCCCGCCGACCACCAGGCCGGCGGCCCCCGCGGCCGAGCCACTGATGAACTCTCGTCTCGATACAGCCATCTCGCTACCTCTCTCGGTCCACCGGCTCAGGCCGGAGTTGATCAGGCAATCGGGCTACTCGACGGTGATCTCGCCGACCATCCCCGGCAGGTGCAGGTCGCACTGGAACTGGTAGGTACCGGGCGTCGAGAACTGGACGACGAACTCACTGCTCTCACCCGGGTTCACCAGCGGGTCACTCGTGTAGTCCCTGCCCTCGGTCTCTGCGCTCAGGACGTGCATGTTGTGCATCGCGACGCCCTCGTTCTTCGCGACGATCGTCACGGCCTCGCCGACTGCGAGCTGGATCTCCGTGGGTTCGAAGAAGTTGTCCTGCATCAGGACTTCGATCTCACGGCTCGGCTCGGCAGCCGTGGCGGCGGTGGTAGCGGTGGCCTCGGCAGTGGCGGCGCCGGCTGCCGTGTTGTTCTCGGCAGCAGCACCGTCGTCACCTCCACACGCCACGGCTGTGCTCAGTAGCGCGGCGCCCGTGATGAGTGCTGTCCACCTCTGGTTGATCCGCATGTCGTGCCTCCGACCTATCAGTCCTCTGTGAGTGCTTGATCCGCCGCGGCCCGTCTGTCTGGAGCTTGGAGACCGTTGGCCGGCCGATGAGCTCTGCGCCTGGGGGCGGTGGCCCTTCTCCTCACGGCGCTCATTGTTGAGCGCGGAACTTATGGTTGGACTATCAGGGCGGGATCCGCTATTGTCAAGGGACAGACGTAACATTACGTGATGAGGTAATCAAATGCAGATCGCGCTGGGCCGTCGAGGGGACTACTCGGTCCGGGCCATGCTCGTGCTTGCCCGGGCGTTCGGGGACGGACGCCGCAAGGCCCGCCAGATCGCGGCGGTCATGGATATTCCGGGGCGCTACCTCCCGCAGATCATGGCGCCGCTCGTCCGCCAGCACCTCGTCCTGGCCACGGCCGGACCGGACGGTGGATACGAGCTCGCCCGGCCGCCTGCCTCGATCACCCTGCTCGAAGTCATCGAGGCTGCTGAGGGTCCGCTCGTTCGGGAGAGGTGCCTGCTTCAGGGGGGGCCGTGTGACTGGGAGCAGATCTGCCCGGTCCACGCTGTCTGGGCGCAAGCGCACGACGCGCTTGGACACCAGTTGCGCATCACCACGTTCAAGCACCTCGCGGAGAACGACCGGCTGATCGAACAGGGCGCATTCGACGTCCCCGCGCTCGCCGTGCACCCCATCGCGGTGGCGCGTAGCGGCCAGCGAGAGGCCTAGAGGAGCCCATGCGACTCACCGCACCACGGCCGCATGACTGGACTGTCGTTCTGATGGCCGCCGCCGCTGCCACCGCCGCCGGCTCGCTGCTGTACGGCACCGAGGCCGGGCTCGACCGTCTCGGCGTGGGCCTCGTCGATGCTGGCCCGGCTCCCGATCTGCCTCACGGGGGACTGATGGTCGGCGGGTTCGTCGGGACCCTGATCGCGTTGGAGCGCGCGCGTGCGTCCGGACGCACCCTGGCCTACTTGGTCCCGCTGCTTTCCGCCGCCGGCGCGGTCTCACTCGTACTGGGGCACCACAGCGTGGGTCAGGCACTCTTCGCCGGCGCGGGCGCCGGGCTGGCGATCCTGATGGCCTGGTTCTGGCGGATCCAGCCCCAACTCCCGCTCGCCCTGGTCGGGCTGGGTGCCCTGGCCTGGTCCGGCGCCTCCGCAGCATGGGCGTGGATGGGCGCCCCGCTGTATGCGGTCCCCTGGTGGGGGGTGTTTCTAGTCCTCACCATTCTGGGCGAGCGCTTGGAGCTCACGCGGTTCGCTCGCCGCTCCACGATGCCCGCGCGGATCGCAGCGGTTCTCATGGCGGTCGGCCTCGGTGTGACGCTCCTCCACTGGGAGACAGGCATCCGGGTGGTCGGTGCCTCCTTCGTACTCGCCGGTGCATGGCTGCTCTGGGCGGACACCGCGAGGGCCACCGTCAGGCGGGGAGGGTTAGCCAGTTACGCGGGTGCCGCGCTCCTCGCTGCCTACGGGTGGTTGATCGTCGGTGGGCTCATCCTCGTGGTCCGTGGCCTCACCGGCCCCTGGTACGACGCCACGCTGCATGCGCTCTTCGTCGGGTTCGTGGTCGGTTCGATCTTCGCGCACGGCCCGATCATCCTCCCCGCGCTCTCCGGTCTCGGCGTGCGTCTCACGCCGGTCCTCGTCCTTGCGCTGGCTGGCCTGCACCTATCGGTGGCCATGCGCGTCGCCTCGGGACTCGCGGCGGCTCCCGCATGGCGCGAAGTAGCCGGCGGGCTGCACGCCGTCGCGTTCACGTTGTACGTGCTGGGAATGGCGGCCGGCATCCTGCTCCACATGCGCGGGGTTCGGTCCGAGCACCTCGCTCGCAACCGTAGTCATCAGATCGGAACATGAAGGAGGAGTCGGAATGACGCTTGAAGACCGCACGATTCATGAGATCAGCCTGCTGTGGCCCGAGGTCGTACCCGTCCTGGAAGCCCGCGGTATCGATACCTGCTGCGGGGGCATGCATAGCCTGCAGGAGGCGGTCGCCGCGCACGGCCAGGTGCTCGCCGAGGTCGTGGAAGAGCTCCAGGCAGCGGGCGCCGATCCCGGCTCCGCTCCGGTGATCGTCGACGTCCGCGAAGTGCCGCCTCGAGACCGTCATCCCCTGATCTTCTCGACCTTTGATGGGCTTCCGTCCGGCGGCATCCTCCACCTGGTGAACGACCACGACCCGAAGCCGCTCTTCTACCAGATGCAAGCCGAGCGGGCCGGGCAGGTCGTCTGGGAGCCGCTGGAGGAGGGGCCCGAGCGCTGGGTGATTCGGATCACCCGGACAGCCCTGGACGGATGAGCCATGAGTGACAAGCCGCTGAGGCCGATGGATAACAGCCAAGACCGGATTCACATGCCGTTCATCGCGGCGTCACTGCTGTTCGGCGTGCTCGGCGGCTTCAGCCTCGCCACCTCGCTCCCGGTCGAGGCACTCGCTGGGTCACTCGACGTCTCCTGGGTCGCGCACGCCCAGGTCCATGGCCACCTCCAGGTAGTGGGTTTCGCGACACTCTTCGTCGTCGGGATGGCCCTGAAACTCGCTCCACGCTTCGGAGGGCGGGCGATCTCGCCTCCCGGCGCTGCGCGCTGGCTGCTCTGGCTGCTGGTCGGGGGGCTCCTCGGCCGTACCTTCGGCCAACCACTGGCTGAGGTCGCTCCGTTCGGCATCCTCACCCTGGCCGGTGCGGCACTCGAGAGTGCCGGGGCGGGCCTGTTCCTGTTCCTCGTCATCGCTGCACTGTCGGGGGCGGTCCGTGATCGAGAGCCCTTCGCACTGCTCATCGTCGGCGCGGCCTTCGCCTTCCTCCTCCAGAGCGTCCTCGGGCTCTGGTGGCTGGCGGAGATGGTGTCAGATCAGAGGACGATCCTCGGAACCCTTGAGAACGCCGTCCTCCTCCATCTGCAGTTCTTTGGCGTGCTGCTTCCTGCCATCCTCGGGGTCGGGATGCGGTCGTTTCCCACCTTCTTCGGGCGGAAGCCGCCAGGGGCCCTCGCCGGCAGCCTGGTGACCTGGACTGCCCTTGCTGGCATCGGGCTCTGGACGACCGGTGGTGTACTGACCGCCACTCGGCCGGGGGACTGGTGGCAGTGGAGCGTCCTCGGACAGACGCTGGCGGGTGCTTCCGTCCTTGGTGCGATCCTCGTCGTTGGTCCGTGGCGGACGCCGAGTCGGCTCGCAAAGGCGTCGAAGGGGCTGGGTTGGGCGATTCATCCGGCGGTGCTCTGGCTGGCCGCGACCGGTGTGCTGCTGTTCGGCACCGGGTTGCAGTCCATGCTCGCACGGGAGGCGACTGACTCCGCCACGCTCGACGCCGTCCGGCATCTCTTCGGGATCGGCGCCGTCACGCTCGCGATCGTCGGGATGGCGCAATTGATCCTCCCCGAGTTCGCGAGCGAGCGGCTGGTGCGCAAGCCCGGCGGCTGGCGCGGCCCCTTCTTCGGCACGGCCCTGAGCGTGGCCGCAATACTTCGCGGTGTCGTGCTCCTGGTCGGGCTGGAGGGCGACCAGCGCTGGTGGGCGATGACCGTGGCCGGGATCCTCGGGTGGGTCGCGGTCGCCGTGTTCGGCGTCCTCGTGTGGAGGGCGGTGCGCAGTCATCGCGACTACCTAGAGCGCCTCAGGCAGGCTCGGGCACAGTCGCCGCAGCCGGCTCGCCCCTGACCAGTCCAGGTCCGATCCAGAAGTCCTGAGTCTGGAGCTTTGGGACGTTGGCCCCCGGTCACCCGAGCCAGAGGGCAGGCGAGGTCAGGCAGAACGGTCAACCGGGCGGTGACGCACCGGTTGGTCGGAGCCGCGGCCGGGCGCCAGGCGGATGCTTCGACCGGGTGTGCGATAACCAGCAGTGACATAGTTATCGTTCAGCGTTACAGTTGCTATTAGGCGTCGCCTCGATCCGAGTGAGTCCGCGACGTGCGCGGCGGGGTCTCACTCCATCATCCGTAGGCGCTGTTGGGCGGGAACTGAATGCACGCGAGGGATACCGATCCAGCACCGATCGCCGTGCTGACGGCTCGGACTCCCCCGTCTCCGGGACGGATGGCTCGCCCAGTCGTCTCGTTTCCAGCTGTCGCGATGGCGATGTCGCTTCTCCTCGCTGCGCTCGGCGGGCTGAGCCTCGGCGTGATGGCGGCAACTCAGAGCGGCACCGCCGGTGGGCGTTGGGCCGCTACGGTCCAGGCGCACGCCGACCTCCAACTCTGGGGGTGGTTCGCGGTATTCATCGTGGCGCTGGTCTTCGAATTCATCGTCCGTCTCAACGGACGCCCGCCTGTGCCGGTCGGTGCCCGGCTGGTCGTGCTGTTGCTGTTCGCGGGAGGCGCGGTCGCCTCCGCCAGCGGCCGTCTGCTTGGAGTGCTCGATCAGATCCTCGTCACCGGTGGGGCAACGCTGATCCTGGTCGGGGCGCTGCTCTTCCTGGCGATCGTGCTGCGAATCCCTCCCGCCCGTCCGTTGCGCGTGGACCTGCATCCACTGTTCTTCCGCACGGGAGCGGTCTGGCTTCTCGTCGCCGCCGGCGCGGGACTGGTCGCATCGACGCGGCTGTCGTCCGGAGTGGCCTCGTTCGACGAGTCGCAGCTGGTGGCCGAGTTCTTCATCCGCGGCTTTGTCATCAACGTCATCATCGCCGTCGCGCTCCGGGCATTCCCCGGACACCTCGGCCTGCCGCACGTCCCGGCCTTCCACCAGCGGATCCTCTGGGTGCTCCTGAATGGCAGTGTTCCCCTCTGGGCAGCAGGCACGACCGGGTTCGGGGTGCCGGGGGTGGAGGCGCTGCAGTCCGTCGGCGACCTGCTCTTTGCGACGGCGCTCGTGTGGGCGACCGGCGTGCTCCGGATCGACCAGGCGGTCCGAGCTTGGCGCCACCACCCGCCGCGAGCACAACTGCTCGTTCCACTGGCCTGGGGTGGGCTCGTGACCTACGTCGTCGTGATCGCTCTGCAGGCTGTTACCTGGATCGCAGGGGGGGCCCAGGACACGGCGTTCGAGGCGGGTGCTGCCCGGCATATCCTGATGCTGGGCTTCGTCGCGCCACTCTTCATCGCCATGTCCCACGTGGTCTTGCAGCGGTTCCTCACGGGCCGCCTTCTGGGCGAAGCGTGGCTGACCGGTGCATTCGCGATGCTGATGCTCGCGTGGCCGCTGCGTGTTGCCCCGCCCCTCCTCGACGCGGACGTCGGGGAGACGACGCAGGCGCTCATGGGGCTTGCCGGGGTGATGACCGCCGGTGCGCTTGTGGTCGCCGCGGCCGTCGCCGGTGCCAATGCTGCGGCTGCCATCCAGTACGAGCGGCGCCTGCGACAGTCACGCTCACCTGCAGCAATCCTCTAGCGGCTTCTGGATCGGCCGGCCAACGGGAGTGGGACGGTGAGAGTCCCGCGCGAAAGTGAAGGAACACATGACGCTACCGGACGAACGGCTTGAAGAGGTCTACCTGTCTGTCGTGAGCCGCAACCCGGGCGAGCTGGAGTTCCACCAGGCGGTGCGGGAAGTGCTCGACTCGCTCGGGCCGGTCCTGGCCAAACATCCGGAACTCGCCGAGCAACGGGTGATCGAGCGGATCTGTGAGCCGGAGCGGCAGATCATCTTCGGCGTGCCGTGGGAGGACGACCGCGGTGAGGTCCAGCTCAACCGCGGCTTCCGCGTCCAGTTCAACAGCGCACTGGGGCCGTACAAGGGCGGGCTGCGCTTCCACCCCTCCGTTTACCTGGGGACCGTCAAGTTTCTTGGCTTCGAGCAGACCTTCAAGAACGCCCTGACGGGCCTGCCGATCGGCGGTGGGAAGGGCGGCTCCGACTTCAACCCGCGGGGACGGTCGGACACCGAGATCATGCGGTTCTGCCAGAGTTTCATGCTAGAACTCGCTCGCGACCTCGGCGAGTACCGCGATGTCCCGGCCGGCGACATTGGCGTCGGTGTGCGCGAGATCGGCTACCTGTTCGGCATGTACAAGCGGATCACCAAGCAGTACCAGTCGGGCACGCTCACGGGGAAAGGACTCGGCTGGGGTGGCTCCGTGGTCCGAAAGGAGGCCACCGGCTACGGCTCGGTGTTCTTCATGCGCGAGATGCTGCGGGAGCGCGGTGAAGACCTCGAGGGCAAGACCTGCGTGGTGTCCGGCTCCGGCAACGTCGCCATTTACACCATCGAGAAGCTGCAGCAGCTCGGTGCGCTGGTGGTCGCCTGCTCCGACTCGGATGGCTACATCTACGAGCCAGGCGGAGTGAACCTCGAACTTCTGAAGGAGATCAAGGAGCGCGAGCGTCGACGGATCTCGGTGTACGCCCAGCGCAGCGGGCGTGCGCGGTATGTCGAGGGCGGGAGCGTGTGGGAGGTGCCCTGCGAACTGGCTTTCCCCTCGGCCACCCAGAACGAACTCAACGGCCACGACGCTCGCAGCCTTGTCAAGGGCGGCTGTCTCGCCGTCGCGGAGGGCGCGAATATGCCCTGCACGCCAGACGCGGTGAAGGTCTTCCACGACGCGTCCGTCTCGTTCGGCCTGGGCAAGGCGGCGAACGCCGGAGGAGTGGCGGTCTCCGCGCTGGAGATGCAGCAGAACGCCAGTCGCGACACCTGGACCTTCGAGTACACAGAGGAACGACTCGAGCAGATCATGCAGGGGATCCACCGCCTCTGCTCGGAGACCGCCGAGACCTACGGGAGCCCGGGCAACTACGTCCGCGGGGCCAACATGGCGAGCTACATCCGGGTAGCGGAGGCGATGCTCTCGCTCGGACTCGCCTGACCCGGCCATGGACAAGGTTCCCACGCCGTCGTCTGGAGGACTGAATGTCGCTGCCTGAGCCGTTCGCGAGGCTGGTACGGGAGCACGAGGCCATCGCCGGGAAGGTGGCCGCTGCCCGAGGGGCGTCGGAGGCCGCCGTCCAGTACCGGGACGAAACCCTGGTTCCGGAGATGCTCGCGGAGCTCCACGCACTTCACGCGTTCATGGGCCGCGAACTCGCCGCGCATATCGCCCGGGAGGAAGACGTTCTGTTCCCGGCGTTCCGCGCCCTGACCGCCGACGACCGCCTGATCGACGAGCTCGTCGTGCAGCACGATCGCGTCCGGGAGCGCCGCGCTCTGCTCGAATCCGTGCTCACCGCACTGGACCAACATCACGATGATGTGACCGACGAACGCGAACGACTCGGCGCGCGGCTGGAGGCGCAGCCTTCGGCTCCCTCCTGGGAGGCGCTCCAGGAGCTCGCGGAGAGTGTTCGGCAACTGGACTGGATCTTCCAGGGACACTTTGGAGACGAAGAAGACGATCTCTTCGCACCCGGCGCCGAACTCTTCAGTCCTGCCGACCTCGAGCGAATGACGCAGGAGATGGAGGCCATCGGGCCCGCTCGGTCAGGCTAGGGGACCGGCTGTACCTCCTCATCGAAGCCGTCATCGATCACGTCGGAAGACCGAGGGCCACTGCTATCTGACCAGCGTCGCTGCTGCATTACGAGGTGGCTGGACACGACGGGCCGGTAGACAGAGCAGGTAGGCTGGGGGGCAGCGGGCCGAGCCTGGAAGGTATGTGGATGGAAGCGGGGCGCCGAGGTCTGGCCACGCTCGCCGCAGTCACTACCGTGCTCGTGCTGGTCGTCCTGATCTACGTTGGGTCAGATGAGTTGAGGAACTTCGACTCCGCCCTCGTCGGGTACGCGTTCGGCACGGTCTTCGCCGCCGCCGGCCTCGCCTACCGGTCCACCCTCTGGGTCGGCCGCCCACCCACGTGGCGCTACTTCTCCGCCGGCTGGCGCAACTTCCTGTCATGGCGGAACTTCCGGCGCTACAGCCTCCTCATTCCGCGGGCATGGTGGACTGACATCTTCGCCCAGACGTTCATCCTCCGGCGCAGCTTCGCGCGCTGGGTGATGCATCTCTCGATCTTCTGGGGCGTGATCATCTCGCTCCTCATCACGGTGCCGCTCACATTTGGCTGGTTCCGGTTCACGTTCGAGGAGCCAGACGATTATCGGGTCTGGTTCTTCGGATTCTCTACGGTCAGCTTCCCCCTGGAGACGGTGCTCTCCTGGGTGATCCTCCACGGCCTTGACTTCTCCGCCGTGCTGCTGCTCATCGGCGTCGGCATTGCGTTCTGGCGTCGCTCAACCGACGCCGGACTACTCGCCACACAGAGCTACAGCTGGGATCTGCTTCCGCTGATCCTGCTCTTCGCCATCGCCGTGACCGGTCTCGCCCTGACCGCGTCGAGCCTCCTCTGGGAAGGGCAGATGTACTGGTTCATCGCGCTGACGCACCAGGTCGTGGTGGTGGTCTGGCTCATGATGTTGCCGTTCGGGAAGTTCTTCCACGCGATCGAGCGGCCCGCCACGATCGGCGTGACGCTGTACCAGGCGGTCACCGAAGGGCACGAGCGCGACGCTGAGGTGCGAGGGGATTCCACCGTGCCTCGGGCCGCCTGCGCCTCCTGCGGCCGGGCGTTGCCCTCGCGTCAGTTCATCACCGACCTGAAGGGCACGCTGGACGATCTGGGTCAGCGCTACGAACTCGGCGGCGACCGCGGTGTGCTGCAGGACTATTGCCCGTCCTGCAAGCGCCTGCTCCGAGGCCGCGCGTACTTCCAGGAGGCCGGCAAGCGCTTCGTCTAGGACGGGCTGCGGTCCAGTGCCGAGCGCTCGATACGAAGGAACAGGAACGAGGAACGCATGACCACGAGCCGCGACTTCTTTGTCCCGCTCCGTGACTTCAACTACGACTTCCAGCGGAGCGGGCGAGGTCGGGGTGAGTGGGACCAGGCCGACCGGATTGCCGATGAACTCGTGCCCACCCACTGCGCCTTCTGTGGGGTGCAGTGCGCGATGTACCTGAAGGTCGCCGACGACAAGGTCTTCGGGGTCGAGCCGCGCGACTATCCGCACAACCGTGGTGCCCTCTGCCCGAAGGGAGTCGTGGCGTACCAACAGGCGGGACACGAAGACCGGCTCCTGTACCCGATGATCCGCCGTGGCGGGAAGCACGGAGACCTCGAGCGAGCGTCATGGGACGAGGCCCTGGACTATGTGGCCGGGCGCTGGCGGGACATCCAGGCTCAGCACGGGCGTGACGCCGTCGCGGTCTACAGCGGCTCCTCGATGACCAACGAGAAGTGCTACCTCGCGGGCAAGTTCGCACGCGTCGGGCTGGGGACGCGCCACGTGGACTACAACGGGCGGCTCTGCATGTCCTCGGCGGCCGGCGCCTACTCCCAGGCATTTGGGATGGACCGCTCGCCGCTCCCGATGCCCGACTACGAGCTCGCCAAATGCTTCCTCGTAGTCGGGACGAATGTCGCCGAGTGCTTCCCGGTCGCCACGCAATGGCTGTGGAACGCCCGCGACCGCGGCGCCACGATGATCGTGATCGACCCGCGCGAGACGGCGACGGCGAGAACGGCGGACCTGTGGCTGCCCGTCAAACCCGGCACGGACCTCGCCGTGCTGAACGGGATCCTCCGGCAACTGATCCACGACGGACTGGTGGACGAGGAGTACATCGCCAGCCGCACCGTCGGCTGGGAGGACGTCCGTGCTTCGGTGGAGCCGTTCACGCCCGAGGAGGCCGAGCGACTCTCCGGAGTCCCGCGCGAGCGCATCGTGGCCGCCGCGCGCATGTTCGGCGAGGCCGACCCCTCGCTCATCCTGCACGCCCGTGGGATCGAGCACAGCTCCCACGGCGTCGCCAACTGCCTCGCCTGCATCAACCTGGCGCTGGCACGCGGGCAGGTGGGCAAGCGTGGTGGTGGGACGACGATGCTCACCGGCCAGGGCAATGGGCAGGGTGGGCGTGAAGTCGGGCAGAAGGCGAGCCAGCTGCCCGGCTACCGCCACATCGATGACCCGGAGGCCCGACGCTACGTGTCCGAGGTGTGGGGCATCTCTGAGGAGGAACTACCCGGGGAAGGCGCCGCTGCGACCGAGATGGTGCGCCTGATGGCGGACGGCGACATCAAGAGCACGCTCGTCCTCTGCTCGAACCTGATGGTGTCACTCCCTGACAACGCCGTCGTCGAGCAGGCACTCGCCAACCTCGACCCCCTCGTCGTGATCGACTTCTTCATGTCGGAGACCGCGAGCCGCGCGGATGTCGTCCTGCCCGGGACAGCATGGCTGGAGGACGAAGGGACGACGACGAACCTCGAAGGACGGGTGGTGAAGATCAACCGGGCCGCCAGCCCACCAGGAGAGGCGCGCTCCGACTGGTGGATCATGCGGGAGTTGGCGCGCCGGATGGGGAAGGGCGACCACTTCCAGTTCGATGGTCCGCGCGAGCTCTGGGACGAGTTGCGTGTGGCCTCCCGCGGAGGGATTGCCGACTACTACGGCATGAGCTGGGAGCGGATCGAGGAGGAGCAGGGCCTGTTCTGGCCCTGTCCAACAGAAGGTCACCCCGGCACGCCTCGCCTCTTCGAGGAGCGCTTTAACCACCCAGACGGCAAGGCCCGCATGATCGCCACCCCCTACCGCGGTCCGGTGGAGGAGCCGAGCGAGGATTACCCCTTCCGCCTCACGACCGGCCGCGTGGTCTACCACTACCTCAGCGGCAACCAGACGCGACGCATCGGGTTCCTTAACAGCCAGGCGCCCGAACCCTGGGTGGAGGTGCATCCGCAGGCTGCGGCGCGCCTCGGCATCGTGAATGGCGAGCGAGTACGAGTGCGCACGGCGCGAGGGAGCATGGAAGTGCCCGCGTCGGTCGTCCCAACGATCCGGCCCGACACGCTCTTCATCCCCTTCCACTACGGAGAGTTGGAAGCGGTCAACCAGGTCACGAACTCGGCAGTCGACCCGGTGGTGAAGATTCCGGAGTACAAGGCCTGCGCGGCCGCCCTGGAGCCACTCTCGACACCGGTCGCCGGCACTCGGCCATTGGCTCATCGCGCGGTCACCGCGGACGAGCAGCCCGCCATGTTCCCGTACGAAGTCGGCGAAGCACGCTTGCTGAAGTCGCTGCCTTCGGGCGGCCCGCGTGCTCAGCGGCTCCCTTCAGTTGGAGCCAACGGAGCCGGCGATGAGCAAAACGAAAGGAGCGATGATGGTTGACACCCTCTTCATCGACCCGTCGCGCTGCATCGGTTGCCGTGCCTGCGAGGCCGGCTGCCGCGAATGCGACACACACAAGGGCGAAAGCATGGTGATGGTCGACTTCGTCGACCGTGGGATGAGCGTCGCCACCCAGCCGACGACCTGCATGCACTGCGAGGACCCCGTCGCCCCGTGCGCCCAGGTCTGCCCCGCCGTCGCGATCCTCATCACCGAGGACGGCGTCGTGCAGCAAGCCGACCCGTCCCGCTGCATCGGATGTCAGAACTGCGTGTATGCCTGCCCCTTCGGCGTGCCAAAGTTCGATGTCGAAGCGCGGCTGATGAAGAAGTGCAACCTCTGCTACGACCGCACCGTGCAGGGCGCCCAGCCGTGGTGCGCTCAGGTCTGTCCAACGGACGCGATCTGGTACGGGGACTTCGAGGCATTCACTCGCGAGCGGGCAGGCGTTCCCGTCAACGAGACGACCTTTGGCGATCAGACGGTGCATACCCGCGTGTACCACGTGATGTCGGAGGAACACACCGCGACGTTCGACGTCACGCGACTGCTGGGCGAGGCCGACCGTGAGCGGTTCGAGAGCCGGACCGAGGCGTGGGTCCTGTGAGCAAGCAGCGAGGCTCACGCAGGGGGCCACGGTGGCCGTGGTCGCGGGACGAGCGGCAACCGGGCTGGCGTGACGAGTTCCCCTACCGCCGTGACCAGGACGACGCAGTCACGCGACGCCACTTCCTGCAGCTGTCGGTGATCACCTCGGGTGCACTCTTTGGGGGGACCTCCGTGTTCGCCTTGCTGGGCCGTCTCGACCCTCGGCGGCGCGGCGATCCGGAGGCGATCATCGCCACCGGGGACCTGCCCGAGGGTGAGGCGCACTATTTCCGCTACCCGGGCAGTGGCGAGCAGGCGGTACTCCTCAATCGGCCTGGACAGGGGTTCGTGGCGTACTCGCAGAAGTGCACCCACCTGGCCTGTGCCGTCTACTACCAGCCAGAACACGACCGTCTCTACTGCCCGTGCCACGAGGGCATCTTCGATCCGACCACGGGCGAAGTGACCGCGGGCCCCCCTCAGCGGCCACTCCCACGCATTCGACTCGAGATCCGCGGTGATCTGATCTACGCGCTGGAGGAAGAACCGTGACGCCTCGTGAGGCACAGACACGTCTCGGTCGCGTGCGCCGCCCCCGCGCGCTGACCACGCTCCGCCCCGCCCCCGGCCATCGCGCGATGACACTCGCTGCTGTCACCATTGGTGTCGTGCTACTGGGCATCCAGTTGTGGCTGCTGACGGTCGCGGTCGACCTCTATCTCGGCGGCGAGGCAGAGGAGGCGTGGACGCTGGCGGTCGCCTCCGGGCTCGTGTTCCTCGGGGGACTCTTCGCCTATTGGCTGCTCGGTCACCGCCCCTCCAATGGCTAGGGACACAGCCGTCCCTGCATGGATCAAGCGACTGCGCTATTCGGAACTAGCTTCGCACCACCCTGGTCGGGGATTGAACGCGGCCTTCGCACTCATCAACGGCTTCATCAGCATCGCGCTCATGGCTGCTGCAGCTGTCCTTGCCGACGCGCCGATGATTTTCCCATCGTTGGGGCCGACGGCCTTCCTGTTCTTCTACACGCCGCTCGCGCCAGCCGCGTCACCGCGCAACACGCTGATCGGTCATGCCGTCGGCGCGCTTGCCGGGTGGGGAAGCGTCGCCGCCTTCGGCCTCACGGACGCGGGTCCCGCGCTTCAGCAAGGTGTGACGTGGTCGTATGCCATGGCCGCAGCGAGTGCGCTCGGGCTCACCGCGGGACTGATGGTCCTGCTCAGCGCCCCACATCCGCCAGCCGGCGCCACGACACTGATCGTGGCACTGGGGCTCCTCACGGAGGTCGATGAGCTGCTGGTGCTGATGCTCGCTGTCGTCCTGCTGACGGTCCAGGCATTCTTGATCAACCGGCTCGCCGGCGTGCCGTATCCGCTGTGGCGTGCAGGGCTCCAAGAGTCGGGTGGTCAAGCGGGCAGAGCGCCCAGGACTTGACTTTGCTCGTGCGACGGCCAGCGTACCAATGCCCCGCGGCGCTCTTGCGTCGTCACGCTCCGGCACCTTGTTACATCGCTACATCCCCGTACCGGCGCGAAGGCGCTTGCTGGGCGCTAGCAGTCCTTGGCGACCGTCTCCGACGAGCGTCTCGGAGTCGCCGCGGGGCCTATGCCCATCGCGGACAGCGCGTCGGTGACGAGTTCGAGCGCGCCCTCGCGGCACAGACCGGAGAGCCGTCCTTCGAGGTACACGGACTCGAGCTGGTGCTGCACATCTGTGGCATCCACGGCGGCGAACCACCGCTCCCGCGCGGCGCCAATCACGCGCGCCAGGTCACCGCGCTCGTCGTCGGTCAGCAGGTCATCCAGCATCGACTCCACGTGTTCCTGGCTCATGCTCAGGCAGACGCCGGTGCGGTCGCGCCGTCACCGGGCTCTCGGTCGGCCAGTAGTTGTTCCAGTTCGCGCAGACGCCGGCGCGTGTCGCGATCCTTGTTGAAGCGCTCGGTGATGTCGCGGGCGTGCGCCAGCGCGCCGAGAGGTTCGCCGCCCGCATCGAGGACGATCGAGAAGCTGAGTTCGACGTAGAACTCATGGCCATCGGCGTGCAGGGCTCTGGTCGGCAGGGCCTGGCCCACGTACTTCGTCTCGCGGGCAGCGATCGCGCGCTCGAAGCCAGTCCAATGGGCTTCGCGGAACTTCTCCGGGACGATGATGTCCAAGTTTGCCCCCATGGCATCCGTGCTCGGAAAGCCAAAGATGCGCTCGGCCGATGCGTTCCAGTACTGCACCGTGCCATCGAGGTCGGCGAAGATCACGGCGTCGGGGGCCTGGTCCAGGAGCATGCTGGCGATCTCAGTTGAGGTTGTGGTCATCAGGCCCTCCTCACGGGTCTGTCAAGAATAGTCCGCGCCCCGGCCGGGTGTAGTCGGCAATATCTCGAGTCGGTGACCGACACACCGCCCGGAGCGCGCTCAATCCGTCGGTTCGAGCGCCCACGCCCACACTCCATAGAGAACGACCAGGACGCCGACGATGGCAACACCGAGGTGCGACAGGAGCCCGACGCCAACGAGCGCGACACCCAATCCGACAACCAGAGGGAGGTACGACGGCGGTGGCATGTGGATCTGCTGAGCGGAAGCGCTCGGGGCGTCCTGGGGGTGGTCCCGTTCGTACCAGAGTGGATCCCGGTCGCGGACAACGGGGATGGCGTCGAAGTTGTGCGCCGGCGGAGGAGATGTCGTCGCCCACTCGAGGGTTGCGCCGTCCCATGGATCCGCGGGTGCATGGTGAGGTGCTCGGAGCGCTCGGATGACGTTGATCAGGAACAGCAGGACGCCGAACGCGAGCCCGTAGGATCCGACGGTCGCGACGAGGTTCCAGCTATCCCAGCCCAGGCCTTCCTCGTAGGTGTAGATGCGGCGAGGCATGCCTGAGAGACCGAGGAAGTGCATCGGGAAGAACGTGAGGTTCATGCCCACGAACATGAACCAGAAGGAGACCTTGCCCAGTTGCTCAGAAAGGAAGCGCCCGCTGAGCTTCGGGAACCAGTAGTACGCGCCGGCGAAGAGTCCCATCATCGATCCGCCAAACAGCACGTAGTGGATGTGCGCTACGACGAAGTACGTGTCCTGGTGCTGGCTGTCGACGCCCGGGCTCGCGTGCATCACGCCCGAGATCCCGCCGATCGTGAACATCACCAGGAAGGACAGCGCGTAGTAGGTCGCGGTGGTGAACCGGATGCTTCCGCCGTAGAGCGTGCCGAGCCAGTTGAAGATTTTGATGCCGGTCGGAATGCCGATGGCCATCGTGCTCGCGGAGAACACGATCTGCGGGACGGTGCCGAGGCCCGTGGTGAACATGTGGTGGCTCCACACGCCGAAGCCCAGGACTCCAATCGCGACCGTGGAGAAGACGATCGCGGCGTAGCCGAAGATCGGCTTACGGGACATAACGGGCAGCACCTCTGAGATGATCCCCATCGATGGCAGGATCAGGATGTAGACCTCCGGGTGCCCGAAGATCCAGAACACGTGTTGCCACAGGATGGGGTCGCCACCGGCCTCGGGGAGGAAGAAGTTCGTCCCGTAGTTCCGGTCGAAGTACAGCTGCACCAGCGCCACCGTGAGCACCGGCAGCGAGAGCACGAGGAGGAAGGACACGACCAGCGAAGACCAGGTGAAGACGGGCAACCGCATCATCGTCATCCCGGGTGCCCGCATGTTGATGATCGTCACGATGAAGTTCATGGCACCGATCAGCGATGAGGTACCGAGAATCAGAAGCGACACGACGTAAAAGTCGATATTGGTCCCCGGGGAGTACTCCGAAGCGCTCAACGGCGCATAGTTGAACCAGCCGCCATCGGGAGCGCCGCCCAGGAAGAACGAGCTCGAGAGCATGATTCCGCCCGTGAGGTAGATCCAATAGCTCAGGGCGTTCAGGCGAGGGAACGCGACGTCTCGGGCGCCGACGTGGAGCGGGATGAAGTAGTTCATCAGCGCCACCGTGAGCGGCATAATGGCGAGGAAGATCATCGTCAGCGCGTGCGTCGTGAACAACTGGTTGTACAGGTCGGCGTCGATGACCTGGCCGTTCGGCCGAGCCAGTTGCGTGCGGATCAGGAGCGCCTCAACTCCTCCGACCAGGAAGAAGAGCAAGGCAGTCACGCCGTACATCAATCCGATGCGTTTGTGATCGACGGTCGTCATCCATGGCCAGGCCCCCGAGGCGTTGGTGGATGTACCTGAGCTCATCTGCACTAGCGCCATCGACGATCACCTCGCAGATTCGGGAGGGATGCGTCGTGGAGGGATGTCCGACCGACGAAGCACGTCTCCGTCGACCCAGCATCGAAGATGAGGGGACTGCAATCAGTGACAAAAGTCACCTCGTCTGTCGAGGGTGCCGATCGCCAAGATCCTGGTCGAGGTCCAGGCTCAGGCTACCTCGCCGTTCCCGCTCGAGACCCCATCACTTCGAGCTGTTCTACGAGACCGTCTTCGACTGGACGCTGCTGAGCGCGCCAGACGAGGCATGCGCCGCCTGCACGCTCGGCCCGAGGGACGACGAGCGCGTGCGCCGCGGCGATGTCTCGTGGGGACCCCCCGGAGCGTTCGTCGCCACGCGCGGGCGCGTAGACGGATGGCGTCCTACTCAACCGCTACTTCGATGATCTCGACGCCGCTGTCAGGGAATCGAGGCACGCGAGTGCCAAATGCTCGAAGCGCTCTTACGCGAGGACGGTATCGGAATGCGCTGTTCCCCTGATCTCAGGGCAAGGCCATCGACCCTGGCCGCAGGGCCCCGGGGGACCGTGCTGCTCGCTGGCGTCAAGGGCGACGTGCGCTGGGCGGGCGGTGGCGGTAGCCGTGACATGGCGCAGGGTGATAGTCGCCGTGTTCGGCCTGCTCTTCTGGCGCGTCGTACAAAGCCGCCGCGCCTACCTCGAGCCTTGAGCGCACCGTCCCGCCCGCAGGAATCAACTCACCCTGGCCGACAGTTGACCGCCCCACCGTCGGTTGCCGGTATGGGGTTGACGGGCAACCTTGCAGCAACCGCGCAGATACACGACTATCTTTGTCTACATTACTAACAACCGGTAAGCGATTCTGAAGGGTGGCAGCATGCCGCTATTCCTCCTGGAGGTCCCTCTGCCCGAGGGCGGCAAGGAAGCGACCGACAAGCTGTTGCAGACGCTCGCGGACACCGCAGCGCAGGCGAACGGGGAGTTGATCGAAGTGCAGATCGGCGTGGAGGCGGGGCTCGTCTACGCGATCGTCGAGCACCGCATGGCCGAGGTACTCGAGGGCGTCTTCAAGCAGGCCGGCGTCGAGTTCAACGAGGTCGCCCCGGTCCGCCTGGTGGGTGCCGAGCTCGAGGACGTCAAGGCGAAGAAGGCCGGCGCGCGGTACCTGGTCGAGTGGGACATCCCCGCCGGCGTGACCATGGAGCAGTACCTCAACCGCAAGCGTGAGAAGGCACCGCTCTACCAGAACGTCCCGGAGACGACCTTCCTCCGCACCTATGTGCGTGAGGACATGGTCAAGTGCCTCTGCTTCTACGACGCGCCCGATGAGGACGCCGTCCGCCGCGCGCGTGAAGCCGTGGACACCCCGATCGACCGACTGACTCGCCTGGGCGAATAGGGCCTGCTGGTGACGACCACATCCTCTGACCCGCGCATCTTGCAGGACGAGAAGTTGCACGCCGCGATCGCTGGCTATTGCGGCGAACGCGCGCCTAATGTCGACTCCTGCGAGTTGTCGCTGCGCGAAGGCCTCGCGCACCTGGCGAACCTCGGGCTCGTCCATACGGGCGTACTGGGGCGGGATGATGCTGCCTCATTCGAGCGCTTCTGCGAGGTGACGGCGACCGTCGCGATGGAGGACATGAGCCAGGCGTTCTCGCTCTGGGCTCACCGGATGGCGATCGAGTACCTCGAGCAGGCCGACGAC
>Ga0209024_1001073_pt1 | contig 28076 bp, 24 predicted proteins | sample AutmiccommunBRH5_FD_187380 | JGI IMG/M metagenome (GOLD analysis project Ga0209024, IMG submission 187380) | Deep subsurface microbial communities from Mt. Terri, Switzerland - Autotrophic microbial communities BRH/5 (SPAdes) (version 2) | ecosystem: Environmental > Aquatic > Deep subsurface >...
TAACCAAACGCCTGGCCATACAAGCAGGTATTGCCGTACCTTCTCTTTACGAAATCTTGGAAACTGAGCACCAGATTAAAAATTTGGAGCAATTATTACAGCCGTATCAAGATTTTGTGATCAAGCCCGCACGCGGGGCTGGTGGTGATGGGATTATTGTGATCACTGATCGCGTCTTTGGCCGCTATCGCCAGATCAATGGTAAATTGCTGACCACACAACAATTGAGTTATCACCTTTCCTGTTTATTATCAGGCGCTTACAGTTTAGGGGGATACCCTGATTATGCCATTATTGAACGTCGCGTGGTGGTTGATCCTGTGTTTGCTGAAATTAGTCACGAAGGTATTCCGGATATCCGCATCATTACCCTGCTAGGTTATCCTGCCATGGCGATGTTGCGCTTACCTACCCGCATGTCTGGTGGCAAGGCGAACCTCCATCAGGGTGCTATCGGCACAGGAATTAATCTGGCCAATGGCTTGACCCTCGGTGGCGTTTTTCAAAATGATACCATTGATTATCACCCAGACACCTTAAATCCGATTGTTAATATTCAAGTGCCCTATTGGGATGATATTTTAACTATTGCTGCCAGCGCTTATGAATTAACCGGCTTAGGCTATCTTGGTGTTGATATTGTGCTGGATAAAGACTTAGGTCCCTTGATGCTGGAATTGAATGCTCGCCCGGGGCTGAACATTCAAATCGCTAATCGGGAAGGCGTGCTGCAACGATATCGCACCATTGAAGCACAAGCCGCACTGGGTACGGCTGCTATCCAGGATAGGGTCACCTTTAGCAAACAGCAATTTAATCCAGATGTATAATGCGTTGTACCTCAATTGCAAGAACCTTGAAGTAATCATAAGACATGTAAAAATCACCATGGTCAGCCACATCATTACCCCAGGAATTGCGCAAGGTTAACAAGCCTCTATGCTCACGTCCTTTGTCGTCAACGGCGATGGCATTATCATCGAAACCGGTAATAACCATTTCATGGCCTGCAAAATCCGGTTTTAAATAAATATCCCGCGCTATTTCAGGTGTTAATACCCAGGTATCGTTCGCTGTATGGTGCATGCCTACTGCGCCGGCAGTACCTAAATCAAAATCAAGTAAAAGAATGCCAAATGTCAGCCTGTCATGGGCGCGTAATGCCGTTTTAATACTATTTAAGGTGTTAATGGTATCGGTTCTTTCTAACATGGATTGGTTAGCATCAAGAATGGATGTCCAGCGAATTGAGTTAGGCATGGGTTCACTGATGGCATGATAATCTGCCAATGATATTTCTGTGTCTGGAGCAGGGCCTGCAAGAGGATACGCCGTCAACCCACCACAACCATAACTTCGTTGGTTATCATTACTGACCAGACCAAAAGCTTCCATTTGATGTAAAACAGTGCGACCCATAGAACCATCCCAACCACTGGGACTATAAGCCGTCATTTCAAGATGACGACCTAAGGTCAGCTGACATAATTGACTAATGTAATCACCCTTATTCAAGGCGGCATCAATCGCTGCAGTATTGGCAAACGTCACACAGGTACCATGATTACCCTGATCCAGGACCGGCACATTGTTCATGCCCAATTGCACACGTCCTGGCTGATTGGTATTTAAAAATAAGGCCTGATTTTGTTTTGCGGTTTTGTCGGCTCGGTTTATCACCACTTGTCGTGCTTTATCAGATAGCTTAACCTTCATCAAGGTAATCTCTTTGACGGCCGCGGGGCTTCTTGCAAGCCGTGCATGGGGTGGGGCAATAATCTGTTTGATGTTGCCGATAATTTCGATGTCTTGAGCAAATGCATTGCTACTAATCACCAGGGTAAGAATTACTAATCGGATTAAATTCATATAACACACCTTTTTATTTAAAAACCCGGGCGAGTGTATCATATGATTTAAATTTGGTCACTTACTGTTTGGCATCTTGCCCCGCTGCTTGTTCAATAAAAAATCGTTTTAATGCCGGCAGGTTATTGCAAGCTCGTAAACCCAAACCACGTAACGTGGTAACAGGGAAGGTAGGGTTGATAAACAGGGTTTTCAAGCCTTCCATCAAGGCAATGATTTTCCACACGGCGGACTTACGCTGACGCTGATAGGCACCCAGCACTTTGTTTGACCAGGCGGGACTATTACTGGCATCAAGATTGGCAAGCCATGCGCTCACATCAGCCAAACCAACATTAAGACCAAGCCCTGCTAATGGATGAATACTGTGGGCTGCATCACCCATCAATAGCCAGCGCCTGCCACTATATTGCCTGGTGTGGCGCATATGCAGCGGAAAAAGATGACGCGTGCCAAGCAGGCGACTAGCGCCAAGTTTTGCAGCAAACGCCTGGGTCAACTGCTGGTTGAAATCATCCTCAGACAAGGCCATCAAAGTTTGTGCATGTGTTGGTGTGGTTGACCAGACTATCGAGCATTGATGCGCTTTGCTAAGAGGTAAAAATGCCAAAGGACCATCGGCATTAAAGACTTGATACGCTGTTTGTTGATGGGATAGTTCTGTCTCTACAGTTGCTACAATGGCGTGCTGGTGATAAGGCCAGCTGGTTACGGCAACATCCAGCAATTGCCTGGTGGCTGACATTGCACCGTCTGCTACCATCAATAAACTCGCGTGCCACACCTTGGTGTCACTGAGCACTTGCACTTCATCAACTGTTGTCTCAACGGCACTGACGCGATGATGTGGAAAAAAAACAACACCCTCTGCTGAGGCCTGTTGCAATAAGGCGTGCTTGATAACCGATTCTTCAATAATGGCACCCAGCTTATCCGTTCCCATCATACGGGCATCAAAATCAAGGCAGGCACCATTTGCCGCATCCCATACATGCATGTGACTATAGGGTGAAACACGGGACTTATCCAATTGCTGCCACACGCCCAGCGTTTGCAATAACGATTGAGATGCCTGGTTAATGGCATAAACACGTGAATCAGGATGCGCCATATTCATCGTCATAGCACCTGCATCAATGACGGCAACTGAAAAATCACGCTGACGCATGGCAATGGCTGCTGTTAAGCCCACAATCCCGCCACCGACGACGATTATATCAAATCGCTCACTCATTCGCGCTCCTGACTATGCAATGGAATACCGCAGACTAAATCCGGTGCCATGCCTGCAAAACCTTTGGTATAGCGGGTTAATGGCTTATTTAGCCAGGAAATATTATCAAACACAGCAAGGCCTGCGCCACGCGCGACACTTAAACCTGGCAGTTGACTGGAGAATAGTGTAATCAGGCCATCTGTTAAACGGCTGATTGCTGCCTGATCATGACAGCGATTAGCCTGGTACTGGTGTAACATGGCCTCGTTTATCCCATTTTGCACGATGCATTGTGCTAACAAGGCGACATCACGTAAGCCAAGATTAAAGCCTTGCGCTGCCACAGGGTGTAAAGTATGGGCGGCATTGCCGACAAAAACCACCGGCCAGGCCACAAGTTGCGGCATGATTACTTGTCGCAATGGATAAACCGCACGCTGTCCTACTTTAACAAAGCGCCCTAAGCGATAACCAAATTCTCGCTGCAGTGTGTTTAAAAATTCATGCTCCGGCATGGCCATTAATCGCGCGGCTTGCAACGGCGGCAAAGACCAAATTAATGAGGCACGTTGGCCTGACATAGGCAACAAGGCCAAAGGGCCTGACAACATAAAACGTTCATAGGCAACCTGTTGATGATGACGTGCTAAACCAATGTTGGCGACCAGGGCTTGTTGGTTGTAATCCTTGCGTACAGCAGTCAGACCACACAACTGGCGTACACAGGAATCAGCTCCATCTGCAGCGACTATCAAGCGTGCCTGCAAAGTGGTTTCACCTGTTTCGGTTCGGATAGTTGCCTTGCCATTTGATGAGTTGAGCGCGGTTAATTGTGCCGGGGCTAAGATGTGTTGATGGGGTAGCAATTGGTGCAGCGCGCTATGAATATGTTGCATCTCCACAACATAGCCTAGAGGGCTGTTTTTTTCACGTTGCAAGCAGGCATGCCCAAAGCGTTTTTGTTCAGAGACATGGATCGTATCAATGATCGTGGCATATTTTTCGAGCAGGGGCCAGACCTTAAGCATTTGCAAAATACGCACACTGGCTGGCGCCAGGGCAATTGTGCGTGCATCAAAATCATGACGAGTGCGCGCCAAAAAAGGCATGACTTCAACCAAGCGGGTAGTAAACCCCGCACTGGCCAGCGCTATCATTAACGTAGCACCTGTTAAGCCACCGCCTATGATTAAAATATCAACTTGCTCATCAGCCACGAACTAATGCCTCAAGACTCGCAATCTCTACCTCAAGATCGGCGGTTAAATTTTCATGACCATCGTCAGTTACCCGAATATCATCTTCAATGCGCACTCCAATCCCCCGCCAGCGACTGTCAACGTTTTCAAGTTCCGGGGGAATATATATTCCCGGTTCGACGGTCAGTACCATGCCTGATTCGAGAACCCGCCATTGATTATCTATTTTGTAACGACCACAATCATGCACATCCAACCCAAGCCAATGACCTGACTGGTGCATATAAAATGGCTTGTAGGCCTCACGCGCTATCAAACCATCCACGTCACCTTGTAATAGTTTTAAGTCCACCAGTCCACTGGTTATTATCTGCACCATGGTTTGTTGGATTTCAGGCCAGGGATTACCAGGCCGGACACAATTGATGCCGGCTTTTTGAGCCTGTAAGACCAGTTCGTAAATCTGGCGCTGCTCGGGGCTAAATTGGCCATTCACAGGAAAGGTGCGCGTGATGTCAGCCGCGTAATTTTCAAATTCGCCACCGGCATCAATCAGAACCAAATCACCATCGTGTAGGGGTTTATTGTTATCAGTGTAATGTAAAACACAAGCATTACGGCCACCGGCAACGATTGAATCATAAGCGACGCTACGACAACCCTGGCGGGTAAATTCATACACTAATTCAGCTTCCAGCTGATATTCATAGTCTGCCTTGCGACAGGCACGCATGGCACGTTGATGCGCGGCTACCGATATCTTGGCCGCTTGCTTCATCAAGGCTATTTCCGCCTCACTTTTAAAAAGACGCATATCGCCAATGATTACAGCAAGGTCACAAAAGGCTTCCGGTGCCTTAACACCACGTCGAGTCTGGCCTTTCACCACTTGCCATGCCTTGAGGATAAGAAGCTCCCAGGCAGGGTTTCGGCCCAAGGCATAATAAACCGCCTGCTTGCCTGCCAGTAATTGCGGTAGGTGTTCATCAAGGCTGTCTAAAGGGTAGGCAGCATCTACACCTAAGACATCACAAGCGCCTTCCTGGCCTAAGCGTATACCGGTCCATTGCTCTTGTAGCGGGTCACGGGGCAGGTTGAATAGTACGCTTTCAGTTTGCCGACCTGCTTTAATGAGCAAGAGTGCATCAGGCTCATTAAAGCCGGTCAAATAATAAAAATCGCTATCTTGGCGAAAACGGTAATGGGCATCTCCGTTTCGCAATGACTCGCTGGCTGCGGGAATTATTGCAATAGAACCCGATGGCAAACGCCTTGCCAGTTCCTGCCGTCGTGCCTGATATTCTTGTTGCAAAATCATCAAGTCATCCTTAAAAGATTATTAATGTGCCCTGTCCGAAGTTGTGTCTTCAGGTTGGCTCGATTGCAAATCACTGTATATATGAAGTACCGCCATGCGGGCATATTCATACACTTCCATCAGTGCACGTTCATCTTCCTCACCTGCTTGCAGTCCTTCGTAATCAAGTTCGGCAAATTCTGCCAGGTGTTGCATGGCTTCTTTTGCTTCATCCTCTTCCAATTGATCATCACGAATACCGGCCATGGTCATTCCTTGCGTGAATCCTTCACACCATTCGGTGAACGCTTGTGCACGATCGCTTAACGGGGTTTGTTCATCAGGAAGCATTAAATGAAATTCAAAATTAAGGTTGGTAATTTGTTGTTGGCTGACGGTATACACACCAAACAAGGCCAAGATGGCGATGCGCTTTGCGGCATCATCTTGTTTGGTGCCCATTAATGCACGTAAATAAGTTTCACCTTTCTTGGTCGCCCCTGCGCACAAATAACCGCACATCACCCCATGCAATTCACTGCCAGAAATTGGCAGTGCCAGGCTGGCTATGCCTTCAATAAAGGTTTGATAAGGGGGTAAATGAAGCGGTATGCTGTCAGTAGACATAGTAGTAAGCCTTTAAAGCAAATCGGTAATAATAACTGATTTACTGGAACAAGCCAAAACCGTATTTTATGACCGCGCGCAGTATATGACTTGTAATGCATCAACATTTTGCAACCCGCGTGGTAATCGATTGCCACGACGACCTCGCTCGCCCTGATAGGGAATCAGATCAGTGCCTTTTAAGGTAAAATGACGTTTTCCTGCATGCACGGTTAAGGCATCATCAAGTCCCAGCAACTGCACATCAACCACAAATTCTTCGCGCAGGGAGGCTTTTGCTGAGGGAATATTGATTAACTTATTACCTTTCCCTCGCGTTAATGCTGGTAGTTCCTGCGCTGGAAAAACTAACAATCGGCCCGCATTGGTTACACAGGCAACCTGCTGGGTATCTTTATCAACCAAGACACGTGGTGGTAATAATTGACTATTCAAAGGTAATTTAAGACAGGCTTTGCCATTTTTGTTTTTGACATACAGATCTTTTAATTGAGCCAAAAACCCATAGCCTGCATCCTGCGCTAACAAAACCCAGTCATCAGGCTCCCCGCTAATTAATGCAGTAAACGATATGTTATCGGCAGGGTTTAATTTGCCTGTTAACGGTTCACCCTGTCCGCGTGCCGAGGGCAATACGTGCCCTGGCAGCGTGTACACTTTGCCCTCGCTATCAAAAAAAACGACTTGCTGATTACTACGGGCATTGGTTTGTGCCTTGAATTCATCACCGGATTTATAATTTAATTCACGCCCATCAATATCATGACCTTTAGCCGCACGCGCCCAGCCTTTTTGAGAAAGGACGACGGTGATTGGTTCATTGGGTAAAATGTCTTCCTCTTTTAATGCCTGCGAATCCTGACGCTGGATTATTGGAGCGCGGCGTTCGTCGCCATATAGATCACGATCAGCGATTATTTCTGTCTTCACCAGCGCTCGCAAGCGCTGCTCGCTAGCCAACACAGATTGTAAATAATCCCGCTCCGAGCTTAATTCATCTGATTCTGCCTGTAGTTTTATTTCTTCGAGCTTCGCCAAATGGCGTAACTTCATTTCCAAAATGGCATCTGCTTGTCGCTCTGTCAGCTGAAAGCGCGTCATTAAAGCCTGCTTTGGGTGGTCCGCTTCACGAATTATTGCAATGACTTCATCGATATTTAAATAGGCTATCAGTAGGCCCTGCAATACATGCAAACGATCCAGTACTTTTTCCAGACGGAATTGAAGGCGTCTTTTAACCGTGCTCAAACGGAATATTAGCCATTCCTGCAAAATACCGAGCAAATTTTTTACACGTGGCTTGCCATCCAGGCCAATCATGTTGAAATTGACCCGATAACTGCGCTCAAGATCAGTGGTGGCGAATAAATGCAACATCAACCCCTCTGTATCAACGCGGTTTGAGCGAGGAATAATAACCAGCCGGGTGGGGTGCTCATGATCCGATTCATCACGAATATCCTCGACCATGGGTAGTTTTTTTTGCTGCATTTGGGCTGCAATTTGCTCGATGATTTTGGCGCCAGAAACCTGGTAAGGCAAGGCCTTAATTACAATATTGTGTTTTTCCAACTCAAAAACCGCGCGCATTTTTACCGACCCATTTCCTGTAGCATAAAGAGCGCGCAGTATTTCCTTTGGGGTAATAATTTCAGCCGCGGTTGGAAAATCAGGGCCTTTAATATGGTCAAGAATTGCATCTAAATCGGCGTTAGGATTATCAAGTAAATAAATGCACGCATTGGCAACTTCAGTTAGATTATGCGGTAAAATATCTGAAGACATCCCAACCGCAATGCCTGTCGCACCGTTTAAGAGTACATTAGGCAATCGGGCTGGCAGGAGCGATGGTTCTTGCATGGTTGCGTCAAAATTATCAACCCAGTTAACCGTGCCAAATTGTAATTCTGCTAATAAAACATCTGCGTAAGCCGATAAGCGCGCTTCTGTATAACGCATGGCGGCAAATGATTTTGGATCATCGGCCGATCCCCAGTTTCCCTGGCCATCAACAAAAGGGTAACGGTAGGAAAAAGGTTGTGCCATCAGCACCATCGCTTCATAACAGGCTGAGTCACCATGGGGGTGGAATTTACCTAACACATCCCCCACCGTACGGGCTGATTTTTTATGCTTGGCTGTCGCTTTAAGACCCAGCTCCGACATGGCATATACAATTCGTCGCTGAACGGGTTTAAATCCATCAGCAATATGGGGCAGCGCTCTATCTAAAATGACATACATGGAGTAGTCAAGATAGGCTTTTTCCGTGAATTCAGTCAGCGGCTTACGTTCAGTGGCATTACTCATAGTCATTACATTCACGCATTAGGTACGATTGAAAGAGCAGTATAGGTAACAATTTATTCTAACAGAAATTATTACTTCACGCGAAACCCAATAATAAACACCACATTAAAATTCCCCTGTTATAAAAAGGGGGGGATTTAAAAAGGCTCGCATCAATCCACAATCAAATCAAAGCAAACAACCCCGCTCTAAAAAAAACATAAACTTACAAAAAACAACCAATGTGTAAATTGTGAATAACTTTAGATGCTTTTTTGCATTAAGCACAATAAAAAACATAACTTATTGATTTTAATCAATTAAACACAACAAACCTGATTTAAACACACGATTAACCTGTGGATAACTATGTGGAGCAATCGGTATAATTGCTCTAAATCATTGTAACTACTTCTTTTATTTTTTACGCACAATAAAACACTGATGAATTCGTTTGTTGCGTTTGAAATCAATATCAATCGTTTCCGCGCTGATATCAGTTACTGCATATTGCTCAGCAATCAAGGGAGCTAATTTAAATTGCCTGAAGTTCGTCGAAAAATACAATGTACCGCCCTCATTCAATAGTCGCATTGCAGATGCAATCAAGGCCTCATGATCGCGCTGAATGTCTAAAGTGTTTTCCATGCGCTTTGAATTGGAAAAACTCGGTGGGTCAAGAAAAATAACATCAAACCGATCGCGTGTTACCTTTAACCACTCCACACAATCATATTGAATGAACTGATGCCGTGATAAATCCAGCTGATTTAGCCTGAAATTTTCCTCAGCCCATTGCAAATAGGTGTTGGATAAATCGACATTGGTCGTCAAAGCACCCGCAAGCGCTGCATGCACACTGGCGGTTGCCGTATAACAAAAGCAGTTTAAAAAACGTGTGCCAGGGGGTAGTTCGGCGAAACGTAACCGAAGAGGACGATGATCAAGAAACAAGCCCGTGTCAAGGTAATCATACAAATTGACTTTTAATTTGGCACCACCTTCTTGCACCACCATCGTCTGTTGTGATTGGTTCATTTTTTGATACTGGTTGCTGCCCTTTTGTGGCTTACGTTGCTTAACCACCATGTTTTCAGAGGCAATACCAAGCACGCCCGGCACAACTTGCAGCACATCCAGGCGTCGCTGTTCTGCTTTGTGAGCAGGAATCGTCGCAGGTGGTGCATATTCTTGTAAAACAGCATGATCATTATAAATATCAATTGCATAAGCATACTCAGGCAGATCAGCGTCATACACTCGATAGCAGCTAACCTGATTATTTCTAGCCCATTTTTGCAAGTGACTGTAATTTTTTTGCAAGCGATTGGCAAACATCTGTGCGCTGGATGACAACGTTCCAATGGAACCACCCCGAAGTTCATTATTAACCAGCGTCACACAATACAATTTACATTCCAATGCCCCATTAAAAAGCTTGTATTGTTTGCTGGCCCGAAGCCCTGTTGCTTTGGCAAGGAGTGGATTAGAGGTTAAAAATGCCGCCTGCCAGCCTTGATAGTTGTTGTGTAGCACACGTCCCAACTCTTGATACAACGGAATCAATTGGGTGGCATCCCCCAACCGCTCGCCATAAGGGGGATTACATATCAGCAAGCCTTGTGCCGAATCTGCTTTACATTCACTAAGTGGCAAGGTGTTAAATTCAAGTAATCGAGAAACGCCTGCGCGCTCGGCATTGGCGCGCGCTGCGGCAATTATCCGTTCATCTGTATCGGTGCCATGTAATTTGACAGGCACGGCTTTTACCTGCTGCAAGGCCTTAAGGCGTACTTTTTCCCACAAGGAAGGCTGGTGAGCAACCCAATGGCACAGGGCTTGATCCTCGCGCAATAAACCAGGGGCGATGTGAGCTGCCATCATGGCCGCCTCGATAACGATAGTACCTGCCCCGCAAAATGGATCATGCAAGGCAGCGCCTTGTTCGGCTAATTGTGGCCAGTTTGCGCGAATCAGCATGGCAGCGGCAACGTTTTCTTTAAGCGGAGCCGCACCTGCTTCTAAGCGATAGCCGCGTTGATGCAGGCTATAACCCACCAAATCAAGACTTAAAGTCAGCGTGTCGTGCTTTAAATGTGCATGCAGGGTAACCTGCGGATTTTCCTTATCAACTGTAGGGCGTGTTCCTTGCAGGCTGCGAAAATGATCAACCACTGCATCTTTCACAACTTGCGCACCATACATGGAATTACGAATGTGCACCGATTCACCATGAAATTCGACAGCCAGGGTTTTATCGGCTGCAAATACCGTTTGCCAGGGAAATTCATGGCACAATTTATAAAGTGTTGGTTCATTGTGAGCCTGGCCACTAAATAAAATATGCTGCACACGGTTAGCCAGCCGTGACCATAAGCAAATAGCATAGACAACAGCCAACGTCGCCTCACCATAAACGCCTTGCGGACTAACACGTGAGACCTGCAAGCCGATGGTTTTTAGTTCATCCTCAAGCAGGTATTCCAGGCCCCTGGGGCAGCTTACAAATAAAGAAAAAATCATGACAGACAAGACCTTAAGTAACGAAACAGTGCTTTACTCGCACCAGTGTGTTGTTGACGTTGATGCTCATCAACGGCTTTTTTTATTAATTGGCGCAACTGCTGGACATCTTGGGGATGAAAGGCATTGATAAACGCGGTTAACGCGTCTTTTCCTTCATGAATCAAACGTTCACGCCATTGCTCCAGCTCATGAAAAGCCGCTGTTTGCGCACTTTCCTCAGCCAGCAATTGCTGATAGGCTGCTAGAATTTCTTCGCTGTTATCAGAGCGCATCAATTTCCCAATCAATTGCGCCTGGCGCCTGATGGCACCATTGCTTCTTAATGATTTGGCATCCACGATGGCTTTTTTCAATGGATCTGAAAGCGGCAGCAAATCAAGTTTTGTCATGCTCAAGGCAATCAATTGAACCCCTACTTTCTGCAAGGCATCTGCATCACGTTTTTTTTGTGATTTACTTTTGGACTCTTCCATTAAGATAACTCATGTTGATAAATGCGGTTGATTATAGATTATATACCCATTGGACATGAAGCTATTGCTAATAATACGCTTTATTGCGAAGACAGACCAATAGTGAACCTGTGTTCGCCTTGATTATAAAGTCGGGATATAATACACAGGTTGACGTTTTATGAAAGCCCATACCCACTAATTTTTTCTCACTTAGGCGTATTAATGTCCAAACATCACTCTTTAACCTCCATGCTACCACTTTTTCTGGTTTTATTTATTGATGGCATGGGCCTTGGGTTATTATTTCCTATATTAAATGCCATTTTAATTGAACCCCAGGCAGGTTTTCTGCCACCTGACACCAGCATCAGAATGCGTGATTTTGATTATGGTTTAACCATTGGCATTTTTATGATTTGCTGGTTTTTTGGTGCTGCAATACTGGGCGATCTATCCGATAGTATTGGGCGAAAAAAAGCATTAATGATCTGCTTACTCGGCTCTTTTTTTGGTTATTTACTATCAGCGATTGCTATTATTGTTCACAGTTTTTGGCTGCTGATTCTGGGGCGGATGATTGCAGGCTTTACAGCCGGCAGTCAACCGATTGCCCAAGCTGCAATTGTGGATATCAGTTCCGATGAACACAAGGCTAGAAATATTGGCATCATTTTATTGTCCATATCCCTTGGCTTTGTTTTTGGCCCCATTTTTGGTGGTTTGTTATCCGACCCAACGATAATTCATTGGTTCAGTTTTGCAACGCCTATGTATTTTGCCGCAGGTTTAGCACTTGTCAATGCACTATTATTGCATTGGGGATTTAGCGAAACTTATATCAAAGCAGATAAAAAAATAACCATAAAATGGCATCATGCCGTGCATGTATTTATGTCTGCATTTAAACATCCCTCAATAAGAAGATACTCCGTGATTTTATTAGTGATGATTTTCGGTTGGTCCAATTATTTTTCATTTATATCACTGTACCTATTACAGACTTATCACTATTCTGCCATGCAAAATTCTTTTTTCCTGGCCATGATGGGGCTTGGATTTAGTATAGGCTGCGGCTATCTCGTTGATAGACTTACTAAACGTTATGATTTTGAGAAATTAATAATTGTCGGACTGTTTCTTACTGCAGGCTTTGTGTTGTTAACTGTGGTAAGTACGCCACAATGGGTAGCCTGGTTATCTACCTTGTTGATAGGCATGAGTCTTTCAGTTGCTTACTCCGTATTACTGACGGTTTTTTCTAATCAGGCCAGTAGCGATGAACAAGGATGGGTCATGGGGGTTACCGGTTCAATCATGGCGCTTTGTTTTGGTTTAACCTCCATTTTTACCGGATTAATTGTGCAGATGGGGGCAATACTGCCAATGATTCTGGCAATAGTTGGGCTGGCTGCAAGCGCCATCATCTTGTTTGTGTTTAAATTTCGGAAATATATTACTTCCCATCATCTGAAAGCTTAAAAAATAACCACGCTTAAAAAACCAGCATACGTCTTGAACTAGTTTATCTTTAGCAGTACGCTTGTTTTGCTTGGCATCTTGATGCGAAGCTGCCGGAATAAATGGAGTTATTACATGGGGTTAAATCATTTAAAACACTTGGAAGCCGAAAGCATCCACATCATGCGTGAAGTGGTGGCAGAAACAGACAATCCGGTGATGCTTTACTCCGTTGGTAAAGACAGTTCTGTGATGCTGCATCTTGCTTTGAAAGCGTTCTATCCCGCCAAGCCTCCCTTTCCTTTATTGCATGTTGATACCACTTGGAAATTTCGTGAAATGATAGCTTTTCGTGATCGCGTTATTTCGAGGCTTGGCCTTGAATTAATTGTTCATGTAAACGAAGAAGGGTTAGCCGCAGGGATTGGCCCGTTTACCCATGGTTCTGTCGTTCATACCGATGTCATGAAAACGGCTGGTTTAAAACAAGCGCTTGATCAGCATCGATTTGATGCCGCCCTTGGTGGTGCACGCCGTGATGAAGAAAAATCACGGGCCAAAGAGCGTATTTTTTCTTTTCGCAACAAAAACCATCGGTGGGATCCCAAAAATCAACGCCCTGAGCTGTGGAACGTCTACAACACCTGCAAACAAAAGGGAGAAAGCCTGCGAATTTTTCCAATATCCAATTGGACGGAGCTGGATATCTGGCAATACATTCATCAGGAAAAAATAGACATTGTACCGCTTTATTACAGCGACGTGCGCCCAGTCGTTGAGCGCGATGGTGGCTTGATCATGGTGGATGATGAGCGCTTGCCATTACACCCAGGGGAGGAGCCACAAATGAAGCCCGTGCGTTTTCGAACCCTGGGGTGCTACCCCTTAACCGGCGCCATTGAATCAAACGCGAAGAGCTTGCCGGAAATCATTCAGGAAATGTTATTAAGTACGACGTCTGAGCGGCAAGGGCGCATCATCGATAACGATGCGAGCGCCTCGATGGAGAAAAAAAAGCAAGAAGGATATTTCTAATGCGTATTCCCTCCTCTGCTATTAATGACTTTACCGCCTATCTCAACAACCATGAAACCAAAAGCCTGTTGCGCTTTATCACCTGTGGATCCGTTGACGATGGTAAATCAACCCTGATAGGCCGCCTGCTTTATGAGTCGCAATTAATCCATGATGATCAATTATCCGCGCTGGAATCTGACAGCAAAAAATTTGGCACCACTGGCGAAGCGCTAGATTTTGCCCTGCTGGTAGATGGTCTTGCTTGCGAACGTGAACAAGGGATCACCATTGATGTCGCTTATCGCTTTTTTTCAACTGATAAACGCAAATTCATTGTAGCCGATACCCCAGGGCACGAACAATACACCCGAAATATGGCAACCGCCGCCTCCACAGCAGAATTGGCAGTGGTCATGATGGATGCGCGCAAGGGTATCCTCACCCAAACCCGCCGCCACAGCTTCATTGTCTCAATGCTGGGGGTAAAGCACATTGTTCTTGCCATTAATAAAATGGATTTAGTGGCTTATGATCAAACAATATTTGACAACCTGGTTGAAGAGTATGAAGCACTTGCCAAAATACTTGGCATTACCGTGGTGCAACCCATCCCAGTATCCGCATTAAAAGGGGACAACGTTACCAGCCAGTCCCAACAAATGCCGTGGTATCAAGGGCCTGCACTGATGCCGTACTTAGAAGAGGTTAACCTTACCTCCAACCCTCATGAAACGCCTTTTCGCATGCCCGTGCAATGGGTCAACCGTCCAAACCTTGATTTTCGCGGCTTTTGCGGGTGCATTGTTGCAGGACGCATTGAGCCTGGTGCACGGATTAAAGTCTTGCCGTCCGGTAAAGAAACCACCATTGCTCGTATAGTAACGTTTGATGGTGATTTATCGAGCGCGCAAACAGGTCAATCCATTACCTTAACATTAAATGATGAAATTGATATATCTCGAGGGGATCTACTGGTTGCTGCTGACAATCCAAGCGAGGTAGCCAGTCAATTTGAAACCAGCTTATTATGGATGGCAGAAACCCCAATGGTGGCCGGACGCCAGTATCTCTTAAAAACTGGTGCCACTACGGCCTTGTGCACGCCTAACAAACCGAAATACCGCATTGATGTCAATTCGATGCAACACCTTGCAGCTAAAGATCTCAGTTTAAATGAAATTGGCTGCTGCGAGGTGGCACTCGATCGCGTCATTGCGTTTGAACCTTACGAAACCAGTCGCGATCTCGGCGGCTTTATTCTGATTGACCGCATGACGCATGCTACCGTAGCGGCCGGCCTGATTCATTTTGCCTTGCGGCGCGCCACAAATGTCCACATCCAGGATGTAACTGTCGAGCCATCCCGGCGTGCCGCCATCAAACATCAAAAACCCTTGGTCATCTGGTTAACCGGCTTATCCGGTGCTGGGAAATCAACTATCGCCAACCTAGTTGAAAGCGAGCTAAATGCCCAGGGTAAACACACCATGCTCCTTGATGGGGACAACATCCGCCACGGGTTAAACCGCGATTTAGGGTTTATTGAAACCGATCGTGCTGAAAACATTCGTCGGATTGCTGAAGTTGCTAAACTCATGACCGAAGCGGGCTTGATAACCCTGGTTTCGTTTATTTCGCCATTTGCCGCAGAGCGCATGATGGCACGTGAATTGATAGGTACAGCGCATTTTTGTGAAGTGTTTGTCGATGCACCATTGGAGGTTGTAGAAAAACGTGACGTTAAAGGCTTGTATCAAAAAGCCAAAACCGGAGACATTAAAAATTTCACAGGCATTGGCAGCCGTTACGAAGTGCCTGAATTACCTGATTTACACGTAAATACAGTAGCACTTAGCCCACAAGAGGCCGCGGCAAAAGTTCTGGAGCTTATCCGATCCAAATCAACCTGTCAGTAAAGCGATAGTATAAATCCAGTATCTTCAGTTTGGATGGGTATAAATATTGGCAACGCGCTCTATGCCATAGTTCACGTGTGGAACCGTTGATCGAGAGTTTAAGTAGGAGCGACCGACTGCAAATAAATTATAGATTAGAATAATCATTAACAAAGAATGCAGCCAGGTGATGGTTAAATGAGGGAATATGGGCAGGGTGAGAAATACGCCTACACAGCCTGCGAGGCTTAATATGAGAGTTTTTTTCAAGGGAATTTTATCATGCCGCAGAAAAACTAGCGTCGTTAAGGGCTGTTGCATGGCGCCGGCCGTTGTCATGATGGGAAATGCGACCACAGGGGATACATTTAATAAAAACAACACGCCTTGCACCATCACAAATAAACCAATACCCACCGAGGTTAGTGCGCCGCAGATAGTCATTGCTACAAACCCTGCGACCAACTTCCATGAATGTAATTCAGCTACATCGCCGCCGATGGGTAATAAGCGGAATTGATGGCAAAATAATAATCCGATGAGTAGGATAAAACAGGCAATCATGGCAAGCCGGATGGTTTGTTTGCCCAACCGGCTGACAACAGCACCACCAACCAGCCCACCCAGGCAGGTTCCTGCGACTAATGTCAGCAAGGTCGTTAAATCCACGTTAATCAATTGGATAAAAAAAAGCGACTCAATGACGCCCGGGATAACTTGTGCGCCGTTATTAACAGCTGGCAATTCATCATCACGAAATGTGCCGAGTAATTTAGCCAAAGCCACATTCACAGCGAAACTGCCAATGCCAAGCGTGTCGGCAATAAATGCAATGACGCCGCTGATTCCAAGCTTTACAATGTCTAAAGCTGATAATGCAACAGCGGGTTGGCGTTTCAGCTTGTAAAACATAACAACAACACAAAGTAGGCTAAATGCTAATATGGTAAAGGTAATTAAGCTGATAGCCATTATGTTCTCATTATTTACTTAACGTCATTTCCGGCGGTGGGTCTTGAAGTGCAGCTTTCTTGGCAACAGGCTGTTGAAGCGTAGGGCTGGGACTTCTTCTTGTAAATGTAAAAAGGCTAAAAAGGCTAAGACCAACAGCAGTGCTGGCCGCACTCTCCATTGCATTAGAGGCCGTTTCTTTGACAACATGTTCTACAATAGGTCGGAATTGTTGAGCGAACCGAAGCATACCAAAACCTTTATTAATAAATTTGACTACGCGAAGTCTAACAGCTTGTGTATTTATCTCGCAAGCTAAAGTTTAATTTATGGACAAATCAAATCAAAAAAGACAGTATGATTTATTTTCAGTGCAATTTAATTTAACCAAATAATCGCAAGGAAAGTTTGGCCACATGTTGCCCCTGGAAGCGTGCGATCTGTCGTTCGACAGCTGAAGGGCTGCGGCTGCCATCAGCGCCAGCGATAGTTCCTGCACCATAGGGCGAGCCGCCGCGCATAGCACTTAAATCCGTCAAGCCTTTTTCTGCATAAGGTACGCCGACAATGATCAATCCATGGTGTGCTAAGGTATTCCAAAATGACGTGATGGTCGTTTCATTTCCCCCACCTGTTCCTGTGGAAACAAACACACTACCAATCTTGCCAATCAAGTCGCCGTTTACCCACATCTTGCCTGTTTGGTCGAGAAAATTGCGCATTTGTGCAGCCATATTGCCAAAGCGCGTCGGCGTACCAAAAATAATTGCATCATATTTTATCAGGTCTTCTGGCTTGGCAATGGGAGCTTTTTGATCCAGTTTTACCCCGACTTTTTTCGCCACGTCTTCTGGCATGGTTTCTGGTACACGCTTTAGATCCACCGACACACCCTCAACTTCCGATGCACCTTGGACAACCTCTTGAGCCATGGTTTCAACATGCCCGTAACTGGAATAATAAAGCACTAATAATTTTGCCATCATTCTCTCCTGAGTTAAACGTTCAAAAATCCATTTTGTATCTGAAGTCAGCAGCGGGTACAACGACGCGTGTCAACCACTTCTCCCAATTAAAACCAAGCATGTTAGAATGTAACAAATTTTCTATCCTTGAGATTGTTATGCTTGCGTCAAAATCTTTTCTAACTCTGATTATATGTCTTTTTTTTGCAAGTTGTGTCAATGCCGAAGCTATTTTGCAAGGGATTGATGGCAAAAAAATTCCTTTTGGCTCATTAAATGGCAAGTGGGTGCTGATTAATTATTGGGCCAGCTGGTGTCAACCGTGTCTGGATGAGATCCCTGAGCTAAATCGCTTTTATGAGCAAACCAAATCAGCTAATGTCACTTTATTTGCAGTCAATTATGATGCGCTACCTGAACATGAACAAAAAGCGCTGGTTAAAGCCTATGATATACATTACCCCGCGCTGGTGAATGATCCGGCAACATCGCTGCGTCTTGGTGACATTCGAGGTGTTCCTGTGACATTTGTATTTAATCCGCAAGGGCAATTAACTGAGAAACTTTATGGTGGGCAAACGGTTAAGAGCCTTATTAAAGCGATCGCGCTAAACAGGCCCTAATCTAAATAACCGTTGCTTTTCAGCTTGACTGATGCGAATTTGCAGCCGCCAGCCACCACTATCAAGTGCCTCTTCAGTCAGCACTGCATCTATAGCATGCAATTGTGCACGTAATTTGGCATCACTGGCCGTCAGTTCAATTTCTTCCTCAATCACCACCCCATGCAATTGTTTGGCTATTGCCTCGAGCAATAAGTCAATGCCTGCACCCGTTACTGCAGAAACCCAAACCTTGCAACCTGATTCTTGGCAATCCAGTTTAGCCAGCCAGCCTTCCTGTAAATCAATTTTGTTAAATACCTGTATGGACGGCACATTGTCAGCATCAATTTCTTTTAAGACCTGGTGAACTGCCATCAACTGGTCACGCCAGTTTGAGTCAGACACATCAATAACATGTAATAACAAATCAGCTTGTTTAGTTTCTTCCAGTGTCGCGTGAAAGGCATCAACCAGGTGATGGGGTAAATCACGAATAAAGCCAACAGTATCGACTAGAATTACTGATGCAGCACCGGGAAGATCAAGTTTGCGCATGGTGGGGTCAAGTGTTGCAAACAATTGATTGGCTGCATAAATTTCGGCACCAGTTAGCCTGTTAAATAAAGAGGATTTGCCCGCATTGGTATAACCTACCAGTGAGACAATAGGCATTTCAGCTTTGCGTCTGGCACGCCGGCTCTGATCACGACTGCGGCGCACTTTTTGTAATCGCTTGTGGATCATTTTAATCCGTTCGCGCAATAGGCGGCGATCGGTTTCCAATTGTGTCTCGCCTGGGCCTCGAAGGCCAATCCCACCTTTTTGGCGTTCAAGGTGGGTCCAGCCCCGAATCAGGCGGGTAGATAAGTGTTGCAATTGTGCCAGCTCCACCTGGAGTTTTCCTTCAAACGTACGGGCGCGCTGGGCAAAAATATCCAGGATCAAACCACTCCGGTCTACCACACGGCACTGTAACAAGCGTTCCAGGTTGCGCTCTTGGGAGGGTGATAATTCATGATTAACCAAGACCAGCTCGGCATCATTCGCTAACACCTGCTCGCGAATTTCTTCGGCTTTGCCTAAACCGACATAGTATTTAGCTTCTGGAGTGGCTCGAGCCCCCTGCACGCAACCAACAATTTCAGCATTAGCGGAGCGGGCTAATTCGACAAATTCTTCTAACGCAGTTTCAGTATCAGTTTCACGCAGAGCCAATTGCACAAGAATAGCTCGCTCACCACCTTGCGGACGTTCAAACAAGACTGGGTTTCCGTAAAGAGTAATAATGGGGCTCAGTCTGCCACAGTTTTGCCTGACTCACCAGAGGGAAGCTTGACTGTGCGTGATGGCACCACGGTAGAAACAGCATGTTTATATACCATTTGGGTGACCGCATTTTTTAGCATGATCACATGCTGATCAAAGCTGTCCACGATACCATGCAACTTGATGCCATTGATCAAAAAAACCGATACCACAACTTTTTCTCGGGCTAGTTCTTGGAGAAAATTATCTTGTAACTGCTGATTGTCAGACATTGCCTGCTCCTTGTAATTTTTATTATGTAAGGCAACAACGTGTAAGAAGATAATCGACCGTATTGAGTAAAACTTTAAAAGATTGCATTATTATTTGATTGATAAATTAGTGACTGAATGATAATTAGAGAAAATTTACATAAACTGAAAAGATCGACTATCCTTATTATTGCCTATTCATAATAAAGGAATATAAAAATGGACAACTTAAACAAAAAAAAACCGGTATTTGATTCAAAAAAAGCGCATGTAGCAGAAGCTGCTAGTGAACTAGTCAATGAGGGAAAAAAGCTGGCTCATGAGCTCTATGAAGAAAGTTTGAACAAAATGAGCGAAGCACAAAAAGTGGTTGCAGGGCATTCTGATGAAGTGTTGGAGAAAGTGCGAAAAAACCCGATGGCATCTGTACTCATTGCTGCAGGCGTTGGTTTTTTGCTCTCTACGCTCTTTAGAAAATAATGAAGGTTATTGAAGAACTTGAAGGCCTTGTTTCCAGTAAGCTTGGGGTAATTAAAACTTTATTCACCATGATAAAACTGGAGGCGAGGCTAGCCCGGCTCAGTATTTTTCCATTGATATTAAACGGGCTGTTTTTGTTCGTTATTTTGTTAACCACCTGGTTAACTGTCCTACTGGCCATAGGTTACAGCCTAATGCAGGCATATCATAGCGCGATCATTGCGTTCGGCTCGGTTTTATTGATTAACGTTGTCTTACTAGGATTACTGTTTAGTTATTTGCTGTTTAACTTAAAGAAAATGAGCTTTGAAAAAACCAGGCAATATTTATTTAAAAACAAGGATCAGGGTGATAATGAGCTCAAGAAAACAAGTCATTAATGCGATAAATGCTACAGAAAGAGAACTGTTGCGCCAGCAAGTCTGCGTCAGTGATCATGAACAGTATTTGTTAAAATGGGCTAAAGGCTACAACCTGGCAATTATCGCCATGGTATTGCCTGCGTTTATTCTTGGCTGGCAAGGCGGAAAAAAGGGGCGGGTTGTGTTTATTATTACCCAGCTCACCCACGTCTTTCTTCTGGCAACAATCGCGGGTGTTAAACGAAAGCTGTGGTTGGCGATTACCAAAGCTTTTAATGGATGAGTGACACGCCCCAATCTTTACTATTTGGTCTTTGCACAGCCAGCACAGATAATTCATGGCCACCTTCAAGAGATTTCTTACAAATCAACCAGCCACTTACACCATGACACGCGCTGGGGAAAGACTATACTTAGTTACTAAGGGAGGACAGGGATTGTCTGACAGGATGTCACACAAGGACTAGTACAATGGATGTACTTCACTGCATGGATGCAGTATTTAACGCAATGTCTTGGCTTCTCTTGTTTTTATCCTCCGTGTATCAAGCGCGTTTTTATTCAATCTCCTCTCGGGTCAAGCTCCATAATAACTGGCGTGGTCTGTGGCATTGACATGAATGGTTCTTCTTGCGGGGCATCGGCTTGCTGAGACTTTCGAAGCATCAGTAACGGTATGATACAACTGCAAATACTGATGAAATAAATAAAAAGCCCATGCTCTCCCCAAAAATGAATAAAAATCGGGGTGATAAAAGGCCCGGCCATTGCACCTAAACTGTATGACAGCAGTAGACTTTGTGTCCCTGCAACGGTGTCGCGATTCTCAAGCCTTTCAAATGCATGCGTGATACTGATTGGATACATGGTAAAGGTTAATCCACCAAAAACTGCCATCAGCATGAAGTAAAACCAGGAAGACTGGCTCTCAAAATAAATGGCCATGACTGAAATCAGAATAGTTGTCATGGCAATGGCAATTAATACCAAACGCCGTTCAAAGATATCTGACAATTTACCGACTGGATATTGCAACAGCAGCCCACCCATGATGACCGCAAACATGAAGTTCGCTACTTGGGCTTTATCGTGAAATAAATTAAAAAACAGTGATGGCATCAAGGCATAAATACTGCCCATGATCATGCCAGAGCTTAAACACCCCAATAGTCCGGACGGGGTTTGGTGGAGTAGTTTTTTAAAGTTGAGTGTTGATGGGCCATCAAATTGTGGCGATTCTGCACGCGTCATCGCTAACGGGATGATGGATAAAGAACATAGCATGGACGCGACGGCAAATAGCAACATCGTTCGAGGATCGCCCAGTTTTAAAAAGAACTGGCCAAAACTTTGCCCGGCATAAAACACAATCATGTATAAAGCGAGTACACGACCACGATTAGTGGGCGTGCTTTTACACAGTAGCCAACTTTCAATCACGACAAACAAGCCCGCACTGGCGAACCCGGCAATAAAGCGCAACAAAAGCCATAACAAGGGGCTATAAAAAATACTATGCAATAGGGAGATTATAGCCAGCACCGACGAGAAAGCCGCATAGGCGCGGATGTGGCCAACGCGAGTGATTGATCCACCAATATAGAATGATCCTAACACCAGACCAGCATAATACACCCCGGTCATCGCGCCAATGGTAATAGGCGTGGCATGATTGATAGTCAACACCAGCGCCAACAAGGTTGAAAAAAAACCGCTTCCAAGCACGAAGATAAACAGCGTCAATAATAGCGGAAATGTTTCAGCGATGATAAAGAACATAATTGATACTTCTCTTATACTTTGGCTATTTCCATGCAATTCGTGCCGCCAGGTTTACCAATGAGACGCCCTCTGGTTAATAACAGGTAGCTGTTTTTCTCCACCAGGCCTTTTTCTTTCATGTAGTCAATTACCTGCTGATTGATAGCTTCGCTTGCAATTTGCCGGTAATCAAAATACAGCGGAAACACATTGTTAACCAGGCTCAGCTTACGCACGGTTTCCTCATTGTCGGTTACCGCGTAGATGGGTACAGTACTGTGCAGCCGTGACATCCATATTGCCGTAGCACCGGATTCGGTGAGTGCGATGATGGCTTTGACGGGGAAATGATTGGCAGTATGCATTGTCGCCATCGCAATGGCTTGATCAGCCCGTTGATAATGGCATGATTGATTATGGGTTTTATAAGAAAAAGCGGCATGTTTTTCAGCGCTAAGGCATATTTTATCCACCATGGTGATAACTTTCACCGGATAAAGCCCACTCGCCGTTTCTGCTGATAACATGACGGCATCTGTACCATCTAAAATGGCATTGGCAACATCTGAAACTTCAGCCCGAGTAGGTTGCGGAAGATTAATCATCGATTCCATCATTTGAGTCGCCGTGATGACGATTTTATTTAAACGACGGGTTTGCTCAATGATGCGTTTTTGAAATGCGGGTACTTCAGCCGCTCCTATTTCTACGCCTAAGTCACCACGAGCGACCATCACCGCATCAGCTTCCATGATAATTTCGGTTAAATTAGTTAATGCCTCGGTGCGTTCAATTTTGGCAATAATCGGAATATCTTTAGCACCTATTTCGGCTAATAATTGCCGTGTACTGGTGATATCGGCCGCATCTTTAACAAAAGAAAGTGTAATGTAGTCAACACCGGCAGCGATTGCAGCCGCCATGTCCACTTGGTCTTTCTCGGTAAGCGCGCCAGCTGCAAGCCCTCCACCTTTGCGATTAATGCCTTTGTTATTGCTTAAAACGCCTCCCTCAATGACGATACATTCAATGGCGGGAGGATTTATTGCTGTAACAGCCAATTCAATCAAACCATCATCCAGCAGTAAGCGATCATCTATTGCCAGCTCATGACATAAATTGGGATACGCCACCGATACGCCCGTCTCATCACCTGATACGCCATCCTCATGGCAACTTAAGGTAAACTTTTGTCCATCAACCAAGGTGATCGGGCCATTTTTAAATCGGCCAATGCGGATTTTTGGCCCCTGGAGATCAGCCATTATCGCCAGAGGACGGTTTAATTCAGCAGCAAGCTCGCGTGCTAATGCTATTGTTTGTACAAAATCAGCGCCAGCATGGGAGAAGTTGATTCGCAGTACATCCACGCCGGCGATGAGCATGGCGCGCAAGGTTTCAGGTTTGCTGGAAGCAGGTCCTATGGTCGCGACAATTTTAGTTCGACGTAGCATGGGTGCGCTCCTCTAGTATTGCGACTGCAGGCAATGCCTTGCCTTCCAGGTACTCGAGAAAAGCCCCGCCACCGGTAGAAATATAGGCCATTTGATCCGTTAAATCATATTGATCGATTGCGGCTAAGGTGTCTCCTCCGCCTGCTACAGTAAAGGCATCACTGTTAGCAATGGCGATGGCCAGTGCACGAGTTCCATAGGCAAATTGTGGAAACTCAAATACCCCAAGTGGGCCATTCCAAATGATTGTTTTAGCGTTTTCCAGCAGGTCGATATAACGGGTAATCGTTTCTGGCCCGATATCCATGATCATGTCATCATTGGCAATGTGAGCTAATGATTTGTTAAATGCTGGACAGCTGTCGCTAAATGATTTTCCTACCACCACATCAGAAGGCAGCGGAATTTGGCAGCCATTTTCAGCAGCAAGTACCAGGATAGCGCGTGCTTCATCCAACAGATCAGGTTCATAGAGTGATACGCCAATTTCATGACCCTGGGCTTTAAGAAAGGTATTGGTAATCCCGCCCCCTGGAATCAGCACATCAACAATCTTGACCATTTCTTTAAGTAAGGATAGTTTTGATGAAACTTTGGCGCCACCAACAATGGCAACAACGGGTTTTTCTGGGGCTTTAAGTACGTGTTGTAAGGCTTCAAGCTCACGAACCAGCAGCGGTCCGGCGGCAGCGATGGGTGCGTGTTTGGCAACGCCGCAAGTCGATGCGTGGGCACGGTGGGCTGTACCAAAAGCATCCATGACAAATACATCGGCTAAAGTGGCGAGTTGTTTCGCAAGTTGGTCATCATTGGCTTTTTCACCAGGATTGAAACGAACATTTTCGCATAAGACCAGTTCGCCTGGGTTAATGTTAACCCCGTTTAAATAATCACTGGCAAAATGGACTGGGTAATTGAGATGGGTGGCGAGATAGTCTGCAACTGGTTGCAGGGAAAAACGGCTTTCCCTTTTTCCCTCTTCAGGGCGACCAAGGTGGGATAAGACAATGACGGCAGCGCCGGCTTCCAGTGCGGAACGCAGTGTCGGCAAGGCAGCCTGCAGACGTTGCTCGCTGGTGATGATGCCATCTTTGATGGGTACATTTAAATCTTCACGAATCAATACCCGCTTGCCACGAAGGTCAAGATCGCTCATTTTGATAAGGTGCATGGTTGTTCCTTTAAAGATTCATCATGTGGTGTGCTGTGTCGAGCATACGGTTTGAAAATCCCCATTCGTTATCGTACCAGGCAATGATCTTGACTAAATTACCTAATACTTTAGTTTGCGTGGTATCAAAGACCGCAGAGGCCGGGTAGTGATTAAAATCACAAGAAACCAGAGGTTCATCGTTAATATGTAAAATGTTGCTTTTAGCCTTGCGCATTATTTCATTGACTTCATCAACAGTTGTGGGCCGTTTGGGCGTGAAGGTTAAATCGATAACTGAAACATTTAATGTTGGAACCCGCAAGGCAAATCCGTCCAGGCGACCAGCCAGTTCTGGCAATACCAGGCCTACAGCGGATGCAGCACCTGTTTTTGTAGGAATAATTGATTGGGTGGCTGAGCGGGCACGGTGCAGATCCGAATGACTGCCGTCTAATAACATTTGATCTTTCGTGTAGGCATGAATAGTGTTTAATAAACCATATTCAATACCGATGGCATCATTTAATGGTTTAACCACCGGAGCCAGGCAATTGGTCGTGCATGATGCGTTGGAGACAATGATATCATCATCACGCAGGCTTTGATGATTCACACCATAAACGATGGTGGCATCAGCATTTTTCCCAGGTGCTGAGATCAAGACTTTCTTCGCACCCGCAGTAACATGCTGCATGGCTGCATCGCGATTGGTGAATAGCCCTGTGCACTCAAACACCAAATCAATGCCTAGTGCTTTCCAGGGAAGCGCGGTGGGGTTGCGCTCTGCTAGAACAACAATAGATTGCCCATCAATAATTAGCTTGTCGCCGTCTACCTCAACCTTATTTGGAAAACGCCCGTGGGTGGAGTCATAGCGCGTTAAGTGGGCTGTGATATCAATGCCTGATAAATCGTTAATGGCGACGATAGTAAACTCGTCTTGACGTTGATTTTCAAAAATTGATCGTAAAATGCAGCGGCCAATGCGGCCATAACCATTAATTGCGACGCGTATTGTCATACTATTTCTCCGTTAGCAATGTATAAAGTGCAGTGATTGTTTGTTCAACCGTTACCCCTAAATAATGATAGGCTTCATCCGCTGGCGCTGATACGCCAAAGCGGTCAATGCCAATAACCGTACCATCCAGGCCCACGAAACGATACCAATAGGGTGTTGAAGCGGCTTCAATGGCAATGCGTTTGCGTACCATCTTGGGTAACACTTGTTCTTGATAATGTAGGTCTTGTGCTAGAAAACGCTCGGCACAGGGCATTGATACCACACGAATTTGCAGGCCTTTTTCCTGTGCTTGATTCGCTGCAGCAAGTGCAATCTGCACCTCAGAGCCTGTGGCAATTAGAATAGCATCCGGTGTGCTATCACAATCCTGTAAGATGTAGCCGCCGCGTTTAATGGCCTCAATTTCACCAGTTGCATGTGTTAATGCGGGTACGTTTTGGCGGGATAACAACAAGCATGACGGGCCACTATGATGTTCTATGGCTTGCTGCCAGGCAACGGCTGTTTCCACTAAATCGGCAGGGCGCCATACGTGCATGTTAGGGGTCATGCGCAGCATGGCGGCATGCTCAATAGGCTGGTGCGTAGGGCCATCTTCGCCAAGACCAATGGAATCGTGGGTAAAGACAAAAATAACCCGTTGTTTCATCAAGGCACTTAAGCGCACGGCATTTCGGGCATAATCAGCAAACACCAGAAAGGTGCCGCCATAGGGAATGAAGCCGCCATGCAGTGCCATGCCATTCATCAAGGCGGACATGGCAAATTCACGCACGCCATAATAAAGATAATTTCCGTGAAAATTATCATGACTGATGGCCTGCGTTCCTGACCAGTTGGTGTTGTTGGAGCCAGTCAAATCAGCAGAACCGCCAAATAGCTCTGGTAATAAGGCCGCAAACTCCTCTAAACAGTGTTGCGAGGCTTTACGCGTTGCGATGGCTTTATCATTGCCCTGGCATTGTTCAATAAAGGCATTGGAGTCTGTCTGCCAATTGTCCGGCAGATCGCCATTGATGCGGCGTAAAAATTCATGGTAATCAGCTGGATTACGTGATTGATAATCATGGCAGCATTGTAACCAACGTTGCTCATCCTGTTGCCCTTGCTCGTTATGATTCCAGGCGGCGTAAATTGCATCGGGAATCACAAAAGCGGGATGAGGCCAATTGAATTGCTCACGCATGCGTTGAATATCTTCAGCACCCAATGGGGCGCCATGGGCTTTTTCGCTACCGGCAACCGCTGATCCGTAACCAATCACGGTTTTACAAACAATTAATGTAGGTCTTGTTAAATCAAGACGAGCGCAAGTAATGGCATTGTCGATCGCTGCCACATCATGGCCATCTACTTTATCAATGACTTGCCAGTTATAGGCCTTAAAACGCGAGGCCGTATCATCGGTAAACCAGGAGTCGACTTTTCCATCTATCGAAATACCGTTGTCATCATAAAAAACAATTAATTTGCCAAGACCCAGTGTGCCTGCCAAAGAGCAAGCTTCATGGGAAATTCCTTCCATCAGGCACCCATCACCGGCAAAAACATACGTGTGGTGATTCACCAGGGTGGCCTCAGGGGTATTAAATTTTGCGGCCAGGACTTTCTCAGCAATCGCCATGCCTACTGCATTCGCAAGACCTTGCCCCAAAGGGCCGGTGGTTGTTTCAACGCCTGGCGTGTCCGTGCACTCAGGATGGCCTGGTGTTTTGGAGTGCAGTTGGCGAAAATTTTTAAGTTCATCGATGCTGAGATTATAACCACTCAAATGCAGGAGTGAATAAAGTAACATGGAACCATGACCATTAGACAAAACAAAGCGATCCCTATCAAACCAACGCGGATTTTTAGGATTATGTTTTAGAAATTTACGCCATAAGACCGTTGCAATGTCAGCCATGCCCAGCGGCATGCCTGGATGCCCGGATTGCGCACGTTCTACCGCATCAATAC